>Ga0210396_10000262_pt1 | contig 78092 bp, 77 predicted proteins | sample IncBWH17OmetaG_FD_155466 | JGI IMG/M metagenome (GOLD analysis project Ga0210396, IMG submission 155466) | Forest soil microbial communities from Barre Woods Harvard Forest LTER site, Petersham, Massachusetts, United States - Inc-BW-H-17-O ... | reverse complement strand
TCGAGAAAGTCAGGCGCGGAATTGACGAAGCCACCGAGGCGAACCAACCGCGCTACCTTGTCGAGGTCGCCAAGCGCGGCCTTGACCTGTGCGAGAAGGTTGATCGCGCAGCCGCGCGCGGCCGCCGCGCCTTGCTCGATGGTCACGCCGGCGCCAAGCTTGCCCTTGGCGATCAACTTGCCGTCCGCGCCGAGGCAAACCTGGCCAGATACAAACAGCAAATTCCCACTGCGCACGAAGGGCACGTAGTTCGCCACCGGATTCGGCGGCTCATGCAGGGTGATACCCTGTGATGCCAGTTTTTGTTCGACCGTACCCGCCATGTTCGTCCCCGTCTGATTCTGCCGGCACCCGGATGACCGGCTCACATTGTTTCGCGCATCGGGCCGCTACTTGCAAGCGAGGGGCGGGTGAGTGGGGGCGATGCTGAAAAACATGGCAAGTCAGCGACAAACGAATGGTTTCCGCCTTTTGGCCGCAGTTGCGGCGCAATGAGTCGGCGAATAGTCTGACGAAACTATCCAAGGGATGAATCATGGCCCGCGCATTTCAGATTTTGTCCTGCGGCACCAAATCGATGGTGCTGGCTTTGGCCGTGCCTGCGCTGGCTGTGGGATTATCCGGAAGCGCCCAGGCTACCGCCAATGGCGCCTTTCTCTCCCATCAGGCGCTTTATGAACTCAACCTGTTGAAGTCGCGCGGATCCAATTCGATCAGCAGCGCTCACGGTCGCATCCTCTACAGCTTCACAGGCAGCCCCTGCGAGGGCTACACCTCTGAATTCCGCCAGGTGTCCGAGATGGACAACGGCGAGAACAAGGTGACGCTGTCGGACTTGCGCTCGACATCCTGGGAAGATGCCGCCGGCAAGACCTACCGGTTCAAGATCGACTCGCGGATGAACGACGTCGACACCGGTCCGATCGACGGGATCGCGGAGCGGGTCGGCGACCATATCACCGTCAAGCTGAAGCAGCCGCAGACCAAGACGTTCAACCTCGACGGCTCGACCGTGTTCCCGACCGAGCAGATCCAGCACATCATTGCCGCCGCCAAGGAAGGCAAATCGATTCTGGAGCAGACCGTCTATGACGGTTCGGACAATGGCGAAAAGGTCTTCTCAACGCTTGCGGTAATCGGGCAGCCGATCCATGGCGATCAGACCATTGCGTCGCCCGATCCCTCGACCGAAAACGACGCGATGAAATCGACGACACGCTGGCCGGTGACGGTGAGCTATTATGATCACGACGCCAAGCCCGAAGAGGGCGAACAGACGCCGCTTTACGCCATGTCGTTCGAACTGTTCGAAAACGGCGTCTCCCGGGCGCTGGTGCTTGACTATAACGACTTCGTGATTTCCGGCTCGCTCGGAAAATTCAACGTCAAGGATTCCAAGCCGTGCAATTGACGGTTTGAACTATTCTTCGGTTTTTTCCGGCCCTTCATAAGCAATCCCCCTGATCACGGCGGCCTCGCCGAACTTCTTGCGCAGGCCGTCGATGGCGCGCTCCGCATCCGCGGAGCGTCGGTCCAGCATGTCGGTGTCGTGGGCGTCGTGACCTGAGCGAAGGGCGCTCACGCCCGTGCCCATCAGGCGGAAGGCGGTGCCGTCGATTTCCTTCGCCAGCATTTCTCTCGATATTGCGAAAATCTTGGCCGCGAGCTGGGTCGGGGCATGAATGGATTGCGAGCGGGTGCGTTGCCGGAAATCGGCCGTCTTCAATTTCAACGTGATGGTCGATCCCGCCAGTTCGCTGTTCTTGAGCCTGCTTGAGACTTTCTCCGACAGCCGCCACAACAGCTTTTCGAGGGTCGCGAAGTCGCGAATATCGGTCTCGAACGTGGTCTCACTGGAGATCGTCTTGGCGCCGCGATCGGCCACCACGCGCCGGTCGTCGATGCCTCGTGCCAGCCGCCACAGCCGTTGTCCCTCGCCGCCGAATTGCTTCATCAACTCGGTTTCGTCGGCGCGCTGCAAATCCGCGATGAGACGAAAGCCGCGCTGGATCAGCCGCTCTTGTGTGGCCGGTCCGACGCCGAAAATGAAGCTGACCGGCTTGTCGGCCAGCATGGCGCGCGCGTCATCCTGATCGAGGGTGGCAAAGCCGCGCGGCTTGTCGAGGTCGGAGGCGATCTTGGCAAGAAACTTGTTGCGCGAGAGGCCAACCGAAACGGTGACACCGATCTCGCGTTCAATCTCCTGCGCAAAGCGCGCCAGCACCTTGGCGGGAATCATGCCGTGAACGCGCTGGGTTCCGCTGAGGTCGAGAAACGCTTCATCGATGGACAACGGTTCGACCAGCGGGGTGAGCGCCTGCATCGCGCGCCGCACCTCGCGGCCGACCCGGACATATTTGGCCATGTCGGGACGGATCACGACGGCGGATGGGCAGAGCGCCAGCGCTTTAAACATCGGCATCGCCGAGCGAACGCCAAAGGTGCGCGAGATATAGCAGGCGGCCGAGACCACGCCGCGTTTGCCGCCACCGATAATGACGGGCTTGTCGGCAAGCTCCGGATTGTCGCGCTTCTCGACCGTGGCATAGAAGGCGTCGCAATCGATATGGGCGAGGTTCAGCGAGGCAAGCGCGCGGTGACGCACCAGCCGTGGCGAGCCGCAATCTCCACACCGCCTGGCTGTGAATTCCAGATCATGGAGGCAGTCCCGGCAAAAGCAGGTGGGGCCGTCTGCTGATGCCGGTAAGGGAGACGTCACGGCACTTCTAAACCTGGATCGTTCAACGCCTGATGGGCCGCGGCAATGTTGGTCGGATGAAGCTGTGACGCCGCGGCGAATGCCTTCACGGTTGCATCGTCGCGCATGACGAAATCGAGCACATGCGCCAGGAACCGGGGATCGGCGGCTGCTCCACGCAAGGTCTCGGGTCCGAGGCCGCTTTCGGCCAGGAACGCACCCAGCCGCTCGGGGTCGCCCGCGATAAAGGAAAGCGCCTGAACGGCAACAATTTCAGCAACTTCCCGAGGGTTCCGTGTCGGTTTTCTCAAGGGATCTATTTGCCTTTCCGTAACTTATGGTTTCTATTTTCGGAACGATCATGCCCGAGTCTGCGGAAACAGTTCAAGCAACTGACAACCACGTCCGGAAAGTCGGACTTCGGCTTAACGGGTTAGAGCGAATCTGGCGCTAGTTTGATTTCACTTTTTGACGGGCTGAGCGGCTTTTGGGGCTTCGCCTTCGAGGTTCGTATCGCCGGGAGTGGAGGGGCGGGATGGCAAAAACCGTCCTGATCGTGGAGGACAACGAGCTCAATATGAAGCTCTTTCGCGATCTTCTTGAAGCACATGGCTATCAGACTTCCGGAACCAGCAACGGTTTCGAGGCGCTCGATCTCGTGCGCAAGCTTCGTCCCGATCTGATCCTGATGGATATCCAGCTTCCGCAGGTGTCGGGTCTCGAAGTCACGCGGTGGATCAAGGACGATCCGGAGTTGCGTTCAATTCCGGTCGTGGCGGTCACTGCGTTCGCCATGAAAGGCGACGAAGAGCGTATCCGCGAGGGCGGGTGCGAGGCTTATCTGTCCAAGCCGATCTCGGTCGGCAAGTTTATCGAGACCGTCCGACGGTTTATCGGATAGGGGAGTTTTGAAATGTCCGCGCGCGTTCTTGTCGTCGACGATGTTCCGGCCAACGTCAAACTGTTGGAAGCGCGGTTGTCGGCCGAATATTTCGATGTGGTCACCGCAGCGAATGGCGCCGAAGCGCTGACGATGAGCGCGCGCGCCGAGTGTGACATCATCCTGCTCGACGTCATGATGCCGGACATGGATGGCTTCGAGGTCTGCCGCCGGCTGAAGTCAAATCCGGCTACCCATTACATCCCGGTCGTCATGGTGACGGCGCTCGATAGCCCCGCCGACCGTGTTCGCGGCCTGGAAGCCGGCGCCGATGATTTCCTGACCAAGCCGGTATCCGACGTGGTCCTGATTGCGCGCGTGCGTTCGCTGACCCGGCTCAAGATGATGACCGACGAATTGCGGATGCGTGCCATTACTTCGCTGGAAATCGGCGTACAGGCGCCGGAGCGCACCGCGGTTGCCGATACCGGCAAGGGCGGCCGCATCCTCCTCGTCGACGATCGCCCGTCGTCCTATGAGCGGTTGGCTCCCGTCTTGAGCACTGAGCACACGGTCGATGTCGAGATCAACCCGACCGAGGCGCTGTTTCATGCCGCCGACGGCAACTATGACCTGCTGATCGTTTCGCTCGGTCTCGACAATTTCGACGGCTTGCGGCTTTGCAGCCAGGCGCGCTCGCTGGAGCGGACACGTCACGTGCCGATCCTGGCGATTGCGGAAGCCGACAGCAATACGCGGCTGCTCCGTGGGCTTGAGATCGGCGTCAACGATTATCTGCTGCGTCCCGTCGACAAGAATGAACTGCTCGCGCGCGCTCGCACCCAGATCCGCAAGCGCCGCTATACCGATCACCTGCGCGACAACGTGCAGAACTCGATCGAGGCGGCGATTACCGATGCTCTGACCGGCTTGCACAATCGCCGTTACATGGAAAGCCATCTGGCGACGCTGGCCGAGCAGGCTTCGAGCCGCGGCAAGCCGCTGGCGGTGATGATGCTCGACATCGATTTTTTCAAATCGATCAACGACAATTACGGCCACGACGCCGGCGACGATGTGCTGCGTGAATTTGCGGTGCGGGTGCGCAAATCGATCCGCGGCATTGATCTCGCCTGCCGCTATGGCGGCGAGGAGTTCGTGATCGTGATGCCGGAAACCGATCTGCATGTCGCGGGCATGGTCGCGGAGCGCTTGCGGCGCTCGGTCGCCGGTGAGCCCTTCGCCGTCAACAAGGGCGAAAAGCGCATCGAGGTCACGATCTCGATCGGGCTCTCCACGCTGGAGCGAAAGGGCGAGGCGGTTGCCGACGTGCTCAAGCGCGCCGATATGGCGCTTTACCGCGCCAAGCACGATGGCCGTAACCGCGTGGTGGCGAACGCCGCGTGAAATAGCCCCGTGCTATTTCTTGTTTCCTTGCGTCGACAGTGGTCCGGGTCCGTCAATCCGGATACCGGCGTTTGCTAGAAGCACTTTGGCGGCTTGCTTGGCAGCGCGCGCCATCGCGGGATCGTCGCGAACCAGGTCCTGCGCGATCGAACCATCGACAAGCAATGCAAGCTGGGTCGCCAAACCCTCCGCATCGGTTACGCCGAGCTGCATCAGCAGGTCGCGGAACCAGAGGCGGCGGCTCTCCTTGAAGGCGATGGCGATTTTGCGCACCGGTTTGGCGTCCGCACCCATTTCGGCCACGGCGTTGACGAAGGGGCAGCCGCGAAAATCCTTGTGTGAAAAACGCCGTTCCAGCGAATCGAATGTGCCGAGAATCTGCTCGGCCGGAGGCTTGTCGGACGGTTTGGGTTGTACGAAGCGCCGCTGGAGATAAGCCGATATCAGCGCGTCTTTTGACGGGAAGTGATTGTAGAGGGTGCGCTTGCTGATCCCGATTTCGGCCGCGATGGTATCGACGCCGATGGCGCGAATCCCCTTGAGATAGAACAGCCTGTCGGCGGTATCCAGAATCCGCTCCTTCATGCTTGGCTTGGCGGGCAGACTTGCCATGCGGATACGCGAGGTCCTCAAAACTTGACTGCGAGACCGTATTATAGCCTAAGTGCACAGGTCTGTGTACTTATTTCGGCTGACGGAAATAGAATATTTTAGTCGGTGCCGAAAACCGGGAGAACAAGAACAATGCCCCCACTGCAGATCTTGCGTCCGACATTACCGATCCTGATCGGCGCCTCGATCATGCTGACGCTGAGCATGGGGCTGCGGCAGTCGCTCGGCATCTTCATGCAGCCACTGACACACGACATCGGCATATCCGTATCCGATTTCACGCTCGTGATCGCCGTGCAAAACCTTGCCTGGGGATTTTTGCAGCCGCTCGCCGGTGCGTTGACCGTAGCCTTCGGTTTTCGCGCGATCATGGTGCCGGGAGCGGCTTTCTATATCGCTGGCCTTGCGCTGATGGCGACGGCACACGGTCTGGTCAGTGTCATGATCGGCGGAGGCTTGCTGATCGGCCTGTCGCTCGCGTGCACGGCAGCGGCAATTGCGATGTCGGTCGCGGCCCGCGCGGTGCCGGAAACGGTGCGATCGACCGTACTCGGTCTCGTATCGGGCGCCGGATCCCTGGGCGCGCTGCTATCCGCGCCGCTCGGACAGATGCTCAATGCCAGCTATGGCTGGCGGGTGGGGCTGGCTGGTTTTGTCGTGCTGTCAGTCGCGATGATCCCCGCGGCGTGGTTTGCGGGCAAGGTCGATGCGATCCCACTACCGAAGCCCGCGCGCGATGATGCCGGCGGCAATTCGGCAGGCGATGCAGTCAAGCTTGCGTTCGGCAATGCGTCCTTCGTGGTGATGACCTGCGCCTATTTCGTTTGCGGCATGCAGCTTGTCTTTCTGACCACGCACTTGCCGTCTTATCTTGCGATCTGCGGCATGGACCCGATGCTGAGCGCGCAGACACTCGGCATGATCGGCGGCTTCAACGTGCTCGGCAGCGTATTTTTTGGCTGGGCCGGCCAGCGCTCGAACAAACTCGCACTGCTCGGCGGAATTTATGTTCTGCGCTCGCTCGCGCTCGCCTGGTATTTCATGCTGCCGCCGACGCCCGCGACCACGCTGCTGTTCGGTGCGATCATGGGATTTCTATGGATGGGCGTCGGCCCGCTGGTGGCGGGCGCCGTGGCCGAGATGTTCGGCCTGAAGTGGCAGGCGATGATTCAGGGATTTGCCTTCATGAGCCACCAGCTCGGCAGCTTCCTCGGCGCCTTCGGCGGCGGGCTGCTGTACGATTCACTCGGCTCTTACACGCTGGCCTGGCGGATCGGCGTCGCGCTGGGACTGGCCGGCGGCATCGTCCAGATCGCGTTTGCGCTGATCAAGCCGTCGGCGCCGCCGATGCTGAAGACCGCTTAAAACAAAAACGGGGCCCGAGAGGCCCCGTTGTCCTGTGTCGCTCGCGCGAAACTTACTTGATCTTGGATTCCTTGAATTCGACGTGCTTACGCGCGACCGGATCGTACTTCTTCTTCACGAGCTTGTCGGTCATGGTGCGCGAATTCTTCTTGGCGACATAATAGAAACCGGTGTCCGCCGAAGAAACGAGCTTGACCTTGATGGTGACCGCTTTGGCCATGTTCAAACCTTTGATGTCTGGAGAGCGCCAACCCCATCAAGGGAGCGCATTCGGGCGGCAACCTAGCTTCAAACCGCCCAAAGTCAAGGTTTTGCGGGTCAAAACCAGCCGGAATCGGGCAAAATCCTCATTTTTGCGCCGATTCCGATCGCAAAACCGGTCCGCTTTTTTGCGGACTGAGCGCTACCTCTCAAAGAAGCGGTTTTTTGGCCGGGGCAGTCCAAGATTCTCGCGCAAAGTCCGGCCCTCATACTCTTTCCGGAAAATTCCGCGTTTTTGGAGTTCCGGCACCACCTTGTCCACGAAGTCATCAAGCCCCGCGGGCAGGAACGGGAACATGATGTTGAAACCGTCGGACCCGTAACCCGTCAACCATTCTTCCATCTGATCGGCGATCGACTGTGGCGTGCCGACAAACGACAATCCGCCATATCCGCCGACGCGCTGGGCAAGCTGGCGCACGGTGAGCTTGTCGCGCGCGGCGAGATCGACCATCCGCTGACGTCCGCTCTTGCTGGCATTGGTTTCGGGTATCGGCGGCAACTGGCCGTCGGGGTCGAAGCCGGAGGCATCCGTTCCGAGGATCACCGAGAGCGAGGCGATGGCGCTGTCGTAATGCACCTTGCTGTCGAGAAGGGCGCGCTTTTCTTTTGCCTCATCGAGGCTGTCGCCGACCACGACAAAGGCGCCCGGGAGGATTTTCAAATGCTCGGGGTTGCGGCCGATCTTTTCCATCCGCCCCTTGATGTCGGCATAAAGCTTTTGAGCATCCGCAAGAGTGCCGCCGCCGGTGAAGACGGCCTCCGCGGTTTCCGCCGCCAGCTGCCTTCCATCATCGGAGGCGCCGGCCTGGACGATGACGGGCCAGCCCTGCACGGGGCGCGCGATGTTGAGCGGACCGCGCACCGAGAGATATTTGCCCTTGTGATCGAGCACGTGCATTTTTGCCGGATCGAAAAAGAGGCCGGATTCGACGTCCCTGACAAAGGCGTCATCGGCGAAGGAATCCCACAGGCCCGTGACCACGTCATAGAACTCGCGGGCGCGTTTGTAGCGCTCGGCATGCTCCATGTGCTCGTCGAGTCCGAAATTCAGCGCGGCGTCCGGATTTGAGGTGGTGACGATATTCCATCCCGCGCGGCCGCCCGAGATATGATCGAGCGAGGCGAAGCGGCGGGCGACATGATAGGGCGCGTCGAACGTGGTCGAGCCGGTGGCGACCAGGCCGATATTGTCGGTGACGGCGGCCAGTGCCGATAGCAGCGTGAATGGTTCGAAGGAGGTGACGGTGTGGCTGCGCTTGAGCGCATTGACCGGCATGTTGAGCACGGCGAGATGGTCGGCCATGAAGAAGGCGTCGAATTTGCCGGCCTCGAGCTTCCGGATCAGTTGCTTGATGTGGGCGAAATTGAAATTGGCATCGGGCCATGCCCCGGGATAGCGCCAGGCGCCGGTATGAATAGAGACCGGTCGCATGAAAGCGCCGAGCTTGAGCTGCCGTTGTGTCATTTGCCCCGTATCCGTGTTGTTGTTTGGCCTGATTGGAAATAGGGATGCCCGGCCACAAAGGCATTACGCCGGCACGAGAAGAATTTTGCGTTTTGCGGTCACTTTTTGGAAAATGACCTGTTCGGCTAAGCCTGCAAAATGTCCCGGCGCATCGCGCCGCCTTCGGCCCGGAAAAACGGCACCTCGGCATCATGGCGCAACGGACCGGTCGAAAGCCGCTTTCCGAGTTCATCCAGCACTTTCTGGGTCATCCGGTGCAGGTCCGCGAGCGGCTTTGAGCCAAGTTCGACCCACACCAGCTCCACCAGCTCGGCGTCGGCATGGACGACACCTTCGACGCGATGAGCGATGGTCGAGGCGTCCGCGGTAAAGAAGCGCGTGTCATAACGCCTGACGCGGCCGGGCGGGGTGATCGCGCGCGCAATCAGGAAAAGGCCGGATGGATCCGGCAGGAGATTGGTTTCGGTGAACGGCTTCCATGGGCCCGACAATGCCGGCACCGGGCCGTCCGGTTTCTTCCCCAGACACAGGCCGGTTTCCTCGCAAGCCTCGCGGATCGCGGCGACCGCCAGCGCGCGGGCGCGTGAAGCGGTTATTTTGGGGCTGCCTTTGAGGAGGTTAGCTTCGAGTTCAGCCGGAATCTGCGCCGCCACCGGGACGCGGTTGTCAGCTGGATCGACTCGCCCACCCGGAAACACGATCTTGCCGGGCTGGAACACCACCTTGTCGTGGCGCTTGCCGACGAGGACCTTGGGGATAGAGCCCGAGCGGTCGACCAGGATCAGCGTGGCGGCATCGACGGGGCGACGATAGGGATGATGGTCGGGTTCGTTATCCTCGTTTCCGGCCTTGCTCATCGCCCCGCTGCCCCTCGCTTCGTTCCGATCAGGGCTTAGGGCTCCGGATTCTCTTCGTCAAATCCGTGCATCCGCAACGCCCATTGCATCCCGACCACGGCGCCCTTGACGGGTTGCAGCAGCCCAAGCGAGGCAAAAAAGGTTATCGGCAGATAAACCGCAAGCTGAAGTGCGACCGGCGGCGAGTAGTTGGTTTCGATCATCAGCGCCAACGGCACCACGATGTGACCGACGATCACGATGACGAGGTAGGCCGGCAGATCGTCGGCGCGGTGGGGCGTAAAATCCTGTCCGCAAACCGAACAGCTATCGGCGGTTTTGAGGAAGGCGCGAAACAATTTGCCCTCGCCGCAGCGCGGGCAGCGGCCGCGAAAGCCGCGCTTCAAAGCCTGCCAGACGTCGCGCTTTTCCTTCAGTGCGGTTTCCTGGCTCCAGACCGTTGGAGGGGTGCTTACCGTTTCCATGACTTGCCTCTCTTCGATTTCTTCCCGGCCTTCGCTTTACCGGGCCGGCCTCGCTTTTCATGAGGGCTGCGGCCGGGATACGCCTTTGTCTTAGATGGTGCGCGGCGGCCGCGGACGGAAGTGTGACTTTCGGAAATCAGTTCGAACCGCAATGCGCCGGCTACTGGAGCAGCTTCTACCAGACGAACGTCGACAACGTCCCCAAGCCTGTGCATGGCTCCGCTGCGTGAGCCGATCAACGCGTGGCGCGTTTCGTCATAGTTGAAATATTCCTCGCCCAGCGAGCGGACCGGGATCAGCCCGTCGGCGCCGGTATCGGCCAGTTTTACGAACAAGCCAGCGCGGGTGACGCCGGAAATACGGCCCTGAAAGGTCGCGCCGATACGGTCGGCGAGAAAATGCGCAATCAGGCGATCGGCGGTCTCGCGCTCGGCCTTCATGGCGCGGCGCTCGGTAACCGAAATTTGCGCGGCGACTTCGCTTAAAGTTTCCGCCGTTTCGGTGTCCGGCAACGCGCCTTCGCCGAGCCCCAGCGCGCGGATCAGCGCGCGATGTACGATAAGGTCGGCGTATCGTCTGATTGGCGAAGTGAAATGAGCGTAGCGGCGCAAGTTAAGGCCGAAGTGACCGTAATTTTCCGAGGAATATTCGGCCTGCGCCTGCGAGCGCAGCACGACCTCATTCACCAGCGGCTCGGCATCGTGGCCTTTGACCTGGGCGAGCACGCGGTTGAAGACCGTGGGCCGCAAGGCGCCGGCTTTGGCGAACGGCAGATCTAGGGTTTTCAGGAATTCCTGCAATGCATGGACCTTCTCGAGCGTCGGTTCATCATGCACCCGATAGATCAGCGGCAGCGATTTCTTTTCAAGCATTTCGGCCGCGGCGACGTTGGCCAAAATCATGAACTCTTCGATCAATTTGTGCGCATCTAACCGTTCCGGCACGATGACGCGATCGACGGTGCCGTCGGCTTTCAACAGGATCTTGCGTTCAGGCAGATCGAGGTCGAGCGGATCGCGCTCGTCGCGGGCGCGCTTCACCGCGGCGTAGGCGGCATAGAGCGGCCTCAGGATCGGCGCGAGCAGGGGACCCGTGGTGTCGTCGGGATGGCCGTCCATCGCGGCCTGCGCCTGCGCGTAACTGAGCTTGGCGGCTGAGTGCATCAGGATGCGATGAAAGCTGTGCGAACGCTTGCGTCCGTCGGCTGCGATCACCATCCGCACCGCAAGCGCGCCGCGCGGCTCGCCCGGCACCAGCGAGCACAGATTGTTGGAGATGCGCTCGGGCAGCATCGGCACCACACGGTCGGGGAAATAGACCGAATTGCCGCGCATCAGCGCATCGTGGTCCAGCGCCGATCCCGGCCGGACGTAAAACGCGACATCGGCGATCGCGACGTTGACGATGAAACCGCCTTTGTTGTTCGGATCCGGATCAGACTCGGCATGGACCGCGTCGTCGTGATCCTTGGCATCCGGGGGGTCGATGGTGACGAGCGGCACGTCGCGCCAGTCCTCGCGTCCCGTCAGGTTCGCGGGCTGGGCTTCCTCGGCCTCGCGCAGCGCATCTCTTGAGAAGGCTTGTGGAATGTCGTGGGCGTGGATCGCAATCAGGCTGATCGCCTTTTCCGTCGCCAGTGATCCCAGCCGCTCCTTGACCTTGCCGCTATTGAGGCCAAAGCCGCGTGAACGGACCAGATCGACGCTGACGAGGTCGCCATCTTCGGCACTGAGCGTGTCGGTTTTGGCAATGTTCAATTCGCGGCCGGCCTGCTTCTTGTCGACCGGGATCAGGCGTCCGCTGCCGTCGGTATTCTTGCGGAAGATTCCGAGCACGCGGGTCTTGCCGTGATCGATGACCTTGAGGATCCGCCCGCGATAGGCGACGCCGTCACGAACGCCGTCCTCGAGCTTTTCGACCCGCAACAGCACGCGGTCGCCGACACCTGCGGCGGTGCCGGGTTGTACCCGTCGCGGAATGTGGATGCGGATTTTTGGCGGCTCGCTGTTTTCGACCTCATCCCATTCGGCCGGAACGGCGATCAACTCGCCGTCGCTGTCGCGCTTCGTGATGTCGGCCAGCAAAGTGGCGGGCAGGGTTTCGGGCTCGCTGACTTCCTTGCCGCGCTTCTTGATGATGCCTTCGTTCGCGAGCTCGCGGAGCAATTGCTTCAGCGCGACGCGGTCGGCATTTTTGAGGCCGAACTCGCGAGCGATCTCCCGAGTCCCGATCTTGCCGGGATAGGCGCGGACGAAGGCGACGATGGCCTCGGTTGACGGAAAGCCGCTGTCGCGTTGCCGGGCCACTCTATCCGCTTGCCTTATCCACTTGTCTTATCCGCTTGCCTTGCCCGCACTCTTCTTGGCGGCGGGTTTGGCGGCCTTTGAAGCCGAGGTCTTTGAAACCGAAGTCTTGGCGGTTACCGGCGCGCGTGCCTTGGAGGTCGCTTCGGATTTCGGCTTGGCGGCCGATTTCTTGGCAGCCACCTTTTTCGCGGGCTTGGCCGCCGCCGCGTCCGCCCCGGACTTCTCAGCCTCAGACTTCTCAACCTTGGACTTCGCAGCCTTCTCTGGCTTTGCGGCTTTGGCCGGCTTGGCTGCTTTCCTGGCGCCGCGCTTGGAACCGCCGCCCTTGGCCGCACGCTCGTCGATCAGCGCAATCGCCTCAGGAAGTGTGATGGTGTCCGGCGTCTTGTCGCTCGGGATGGTCGCATTGATGCCGCCGGCCGTGACATAGGCGCCGTAGCGACCGTTCTTCACCGCGACCCCGCCGAGCGAGGGATGATCGCCCAACGGCTTGCCGGGATCGGCGCCAAACCGTCGTCCGCTCGGGCCCTTGGCCACCTTCTCGGCGATCAGCGTCACGGCACGATTGAGCCCGATGTCGAACACCTCGTCGCCGGCCTCGAGACTGGCATAGGTTTTCTCGTGTTTCACGAACGGCCCAAAGCGGCCGAGCCCTGCCGTGATCGGCTGGCCGCTCTCCGGATGCAGGCCGATCTCGCGCGGCAGCGACAACAGTTTTAACGCCAGGTCGAGCTCGATGTCGGATGGCGAGATGTTCTTCGGGATTCCGGCGCGCCTGGGCTTCTCGCCTTCCGCATAGTCTTTCTGTTCGCCGAGCTGGATATAGGGACCGAAGCGTCCGGCCTTCACGATCACATCGCGGCCGGTCTCGGGATCTTGACCGAGCACACGATCGGCGCTGGCTTCGCTGTCGGCGGCGAGCGGCCTTGTGTAGCGGCATTCCGGATAGTTGGTGCAGCCGACGAAGGCGCCGAATTTTCCGGCCTTGAGGTTGAGCTTGCCGGTGCCGCAGGTCGGACATTGCCGCGGGTCGCCGCCATCGGCGCGCGGTGCGTAGATGTGCGGGCCCAGCATGTCGTCGAGCGCATCGAGCACCTCGGCGACGCGCAGGTCCTTGATGTCGTTGACGGCGCCGATGAAGCCGCGCCAGAAATCGTGCAACACCTGCTGCCAGGAAATCTCGTTATTGGAGACACGGTCGAGCTGTTCTTCCAGCGCCGCCGTGAAATCATATTCGACATAGCGGGCAAAGAAGTTTTCCAGGAACGCGACCACGACGCGGCCCTTGTCCTCGCCATGCAGGCGCTTCTTCTCCAGCCGCACATAGCCGCGGTCCTTGAGCACCTGAAGGATCGAGGCATAGGTCGACGGACGGCCGATGCCGAGTTCTTCCATGCGTTTGACGAGCGAAGCTTCGGAAAAGCGCGGCGGCGGCTCGGTGAAATGCTGGGTGACGGCCAACTCGTGCTTCTTCAGCCCTTCGCCCTGGCTCATCGCGGGCAGGCGGCGGCTGTCCTCATCGTCGCCATCGTCGTCGCGGCCTTCCTGATAGAGTGCAAGGAAGCCGTCGAATTTGATGACTTGGCCGGTGGCGCGAAGTTCGAGCGTGCGCGCACCCGCTTTGGCCGTGATATCGACCGTGGTGCGCTCGAGTTCGGCCGATTCCATCTGGCTCGCGATCGTGCGGGTCCAGATCAACTCATAAAGCTTGGCCTGTTCCGGATCGAGCCGGCGGCGCATCTCAGCGGGCCGACGCGACAGGTCTGTGGGGCGGATCGCTTCGTGGGCTTCCTGCGCGTTCTTGGCCTTGGCCTGATACTGGCGCGGCGCATCCGGCACATAGGCGTTGCCGTAATCCTCGCCGATCACCTTGCGGGCCTGCGTGATGGCGGAGCCGTCGATCTGCACGCCGTCGGTTCGCATATAGGTGATGAGGCCGGTGGTTTCGCCGCCGATGTCGATGCCTTCATACAGCCGCTGCGCGATCCGCATCGTGTGCGCCGGCGCAAAGCCGAGCTTGCGGCTGGCTTCCTGTTGCAGCGTCGAGGTGGTGAAGGGAGCCTGCGGGTTGCGTCGCGCCGGCTTGGCTTCAACCGAGATCACCGTGAAGGTTGCTGTTTCCAGCGCTTTCTTGAAATCCTCGGCTTCCGCGCCCGTGCCGATATCGAGGCGCTGGATCTTCTTGCCGTCGGCCCCGACGAGACGCGCCTCGAACGTGTCGCCGCGCGCGGTCGCAAGTGTAGCCACCAGCGACCAGTATTCACGGGCGACGAATTTCTCGATCTCGAGTTCGCGGTCGCAGACCAGACGCAGCGCGACGGACTGCACGCGGCCGGCCGAGCGCGCGCCAGGCAATTTGCGCCACAGCACCGGCGAGAGCGTGAAGCCGACGAGATAATCCAGCGCCCGGCGCGCCATATAGGCGTCGACCAGCGCACCATCGATCTGGCGCGGATTCTTCATCGCCTCTGAGACGGCCTGCTTGGTGATAGCGTTGAACACCACGCGCTCGATCGTATGATCCTTCAGCGCGCGTTTTTCCTTCAGCACCTCCAGGACGTGCCAGGAGATCGCTTCGCCCTCGCGATCAGGGTCGGTCGCGAGAATAAGCTTGTCGGCGCCCTTCAGCGCCTTGGCGATATCGTTCAGCCGGCCAGCGGCCTTGGGGTCGACTTCCCAGATCATCTGGAAGTTGGCGTCCGGATCGACCGATCCATTCTTGGCGGGGAGGTCGCGGACATGGCCGAAAGACGCCAGCACCTCGTAGGAGGAGCCCAGATATTTGTTGATCGTCTTGGCCTTGGCCGGAGACTCCACAATGACGATATTCATGTCATTCCAATAGCTTACGGGAAAAATAAAGGCCGGTTCCGCGGGACTCGCGCCAGCCGTTTCGTCCCGAACATGGGTGGTGAGGGCGTCCCTGTCAAATCGACAGGCGTCGGAGGTACCGCTTTAGGTACCCAAGAAACGTCCAAAAAGTTGTAAAATACTATCTAGAAGTTGTGTTACTCCGGCGAGAAAGCCGCCCACAGACTTGTATTGGTCGCCGCAGAACGCGGTCCGTTCACGCCGTCGCAGGCCGCGCGCGTTTAGCGGTCGGCCGCGGCTTCAAGGTGATGTCGCCGAGGCCAAGCAACCGGCCGTCGCGGGCGTGCAGCTCGAGCTTTTTTACCGGCCGGCCGCTCTCGCGATCGACCATAAGGGTCGCGATCTCCTCCGGCGTCTCGTCGAACTCCTCGGTCCATTGCCGGAGCGCGACGATGATCGGGAAAATTCCGCGTCCCTTCGGGGTCAGTACATATTCCTGGTAGGCGCTGCCGTCTGAAGCCGGCGCCAGTTCGAGGATGCCGCGCTCGACCAGCGCGCGCAGCCGCACCGTCAGGATGTTCTTGGCCAGCCCAAGGCTTTTCTGAAACTCACCGAAGCGGCGATAGCCCAGCAGCGCATCGCGGATGATCAGAAGTGACCACCAGTCGCCGATCGCATCCAGCGAACGGGCGATCGGGCAGTCCGCATGGGCGAGGCTTGTGCGTTTCACCATGGCTGATCTCCGGAACCGCCGCCTGCCGGCAAAGAGCCGGTCACAGCGTTGTGTAGTTGCAATATTAAACCATCCGCTTTATGTGCGCAAAATAGTTTAATAATGCAACTACATCAGGAGACGGTCATGGCTAACAGGCTCGCGAACAAGACGGCGTTGATCACCGGCGGCAACAGCGGCATCGGGCTTGCGACGGCAAAGCTGTTCGTGGCCGAAGGCGCCCGCGTCATTATTACCGGCCGCAACAAGGAGACACTTGACGCCGCCGCCAGGGAACTCGGGCCGAATGCGTTCGCGGTGGTCGCCGATGCCACTGACGTCGCCGCGACGGAGGCCGCGATCAAGAAGGGGGTCGAGAAGCTCGGCAAGCTCGACATCGTGTTTGCCAATGCCGGAATTCCCGGCGGCACGCCGATCGGCGGCACCACGCTTGCAGCTTTCGAAAACGTCATCCGGACCAATCTCACCGCGGTCTTCTTCACGGTGCAGGCCGCAGTCGCGCAGATGAATGACGGCGGCTCGATCATCCTCAACGGTTCGGTGATCTCTAGGCTCGGCAATCCCGGCTATTCGGCTTACGCAGCCACCAAGGCCGGCGTGACCGCGATGGCGCGGGTGATGGTATCGGAATTGTCGCCGCGCAATATTCGCGTCAATGTCGTCGCGCCCGGTGCGATCCGAACCCCGATCTGGGGACCGGCGACCGCAACGCCAGAGGCCGAGAAGGTGTTTGAAAAACGGATCGGCCTCACTACGCCTCTGGGACGGATCGGCGAACCCGATCACATCGCCAAAACCGTGTTGTTCCTGGCATCCGACGATGCGGCCCATGTCCAGGGCCAGGAAATCTTTGTCGATGGAGGAGCGACCAGTTCGCCCGCGGGTGCGCCGATCTATCGCGGCTAATTCGCAAGGTCTTTTGAGAGAGCCTGCTGCCGCGAAGGCGGCGGGCTCTCTCTCTTTTTAAAAGAATAGCGCTTTTTAAGCTGCGTGCAGATCGGTGACGGCTTGCAGCGCGCCGGCGACCGCCTTTTCGCGGTGCTCGGGACCCACCTGGATTCCCTCGGCCAAAATAAACTCGAGCTTCGTCACGCCGATAAAGCCGAAGATGCCGCGCAAATAGGATTCAAGGTGTTCGAGCGCGGCAGCCGGCGTGCCCGGGCCATAAAACCCGCCGCGCGAGATCGCGACGATGACGCGCTTGTCGCCGGCCAATCCCTTTGGTCCCTGCGCATCGTATTTGAAGGTCTTGCCGGCCACGACAATGCGGTCGATCCAGGCCTTGAGTTGGCTCGGAAGGGTAAAGTTGTACATCGGCGCGCCCAACACCACGGTGTCGGCCGCCAAAAACTCCTCCAGCACGGCTTGGCCGGCGGCGAGTTCCTGCGCCAGCGCCGCATCCGGGTTGGTCGCGCCTTGCGCGGCCGCGAGATGCGCGCCGGAAAGGTGTGTAAGCGGTGTCGCGCTCAGGTCACGGTAGGTCATCTGGATGTCGGGCGTTGTCTGGCGCAGCCGGTCGACAATCGCCGCCGACAATTGCCGGCTGACCGAATGGGGGCCGAGGACGCTGGAATCGATGTGGAGCAGTTTTTTCATGGAGGTCACCCTTGGTATTGGTTTGTAACTGACGCTATATGAGTGACTGCCGTAAAACCCCGCAAGAACGCACTTTTTTGAGCCCAGGGCACATCTTTGAACTTAAGGCACATCCTTGAAACCAGAGAACACCAGAGTTCCTGTCCTTCCGCCTGCGCCGGACCCGCAGCACGCCGACTGCCGAAACGTCGCGTCGGTGCTGGCGCGCGTCGGCGATAAATGGAGCGTCTTCGTCATCATGATGCTGTTCGACGGCCCAAAACGCTTCAACGAGATCAAGCGCCTGATCAACGGCATCTCGCAGCGCATGCTGACGCTGACCTTGCGCGGACTGGAGCGCGACGGGTTGGTCACGCGCACGGTTTTCCCGACCATTCCGCCGCGGGTCGATTACGAGCTCACCGATCTCGGGCGCGGCTTGAGCGAGCCGGTGAGAGCGCTTGGCCAATGGGCCATGACGCATCAGACCGAAATCGAGACCGCGCGCGGCAAGTTCGATCGACGCCAGACGAATTAGACTGCGAATTAGGCTCTAGATCAGCGAAATCAATCCGCCGCCATGACGATCGAGCCGGCCCGCGAGTTCGAGTTCGAGCAGCACGGTACGCACCACCGCCGGTGAAGCGCTGGACAGGCGGATCAGGTCGTCGAGCAGGATCGGCGTCGGTCCCAACAGGTTGACGATGCGTTCGCGCTCGGGCGCGCCGGGGTCGGGCGCGAGCGGCTCGCTGTCGTCCTCGCGCAAGTCAAGCGGCCGGCCCATGATCGGCTCGACTGCCTGGATCACGTCAGAAGCTTCCGTAATCAACGTCGCTCCCTGCTTGATCAGGCCGTTGGTGCCGGCGGCGCGCGGATCGAGCGGCGAACCTGGCACGGCGAAGACTTCGCGGCCTTGCTCGGCGGCCAAGCGCGCGGTGATCAGCGAGCCCGACCGCACCGCGGCCTCGATCACGACCACGCCGAGCGAAGCGCCGGAGACCAGGCGATTGCGCCGTGGAAAATCATGGGCGCGCGCCACGTGGCCGAGCGGCATTTCGGAAATCGCGGCTCCATGGTCGAGGAGAGCGGAAAGCAAATCCACATGTTCAGGCGGATAGATCTTGTCGTGGCCGCCGGCGAGCACAGCCACCGTGCCGCCTTCGATCGACGCGCGATGCGCCGCCTGGTCGATGCCGCGAGCGAGCCCTGAGGCAATGACAAAGCCGGCGTCAGCAAGATCGCGCGCCAGCATTTGCGCGAATTTCAAGCCGGCCGCCGACGCATTGCGCGAGCCGACGATCGCGATCATCGGCCGCATCAGGACATCGCGGATCCCACGCACGCCAAGCAGCGGCGGGGCGTCGTCGATCATCGCCAACCGCGGCGGATAGCCGTCTTCATCAGGTGCGATCAGGCGGACGCCGAGTCTTTCCGATGCGGCGATCTCCGCGCGGGCGTCTGCCTCGCTGCAAATGCGTTGCGGCCTTGAGGCGCCGCCGCGCCGGGCCAGATCAGGCAGCCGCTCCAGCGCTGCCCGCGCGCTGCCGAAGTGACGGAGCAGCGAACGAAACGTCCGTGGCCCGACATTGTCGGACCGGATCAGCCGCAAGCGGTCGATGCGCTCGGCGTCGGTGAGACTGGTGCTTTTCAAAATGTCGTCCACGCTTGCTCCTCGATGCCCAAGAATGGATCAACCTGAGCGCGTTGCTAGAATGGCTCACAGTTGTAAGCAAAAATCGTATCCAGATACATTTCGTAAGACGGATTGATTTTCGAATGATCAATTTCAATGTATTGGCATATCGCTCGAAGCTTTCCTCCAAGCCTTATGTTGATGAGTGTATCCCCCCATTTTTTTGAATCAAATAATGCGGCGATAGCTCCACGATTCCAACCTACCGCGTCTAGTTTAAGATCGACGCGATAATAATCCTTATTTTGGATTTTCATAACGACGGGAAGTGTAGCAGTCGGCCCTTCGACTTTTATCCATTTCAGCTCAAAAGTCCCTAAGTTCTGGCCTCCTTCAAACATCGAAAACAACTCTTGAGGGCTATAAATCAACAACATTCGTCCCAACTTGCGTTGGCCTTCAATTTCCTCATTGGAAACCCACGGTCCTTTCGGAGTTGGGGTAGGTGTAGACGGCGCTGGGCTTGCTGATGGCGCGGGTGCTGTAGAGGCCTGTGGCTTTGGTGGCGTAGCGATCTTTTGATCTTTGCTAGATGACCAATGCGTCGAATCCAGCAGCCAAATAATGGCTATCAAAACGGTGACCGCTAACCAGAAAGCAACCAGCATCGGGCGCGCGCCGTCACGCTTTGGGATGCTTCCAACTTCGCCAGTCACCGACGCCAGCCGCCACTTGTGTCGCGCTGCATACTCTAAGGATGTCACGACGACGATGCCGGCTCCGATTAGGAGCCACGTCTGTATTGAAAGCCATCCATAGGTCATGGAGATAACCTGATGGGCCTTCGGAAAGCTCTTGGCAGTTTCCTCTGGAATGAACTGAGATACGAACGTGTCCCACGTTGCGATTGCTCCCCAGCATCCAAGCAGGATTTTCGGGATTGGGCGGTCAAGAATATCCAGAAAGGCGTTGGCGCGTTCTTGAATTGAAACCATGATTTGCCCCCTCGGCAGGATATCTCAGGAGTGGCAATTCCTAAACTATAGGTAGTGGATAACGGTCCGGCATCATGCGTAGCGCCCGGTGGCGTCTGCGCCATAACACCTGCGTGGCCCGCATCAGCCGCATCCCCCGCAACCCAGCCATCGTCAGGCCGCCCCTTGTCCCGGCCATCCACGTCTTGCTACGTCTCAGACCGAAGACGGGGCTGTCCGGTATGACGCCGGACATGACGAAGGAAAACGCCGATGATATCGCTCGCCGACCAACTGCGCCGCATCGAAGCGGACGCGCTCACGCCCGAAGCCGCCTTGGCGGAGTCGCTGGCCGCGATCGACAAACATGAGGGGACGATCAAAGCGTTTGTGAACCGAACCAAGAATCCGAAGGCGCAGGCAAAAGGTCCGTTGCGCGGCATTGCGGTCGGCATCAAGGACATCGTCGATACCGCCGACCTGCCGACCGAGATGGGCGCGCCGTCCATCTATAAAGGCAACCAGCCGCGCGCCGACGCGCCGATCGTGATGCTGCTCAAGGAGGCCGGCGCCACCGTCGTCGGTAAGACCACCACCACGGCCTTTGCCGCGAACGATCCGACGCCGACGCTCAACCCGCGCAACCTCGGCCACACCCCGGGCGGATCGTCGTCCGGTTCGGCCGCGGCGGTCGCCGCCGGCATGATTCCGCTTGCGGTCGGCACACAAACCGGCGGTTCGGTGATCCGTCCGGCCTCGTTCTGCGGCGTGGCCGCGATCAAGCCGTCGTACCGGTTGTTGCCGCCGGTCGGCGTCAAATGCTTTTCCTGGACGCTCGACACGGTCGGTCTGTTCGCGGCAGAAGTCGAGGATGTCGCGATTGCGCTTGCTGCGATCACCGGCCGCAGCGAATTGAACGCGGCCGAATTGAAAGTGCCGCGCATCGGCGTGGTGACGCAGGATTTTGCTGGTCCGCCGGAAACAGGCGGCGCGGAAGCTCTGCAACACGCGGCACGCGCGGCAGCGAAGGCAGGCGCCTCGGTGCGCGAGTTGAAAATGCCCGAGATCGTCGCCGAGGCCTGGCGCATTCACATCGTCGTGCAGCAATACGAGGCCCATCAGGCGTTCGCCTGGGAGTATCGCGAGAATTACGACATCATGCCGCCGCTGCTCCGCAAGCGGCTCGACGACAGCCGCCACTACACGGCGGCCGATTACGACGCAGCGCGCAGCGTGACGCTCAAGGCGCGCGCTGCCTTGAGCGAGATTTTCAAAGACGTCGACGTGCTGCTGGCGCTGTCGGCGCCGGGCATCGCGCCGAAGGGTTTGGATTCGACGGGTGACGCCCGCTACAACCAGCTCTGGACGCTGATGGGAACGCCTTGCGTCAACGTGCCGGCCTATGTGGCCGATGGCAATTTGCCGGTCGGCGTGCAGACCATCGCCGGCTACGGCGATGACGCCAAGACGATCGCGGTGGCGCGGTTCATGGAACGGGCGCTGAAGTCGTAAGGGTTAGTTTTTCTAAGCATGATCTTTTTCGGAAAACCGGTTCCCATTTTTCCGGATCATGCTTATTTCTTCCCGATCTTGCCTTCGGTGCCCGCGAGCAAGCGGCTGATATTGGCGCGATGCATATAGAACAGCAGCACAGTGAGTAGTGCAAACAGCCACGCCAGCGCCGAGTGGCCGTACCACGACAGGAAAATCGGCGTGATAAAACTTGCGACCAGCGCCGAGAGCGAGGAGTAGCGCGAGATCACGGCGGTGATGAGCCATAGCGCGCAAAACAGCACCGCGGCCGGCCAGAACAGGCCGACCAGGATGCCGATGTAAACCGCAACGCCCTTGCCGCCTTTGAACTTCAGCCACACCGGGAAGAGGTGGCCGAGAAAGGCGCCGAGGCCGGCCAGCATCGCAGCTTCTGCACCAGCGAAATAGCCCGCGATGATGACGGCAACGGTGCCCTTGAGTGCATCGAGCAAGAGCGTTGCCGCGGCGAGACCCTTTCGCCCCGTACGCAGCACGTTGGTGGCGCCGATATTGCCGGAGCCGATCGAGCGCAAATCTTCCGTGCCCGCAAGCCGGGTCAGGATCAGGCCAAAGGGGATCGAACCGAGGAGGTAGCCGAGCACAAAAGCCAGCGGCAGCCACGCATTTGCGGACATCACAGCCTCCCCATTGCCAGTCGCGCCTTCAAGTCTATCTCTCTTTGACGCGTTTTATTATCTCACTGAAACGCTATGCGACATGCTCATAGACCGTGCGCCCACCGACGATGGTGCGTACCACGCGGCCCGAGAAACGGGCCTCGTCGAAAGGCGTGTTCTTGCACGGCGATTTGAGATCGTCGGGATCGAGCACCCACGGTGTATCGGTATCGATCACGATCACATCCGCCGGCGACCCCGGCCGCAACGATCCGCCGGGCAGACCCAACAACTCGGCTGGGCGCGTCGACATCGCGCGGATCAGCGTCTTGAAATCCATTTCGCCCTGATGGATCAGCCGAAGTGCGGCCGGCAGCATGGTCTCAAGCCCGATCGCGCCGGGCGCGGCTTCGGCAAACGGCAGCCGCTTGACCTCGACGTCCTGCGGGTTGTGGTCGGACATGATCACATCGATCAGGCCTGAGGCGACGGCGTCAACCAGCGCGCGGCGATCGTCCTCGGTTCGTAGCGGCGGCGACAGTTTCAGGAACGTGCGGTAGGGGCCGATGTCGTTTTCGTTCAGCGTCACATGATTGATCGAGACCGAGGCCGAGACGTCGAGACCTGAATCGCGCGCGCGCTTAAGGATCTCGAGCGACTCCGCACAGGAGAGCGAGCCGGCGTGATAGCGGCCGCCGGTGAGCGCGACGAGCCGCATGTCGCGCTCCAGCATCACGGCTTCCGCGGCATTGGGAATGCCGATCAGTCCGAGGCGGGTGGCGAATTCGCCCTCGTTCATGACGCCTTCGCCGACCAGATGCGGGTCTTCGGTGTGATGGACGATCAGCGCGTCGAAATCCCGCGCATAGGTCAGCGCGCGGCGCATCACCTGCGCGTTGGTGACGCTTTTGTCGCCGTCGGTGAAGGCGACGGCGCCTGCCGCCTTCAGCAACCCGATCTCGGTCATTTCCTGGCCGAGCAGGCCCTTGGTCAGCGCCGCCATCGGATGGATGTTGACGATCGCGGTGTCGCGGGCGCGCCGCAGCACGAAGTCGACGGTCGCGGAATTGTCGATGACCGGCGAGGTCGACGGCTGGCAGACGATGGTGGTGATGCCGCCGGTTGCAGCCGCCTGGCTCGCAGAGGCAAACGTCTCGCGGTGGCTGGCGCCGGGTTCGCCGACAAAGGCCCGCATGTCGACCAGGCCGGGCGCGACGATCTTGCCGGCACAATTGACGATGTCGGTGCCCTCGGGCACGCCGGCAGCCCCAATGCCGCGCTTGTTGTCTCTGATGACGCCGTCGGCGATCAGGACGTCGCCGGGGCCGTCGAAATCGCGCGAGGGATCGATCACACGGGCGTTGGCGAGGAGGATGGGGCGGCGATCGGTTAACATGAGGTCACGCGTTTGGCAGGTTGCGGGCGAGTGCTTCGAGCACCGCCATGCGCACCGCCACTCCCATTTCCACCTGTTCGCGGATCAGCGATTGCGCGCCGTCGGCCACGATGGAATCGATTTCGACGCCCCGGTTCATCGGGCCGGGATGCATTACCAGCGCGTCCGGCTTGGCATAAGCGAGCTTCTTCTGGTCGAGCCCGAAGTAATGGAAATACTCGCCGCTCGACGGCACGAACGAGCCGTTCATGCGCTCGCGTTGCAGCCGCAGCATCATCACGATATCGGCGCCGGCAAGTCCCTCGCGCATGTCGCGGGCGACCTCGACCCCCATCCGCTCGATGCCATGCGGCAACAACGTGGAGGGCGCAACGACCCGGACGCGCGCGCCCATGGTGTTGAGCAGGATGATGTTGGAACGCGCGACGCGCGAATGCATGACGTCGCCGCAGATCGCGACCGTTAATCCTTCGAGCTGTCCCTTGTTGCGGCGGATGGTGAGCGCATCGAGGAGCGCCTGCGTCGGGTGCTCGTGGGCGCCGTCGCCGGCATTGATCACGGAACCATCAACCTTGCGCGCCAACAGTTCCACCGCGCCTGAGGCGTGATGGCGGACCACGAGAATATCCGGGTGCATGGCGTTCAGCGTGACGGCAGTATCCATCAGCGTCTCACCCTTGCGGATCGAGGACGAGGACACCGACATGTTCATGACGTCGGCGCCCAACCGCTTGCCGGCGAGTTCGAACGAGGACTGGGTGCGGGTCGAGGCCTCGAAGAACAGGTTGACCTGGGTACGGCCGCGCAGCGAGGTGCGTTTCTTGTCGACCTGACGGTTCAACTCGACATATTCCTCGGAGAGATCGAGGAGGCCGGTGATTTCGTCGGCGGAAAGGCCCTCTATGCCCAGCAAATGCCGGTGACCGAGGACGAAGGTCGATTTCGATGCTGTAGTCATTAAAGCGAGAGCTATAGGCGCGAGCGCGGCACCGGGCAAGGGCGAAGAGGGAACTTAATAGTTATCCCCCGGTCTGTCCGCCTCGCTAACGTTAATCCGGGCAAGGTTTTGTCCACCATGCCGGTCAAGGGGCCAGATATTTGACTACAGGTCGCGCGGCTCCCGCGTATGATCGCTCAAAGGCCTCTTCAGCGAGGGGAGTTTCGATGAGCCTGACCCACGAAGTGCTCAACCAGTCGCCGCCATTCGTCGATGTCGATCTGTTCGCGCTGGATACCGCGCTCGCCGAGGCCGTTGCCGCCAATGGCGGGGCGGGCGCGCGGGGCGAACTCTCTGAATTCGGACGTCATTGGGGTTCCGCGGCTATGGCCGAACGCGGGCGGCTCGCCAATGAAAATACGCCAAAACTTCGCATCTTCGATTCCCGAGGTAATCGCCGGGATGAGGTCGAGTTTCACCCAGCCTATCACGAATTGATGGCGCACAGCGCGCATGCCGGGCTGCAGAATTCGACCTGGACCCGCGACGGCCACCCCGCCGGTGCACCGGCCGAAGTCGTACGTGCCGCGAAGTTCTATATGGCTTCAGGCGTCGAGACCGGGCACCTGTGCCCGATCACCATGACGCGGGCCTCCGTGGCCGCGCTCGCGGTGCAGCCTGATCTGCTCGCAAAGACGATGCCGGTTATCGGCACGCGGGCTTATGACCCGACCTTTGCGCCATGGCCATCCAAGCGCGGCATGACGCTCGGCATGGGCATGACCGAAAAGCAGGGCGGCACCGATGTCCGCAGCAACATGACGCGCGCCGAGCATGACGGCGAGGCCTATCGCATCACCGGTCACAAATGGTTCATGTCGGCGCCGATGTGTGACGCTTTCCTGGTGCTGGCGCAGGCCGAGCAGGGGTTGAGCTGTTTCTTCATGCCGCGCTTTCGCCCCGATGGATCGGTCAATGCGATCCAGTTCCAGCGGCTGAAGGACAAGCTCGGCAACCGCTCCAATGCCTCGTCGGAGGTCGAGTTTTACGACGCCTATGGCGAGCTTGTCGGCGAGGAGGGTAAAGGCATCCGGACCATCATCCAGATGGTGCAATTGACGCGGCAGGATTGCGCGATTGCGTCCACCGGCCTGATGCGCTCGGGCTTGGCGCATGCGCTTCATCACACCAGGCACCGCAGCGTGTTCCAGAAACGTCTCGCCGATCAACCCCTGATGCGTTCGGTGCTGTCGGACATGGCGCTGCATGTGGAGGCGTCGATTGCGCTTGTCATGCGGCTCTGTCGCGCTTTCGACCGCGCAGCTGTCGATCCCAACGAAGCCGCCTATCTACGGCTGCTGACGCCCGCGATCAAATACTGGACCTGCAAGAGTGCGCCCGGATTTCTCTATGAGGCGATGGAGTGCCTCGGCGGCAACGGTTATGTCGAGGAAGGGATTTTGGCGCGGCATTACCGGGAATCGCCCGTGAACGCGATCTGGGAAGGCTCCGGCAATGTGATGTGCCTCGACGTGCTGCGGGCCTTGTCGCGAGAAGCGGAGGCGGCCACGGCAATCCTGAAAACGCTTGCGCAGGAAACCGCTGGTCTGCCGGGAGCAGCCGAAGCCGCAGCCTCGATCGGCAACGCGTTTCGTCGAGGCGATGCCGAAAACACCGCGCGGCTCGCGGTGGAGAAGCTGGCGCTGCTGGCGGCGACGGCCGCGCTGAATGCGGTCTCGCCGCGCCATGCCGAATGTTTCGCAGCCACCCGCCTTGCGGAAAATCACGGCGGCATGTACGGCGCTGTGGAACTGGCGCCCGAAGACATCAGCCGGTTGCTCGACCGCGCATTACCCGCATAAAAAGGTTGTTTGATGGATTCTCTTGATCCCGCAAGTCCCGTCGCGGCTGCGATCGACGTCGCAAGCCAGCCAGCTCCCGGCGTCTGGAAATTCTGGGGCACCGCGTTCTGGGGCTTTGTCGTTTTCGCCGCCATGTTCGTCGGCCAGCTGGCGGTGGTCGGCTGGTTCTTGTTCCGGCAAAGCGATCCGATCGATCAGGAAACCTTCGGCGAAGCAGTTCGTATCGTTGTCAGCAACGGCCTGACGATCTCGCTGTCGGTCATTACGGGATTGCCGGCCGTTCTTGCGGCGTTGTGGATCGCGATCCGGATCAAGGGCGCGCGGTTTGCCGATTACCTGGCGCTGCGTTCGTTCTCATGGACCGACCTGGCGATCGGCGTGGTGGCGCTGTTCGTGCTGGTCACGGGATGGGATGCGCTTTCGCGGGCGACGGGCCGCGAGGTCGAACCCGGCTTCATGGGTGACGTACTGAAAACCGCCCGCGACGATGGCGCGGTCTGGCTTCTGTTGTTCGCCTTTTGCGTGGCGGCGCCGATCACGGAAGAGTTTTTCGCGCGCGGTTTCCTTTACCGCGGCTGGTCGGAGTCGTTTCTGCGGGTGCCGGGCGCGATCGTCCTGTCATCGCTGGTCTGGACCGCGCTCCACCTGCAATACAACTGGTATTTCCTCGGCGAGGTCTTCTCGATTGGCCTGCTGCTCGGTTACTTGCGCTACCGCAGTAATTCGATCTGGCTGACCATCATTCTGCATGGTCTGAACAATCTCGCCGCCGTGGTGCAGACCATCCTGCTCACGAGCTCATAGGTTCTTCGAAAGCCGGTCGAGCGCGCCCTGGAGAATGAAGATCGCCGCGTGCTCGTCGATCACCTTGGCGCGGCGGGCGCGGCTCATATCCATCCCGATCAACTCGCGCTCGACCGCAGCGGTCGAAAGCCGCTCGTCCCACAGCGCGATTGCGAGCTCCGTCATGCCGGCAAAATTGCGGGCAAAGGCGCGGGTCGACTGCGCGCGCGGTCCCTCGCTGCCGTCCATGTTGATCGGCAGCCCTAGCACGAAACCAACCGCGGTGCGCTCAGCGGCGATTTCGAGCAGGCGCGCGGCATCAGCCTTGAAGGCCTTGCGCTGGATGGTGGTAACCCCCGTCGCCAACCGCCGGTCGGGGTCGGACACGGCAACGCCAATGGTCTTGGTGCCGAGATCAAGCCCGATCAGCGCACCGCGCTTGGGCCAATGTCCGGCCGCGTCGATCAGGGGTAAAATGAGCGCGGTCATGGGCTTCGCATAACAAGTTCGAGCGGCAGTTCCAACATTTGCGTGCCATGGTCCAATGATGCTGCTGCTGCTAATATGGTGAAAATGCCCCGGCAACGATGCTGGCGGCGATTTCCTTCCCCCCGCAAGAGAGCAGACCATGTGGCCCGACCGCCGATTGATCGACCTTTTCAAGATTGAATTTCCGATCGTGCTGGCGCCGATGGCGGGTGTGATGGACGCCGATCTCGTGATCGCGGCGGCGCAAGGCGGGGCATTGGGCTCGCTGCCCTGCGCGATGTTGTCGGCCGACAAGGCTCGCGAGCAGATCCAGATCATCCGGCAGCAGGTGTCCGCGCCGGTCAACATGAATTTCTTTTGCCACACGCCGGTTCCGGCCGATCCATCGCGCGAGGCCGCCTGGAAAGAGCGGCTCTCACTTTATTACGAGGAGCTGGGTCTCGATCCCGCGGCGCCGATCAACGCCGCCAACCGCGCCCCGTTCGACGCTGCGATGTGCGAGGTCGTCGAGGAACTCAAGCCTGAAATCGTCAGCTTCCATTTCGGCCTGCCGGAGCCAGGCCTGCTGGCGCGGGTCAAGGCCGCCGGCCGCAAGGTGATGGCATCGGCGACCACGGTGCGGGAAGCGATCTGGCTCGAGGAACACGGCGCTGATGCGATCATCGCGCAAGGCGCCGAGGCCGGCGGCCATCGCGGCATGTTCCTGACCGAAAAAATCGCCGAACAACCCGGCACCTTTGCGCTGGTGCCGCAAGTCGTCGATGCGGTGCGCGTGCCGGTGATCGCGGCGGGTGGCATCGCGGACGGGCGGGGGATTGCAGCGGCTTTTGCACTCGGGGCGGCCGGGGTGCAGATCGGAACGGCGTACCTGCGTTGTCCGGAATCCAAGGTTTCCGCGCCGGCCCGCACCGCCCTGGCGCAAGGACGGGATGATTCCACCGTGATCACCAACGTCATGACCGGGCGCCCGGCGCGGGGGCTGGCGAACCGGGTCATGCGCGAGGTTGGCCCGATTTCGCACTTGGCGCCGGAATTTCCCCACGCGGCGACGGGGTTGGGGCCCTTGAAGGCGGCCGCCGAAAAACAGGGCAAACTCGATTTCACCAATCTCTGGGCCGGGCAGGCCGTGAGGCTGGGGCGCGACATGCCGGCGGCGGCGCTGACCCGCGCTTTGGCCGGCAGTGCGCTGGCCCGGTTGAGCAGAATGGCGGGTTGATCGGCCCACTAGAGGCCGCGCCCAAGGTTGCGGCGCAAAACCGGCCTCTGCTATACCGCAGGCTGAAATCCCCGTTTGAGGCCATATATATAATGTCGGTCGATGCTGCCACCGTTCGCCGTATCGCGCATCTGGCGCGGATCGGGGTGAAGGATTCCGAGATTCCGCACCTCCAGGGCGAACTGAACGCCATGCTCGCGTTCGTCGAGCAGCTCGAGGAGGTCAATGTCGAGGGCGTGGAACCGATGACCTCGGTGACGCCGATGACCATGAAGAAGCGGGCCGATGTGGTCAACGACGGCGAAATCGCCGATGACATCGTCAGGAACGCGCCGGAAACCCAGGATCACTTTTTCCTGGTGCCGAAAGTCGTTGAGTAACTTTTTTAGCGAGACGTCCGATGTGCATGCTCTGCGACGATGAAAAGGCCTACCGCGCCTACATGGAATATCTCGATGCCATGGAACGCCAGGGCAAGGTGGCCGATCCTGACAAGGCGATGGATGCGGTGCTCGATGCGCTGGAGGCCGCAAGCCAGGCGCGCGGCGAGGTGAAGCGCGACGATCCCATCAATGACAAGACTCTGTCTCCCTTCTTTTGCAGCCCCGTACCGCAAGCTAATAAATGACCGATCTGACATCGCTGACGCTTGCCGAGGCTCGAGACGGCCTCGCGAAGAAGTCATTCACCTCGCTTGAACTGACCGATGCGCATCTGGCCGCGATGGAAGCCGCGCGCGCGCTCAATGCCTTTGTGCTGGAGACGCCGGATCAAGCGCGTGCCATGGCGCAACAGGCTGACGCCGATATCGCCAAGGGCGATGGCGGTCCGCTCGCCGGCATTCCCTTGGGCATCAAGGATCTCTTCGCCACCAAGGACGTCAGAACCACCGCGTGCTCAAAAATTCTCGGCAATTTCGTGCCGACCTATGAGTCGACGATCACCTCACAGCTCTGGCGCGACGGCGCGGTTCTGCTCGGCAAGCTCAACAACGACGAATTCGCGATGGGCTCGTCCAACGAGACGTCTTGCTTTGGTCCGGTCGTCAATCCGTGGCGGCGCGACGGCGCCAACACGACGCTGGTGCCCGGTGGCTCGTCGGGCGGCTCGGCTTCGGCGGTCGCAGCGCTGCTGTGCATGGGCGCGACCGCGACCGACACCGGCGGATCGATCCGCCAGCCGGCGGCATTCACGGCGACCGTCGGCATCAAGCCGACCTACGGGCGCTGCTCGCGCTGGGGCATCGTCGCCTTTGCGTCTTCGCTCGACCAGGCCGGTCCGATCGGCCGCACCGTGCGCGACACCTCGATCCTGATGCGCTCGATGGCGGGTCATGATCCCAAGGACACCACCTCGGTCGATCGCGAGGTGCCGAACTATGAGACTGCGGTCGGCAAATCCATAAAGGGAATGAAGATCGGCATCCCCAAGGAATATCGCCTCGACGGCATGCCGGCCGAAATCGAAAAGCTCTGGACCGAGGGCGCCGGATGGCTGAAGGCCGCTGGCGCGGAACTCGTCGAGGTGTCGCTGCCGCACACCAAATATGCGCTGCCGGCCTATTACATCGTGGCGCCGGCGGAGGCTTCCTCGAACCTCGCCCGCTATGACGGCGTCCGCTACGGTCTGCGCGTGCCGGGCCGCGCGATTTCGGATATGTACGAAAATACCCGCGCCGAAGGTTTTGGTAGCGAGGTGCGCCGCCGCGTCATGATCGGTACCTATGTGCTCTCCGCCGGTTACTACGATGCGTATTATCTTCGCGCGCAGAAGGTGCGCACGTTGATCAAGAAGGATTTTGAGGATTGCTTCGCCAAGGGCGTGAACGCGATCCTTACGCCTGCGACGCCGTCGGCGGCCTTCGGCGTCGGCGAGAAAGGCGGGGCCGATCCGGTCGAGATGTATCTCAACGACATCTTCACGGTGACGGTTAACATGGCCGGTCTGCCGGGCATCGCGGTTCCCGCAGGCAAGGACAGCCAGGGCCTGCCGCTCGGCTTGCAACTAATCGGGCGGCCGTTCGACGAGGAGACGCTGTTCTCGCTCGGCGAGGTGGTCGAGCAGGCGGCGGGCCGCTTCACGCCGCCGAAATGGTGGTGAGCATGGCTAACCTTAAAAGGGCCGATCTCAAATCGACGCTGCCAAACGCAATGCCAGAGGCAGGTCTCGCGCCGCCGCTCGCCGCATTGTGGTGGGCGGCCAAGGGCGACTGGGATGCCGCGCACAAGATCGTCCAGGACGAGAGCGACGCCAATTCAGCCTGGGTGCACGCCTATCTGCACCGCGTCGAGGGCGATCTTTCCAATGCCGGGTACTGGTATCGCCAGGCCGGCCAGCCAGTGGCGAAGGATCCACTCGAAAACGAGTGGGAGCGGATCGTCGCTACGCTCGAAGGCGGCTAGTGCGGCGAATTTGAAGTTCCTATCAGTGTTGCCGCTGGCTCGTCATAGGAACTTCAAATTCAAAGCCGCACTAGAAATAATAAGTTGCCAGAGCTCCTTTGATTCCGAAGTTCGCATCAGAGGTTGCCGCGATATGTTGCGAACTTCGGAATCGGAACTCTGGGCATGACGGTAGCGAGCGGCAAATTGATCAAGGGCGCAACCGGCGACTGGGAAGTTGTGATCGGCATGGAAGTTCACGCCCAGGTGACCTCGAACGCGAAACTGTTTTCCGGTGCCTCGACCGAATTCGGCGGCGCGCCGAATTCCCATGTCTCGCTCGTCGATGCGGCAATGCCGGGCATGCTGCCGGTGATCAACGAGCAGTGCGTCAAGCAGGCGGTGCGCACGGGGCTCGGGCTGAACGCGAAGATCAACCTGCGCTCGGTGTTCGACCGGAAGAACTATTTCTATCCGGATTTGCCGCAGGGTTATCAGATCAGCCAGTACAAGTCGCCGATCGTGGGCGAAGGCGAGGTGACGGTCGAACTGGAAGGCGGCAAGACTGCCACCATCGGCATCGAGCGGCTGCATCTTGAACAGGACGCCGGCAAGTCGCTGCACGATCAATCGCCGACCATGTCGTTCGTCGATCTCAATCGTTCCGGCGTCGCGCTGATGGAGATTGTCTCAAAACCGGACATCCGCGATGCCGAGCAGGCCAAGGCCTATGTGACCAAGGTGCGCTCGATCCTGCGTTACCTCGGCACTTGCGATGGCGACATGGAGAAGGGAAGCCTGCGCGCCGACGTCAACGTGTCGGTGCGTAAGCCCGGCGGGCCGCTCGGCACCCGTTGCGAGATCAAGAACATGAACTCGATCACCTTCATCGGGCAGGCGATCGAATACGAAGCGCGCCGGCAGATCGAAATCATCGAGGAGGGCGGCTCGATCGATCAGGAAACCCGGCTGTTCGATCCTAACAAGGGCGAAACCCGCTCGATGCGCTCCAAGGAAGAGGCGCACGACTACCGTTACTTCCCGGATCCCGATCTGCTGCCGCTGGAATTCTCCGACGCCTATGTCGCTGAACTGAAGGCGGGCCTGCCGGAACTGCCGGACCAGAAGAAAGCGCGCTTCATCGCCGAATTTTCGCTCTCGCCTTACGATGCGAGCGTGCTGGTGGCCGAACGCGAGAGCGCGGACTTCTTCGAGACGGTGCTGGCCAAGCTCGCCAACCAGGCTCGCGACGGCAAAGTCGCCGCGAACTGGGTGATCAACGAACTGTTCGGACGGCTGAACAAGGAAGGGCTGGCCATCGGCGCCTCGCCGGTATCAGCCGTGCAACTCGCCGGTATCGTCGACCTGATCGGCGAGGGCACGATCTCGGGCAAGATCGCCAAGGACCTGTTCGAGATCGTCTGGCAGGAGGGCGGCGACCCCCGCGCCGTCGTCGAAGCGCGCGGCATGAAGCAGGTGACGGACCTCTCCGCGATCGAAAAGGTGGTCGACGAGATCATCGCCGCCAATCCGGACAAGGTCGCGCAGGCCAAGGCCAAGCCACAGGCGCTCGGCTGGTTCGTCGGCCAGGTGATGAAATCTTCCGGCGGCAAGGCGAACCCGCAAGCCGTCAACGATCTCCTGAAATCCAAACTCGGCGTTTAAGTCGGCGCATCGACGCCGCGCGCGGCGATCGATGAAGCTCACGCTTGGTCACCGATCGTTCACGATGTTTGGCGATGTGCGGCATCGGCGCGCGGTGCGGCCCCGAATCAGCCGCATTCGATTTGGGTGTGAATCGGCGTCTGGCGAGCGCCGATGAGACGCCGGGGCGCCAATCGCGAAAAATTTTTTTGTTGCAAAATTTTCGATTCGGAGTCCGTGCGACACCCCTCGGAAGGGTATTTCGAATGCTTGAGGATGTTGATCGTGCAACCACATCGATATCGCGAATAACAAAAAACACTACAGTACAGCGGTTTTTTTTATTTTTTCGAAATTGAAAGCGGTGTCTCTCGCCGATTTTTTGCGCCGACACGCGCATGCTTTAACGTCGTTGCGGTCGTCGTGCGTCGCGCGCGCCGGTCTTGAGGCGTCAATACTTCCTTAAGCGGGAAGATGTTTTTTTCGCTGTGTTGGTGTATTCGGGATGTGTGTGCATCTCGATTCCCGAGTGCACGCAGCGATTAAGCCATCTCACTACATTAGGAGGGCACTATGGCGAAGAAAGCTAAGAAGGCGAAGAAGGCGAAGAGCGCAGTGAAGAAGACTGCGAAGAAGACCCGCAAGGTCTCCAAGAAGAAGAAGTAAGCGCGCCTTAAGAAGATGCCGGCGGTTTGATGCCGGCACGTCACACGAGCCTTCCGACGGTTGCTTCCCTAGGGAAGAGATTTGAAGAGCGGCTCATGTCGACGAAAGAGGGTGTCGGCGAGACATCAGGTCAAACGGCTGGATCGTCTTTCGAGGGAGTTCGCTCCCGATAAAGGCCGGTACGGCAGAAGAAACAGGTTTTCTTCGTTCGGTGCGGATCCCTTAAGTGGTTCGCAATTTCATCAGCCCGAGGGCCCAATTGCCCCACGGCCTATGAAATCTGGTCCTGACGTGTTCGCCGACGCCCTCGTTCCAAGCCGGTGCGCCTTGCCCGGCGACTTTTCCCGATCATCAGACATTCCGTTCGACTTGTCCGCTTGCCCGACGTGCGAGCGGTAACGGTGGCTGGCCGCGGCGACGTTCCTGTCGGTCCTGCCGGTTGCGGCAATGGTTATCCGTTCGCCAAACGCCACGGTAAACCGTTTTCCTGAATGTCCGAAAAGCCCGCATGAAATGGGCACTTCCTGCATGTTGCGGGGTCCCGCAGCCTTTGAGGCGTTTACGCACCATTCATCCCGATATTTAAACCGTCCTTCAAACTTGAATGGTCATGATTACCCCACCAGCCGGTCAACGGCGGCGCATTTAGCGCAACGGGGTAACGGGGCGTTTTACAAACTGGACGGGGGCCGCGCGCGGACAACAGCGCGGACCAACGATAAACGGGGAGACCAACATGTTTCAGGGTTCTATCGATTTGGATACGGCAATACCGGTCACGGCGACTGCTGTTCCGGATGTGCTGTTCGAGCGCGGGCTTTATTGGTCGAGCGGCCGTTCCGGCGTCGTCAATCTGGTCGCCGCACATAAGTGGTTCAACCTGGCCGCTCTGAAGGGCCGCAGCGACGCCATCCAGATGCGCCGCGAGGTTGCCGAGCTGATGTCGGAAGCGGAAATCGCCGCCGCGCAGCGCGAAGCCCGCGACTGGATGAGCATGCACTGATCGCATTTGAGGGGCAGAGCTTCCTCATCAGCGGCGGCTTTAAGATCAGATCGGGCGGTTGTTGGCTTCGGCGCAGCCGTCGGCCAGCGCGCTCACGCGGCAACGTTTGCGTTGGCGGCCCACCGAACGCGGAATGATTGCGGATCTTGAGGAGTTGCAGGACGCCTGACGCCAGCAATTGGATCACGATGCACCGGGGCTATGACGCTCATGCGTCAAAGCTCGGTGCATGTCCTCGCAACCGGATCGAAGTAGACGATCTCGGCGGTCATCGTCACGCGGCTGCGTGGTGAAAATTATATTCCTGCGTCACGCCGCCGTAGCTATAGGCCGTCGCGCGGGCATCGATGACGTAGACATTTGAGATCGGATGCACGTTGCCGATAAGGTCCGAGAGCAGTCCGAACGCCGCCTTTTGATACTCGGCTTTCTCGACCTTGCTGTTGGTCTCGTCGGTGATCGTAACCCACAGACGGAAGGCGTTCTTGCCGTGCTCCACCAGCGAGTGACCGTCGATGAACCAGTTCTCCCTGGGTTCAAATTGGACGATCACCCATGTTCGATCATGCGGCTTCTTGAGCACACGACTGGTGAGATCGATGATTTCCCTGGCGAGGCGGTTGGTGAGGGCCTGGTCGGCCTTTCCCGAAACGGTCAGCGTGATGCCCGGCATCTCTGTTCTCCTGGAGGTGGTTCGCAACAGCACCATGGCGCCCATCTTGATAACAGAAAAGCGGGAAGATATGATCTTATCCATCGGATAATCGAATGGATAAGATAGCCCGGCATTTCGATCTCGAGCTTCTCAATACTCTGCTGGTGATTGCCGAGAGCGGCAGTCTGTCGGCGGCAGCGCCGAAGCTTTGCCGGTCGCAATCCGCCGTCAGCGAGCAGGTCCGCAAGCTCGAGGAAATGTGTGGCCTGCCGCTTCTTGTCCGGGGCAAGACAGGTGCAAGCCTGACGCCGGCCGGCAGGCGCCTGGTCGATCACGCCCGCGAACTGTTGGCACGGAGCGATGCCGCCTATCGGGACATGCAGGGCGTTCAGCTTGCCGGCGATCTGCGGCTCGCGATCACCGATTATTTTCGCCCCAGCGCGTTACCGGGCATCTTGCGGCGTGTGCGCGACCAGTTTCCGCGTCTGCATCTGCATGTCTCGATCCGCAAGAGCGCGCTCATCGAAGAAGAGGCGGCGGCATTGGGGGATTTCGATATCGGGTTGTCGATGGCGATTTTGGATAAAGGCCGCGCCAGAAATAGAGCCGCCGGGGCGCACACCGGACTGCGTCGCGAGCGCCTGATCTGGGTTGCCGACAAATCCTTTGCGATGCCCGGGGACGGCGTGTTGCCGCTCGTCGTTCTGCCCGATACGTGCTCGCTGCAGCGTTTCATCGTCGCCAAGCTTAACGCGCATCGTGTCCACTTCAAGATCGCGCATTCGGCGTCCGGCGTTGGCGGATTGCATCTGGCGCTGGCGGCCGGGCTCGGCGTGACCTGCCTCAACACTTCCTCCGTTCCGGAAAGCGCTGTCGCCTTCACCGGCATTCCGAGGCTTCCGCCGCTGCCCGAGGTTGAATTCCGTCTCGCACCGCCCCGCACCGGCGAAACCGCTGTGATCTCGGAGGTCACGGATATGCTGGCCGAACAGTTTAGTTGAAGGGGGCGATGTCGTTCCCCCTTGGCGCGACGCGCGCCGTCCTGCGCCTGGAGGGTCTCAAAATTTCGTCAGGCGTTAAAACGACGCCGATGCATTCATGATCCAAATGTCTCAGTGCGTCTCAGACCGCACGGCGCTCCGGCGCTATCACATGCGAGTAGTGAGGGACGTCGACGGCGGTCAATGCGCACATCTTGAGAGCTTCAGGATTTCTCTCACCCTTTGCGGCACACGCAAGAATGGTCGACGCCATCTCGGCCCGGATCGCCGAGGTCCGCTTCGGCTCTGGAAGCGAGGCCGTCGCATCATCAAGAACTGATTTCATCAGCTCGATCAATTCGGGCTGGAACACGGCACCCTTGGGATTCACGCTTGCACCCTCCGAAAAAGCAAACCCCGCCCTCGATCATTTAAATCCGTGGCTTTCGGGGAAGCAATTGCTGGCTGGGGGGCCAAGGCGAAACATTTTCGGATTCGCTAGCTTCGGTTGCAATGCGGTGGCCAACAGTGGAACAAAAGTTCCCGTCGGCCGTTATTGTCGTTTGCAGGGGACGAAATCATGCAGGCCGCCATCGATCGGGTTATGCAGACCTACGGTATGCTCGTTAATCTAACGGTAGACGAGGAGCGAAGGGTTCGGGACGAGGTCTCGAAAGTCATGGCGAGAGCCAACACGGATGACGAGAACAAGCTTGCGGTCGAGGGTTTGAAGTACCTGCGGTCGGCAAAAGGGAACCTTTAGAGCCTTAAGGCGTTGTGACGGCTATGGATTTTGAAAACCGCGAGAAGCCTTCCCTTACCGCCGAAGAGCGTTTGGCGAAGAAGGAAAAAAGCCGCTGGGACGCCGAGAAGGCGCTCAGCGAGCGAAAGAAATCGGATGACGCCTTTCGCGCAAACTTCGAACGATTGAAGGCCGAGCGCCTCGCCCGGGAAGCCGAAGACAGATAGCGTATCACTGCGGGCGGATGTACCCCCTGGTGAATTGAGGCCCTCGGTTTCCCGAGGGCCTTTGTTTATGGATCTCTCCTCGGAACGATGCCGATGGCAGCCAATTGTTTGACTCTGATATCCAGGGAAGACGGTGCCGGCCATGAAGAGCACAAAAATCGCTGACAACGCAGGCCTTGAGACTCGTGTCGTCATTCTCGATTCCGGCGAAGAGGCATTCGCGGCGTTGACGAAATTCGCGAACGAAGCCGGGATGACCGCGGCTTCGTTGACGGCGATCGGTGCCTTCGAAAGAGCCACCGTCGGCTGGTTCGATTTTGAAAAGAAGTCCTATAGAAAAATCGAGGTTGCCGAACAGTGCGAAGTCTTGAGCGCGATCGGGGATGTCGCTGTCGGTGACGATGGCAAGGCAAGCCTCCACGTTCATGTCGTTCTTGGCCTGTCTGACGGCTCGACGCGCGGCGGGCATCTTCTCGACGGCAAGGTGCGACCGACGTTGGAGGTGGTCCTCACCGACACGGCCGCGCATCTGAGACGGAAGAAGAGGGCTGACCTTGGAATCGCGCTGATCGACCTGGAAGTTGGCAAGCGCTGAATTCCTGCTGTCCAAATCCGCCTGCGGATCCACCTTCCGGCGCTGCGTAGTCCGCTGCTGCAAAGCGGCACCCGGCTTGGCTCCCCGCAATGATCGACGCATGACGCACACTAGGGTTTCCCTGCGACGCAGGAGCTTCCAGTCCCTCGATCAGGAACCCTGCATCAAGTTTGACGTTCATAAATCCAAAGTCGACTTGGGATTGGTGGGTGGCCCGATGCCGTTTCGTTGGCGCTTGTGGACTCGGCTGAAGCTTTTGATGCGAAAGCACCGGGTGCTATCCCCCCAGTTGCCCTATGAGCTCGACGAGTTCGCCAAGATGCTTTCGAGCCGCGACCCAACCGCACTCAAGCAGCTAGCTGCCGGCTTAGGCAGGCCAGTCGAGAGCCGGCCTCGCAACCGGAGGCGTGGCTTGCGGGCGCTACAGCGCATGCGAATGGGCCAGCGAGCACCGACCGCAGGGCAAGCTTAAGGGAAATCGTTCGTGGAGGGCGGGGACGAGCCGTCAAAATGGCGGAGCCGGAGGGATTCGAACCCTCGATAGGCCTTTACAAGCCTATAACGGTTTAGCAAACCGCCGCCTTCAGCCACTCGGCCACAGCTCCATTAAGGCGGATATGCCCGACACCGGGCTGAGCCGCAAGCAGATTGCTGGCCGGCTCATTCGATGCGGAAAAGGTAGCACGCCCGTTGGCAACACCCATTAAAGTGTGCGTGCCTTTTGTGCAACATCTTCTGGAAACATCGCCCCGACGGCTCCGCAACCGACGTCTTTTGATTGCGTGTGCAAGAAGCTTCGGTAATTCTTCGAGCGCGACGGAGGGGGGCTCCCGAGGTCGTCCGTTCTCGGTGGTTCGCAGGAATTCCCGCTTTTACGCGGGAGAGGCGAGGGCGCTAAGAAGCTGAGCAGTGTTCCCGGGGGACATATCCTGGGGGTATGGGGGAACCTGCTCAGCTCTTTCGGCTGATGTCGAACATCAATCTCGGCGACGTCACCTTATTCAGACATCCTCATACTCAGACATCTCTTACCTAGAGTCATCGTCGCCGGCTCAGCACGCGTGGCACTCGACGTATCGCTGCCGCGCGCCTCACTTCAGCGGGATCAACTCGGCCAGCGCGGCCGTCGATTCGATGAAGCTTGGCGGACACTGATCGGCGGCAAGCTTGAGCAGGCGTTGCGCCTCCTTCTTGTTCTTCGTCAGAAGCGCCAATTCGCCGCTGTAAAAATTGGCCTCGCAGGTCTGCGCCGCCTTCGTTTTCGGATCGGTGTCGAAGGCCGCGCCATAAGTTTGTTCGATGTTGAGTTCGCCCAGGAAGTGGCGGATCACCGGCGCCGGCCAGACCGTCATGTCGAGCTGCTTGGCGGCTTCCGCCAGATGGCTCGGCGAATTGTTGCGCCGCTCGGCAAGTTCGCGCCACAGCGCGGTATAGGCATCCTTGGGGTCGAGTTCACTGGCCTTCTTGAAATCGGCAATCGCGTCCGGGTTGCGGCCGCCGGTGACGTAATAGGCGACGCCCCGGTTGAAGTAGGACGTCGCTTCGCTGGCATCAAGCTTGATGGCTTTGCTGAAATCTTCGAGCGACGCGGGGCTGTTGCCGAGCATGTAGGACAGCCGGCCGCGGACGAAGTAAGCGAGCGCGTAATTGGGATCGAGCCGGATCGTATCGTTCATGTCGGCCATCGCATCGGCGATGTTGCCCTTGCTCTTGTATAAATCGCCTCGCGAGAAGTGGGCCAGTGCGTAGCCTGGATCGAGCCTGATCGCTTCATTGAGGTCGACAAGCGCGCGATCGAAATCTCCCCGGTTTTTGTAGAGATTGCCGCGCTCGGCATAAGCCCAGGCGTTCTTCGGATCGAGCCGGAGCGCTTGGTTGAAGTCGGCCAAGGCATGATCGAAATCGGATTTGCTCAAATAGACATTCCCGCGATTGAGATAAGCGGCGGTCAAGTTGCGGTCGATCCCGATGGCTTCGTTGCAATCCGTCAGGGCCCGGTCGGAATCCTTCTTTGCCCACCACCATCCGCAACGGCTGCTCAAGGCGTTGGCGCGGTCTTGCGTGGATACTTTCGAGTCACTGACGATGCGATCGCAGGCCGAGATTCCGGCATCGGCCTTGGTGAGTTCTCCGACGAACTTGCAACGATCGAGATCGGCTTGATCTGCCGCGAAAGCCGGACCGGACAGCATCAAGAACGTCGCCAACGCTGGCGCGCGCACCAAAAAACGCATCTTTCCTCCCAACATTTTTGCCCGCGGCCGCTGCTTGATTGTTTGCGACTACCTACGTTGGCAAGCGGCTATCCTGCAAGTTTGTTGATGAAGTGCGCTTGGGCTGCGTACTCCCTGAGCTTGCGCTGCCGTCGATAAAGGCGGCCTCGAATCTGACGTTGCAGCGCCACCGAGAGCACAACGTTACGGCGAGAATTTCGTGTCAAGGAATTTTGAGCGGCGCCGTCTGCGGCGATGAATTGGCAAAATTGACCCGTTAAAACAGATACTTGCGGATTCGATTGTCGAGGCCTTGTGTGTGCATATTTTGCAACACCCCTCCGAAAAAGGGTTGTGACAAAGAGTCATAAGCCAAGTTTAAATTGCCTTTTTGTCACCGAGCAGCAACTCTCAGAACAAGAAATAGGCACGTCGGATTCGTCGCGTTCGGATACTTCCGATGACGAAGCGATAAGTAAAAAACGACGGCCTTGGGGTGGTTTTGCGTTTCATACGATGAGGGGACAAATGAAATCGAACATCAAAGCTCTTTTGGCGGCAGCGGGCTTGGCCGCCTTCGCGTTTTCGCCGGCCGACGCCTTCGAAGGCGGCGTGCAATGGCAGTCAAAACCGGGCGTGTTCATCGGCGCCAGCGCCGGCGTTCCGCCGCCGGGCATCTACATGTTCGATCAGGTCTTCACCTATCAGACGAACTTGGCGGGCCCGATCACCAGCGCGGTTGGTACCCGTCAGGGTGTGCAGGCTGCGGTCGATGCGCAGGGTTTCCTGTTCGTCCCCGGATGGACGTTCCTCGGCGCTACCTACGACGCCGTCATCGTGCAGCCCTTCGGTATGGTGAGCGTCGGTCAACCGATCGCATTGAACGCCAATCAGGTGGACATGTTCGCAGGCGTCCACAACACCTACTTCGTGCCGGTTGAATTGAGCTGGAAGCTCGGAACCAGCGGTTTCGCTGTTAAGACGGGTCTCGGCATCTACGCTCCGGACGGCACCGTTCAGGGGGCACCCGGTACCAACGTTGTTGTCTCGGGCAACAGCCTCAACGGCTTCGGCAACTTCGGCAACAAGTACTGGACCTTCCAGCCTGAAGTGATCTTCTCTTATCTGAAGGACGGTTGGAACCTGAGCGCCGCGATCTACGGGGAATTCAACACGGCCAATCAGATCGATCACTACACCCAGGGTGATGTCTTCCACGTCGACTTCACCGCCACCAAGACGATCGGCAAGTGGACGTTTGGTCCCGTCGGCTATTACGTTGCGCAGGTTTCCAACGACAAGTGTTCGGACCTCACCTGTTTGACGGCCCACCCGTTCGGCACCCTCGGCAACACCCAGAACTACCAATTGTTCGCGATCGGTGGCCTCGTCGAATACAACTTCGGCCCGGCGAGCTTGTCGGTATGGGCGACGCAGGAGGTTTACTCGAAGGCGTCGGGTGCTGGCCTTCTCCCGGTTGTCCCGGGCGGCGTCGACCTCTCCAACACCACGAAGGGTATGACCGTCTTCGCAACGCTCAGCTATCGCCTCTGGGCTCCGGAAGAACCGGCGAAGGCGCCGATGATCCACAAGTAACGGACGTTCCAACAACGTCCTGATCAAAAAAATCCCCCTTTCGGCAGATGCCGGAAGGGGGATTTTTCTTGTGCCGGGTTCTTCATCCCAAGCAGTTCAAGTCCGCACGGAGACGCCGGCTTATTCAAGCTTTTCGTAAGGGCGGCAAGCCGGACTCCGGCGAAGTGCTATTCGACGTTGCCGCGGTGCAAATCGGCCTCGATTTGCAGCCGCGTGCCGCCCCCGAAACGGGTGCGATAGACCTGCAAGTTCTCCATGATCCGCTGCACATAGTTGCGCGTCTCGGAAAAGGGGATCAGTTCGACCCAGTCGACGGCGTCGATCTTGGGGTCGCGCGGGTCGCCGTAGCGGTCGATCCATTTTTTGACGCTGCCGCGGCCGGCATTGTAGGCGGCAAATGTCAGGATGTAGGAGCCGCGATAGTCGTCGATCAAGCCGCCGAGCTCGGCTGCGCCGAGCGTCGCATTATAGACCGGATCGCTCTTGAGGCGGGTGAGGTCGAAGTTGGCGCCGTATTTCTTGCAGACGTATTTGCCGGCGTCCGGCGTCACCTGCATCAACCCGTAGGCTTGCGCGGGCGAGACAACGGCCGGATTGAATGCGCTTTCCTGCCGCGCGATGGCGTAGATGATGCTTTGCTCGACGTCGGGGCCGATCGATTTGAACGGCGGAATGCCCGTCACCGGATAGGCGTAGAAATCGAACGGCAGCCCACGATTGAGCGCGGCCTTGCCCATCAGGAGCATGCCGCGGGCATCGCCCTGGCGGGCGGCCTGTTCGCCGAGCCCGACCAGCGCGTCGGCGTCGCCGTTCTCACCCATATCGGCAAAAATCGGCACAGCGATTTCGCCTTCGCCGAGTTCGTAAAGCAACTGTACCGCGCGCACGATCTCCAGCCGCTCGACGCCGCGGCCGCGCGCACTCGGCATCCCGTTCAGCTCGATCTGAGGCAGGCCGAGCTTGGCGCGCGCCAGTTGACCGTAGTAGCTGGTCGACTGTTCTGCGGCCGCCGCGAAAGCCGAGCGCGCCTCCTGAGAACGTCCGGCGGCTTCGGCCGCGCGGCCTTGCCAATAGCCGGCGCGCGCGAGCGTCGTGGGATTGGCGCTACCGACGCCGATCCGGGCAAAATGCTGGGCTGCGGTTGCAGGGTCGTTGAGAAAGCGCAGCGCGATCCAGCCTGCGGTGAATTCCTGCTCGGTCTTGTAGATGTCGCGCGAGGGCAGCGCCGCATCGCGTGCGATCAGATAGGCGGTGCGGTGTTCGCCGATGTCGATCATCTTGCGCGCCAGGAGCCGGCGCTCGATCCACCATTCATCGAGATTGTAGAGCCGGCCGGGATCTTTCGGCGCGCTCATCATCAACTGGGCGGCCTCGGCGAATTTCTCTTCCCGGCGCAAGAGCTGGATCCGGCTGAATAGGTAGCCGGGATCGTTACGCAGCTCGTATGGTACCGCTTCCAAAAGCGCGCGCGTATTGGCTGCCTTGTGGTAACCAGCGATACGGGCTTTCGCCAGTGCCGCTTCGCCGCCGCCGAGCCTCTTTGCGGCGCGCAGCGCTATCTCATGCTCGCTGCCATACAGGAACAGGTCCATCCTCGCCTTGTGATCGCCGGGCGTGATCAGCGCACCGAACAGATCGAGCGCCGTGCTCTCGGTATCTTCCGACATCGGGTCGTTACGCCAGGCATCGCGCACCAAGCGCTCGGCATTGGCCCGGTCGCCGCGTCCGATCATGACGCGCGCCAGCGAGAACTTGCCCTTGGCCGAGATCGGCGACTCGTTCTCGAACCATGACCAGACCGTCGCATCGTCGCGGTGGTCGTCCCACAACGCCGCCTCGAGCCGCCGCCGCAGGAAGGTTTGCGAGGGCCAGCTAGGGTTGGCGGCGATGAAGGCGCGGTAGCGTTCGACCGAAGCGCCATTGTCGTCGCTGCGCAAGATGATCCATTCCGCAAGCTTTCTGGCCAGCGGATCGGAGATCGACGCTTCAGCCTGGGTTGCATCGGCCGGCTTGTGTTTGCGCACGAGGTCAACGACGTTCTCCAGCGCTTCCTTGTCGTCACTGGAGGTCGAGGATGTCGTGGCCATCGCCGCCGGCACCGACGGTTTGCGGACGGCCGGCGGCGGCAACGCCGCATGCTGGCGCGTGGCGGGCGCTATCGCAGCGCTCGGGAGGGGAAGCGGGGATGGATTCGTGGTCGCCGTCTTCGCGGCAGTCTTGTCTTTGCTCTTGTCGGTCGCCTCCTTCGCCTTGTCGGCCGTTTTGGGTACGACGTTACGGGCGATCGGACGCGGCTTCGGCAGCGGAACTTTCGACTTGGCCGCAGGCTCCTTCGCCCAGGCGTGCGATCCGAGGATCAGCGCAAGCGTGGTCGCTATCGCGGTCGAACGCAAAGCTTTGGCGCGAGCGGATCGGGTCACGGCATCCCTCTTTGGGCGAATCACGAAAGACCTCAGTTCCAACGTCTAGTTTATTGGATATGAGGAAAAAACACCCGGTACGCAGGGAAGGGCATTGTTTGCGTCATCACCACGGCGAAATCGCGGCTGGCGATAGCAAGGCCTTAGTTTTACAGGCTTTCGCCAAAGCGTCATAACCGTTATGAATGGCTGAATTGACTGCTGAAAAGGGAACGGCTCGGTCGTTCCGTGTAGGGAGAAGTCCATGGCAGCGAAGACGAAATTCCGCGGTTCCTTCACCGCCCTGGTCACGCCATTCAAGAACGGCTCGCTGGACGAAGCCGCCTTTCGCGGGCTTGTGAACTGGCAAATCGCCGAAGGAACCAATGGTCTCGTGCCGGTGGGGACGACGGGCGAAAGTCCAACCGTCAGCCATGACGAACATAAGCGCGTCGTCGAATGGTGCATCGAAGAGGCGGACGGCCGCGTTCCCGTGATCGCCGGCGCAGGTTCGAATTCGACCCGGGAGGCGATCGAGCTCGCCGAGCACGCCGAAAAGGCCGGCGCTGATGCGGTTCTGGTGGTGACGCCCTATTACAACAAGCCGACCCAGGAGGGCATGTACCAGCACTTCAAGGCGATCAACGATGCGATCGGAATTCCGATCATCATCTACAATATTCCGCCGCGTTCGGTGGTCGACATGAGCGTGGACACCATGGCGCGCCTGTTCGAGCTCAAGAACATCGCGGGCGTCAAGGACGCCACCGCGAGCATGGTGCGGGTCTCGCAACAGCGTGCGCAGCTCGGCGATGATTTCAACCAGCTTTCCGGCGAGGATGCCACTGTCATCGGCTACATGGCCCATGGCGGCCATGGCTGCATTTCGGTGACCTCGAACGTGGCGCCGCGCCTGTGTTCGGAGTTTCACCAGGCCTGGCAGAAGGGCGATCACGCCACCGCGCTCAAGATTCATGACAAACTGATGCCGCTGCACACCAATCTCTTCATCGAGTCCAACCCGGCGCCGATCAAGTATGCGCTGTCGCTGCTCGGCAAGATGGAGCAGACGTTGCGCCTGCCGATGGTGCCGGTGTCAGAGCCGACGCGCGTCGCGGTTCGTAACGCGATGGTGCACGCGGGATTGATCAACTGATTTTCGGCGGGGCTAACGCGTTTTCCTGTTCACGTCACTGAAGAGGGGCCGGCAAAATGCTTAAGGAATTTCGCGATTTTGCGATGAAGGGCAATGTCGTCGACCTCGCGGTCGGCGTCATCATCGGCGCCGCTTTCGGTGCCATCGTAGCTTCCCTGGTTGGCGACGTCATCATGCCGATCGTCGGCGCCTTTGGCAGCCTTGATTTTTCGAACTACTTCCTGCCGCTCTCGAGTAAGATAGACCCGCACGTCATCAATCTTGCGGACGCCAAAAAGCAAGGTGCGGTGCTGGCCTACGGCAGCTTCATCACAGCGACGGTGAATTTTGTCATCGTCGCCTTCGTGCTGTTCCTCGTGATCCGCTTGATGAACCAGCTCAAGCGCAAGGAAGCGGCCGCTCCAGCGGCGCCGCCAAAGCCGACGCGGGAGGAAGAGCTCCTCACCGAGATTCGCGACCTCTTGAAGAAGGCTTAGATCGGGACCTCCAAGTGGCTGAGAAGAAAGAGCGCCCCATCAAGGTGATTGCGGAAAACCGCAAGGCCCGTTTCAACTATGCTGTCGACGATACCGTCGAAGCCGGGATTGCGCTGACGGGCACCGAGGTCAAGTCGTTGCGCAGCGGCAAGTCCACGATCGCGGAATCCTATGCCGATTCCAAGAACGGCGAGATTTGGCTGATCAACGCCAACATTCCCGAATATCTGCAGGCCAATCGCTTCAACCATGAGCCGAAGCGGCCTCGCAAACTGTTGCTCCACCGCAAGCAAATCAACCGCCTGATGGGAGCGGTCGATCGCGACGGCATGACACTGATCCCGTTGAAACTCTATTTCAACGAGCGCGGCCGCGCCAAGTTGCTGCTGGCGGTGGCCAAGGGTAAAAAGTTGCACGACAAACGCGAGAGCGAGAAAAAGCGCGACTGGAGCAGGGAGAAGGGCCGCCTGCTACGCGCCCGCGGATGATTTTGATCCCTCATCCTGAGGAGCGTCGCGCAACGATGCGTCTCGAAGGATGAGACCGGCTTATTGACGACCTCATGGTTCGAGACGCGCGAGATGCGCTCCTCACCATGAGGGTAACTGCGATGAAGGACGAAAATGAATCAGAAGAACCTGCTGGAAGTCGACTGGAGCCTGATCCCGGCGCCGACGGATGACGGGGCGGCCGATCACCTCGTAGGCCAAACGATCCCGCCGATCGCCCTGGTAGCCACCGACGATACGTCGGTCACGCTGTCGGCGCTGCCGGGCCGCAGCGTCGTGTTCGCCTATCCGCGAACCGGCGAACCCGGCAAGATTTCGCTGGTCGACGACTGGGACATGATTCCGGGGGCGCGAGGCTGCACGCCGCAAACCTGCGCGTTCCGCGACTTATTCGCCGAACTGAAGGCGGCCGGCGCACAGCACGTGTTCGGCCTGTCCACGCAAAGCAACGCCTACCAGACCGAAATGGCTTCGCGGCTGCATTTGCCATTTCCGGTGCTGTCGGATGAGAAGCTGGAGCTGACGCGCGCCTTGAGCTTGCCGACCATGGAAGTCGCGGACCTGGTCCTGATCAAACGGTTGGCGCTGATCGTTGACGACGGGCGCATCACCCAGGTTTTCTATCCGGTTTTTCCGCCGGACCGGAACGCGGGCGACGTGCTGGAATGGCTGAAGCAAAATCAGCGCTAGGGATTTAGACCGCCAGGTCCGCCCGCACCTTGGCGAAGACGCTGCGAAACATCTCCGGCGTCAGTACGCCGGTGTTCGTGTTGTATCGCGAGCAATGATAGCTGTCATAGAGCCGGTACCGGCCTGCCTGGTGAACGGCGCCATGCCCAAAGGGTACGGTTGAGGCGCGAAGGCCGAACGTTTTCACTGTAGATTCGTGGGCGATGCGGCCGAGCGCCACGATGGCGCGGAGCTGTGGCATGCTCTCGATGGCTGACAGAAGAAAAGGCCGGCAATTGGCAATTTCCACGGGAAGAGGTTTGTTCTGGGGCGGTACGCAGCTCACCGCGTTTACGATGCGGCAATCGACCAGCTTCATGCCGTCGTCAGGCCGGGCCTGATAGGTACCGGTGGCAAAGCCGTACTCGATCAAGGTGGCGTAGAGCAGGTCACCCGCGTAGTCGCCGGTGAACGGGCGCCCGGTGCGGTTGGCGCCCTGTAATCCCGGCGCAAGCCCGACGATCGCGAGCCTCCCGTTTCGGTCGCCGAAAGCGGGTACCGGCGCGTTGAACCATTGCGGTTTTTGGGCGCGGTTGGTCTCGCGAAAAGCCACCAGCCTTGGGCAGAGGGGGCAGTCGCGGTTGGGTTCGGCTTCGCGCGGGAGAGGGGCCGGTTTTGCTGCGGCTTTTTTAGTCGTCGAAGTCGTCGCCATCGCCCCTCGACGCTAGCGTGGTCGCCCGCTGCAGGAATTGCGGAGCGTGATGGCGCGGTTCACGGGGGGCTGGGCGTTCCGACGGATCGCGTCCCAGTTTGGATTGCAGCTCGACCAGGTCGGTGAAGACGTCCGCCTGACGGCGCAGTTCGTCGGCAATCATCGGCGGCTGGCTCGAAATCGTCGAGATCACGGTCACGCGCACGCCCCGCCGCTGCACGGCCTCGACCAACGAACGGAAATCGCCGTCGCCCGAGAACAACACCATCTGATCGACATGCTCGGCGAGCTCCATCGCGTCGACCGCAAGCTCGATGTCCATATTGCCCTTCACCTTGCGCCGCCCGCTCGCATCGATGAATTCCTTCGTCGCCTTGGTGACGACGGTGTAGCCGTTGTAATCGAGCCAGTCGATCAGCGGCCGGATCGACGAGTATTCCTGATCCTCGATGATGGCGGTGTAATAGAAGGCCCGAACCAGCGTCCCCCGACTCTGGAACTCTTTAAGAAGGCGCTTGTAATCGATATCGAAGCCGAGAGTCTTGGCGGTAGCGTAGAGGTTGGCGCCATCGATAAAGAGCGCAATCTTATTGGAAGCGGGTGACATTCAGCGTTCTCACAGAGTTCTCAAAAGGTGGTTGCCGGTAAGCTTTTTGGCGCGGCTGCAACGCTCCGCGCATGTGTGACGATGCTGCCGAAGCCCTGCGGATGTCCAGACGCCGCCGGAAAGTAGATAGTTCGAAACAACCGGAAGTGGATTTTGTCAACGCAATGAAGCGTTTTCTTGTCCGTGCCGACGTTGTTACAGCTCGAAAAACGCCGCGCTGCCGGGTCCCCAATGTGGGTTATCAGAGCAAATTAGGTAGGCCAAATCACAAATTATTCTTGCGAAACCACCTTCGCCGCTATAACTACCCTAAGATAATCAACATATTCCAGCCCCCAAACGGAGCGACAGTCGATGGCTCGCGTCACCGTAGAAGATTGTATTGATAAGGTCGATAATCGGTTCGACCTGGTTCTTTTGGCGGCGCACCGTGCGCGGATGATTTCGTCCGGATCGCAGCTGACGGTTGACCGCGACAACGACAAAAATCCGGTTGTATCGCTGCGCGAAATCGCGGATTCGACGATTTCGCCCGAGGATTTGCGCGAAGAACTCGTTCATTCCTTGCAGAAATTCGTTGAGGTGGACGAGCCGGAGCCCGATACGGTTCCTTTGATTGGCTCTGCCGGCGCGAGCGTCGACGCTGACGACACCGAGGTCGCCGTCGAGCGCATGACCGAGGAAGAGCTGCTGAAGGGTCTCGAGGGGCTCGCCCCGCCCGAAGAGCAACCGGAAGAAGACGAGTAATCGATTATATTACGTCTTAGGGTTTAGCGCCCTCATTCGATTGACGAAGGCCCGGACATGGTTCCGGGCCTTTTCTTTTCCTCCTCTTTTCCTTGGGCCGGTTAATTTCTGTTTACCATCCGCCCCGGTAGCGGCCGAGATCCACCGCAAGTTGTCTGCTATTTGAATCGGACAACGGCTAGTTTCGCATTAGACTATGTTGTGTTCTCCGAGAGCCGGCATGCCCTCGCGCTTGCCCAGTGGAGTGGATTTGACATTCGCCATCGAAGCAGCCGCGAGTTCGGTAAGCGAACGTCAAATCCAAAACTCCACTGGAAACTTATATTTGCTGGTGGTCCTTTGATTTTAACATTCGCAGAAGTGTCTGCTGCGACGGGATGCGAATGCTAGAATCGGACCACTAGTGGGTGCCGCTCGGCCAGGGAACCCACTACATTATCCCGAGGATGCGGGAAGCGGACCGCGCTTTGCGGCCGCGTGGAGGTGTTGACGATGGCGTATCGGCGCCAGAGCCCGAAGCAGATGCAGGCCGCGAGTCCGGTCTCGGTGGCGTCGACCTCGGCTGCGCCGGGCTCCTCGTCGGTTGCGCCGGGCTCCTCGTCGGTTGCGCCGGGCTCCACAGCGGCTGCGCCGGGCTTGGAGCCGAAGCCGGCCAAATCGCGTGCGCGCATGATGCGGCAGTACGATCTGGTCGAGCGTGTCCGGTCCTACAATCCCGACACCAATGAAGACCTTCTGAACCGCGCCTATGTCTATGCGATGAAGGCGCACGGTTCGCAGACCCGTGCTTCCGGCGATCCTTATTTCTCCCATCCGCTGGAGGTCGCGGCGATCCTGACCGACCTTAAGCTCGACGACGCCACCATTGTCGCCGCGCTATTGCACGACACCATCGAGGATACCGAGGCGACCCGCGCCGAAATCGATTCCGTGTTCGGGCAGGAGATCGGGGCGCTGGTGGAGGGCCTCACCAAACTGAAACGGCTCGAGCTGGTGTCGCGGGAAGCCAAGCAGGCCGAAAACCTGCGCAAGCTTCTGCTCGCGATTTCGGACGACGTCCGCGTGCTGCTGATCAAGCTCGCGGACCGCTTGCACAACATGCGCACGCTCGAGTTCGTGCCGCCGGCGTCGCGCCAGCGAATTGCAGAGGAAACGCTCGACATTTACGCGCCGCTTGCGGGGCGTATGGGCATGCAGGAAATGCGGAACGAACTCGAGGACCTGTCGTTTCGCACGCTCGACCCGGACGCCTATTCGGTGGTCCGGCAGCGGCTCGATTCGCTGGCAGAGCGCAACCGCAATCTGATCGGCGAAATCGAAAGTCGGCTCTCCAAGGACTTTCAGAAAAACGGCCTGAAGGCCCGCGTCTACGGCCGCCGCAAGCAGCCGTTCTCGATCTGGACCAAGATGCAGCGCAAGTCGGTCGGCTTCGAGCAGTTGTCGGATATTTTCGGCTTCCGCGTCGTACTGCAAGACGTCGAATCTTGTTATCGCGCCCTCGGCATCGTCCACACCACCTGGCCAGTCGTTCCGGGCCGCTTCAAGGATTACATTTCGACGCCGAAACAGAATGACTACCGTTCAATCCACACCACCGTGATCGGTCCGGGAAAACAGCGTGTTGAATTGCAGATCCGCACCGAGGACATGGACCAGATCGCCGAGCTCGGCATCGCGGCGCACGCCTTCTACAAGGACCTCGTGGGATCGCCGACCGAGCGGCTGAAGCGCGAATCCTCGGCCTTTGCGTGGCTTCGCCACACCATTGCGATCCTGTCCGACAGCGCTAATCCGGAAGAGTTTCTCGAGCACACCAAGCTGGAGCTGTTCCACGACCAGGTGTTCTGCTTTACGCCGAAGGGCAAGCTGATCGCGCTGCCGCGGCAGGCCAACGTGATCGACTTCGCCTATGCCGTGCATACCGACGTCGGCAACAGCGCGGTCGGCTGCAAGATCAACGGCAAGTTTGCGCCGTTGTCTTCGGAATTGCAAAACGGCGATGAGGTCGAGGTCCTGACCTCGGACGCCCAGTCATCGCCGCCAACGGCCTGGGAATCGCTGGCGCGCACCGGCAAGGCCCGCGCGGCGATCCGCCGGGCGACGCGCACGGCCGTGCGCGACCAATATGCCGGCCTCGGCCGCCGCCTGGTGGAGCGGCTGTTTGCGCGTGCCAAGATCGAATATGCCGATGACAAGTTGAAGGGGGCTTTGCCGCGGCTGGCGCGGGCCTCGATCGACGATGTGCTGGCGGCGGTGGGACGCGGCGAAATGAAGGCCTCCGACGTCGCGCGAGCCGTGTATCCCGATTACAAGGAGGAACGACTGGCGCGATACGGCGCTAAGAAGGTCGCCCCCGACAAGCTCAAGGCGAGCCCGCCGGCCGGGACCGGGCGAAGCCTCTCGGCGATTCCGATCCGCGGCATCAATTCGGACTTGCCAGTCAAATTCGCGCCCAATGGCGGTGCGGTGCCGGGTGACCGCATCGTCGGCATCGTCTCTCCGGGCGAGGGCATCACGATCTATCCGATCCAGTCGCCGGCCCTGAAGGATTTTGAGGAACAGCCCGAGCGCTGGCTCGACGTCCGCTGGGATGTCGATGAGACGACGCCGCAACGCTTTCCGGCGCGAATCATGGTCGACAACGTCAACGAACCCGGAAGCCTCGCCCAGGTCGCCACCGTGATTGCCGAGCACGACGGCAATATCGACAATATCAGCATGTCCCGCCGCTCGCCCGATTTTACCGAGCTGACCATCGATCTTGAGGTCTATGACCTCAAGCATCTCAGCGCTATTATCGCGCAGCTGCGCGCTAAAGCCGTGGTCGCACGGGTGGAGCGCGTCAACGGGTGATGTGTCGTTGCCGGGCTTGACGCGGCAATCCATCCTTCTCGAAGATAGATGTGCGGGTCCGGCCCGTGCATTGGAATAAACGGGTTCACGGGTCGAAACATGCCAAGTCCTTTGCCGTTACGTCTCGGTGTGAACGTCGACCACGTCGCAACACTTCGCAATGCACGGGGAGGCGCGCGGCCCGATCCGGTGCGCGCGGCGCTGCTGGCGATCGAGGCCGGCGCCGACGGCATCACCGCGCATTTGCGCGAGGACCGCCGTCATATCCGCGATGCGGACATGGCGCGCCTGAAGGCCGAAATCTCAAAGCCGCTGAATTTCGAGATGGCTGCGACCGAGGACATGCTCAGGATTGCGCTCGCGACCAAACCTCACGCCGTCTGCCTGGTGCCGGAACGGCGGGAAGAGCTCACGACCGAGGGCGGTTTGGACGTGGTCGGGCAGCACAATGCGCTTGCGCCGTATATTTCGCGATTGAGCGAGGCGGGAGTGCGGGTGTCGCTGTTCATCGCGGCCGATCCAGCCCAGATCGAAATGGCCGCCCGCCTGCGCGCACCGGTCATCGAAATCCATACCGGCGCCTGGTGCGACGCCGTGGTCGATGGTCATGCCGAAAAAGCAGAAGCGGAATGGAAGCGCATTGTCGCCGGCGCCTCGCTCGCCCGCTCCGCGGGCCTGGAGGTGCATGCCGGTCATGGCCTGGACTATGCGACCGCGGAAACGATCGCGGCGCTCGGCGAAATTGCCGAACTCAATATCGGCTACTTCATGATGGGGGAGGCTCTGTTCGTCGGCCTTACGGAAACGGTTCGCGCGATGCGGGCCGCGATGGATCGCGGCCGAAACCGGGCGGAAAAAGCATGATCATCGGCATCGGCTCCGACCTGATCGATATTCGCCGGGTCGCCAAGGTCATCGAGCGCCATGGCGATCGCTTTCTCGACCGGATTTTCACCGACGCCGAGCGCGCCAAGGCCGAGCGCCGCGCCAAGAACGAGAACATGGTGGTGGCGACCTACGCCAAACGCTTCGCTGCCAAGGAGGCCTGTTCCAAGGCGCTGGGGACCGGTATCCGGCAGGGCGTCTGGTGGCGTGACATGGGCGTGATCAACCTGCCGGGCGGCCGGCCGACCATGCGCCTGACGGGCGGGGCGCTCGCCCGGCTGGAGGAACTCACGCCGGTGGGATTTGAGGCCAAAATTGACCTCAGCATCACCGACGATTGGCCGTTGGCGCAGGCTTTTGTCATCATTTCGGCGCATGATGCCCGTAGCGCCTGAGGCGGGAATGGGTACAGGCGGATATAAAACAAAAACTTTATATTTGTCAGTGGCTTATGAAATTTTGACGAAGCCGTTGATTGCGCCCCCCACCACAACCGTCTAAAACGCAAAGCGCGTTCGGACCGAGTCCCACACGATCAGAATCAGGTCATTTTCCTCCCAGACGCGACGCGGGTGGCTGATCGCGTGAGGATCATTTTCTGTCGCCGTGCGCGGCGGCCAATAAAGAGCAGGAAGCCAAGAAAGCCATGAGCGTGACATCCAGCACCAAATCCGAAGGCGGCCTGGGCGAAACCATTCGCGTCGTCATTCATGCTCTTCTGATTGCGCTCGTCATCCGCACCTTTCTGTTCCAACCCTTCAACATCCCGTCGGGATCGATGAAGGCAACGCTGCTCGTCGGCGACTATCTCTTTGTCTCGAAATATTCCTACGGCTACAGTCAGTACTCCTTCCCGCTTTCGCCACCGCTGTTTTCGGGCCGCATCTTCGGCTCGGAGCCCGCACGCGGCGACGTCGTGGTGTTTCGTCCGCCGAACGATGTCTCGACCGATTTCATCAAACGCGTGATCGGGCTGCCCGGCGACCGCATCCAGATGAAGCAGGGGCTGCTTTACATCAATGACGAGCCGGTGAAACGCGAGCGCGTGAGCGATTTTATCGGTGAAGATCCCTGTGGCCGATCGGAAGCGATGACGCGGGTAAAGCGCTGGAAGGAAACCTTGCCCAACGGCGTCGCTTACGAATCACTCGATTGCGTCGATAGCCCGGACTTTCCCGACACAACCAAAGTATACGAGGTGCCGCCAGGCGATTTCTTCATGATGGGCGACAACCGCGACAACTCCAGCGACAGCCGTGTGTTCGGCTATGTGCCGCTGGAGAATCTCGTCGGCCGCGCCCAGATGATTTTCTTCTCGATCGCCGAGGGCGAGCACGCCTGGATGATCTGGCGCTGGCCGATCGCGGTGCGCTGGAATCGCATATTCAAAATCGTGCGATGATCGACGACGCATCCGACATCATCACTCCATTGGCATCCGGCGAAGCGGGCCCGCAAATCGAAGCCGGGCGCGAGGCTGCGGCGGAAAAAAAGAAGCGACGGCCGAGGTCCGGCTCCAAGGCCGCGACCGCGGCGCTTGAAGCGCGGATCGGGCACAAGTTTTCCGATAGCGCGTTGCTCGCGACCGCGCTCACGCATGTCTCCGCGCTGAAACCCTCGCGCAAGCGCGGCGACAGTTACCAGCGTCTCGAATTCCTCGGCGATCATGTGCTCGGCTTGATCGTCTCAGACATGCTTTACCGCGCATTTCCCAACGCCGACGAAGGCGAATTGTCGAAGCGCCTGGCCGATCTCGTGCGCAAGGAGAGCTGCGCTGACGTTGCCAAGACGCTCGGGCTCGTCGATGACATCAAGCTCGGCGCGGTCGGCGCCGGGGTCGGCGCGCGTTTGCGCAAATCCGTGCTCGGCGACATCTGCGAGGCCGTCATCGGCGCGGTTTTCCTCGACGGCGGCTATCAGGCCGCGGCACAATTTGTCGAACGCAACTGGACCGAACGGATGCACAAGCTGCGGCGGCCGCTGCGCGATCCCAAGACCACGTTGCAGGAGTGGGCGCAGGGCAAGGGCCTGCCGACCCCGGTTTATCGCGAGATTGAACGCACCGGACCACATCACGATCCGCAGTTTCGCATTGCGGTCGAGCTGCCTGGACTTGAGTCAGCCGAAGGCACCGGCGGCAGCAAGCGCGCCGCCGAGAAGGCCGCGGCCTCCGCGATGATCGCGCGCGAGGGCGTTGGCGGCGGCAATGACTGAGGAACTAACGGATCAAGTTGCGCCGCCCGCCACAGCTTGCGGCTTCGTCGCGCTGATCGGCGCGCCCAACGTCGGCAAATCCACGCTCGTCAACGCGCTGGTCGGTTCCAAAGTCACGATCGTCTCGCGCAAGGTGCAGACGACGCGGGCATTGATCCGCGGCATCGTGGTCGAGAACAATGCACAGATCATTCTGGTCGATACGCCGGGCATCTTCGCGCCAAAGCGCCGCCTGGACCGGGCGATGGTATCGACCGCGTGGAGCGGAGCCCACGATGCCGATCTCGTTTGTGTGCTGCTCGATGCCCGCGAGGGCCTAAACGAGGAGGCGGACGCCATCTTCGCCAGACTGGCGGATGTGGCGCACCCGAAGATTCTGGTGATCAACAAGGTTGATCTGGTGCCGCGTGAAAAACTGCTGGCGCTTGCCAAGACCGCCAATGATCGCCTTGCGTTCGCCCATACTTTCATGATCTCCGCCCTGTCGGGCGATGGCGTCGACGATTTGCGCCGAACCTTGGCCAGTATGGTGCCGCCGGGGCCGTTTCACTATCCCGAAGACCAGATGTCGGATGCGCCGATCCGGCAGCTGGCGGCCGAGATCACGCGGGAGAAAATCTTTCAGAAACTGCACCAGGAGCTTCCGTACAGCTCCACGGTCGAGACCGAAAGCTGGACCGAGCGGAAGGACAAATCCGTTCGCATCGAACAAACGATTTTTGTCGAGCGCGAGAGCCAGCGCAAGATCGTGCTCGGCAAGGCCGGCGCGACCATCAAATCGATCGGGGCGGATGCGCGCAAGGAAATCGCCGAGCTCATCGAGCAGCCCGTGCATTTGTTCTTGTTCGTGAAGGTGCGCGAGAACTGGGGCGAAGATCCCGAGCGTTACCGCGAGATGGGGCTTGAGTTCCCCACCGAATGATCATGGCTCTAAGAAAAAGAAAATCGGCTTCGCGATGAAGATTCCAAACAACGTGGTCTGGTTCGAAATATTCCTGTACCTGTCGCTGACGCTCGACGCGCTGTCGGTCGCGTTTCAGGACCGGACGGGAAGCGGCGATCTCTTTGGGCCGATGATCCTGGAAGCTGGTTTGATTCTGCTGTTGGCCTATTTCGTTCACCTCGCCGCCCAAAAGCGCAAGAACTGGCCGCGTTGGGTGCTGGCGGCGCTCCTGGTGCTGTCGGTCTTTTCCTTGCTGCCGGTGTTGGCCGAAAACGGCCTTGAACTCGACAGCGGCATCGAGGTCATTTCCTGCGTCCTGACGGCGGTCGGCCTCTATTGTTCGTATACCGGCGACGCCCAGGGCTGGTTCAATGCGTAGCCTGTTGAGCGCGCTGGGATCTGAGGCTGCGTCTTTGGCCAGAATCCGGTAAACTCGGGCGATGGAATGGACTGACGAAGGCATCGTGCTAGGGGTGCGGCGACATGGCGAATCTTCCGCCATCGTCGAACTGCTGACGCGAAGCCATGGCCGGCATCTCGGATTGGTGCGCGGCGGCGCGGGAAAACGGATGCGGCCCTTGCTGCAACCCGGCAACAGCGTCACGGCGGTGTGGCGGGCACGGCTCGATGAGCACCTCGGATATTATTTGATCGAAGGCACTCGGCTGCGTGCGGCGAACCTGTTTGCCTTCTCGCACGCGGTCTATGGCGTGACACATCTGGCTTCACTCGCGCGTCTATTGCCCGAGCGCGACCCGCACGAAGACATCTACGAGATGCTGGACCACATGTTGGACCATTTCGACGATGCAAACGGGGCGGCCGCGCACCTGATCCGGTTTGAACTCGCGATGCTCGCCGAACTCGGCTTTGGGCTCGACCTCGAGGTTTGCGCGGCAACGGGCGCCACCGCCGATCTGATTTATGTGTCGCCGAAATCGGGCGGCGCAGTATCGCGCACCGCCGGTGCGCCGTTCCATGACCGGCTGTTGCGGCTCCCGGCTTTTTTGCGTCAAAGCGAGGAGGGCACGGCGGATTGGTCGGAGGAAGATCTCAAAGATGGCTTTGCCCTGACGGGCCGTTTTCTGCTGCGCCATGTGCTGGAGCCACGCGGACAGACCCATTCCGACGCCCGGGACGGCTTTATCAATGCGGTGACACGCCCGCGGGCCAAAGCGGTGGTTTCGTAAGGCCACGCCGCGGCCTAAATTGAGCTGCTGATTCGCGAAAATTCTTGTTTCTTGCTCACCCGTATCCGGATAACGCCTTCCCATGGGAAAACGACAACCACCGCCTGAGCCGGCCGAAATACACGAAGTCATGCTGCGCGATGCGCTCGAGGAGCGCTATCTCGCTTATGCACTCTCGACCATCACAGGCCGCGCGCTGCCGGATGCCCGCGACGGCCTGAAGCCGGTACATCGGCGCATCCTCTACGGCATGCGGTCGCTCAATCTCAATCCCGGCGGAGTCCCCAAGAAGTCGGCGAAAATCGTCGGCGAAGTGATGGGCTCGTATCATCCCCACGGCGACCAGGCGATCTATGACGCCATGGTGCGGCTGGCGCAGGATTTCGCCTCGCGTTATCCGCTGGTCGACGGCCAGGGTAATTTCGGCAATATCGACGGCGATAACCCGGCCGCGATGCGCTACACCGAGGCGCGGCTCACCGATGTCGCTCGGCTGCTGCTCGACGGAATCGACGAAGACGCGGTCGAATTCAGGCCGACCTACGACAACAGCGGCAAGGAACCCTCGGTTCTCCCCGGCGGTTTTCCGAACCTGCTCGCCAATGGTTCACAGGGCATTGCGGTCGGTATGGCGACCTCGATCCCGCCGCACAACGCAGCGGAGCTGTGCGAAGCAGCGCTACACCTGATCGACAAGCCGGATGCGAAGTCGAAGTCGCTTCTGAAATGGGTCAAGGGTCCAGACTTTCCGACCGGCGGCATCGTCGTCGATTCAAAAGAGAGCATTACGGAAGCCTACGTCACCGGGCGCGGCTCGTTCCGCGTGCGCTCGAAATGGAATCAGGAAGAGGGCGCGCGCGGCACCTGGGTGATCGTAATCACCGAGATTCCGTGGCTGGTGCAGAAGTCACGCCTGGTCGAGAAGATCGCCGAACTGCTGAACGAGAAGAAGTTACCGTTGGTCGGCGATGTCCGCGATGAGTCTGCCGAAGACGTCCGCCTCGTGATCGAGCCGAAATCGCGTGCGGTCGATCCTGAACTGCTGATGGAGTCGCTGTTCCGGCTCACCGAGCTCGAAAGCCGGATTCCGCTGAACCTCAACGTGCTCTTGAAAGGTCGCATTCCCAGAGTGGTCGGCCTTGCCGAGTGCCTGAGGGAGTGGCTCGACCATCTGCGCGAAGTGCTGATCCGCCGCTCCAACTACCGCAAGGAGCAAATCGAGCACCGGTTGGAGATCCTTGGCGGTTACCTGATCGCTTATCTGAACATCGACAAGGTGATCAAAATCATCCGCACCGAGGACGAACCGAAGCCGGCGCTGATCAAGGCGTTCAAGCTTACGGAAATCCAGGCTGACGCCATCCTCAACATGCGCCTGCGGAACCTGCGCAAGCTTGAGGAAATGGAGATCCGCGGCGAAGACAAGGAGCTTCGCGCCGAATTGAAAGGCATCAAGGGGCTGCTTGGCTCGGAGGCCGAGCAATGGACGAAGATCGGCGAACAGGTGCGCAAGGTCCGCGACATGTTCGGGCCCAAGACGCCGCTCGGCAAACGCCGCACGCAATTTGCTGACGCGCCCGAGCACGATCTCGCCGCGATCGAGGAAGCCTTTGTCGAACGCGAACCGGTAACGATCGTGATTTCCGAGAAGGGCTGGGTGCGTACGCTCAAGGGTCACGCCGCCGATCTCGCAGGCCTAACCTTCAAGACCGACGACAAGCTCGACCATGCCTTTTTTGCCGAAACGACATCGAAGCTGCTTCTGTTTGGCACCAACGGCAAATTCTACTCGCTCGACGTGGCGAAACTGCCGGGCGGCCGCGGCCACGGCGAACCGATCCGCATGTTCATCGATCTCGATCAGGACGCAGCAATCGTGTCGCTGTTCGTCAACAAGGGCGGCCGCAAGTTCCTGATCGCAAGCGGCGAGGGCCAGGGCTTCATCGTCAACGAGGACGATTGCGTCGGCAACACCCGCAAGGGCAAGCAGGTGCTCAATGTCGAGATGCCGAACGAGGCGCGCGCGATCGCGACGGTCGCCGGTGACACGGTCGCGGTGATCGGCACCAACCACAAGATGGTGATCTTCCCGATCGATCAGGTGCCGGAGATGGCGCGTGGCCGCGGCGTGCGCCTGCAGAAATACACCAGCGCTGAGCTCTCGGACGTCACGGTCTTCGATTCCAAGGCAGGCCTGACGTGGAAGGATTCGTCCAGCCGCGAGCACAGCATGACGTTGAAGGAGTTGTCCGACTGGCGCGGCAACCGCGCCGATGCCGGCCGTCTCGCGCATGGCCTGCCGAAGTCGAACAAGTTCGGCAAGGCGGTGGAGTAATCCCGATCTCCCGATGCCCGTGGCGGCGTAAATCACCATTGTTTGCGCGGTGCCTGTCACGGTAGGGTGGTATGCGAGGCTTACAAAAAGCCAAGCCTTGCAACAAGAAAACCGGGGAGAAACAGCGTGAAGCGAACAGTTGGTTTTATGGCCGCGGCCCTGTGCTTCGTGGCGGCCGATCTCACCTCGGCCCAATCCGCCCAAGCGGGCGTCGAGAAGCTTTACATCCTCAATTGCGGCGAGGGCGTTGCCGGCGACATTTCGCGCTGGTCGCCGGGCGTCAACGAAGGCAAGTCGATGGACTTCGTCGACAATTGCTACCTGATCAAACACTCTCAAGGCTGGTTCTTGTGGGACACCGGCATTACGGATGCGGTCGCGGACATGCCCAACGGTCTGGCGCCGGCGGATCCGAAGGCCGTCACCTGGCATCGCCCGAAAAAGCTCGCCGCTCAGCTTGAGCAGCTCGGTGTCAAGCCTTCGGACATCAAGGCGATGGCGATCTCGCACACCCATCCCGACCATATCGGCAATGTTGAGATGTTCCCGGATGCGATGCTTTATGTGCAGAAGGCCGAATATGAATGGCCGGGCGCCAACAACGCGCCGCGCTTCAAACCGGAGCATCCCGTCACCAAGCTCGAAGGCGACCGCGATATTTTCGGCGACGGCAGCCTCGTCGTTCTCTCGACGCCCGGCCACACGCCGGGGCATCAGTCGCTGCTCGTGAAGTTGCCGAAAACCGGCGAAGTCATTCTGTCCGGCGATGCCGTGCACTTCAAGAGCAACTGGGAAAACCGCGGCGTGCCCGTCAACAATGTCAGCAAGGAACAGACGCTGGCGTCGATGCAGAAGATCTCGGACACCCTGACGAAGGACAAAGCCCAGCTCTGGATCAATCACGACAAGGCCCAGCGCGACAGCTTGAAGATGTCGCCGGAGTTTTATGACTGAGGTAATTTTACCTGCCAGCGAGCACCGTCGGCGGCGGTATATTGCGGCAGCGTTCGTTGCCGCATCGGTGATGATCGTCTCTGTTCCTGCACGGGCTGAACCTGAGTTGGAAATCGCTTTTTATGATGACGTGCGCATCGAAGTCTTCGCCGAGGGCAGCGGTTCACTGATCGTGATGCTGCCATCGCGCGGCCGAGGCGCGGAGGATTTTGACGGCGTTGCGGACGAACTGGTCAAAGCCGGTTTTCGCGTGCTGAGGCCACAACCGCGCGGCGCTGCACTGAGCCACGGGCCGATGCAAAATCTCACGCTTCACGATTTGGCCCGCGATGTCGCCGCCGTCATCCGCAACGCGGGCGATGGCGGCCCCGCAATCATCGTCGGCCATGCTTTCGGCAGCTGGGTCGCGCGCATGACCGCCGTTGATCATCCCGAGCTCGTGCGTGGCGTGGTGATGGCGGCTGCCGCGGCCAAGGCCTATCCGGCTGGATTCGATGGCGCAAAGGAATTGTCGGAAGCGGTGCGAAAATCGGGCGATTTCACGCTGCCGGATTCAGAACGGCTGGGATATCTGCGGAGGGCTTTCTTCGCCCCGAAGAGTGACGCAAATGGTTGGCTTCAGGGTTGGCATCCGGCCGCAGACGAAGTGCAATCGGACGCCGGCCTTGCCACCAAACAGTCCGAATGGTGGTCGGGCGGTGTAGCGCCGTTGCTCGATCTTCAGGGTGAACTTGATCCTTTCAGGCCTCGCGCGACGTCAAACGAGATGCACGAGGAACTCGGCGAGCGCGTCTCGGTGGTAGTGATACCAAACGCCAGCCACGCCTTGATACCGGAGCAACCGGCCGCGGTCACCGCCGCGATCCTTGCCTGGACCGGCAAGCTGCCGCGGCAGACGTCGAAATAAGGTTCGTCAGCCGTCGACAACGCCGGACACCGGCTCGCCCGAATCCGTCCGTAGCAGGCAAAGCGCCAATAACGCCGAAAGGCTGAGCGCGGACGAGACGAGCAGCACCTTGATTCCGATCAGGTCGATCAACAGTCCGAACGCTAGCGGTGCGGCGGCTTGCGCCATTCGCGCCGGCGCGCCGATCAGGCCGAGGCGATAGCCATAATCCTTGGGACCGAAGATCGCGAGCGGCAGGGTGCCGCGTGCGATCGTCAGGATGCCGTTGCCCATTCCGAAAAAGATCGCAAACGCGCCTGACGCTGCGCCGCCCATGATGCCAAGGATTGCGGCCCCGATCGGGTGGGTGAGGCAGGCGAGCCTTGTTGAGACCAGCGGATGATAGCGCTTGAGGAGTGTCGCTTCGAGGATGCGCGCGAAAACCTGCGCCGGGCCGAACAGGGCGCCCGCAGCCACCGCCTGTACGGCGGTCGCCCCGCCGGCCTCCAGAATGCGGGGCATGTGCGCTGCCATCGCGCCGGTCACGGTCCATCCCGCCGCGAAGGTGAAGGCGAGAAGGATCATGGTGCGATCGATCGGGATGTGCGGCTTCACTGCGTTGGCGGCAGCAGTCTTCGTGCCCGCGACTTTCGGCAGCATGAAGAAGTTGAGCGGCAGCCCGATCAGAAGATGCGCCGCCGCCCATGCGAAACATGTGTTGCGCCAGCCGATGTGGTCGAGGCCGAGCGCGGTCAGCGGCCATCCGACGGTGGAAGCAAAGCCCGCCATCAGCGTGATGCCGGTGATCGGTCCGCGCGCGGCGTGGCCATAGATGCGCCCGAGCGCGGCGAAAGCCGCATCGTAAAGGCCGTATCCCATGCCGATGCCGAGCAGGATCCAGGCGAGGATCAGCAGGGGAATCGAGCCGGTGATGCCGAGCAACACCAAACCGGCAGCGATGGTCAGGTTGGACGTACACAGCACCTGCCGGCCGCCAAACAGGTCGATCTGCCGGCCGATGCGGGGGCCGAGCAGCGCCGAGATCACCAGCGCCGCCGAGAAGGCGGCAAAAATCCAGTTCGCGGACATGCCGAGGTCGCGCCCGATCGGATCGGCCAGGATCGCGGGCAGATAATAGCTCGATGCCCAGGCCAGCGTCTGCGTGGTGCCGAGCGCGAAAATGATCTGAAGCTGGCGGGTGGGTTGAGACGCCATTAAAATTCCTAGAAGACGGGCATTTGCATCGGCGGTGTCGAAGGCGTCAACACCTCTGTATGCAGGCCTAGGCACCGCAGTGGCATGGACTGTTTCAACCGGCTGACGCGCTCAATCGCCTTTCGACCGCTCATTGATGATCAAGCCAATCGTCATCATCGCGATCGCACCGATCACGGCCCCCGTCAGCGCTTGCGAAGCGAATATCTGGACATGGGTCGGCTCGTTCAGGCTTCCGCTCGCGGTGACCACGGTCGAGGCATATTTTTGCAGGAAGAACCCGCCAAGCGCGCCGCTTGCCAGTCCGACAAGGCAATGCCGCCAAAAGCCGAACCGGTGCTCGTGGGCTGCGGCTGCGGCAATGTTTGATCCGATCAGGCCAGCAACGATCTGGATGATCAAATTGGCAAATGTCCACTCCATCTGGCCGTGTTCTCCCTTTGAATTTCAGATCGAATCGCATGGGCGCTGATTCCAGGCAATTGACTTGGCCGTTATATATCGATATTTCCAGATATATGGAATCGGAGCAAACTGTCCTGGCCTTGGCCGCTTTGGCGCAGCCGACCCGCCTCGAAGCCTTTCGGCTTCTTGTCCGGCATGAGCCCAAGGGGCTCGCCGCCGGCGATATCGCGCGCGCGTTGGCCGTGCCGCAAAACACGATGTCGTCGCATCTGGCCGTGCTGTCGCGCGCCGGTTTGATTTCTGCGGAGCGTTTCAGCCGCTCGATCGTTTACCGGGCCGCGCTTTCGCATCTGCGTGAGGTCATGCTGTTCATGCTTCGGGATTGCTGCGACGGCCGTCCCGAAATCTGCGGGCCGCTGATCGAGGATTTGGCGCCGTGTTGTTCGCCCTCGAGCAAAAAACGCACCCATGCCAGGCTTTGACCTCAACCGACGTCTGGCCGCGGAGGCACTCGGCACCGCATTTCTGGTGGCGACCGTCGTCGGCTCCGGCATCATGGCCGAAAGCCTCACCAAGGATGTGGCCCTGGCGCTGCTCGGCAATACGCTGCCGACCGGGGCGGTTCTGGTCGTACTGATCACTATTCTCGGGCCGATATCCGGGGCGCATTTCAATCCGGCGGTCACCATGGTCTTTGCGATACGACGCGAACTATTGCCGGCTGAGGCGCTGGGTTACATTCTGGCCCAGATCGTCGGCGGCATCACGGGGACCTTGATGGCGCACGCGATGTTCGCGCTGCCGCTGTGGGACGCTTCACTGAAGATACGGACCGGCGGTCCGCAATGGCTGGCGGAGGGCGTCGCGGCTTTCGGCCTCGTGGTGACGATTCTGGCAGGGTTGAGGTTCAACCGGCCGGCGATCCCCTGGCTGGTTGGTCTCTACATCACCGCGGCCTATTGGTTCACGTCGTCCACGTCGTTCGCAAATCCCGCGGTCGCCATTGCGCGCTCGCTGACGAACACGTTTTCCGGCATCCGGCCGCTCGATCTTCCGGGCTTTATTGCCGCCGAATTGGCCGGCGCGCTCGCAGCGCTCTGGTTGATGAATTGGTTGCTGCGATCGGCGGGCGACGAGACAACGCTGTCCAAGGAGCTTCGCGCATGAGCGTCACGATCTATCACAATCCCTCCTGCGGCACCTCGCGCAATACGCTGGCGATGATCCGTGAAAGCGGGGAAGAGCCGGAGATAATCGAATATCTGAAGACGCCACTGAATCGCGCGCGGCTGATCGAATTGATTCAGGCGATGGGCATTTCGGTTCGCGCATTGCTGCGGGAGAAGGGCACGCCTTACGCGGAATTAGGGCTCGCCGATCCCAAATGGAGCGACGACGAACTGATCGATTTCATGCTGGCGTATCCGATCCTGATCAACCGGCCGATCGTGGTGACCGCGAAGGGCGCGCGGCTCTGCCGGCCGTCGGAAGCGGTCATTGACCTGCTGGACCATCCGCCCGAGCGCTTCGTGAAAGAAGACGGCGAGGTCGTGCTTCGCCCGGCAAGGTAAAAGAGAGGGCCGGGCTTTCGCGCGTCACGATCGCGCGGCATACTCCCTGCCATGGAACTAACCACCCGCCTGGAGTTGACGAGCTGGCTGGCAGGCCAAGGCCTCACCGGCTTGCCCGAGAACGACCTCGTCCGTGGCTTCTGCGAGCGCTGTTGCGCCGCGGGCCTCGATCTGTCGCGAAGCATGATCTTCATCGACACGCTGCACCCGATCTTCGAAGGACGCGGGTTTCGTTGGAACGATTCAGAGACCAACGAGGCCGATTCGTTCGAGTATGGGCCGACCGGCGAAGGCGACGACGTTTGGCGGCGCTCGATTTTCTATCACATGCTCGAACGGGGGCATGATGAGCTACTGCTCGATCTTGCCAATCCGGCCATACACAATTTTTCGAGGGTCCCCGAGCTTGCGGAGGACGGCCATCGGCATTTGATGGGCTTCGTCCATCGTTTCGGCGAGGCCGGCGCGCTCGGACAGATGGACTGTTTCTATTCCTACTGGCTGACCCGCCGCGCGGACGGCTTCGATGACCGCGAGTTGGCGGCGTTGCGCGACCTCGTGCCGGTGCTGGGGTTGGTCATCAAGTCGGCGCAGCAGGTCGATATCGTGCGAACCTTGGGGCGGGTCTATCTCGGGCGCGACGCCTCCGAGCGGGTCCTGCACGGGAAAATCTCTCGCGGTGTCACCGAGCAGATCAATGCCGTGTTGTGGTTTTCCGATCTGCGCGGCTCGACCTCCATCACCGAAAGCATTTCGCCCGACGAGATCATCCCGTTTCTCAACGATTACGCGCAGGCTGCCATCGACGCTATCCACGATTCCGGCGGCGACGTGCTAAAACTGATCGGCGACGGCGTGCTCGCGATGTTTACCGGTGAAAACTTGGGCCAAGCCAAGCGGGCGGCGCTGCGGGCCGAGCATCGCTTTCGCCTCAACATGATCGAGCTCAATGCCACGCGCGGCGCCGAGGGAAGGGCGGTCACCTCGGCCTATGTCGGCTTGCATGTCGGCGAGGTGTTTTACGGCAATATCGGCCATGACGACCGGCTGGATTTCACTGTGGTGGGACCGGCGGTGAACGAGGTCAGCCGCATCTCCTCGATGTGCCGCTCGGTTGATCGCGAACTGCTGGTGTCAGCGGCCTTTCGTGATGGCCTTGATGCGGCAGGACAGCATTACCTCGTCTCAACCGGCCGCTTTGCGCTGCGCGGCATCGGACGCGCGCAGGATCTTTATACGCTTGAGCCTGCGATTTCGACCGACGAAGTCCTGGCCGGCCGCTATGAGCGTTATCTGAAGGGTTAGGCAAAGCACCTTGCGTTGATTGACAATGGAGCCGCCATGCGAAACTTTTCCGCGGTCAACAATCAATGAACAGGAAATGCCAATGCCAAAGTTAAAACTAGCCGTGATGGCAGCAGCCGGATTCGCACTGGCTGGCATGGCGCACAGCGCCGAATATCTCGGGAAGAGCGAGTTTCAGCAAAGGCGGGCCTATTCACCCGCGGTTCTGACCCGCGGCGGCACGATCATCTGGGTTGCAGGACAAACCAGCTCAGTCAATCAGCAGGGGGTGCCCGTCGACGCTGACGGAAAGGACATCACCGGAAATTTCGAGGCGCAGACGCGTCGAACCTTTGCCTTGATCGATCAGACGCTCAAGCAGCAGGGCGCAAGCCTCGCCAATCTGGTGACCATGACTGTGTTCATCAAGGAATCGCGGTACGGCGATGAATTCGTCAAGCTGCGCAAAGAAATCTTTCCCGGCAACAACTATCCCGCGAGCGCTTTGATTACCGTCAACTCATTTGCCCAGCCTGGGCTGGAGATCGAGATCCAGGGTGTTGCGGTAGTGGGCGATGAGTGTTCCGACGCGCAGCCTTGTGGCAAACACTAGCGAACTGAGCGCGACGGCGATGTTCGTTTCGATCGGACACCGCCAGCGCTTTTCCTGGCTAGGCGCACTCTCCGACCATGTCCGGCTGCCGCGCCAGTGCAACCGCCGGCGACATCAGGATGACCAGCGCTTGCGCGGCGAAGATCGCCACGGCGAGATAGAGGCACGTCTCCGCGCCGTACAGACCGCCGACGATGGCGCCCAACGCCGAGCCGAGCGGACGGGCGCCATAGCTCAAGATGTTGATGGCGGACACCCGGCCTAACAGGCTCGGCGGGGTCACCGACTGTCGCAATGTGGTGGTAGAGATGACCCAGAGGATCGGGCCAACGCCGAGAAGAAAGAAGCCCAGGCCAGCCAGCGGTGCGGCTGGAATGAGCGTGGTCAACGCCATGATGGCGGAGGCGACAAAGCCGGTGACGGGGCCAAGTCCAATCACGGTGCCGAACGTGAGACGGCGCATCACCCGCGTCGCCAGGAGCGCGCCGACCACCATGCCGACGCCGTACATGGCGAGCGTGATACCGACACCGCTCGCCGACAGAGCGAGATGTCGCACCGCGTAGGGGACGAAGACGGCAAGCAGCAGGAACGAGCCGGTGTTGAAGATAAACTGCGTGACAAAGACCGGCCGCAGCAACGGATGCTGCATCACGAAGGCCGCACCCTCCCTGATCTCATGCAACGGATGCCGTCGGGGTGTTGCCGTGCGCTGTGGCTCGTAAAGGCCCGACAGCAACACGACCGCGATCACGGATAGCGCTGCCGCAAAGGCAAAGGCGGGCGCAGCACCGAGCCATCCCACCAGAAGGCCACCCAGCGCCGGTCCGCTGGCAAAAGCGATGGTGCGGGCGAGTTCGATCCGGGTATTGGCCGCGGGCAATTGTTGTGGCGGCACCAAAGACGGCACCAGTGCAGGTGCCGCCACGCTGTAAACGACGGTCCCGCACACCGCGATGAAGCCGGCGAGAGCGAGCAGCGGTAGTGTCAGTTGATGGAGCCCGATCAAAAGCAGGATGGCGAGCAGCGCTGCCGCCCGTAAAGCTTCGGCGCTTGCCATCAGCGCCCGCCGCGAGATGCGATCGGCGAGCAGGCCCGCCGGGATCGCCATCAACACGAAGGGCAGCGTCAGCGCGGTCTGCAACATGCCGGTCTCGCCTTCGCCGACGCCAAGCAGAAGCACCGCGACAATGGGGCTGGCGGCGAGCGCGATCTGCTCGGCCGATTGCGCGGCGAGGTTGGACCAGGCGAGCCGGTTGAAGGTGGAGGGCAGGCGGACCGTTTGGTCAAGCGACATGGTTCGATTCCCTTGGTCTCGGTTGACCGACAATGTCGGGCCGCAGGGCATTCAAACCCACCCGTTTCCAGACAAGGCGCACGAAAACGGCCTGCCGCAGGAATGGCGGCAGGCCTTCTATTGGTTCAAGCGACGATCAGATCGTCGTCGGATTAAGCTTCGCGATCACGACTTGGGGCCGAGCGTCGCTTTGCCCGTTCCCGAAATGCTGGCAGGCGGGGCCGCGGACGCGTCGGCAACGGTCGCGGCTGGTTCAGTGGAACTTGCCAGTTGTTGCGCGGCGAGCGCCGCGGTCAGGCTGGTCAGTGCGTCGGGACCGGCGGCGAAGCCTGCCTCGGTAAGAATCTTGTCGATGATCGGCCTGAACGCCGATACCGACAGCAATTGCGCGGCAAGACCGTCGCCAAGTCCAAGGCCGTGGCCATTCATTCCGCCATTGGCCGAACCGCCCCGGCCGAGCAGGCTGCCGGTATCGAAGATCCGGATGTCCGAAATCTTCTCGATCGGCTTGACGGCTTCGGCAAGCGCACTCGGGATTACGTTGATGCGGGCGAGGTTGAGGTCGTAGTCGATCATCGTCGGGCTGAGTTTGTTGCGGGCCTCCGCCTTCATCGTCGCGACCTCGGCTTCGGCCTGGCCGAGCGCCTTGACGCCGGCCGCCCTGGTGGAGGCCGCATTTGCATCGGCCTTTGCCAGTACGCTGGTAGCCTCGGCCTTGTTGGCCGCCGCTTGCCGCTCGGCTTCGGCCATCACGGTGATCGGCATTGCATTGGTCTCGGCGGCCTTCCGTGCCGCAATCACGTTGATGATCTTGTCGCGTTCGGCGACTTCCGTCGCGCGTGCGGTGATGACCTTTTCTTCGGCGGCGATCGCAAGCGCACGGGCGGTCTCGGCGATAGTCTGCGCTTCCGATTGTTCCTTGCTCTTCGTCGCCACAGTGATCGCGCTCTCCTGGGCGACGATCTGGAGGTCGCGGTCCATTTCGGTGTTCCGCCGCTTGACCGCGAGATCGGCTTCGATCTTTCGGGTGTCGCGTAACTGATTGGCCTCGGTCTGCTTGTTGGCGACCGCGAGTTCCTGCTGAATCCGGTACTCGGCCTCATTCTGCAAAGCGGTCTGTTCGACCTGGGCGGTCTGCGCCCGCATTGCCGCCGTCTTATTGGCGATGTCGCGCTGCTGGGCGAGTTCGGCCTCGCGCTTGGTGCTTTCGATCGTCAGGGTCGTCTGGCGTGCGACCAGGTCCTGCTGGGCGATATTCACCTCGGTGGTACGGACGATCTGGTTACGCTCCTGTTCGCGTTCCTTGGTGATCTTGGTCAGGGTGGTGAGGCCGTGCGCGTCAAAGAAATTACTCGGGTTAAAATGCTTGATGTCGCTCTGGTCGAGGCGCGTCAGCGATACCGATTCAAGCTCGAGGCCGTTGTTCTGGATATCGGCGCCGACGGCGTCCTGCACCGCCTTGACGAAGGTGGCGCGCTGCTCCTGCAATTCCTCGAGGTTCATGGTGGCGGCGACTGAACGCAGGCCGTCGACGAATTTCGCTTCGACCAGTTCGCGCAATTCGGCGGCATCGTTGGTGCGGCTGCCGAGCGTCTGCGCCGCGAGCGCGATCGACGACGCATCGGGTTTGACGCGCAGGTAGAATTCGGCGCCGATGTCGACGCGCATGCGGTCCTTGGTAATCAAAGAATCCGGACCGCCGCGGGCGACCTCGAGCCGCAAGGTCTTCAGGTTGACCGCGGCCGTGGAATGGAAAACGGGAAGAACGAGGGAGCCGCCGTCGAGCACGACCTTCTGGCCGCCCAGGCCGGTGCGGACATAAGCTTCGTCACGGGTCGAGCGCCGGTAGAGTTTCGCAAGCAAAAGGCCGATAACAAGAACGGCGAGAACGCCTATCGCAACGGGTACTGCAAGTTCCCACATGTTTATGCCCTGCGTGGTGGTTGTTGTTGGGTAACGAGGTCTTCGGGGGCGGAAATGGCAATGAAGCTCTTCGCGTCACGGTCGACGAGGAGAACGCTGGCGCCGACCGGAAGCGAGGTCGAATCAGGACTGGCGCGCGCTGGCACACTGTGCCAGTTGCCGAAGACATCCTTGAGACGGACCCGGCCGGGTAATCCCTGATCGAGAGGCCCGATCGCGACCTCGGCGACCTTGCCGACGAAATCGGCATCGTTCACGGCGTAGGTCTCATCGCGCGGGATGATCTGCGCGATGCCGCGGCTGGTGACCCTGATCATCGGCAGGCTCAGTGCTGCCGCCACAAGCGCGGCAAGGGTGACCGGAATGGCCGTGCCGGCGATGTGCGCGATCCCCTGCAGGAAGAAGCCCTCGATCGAGAATACGCCCAGCGCCAGGATGATCAGGATGAGAAGGGGAAGGCGGCCTGCATTGATCCAGAGAAACAGGCCGCCGATGACGCCGTCGTGGTGTTCGGCCTCGAGTGCGAAGTCCGAGCCGATGAGTTCGCTGATCGAGAAGCCGACGATCATGGTCAGCACTTCGAGGCCACCGAGCGTGGCCATGATCGCGGCCGCAATCGCGAAAGGACGGACATCGGCTGCCAGCAAGATGTCGGTGACGGCACTCATTGCTGCGATTTGATCCTTTCAAGCCGCGCCGCGATTTCTCTTTCGCGGTGCAGCCGGTCGAGTTCGTCAAGCGCCTTGTCGCCAAGCACACTTGCAGCGGGGACGCCGGTAACGCGTGCGATCGCTGCCATGGCTCGGTCGGCACTCATGGTTTTAGTCGGGGGAAGGGACTGGCCGGTTTCAAGCAGCGTCTGCTGCGCCAGGCTCGCTTCGAGGTCGGCGAGCCTTGCCTCGGCTTCACGCCGTGCACCAAGCATTGCTTGTAAGGCCTTGGTCTGCTCATCGATTTCCAGTTCGATGAAATCCGTTGCGCGCTCGAGAGCCAGCCCCTGCGATTCCAGATCAATTTGCCGTGCGACTCCGGCGCGCGCGAGGTCCTCGCGATTTTCCGTAAGTGCGAGGCGAATTTTTTCCGTTAACCCTGCGGCCTCGCCATCCAGTTGTTCACGGCGCCGCCTGAGACGGAATTCCTCGGCGCGCGATTTGCCGAGCGCGTAGCGGGCTTCGTCGGCGCCGGCGTCGATTTCCCGGATTGCCTGCTTGACCATCGCGATCTTGTTGTTGCTCTCGGCGTTGTCGATGGTTTGGCTCGCGATGGCTGCAAGAAGCCGACCCATACGTGCAAGGATGCCTTCGTGAAGCATGGTCTTCTCCTCCGGTTGTGTTGATTTCGATTTGACGGCGATGTGGATTTCGTAGGCGTGACCGTCAAAAACCAATTGAGCCGGGAAGGGACTTTCCCAACCGGCAAGATAGCCTGGGACGTTGAATGCAACCAAGACGCGTCCTCTGACAGTACTAACGGTCAGTGAAGTGGGTGCCTTGATCGCGAACAACTTGTCGTCGAGCGGTATCCGGCGGACCGTCGCGCCTGCGACGTAACTTGCGCGGTCTCGCAGGCCGAGCGTCACCAGGCGGGCCGGCAAATTGGTTTCCTTGCGGATGGTCTCGTAAGCCTGGGCGTGAAGCGAAACCAGATTGGCACCCACAGGTGCGATCTCGGCGAGTATCGCCATCATGCGATCGTAAGCAGCGAACGTGGCCTCGATCGCTTCGACGCCTGCTTCATCGGGGGCCAGGGCGTAGCGCAGGGTGGCGGTGGGCGTTTCGACCGGAAGTTTGATCATGTCTTTCACATAAAGCACTTCTTCAGTACTTTACAAGATCGACAAATGATCTCATTTCCGTGATGATCAGATGCAGTTGCAAATGAGTTGCAATAAAGATTGTTATCGGCCATCGTGAGGGAATGGATGCTCGGTCCCCCGATTTGACCCCGGATTCGCGCTCAAAGCCCGCCTCTGGCGTTCGCTCGGGCAGTGCAGGTTGGCGCCGCGAGCGCGGCACGCCCTCATTGGCGGACATGTTCGCCTCGGTGGGAACAGCCAGAAAAGGTCCGTTCTGGCGCAAGCTGCTCTCGTTCCTTGGGCCCGGCTATCTCGTCGCCGTAGGCTACATGGACCCCGGCAACTGGGCGACCTCGCTCGCCGGCGGTTCCAAGTTCGGTTACGCGCTGTTGTCCGTGGCGTTGCTGTCGAACGCGATGGCGATCGTGCTGCAGTCGCTGTGCACGCGGCTTGGCGTGGGTGCGGGGCGCGATCTCGCCCAAGCCTGCCGTGATTCATTTCCGCGCTGGATCTCGCTTCCGCTCTGGCTGTCGGCGGAACTGGCGATCACCGCGACCGACCTCGCCGAAGTTATCGGCACTGCGATCGGGCTCAACCTGCTGTTTCACATTCCGATCTCCATCGGCGTCATTCTGACCGCGGCGGACGTGTTCCTGATCCTGGCGTTGCAAGCCTTCGGCTTTCGCTGGATCGAAGCCTTCGTCGTGGCCATGCTGGGCGTGATTGCGGCTTGCTTTGCGATCCAGATCGCGCTCGCCGATCCCGATTGGGGCGCGGTGCTCCGCGGCTTCCTGCCGACATCGGATATTCTCGCCAACCGCGAGATGCTTTATCTGGCGCTCGGTATTCTCGGCGCGACCGTTATGCCGCATAATCTTTACCTGCATTCCGGGCTGGTGCAGACCCGCTTCATCGGCGAAAGCGGCCAGGACAAGCGCGAGGCGATCAAGCTTGCCACCATCGATTCCACGATCGCGCTATGTCTTGCCTTGATCATCAACGCCTCGATCCTGATCCTGGCGGCGGCGACCTTTCACCGGACAGGAAAGACCGACGTTGCCGAGCTCGATCAGGCCCATGCCTTTCTCGCGCCGTTGCTCGGCTCGACGCTGGCGCCAACGTTGTTTGCGATTGCGCTGCTCTGCTGCGGATTGAACTCCACCATCACCGCGACCCTGTCGGGTCAGATCGTGATGGAGGGCTTTCTGAACTGGCGGATCGCGCCGTGGCTGCGGCGTCTGGTGACGCGGATGATCGCGATCGTGCCGGCCGTGGTGGTGACGCTGCTGGCCGGCGAAAAGGCCACCGGCCAATTGCTGATCTTGAGTCAGGTGGTGCTCAGCCTGCAATTGCCGTTGGCGGTAGTACCACTCGTGATGTTTACCTCGAGCCGCCGCAAGATGGGTTCATTCGTTGCGCCGCGCTGGCTAAGCGGATTGGCGATAGCGACAGCGGCCCTGATCATCGCGCTCAATGCCAAGCTGGTCTGGGATTTCTGGGCTGGCGGGCTTTAGGCGCGAGCGCTTGAGCGCCACACTCCCTTCCATTTTCATCTCTTGAAAAGCCGCTCGTGCGCAAGAACTTCAAATGCGCAGCACTAATCCCTATGGTGCGAACTTCTGTCCTGATCGGAGGTTCGTCTTGAAGAAAATCCTAGGTTTGATTGTCGCGCTGGCGTGGGCTTTGCCCGTTGCGGCAGAAACGTTGACGTTGTCACCGTCGGGTGTGAAGACGCTGGCGCCAGATGGTGCGATCAAGCCGACAGGACCCTGGAGTTTAGGCACGCGGGCGGGCGACTATGTGTACATCGCGGGCATGCGCGGCATCGATCCGAAAACCGATCTGCAAGTCCAGGGCGACGAGCCGCGCATCCGCCAGGCCTTCGCCAACATGAAGCTGATCGCCGAATCCGAAGGCGCGACCTTGCGGGATGCCGCGCGCCTCGTCGTCTACGTGACCGACATGTACCGCTTCCGTCCGATCGTGAACAAGATCCAGGAAGAGTTTTGGGGGAAGGGGCCCTATCCGCCGCGCACCATCATCGAAGTGCACCGGCTCAACGGCGACGATATCTGCGAGGTCGAAGGCACCTTCTACGCGCCGGTTAAGAAATAACCGGCCATAGCGTTTTCGAGCGAAGTGGGAACCGGTTCGCGTGAAGAAAACGCGTCAAAACAAAAGACCAGAATCAATCGAACAATACCGTTCGTTCAGTCCTGCGGCTCGCTCAGCATTTCGCCTGAGGCGTCGATGCGTATCCAGCCGGAGGGCGCGAGCCGCTGCTGCGGCAGGAAGCGTCCCTTGTAGTCCATCTTCTTCGAGCCTTCGATCCAGTAGCCGAGATAGACGTAAGGCAATCCTTGCCTTCGCGCCCGGTTGATGTGGTCGAGGATCATGAATGTGCCGAGCGAACGGTTTTCCTCGGACGGTTCGAAAAACGAATAGACCATCGACAGCCCGTCGGAGAGCACGTCGGTCAGCGCCACCGCGACGAGTTCGTTGCCGCGCCCATTGATGGCGGTATCGACGCCTCGGCGGCGGTATTCGATGATGCGGGTTTCGACGTGGCTGTCTTCCACCATCATTGCGTAATCCAGCACGGTCATGTCGGCCATGCCGCCATGCCGATGCCGCTGGTCCAGATAGGCGCGGAAGATCGAATATTGTTCGGACGTCGGCACGGCGCTGCGCTGCTCGCCGACAATGTCGGCGTTGCGGGCCATGATCTTGCGGAAATTGCGTGAGGGCCGGAACTCGTTGGCGACGACGCGGACGGAGACACAGGCGCGGCACTGGTCGCAGGCCGGGCGATAGGCAATCGACTGGCTGCGCCGGAAGCCGCCATGGGTCAGGAGGTCGTTGAGGTCGCCGGCCTTGTCGCCCACCAGATGCGTGAACACCTTGCGCTCGTGCCGCCCGGGCAGATAGGGGCAGGGCGAGGGCGCCGTCAGATAGAATTGCGGGGTATCACGCGAATGCTGGGTCACGGGATGTCGTCGGTCCTAAAAGCGAGGCGTACGAGCCAAACGCAGCATCGCGCCGCCAAGCCTAACGGTCAATTGGTTTGCAAACCGTTTGCCTGTGCCGTCTGTGTCGGCGGATTTCCGACCAGTGGTCCAATTCCAGCATCCGCAGGCCCCCTCAGCGGCCACTTTCGCGAATGCCGGAATTAAAGGACCACCAGCAAATATAGGTTTCCGGTGGAGTTTTGCATTTGACGTTCGCTTGACGGACTCGCGGCAAAGTGTCGAGCGAACGTCAAATGCAGTCCACCGGCTATCAAAAAGTCCGCGCCGGCTGGCCGATCGGGCTGCGCACCGAGTTGTTGATGATCACGGTTCCCAGCACAATATCGTGCAAAAGACGGCGGCGGCCGTTGAAAAGCCCGACCAGCACCACCAGCGGCGACAGAAACGATACGGACACCCAGAACAGCACCGCGTGCATGGCTCCCAGCACGAAATAGCCGGGGGCGCCGTAAAAGGTGCGCAGCTCCAGATCCATCACCCGCATGCCCAGCGTGGCGGAATGCGCGCCGCCGAGGGATGCGCCGTAATAGACGATGGCCCAGATCACCGAGGCCGGCCATGCCAGCCAGAACAGGACCCAGCCCAGTCCGAGCGTCAGGAGCCCGAAAACCGCGATAAAGACGTAACCGAAGATGACGGGTACCGACAGCACCACAAGGTCGATCAGGAACGCGAACACCCGCCGCGTCGCCACGCCGCGAAACAATTCCGGCTCGAGGTCCGGATCGAAGGCGTGGGGCGGAACCCCGCCGTCGTTACGCCAGGCCCCGCCAGGACCATAAGCGCCGCCAGCACCAGACGCGCCGCCGGTATTTCCAGAACCGCTGTACGACATGATCCGTCCTCCCGGGAAGTCGGACAGGACATGGGAATGGGCCGCGCAGATACAAGAGTTCCCGACTTTGCCAATCGTCATAAATTGACAGAGTGGCGTTGTTTGGCCGCACGAACCTGCGGTCAGCACATTGCCAGCACGACTTTACCTTTGGCGTGGCCGGCCTCCAGATAGGCCATCGCCTCCCTGGCCTCGGCAAACGGGAAGACACGGTCGATCACGACTTCAAGCTTTCTGGCCTCGATGAGCGAGGCGAGATAGGCCAAATCCGTGCCGCTCGGGTGCATGAACAGATAACGATAGCTGACGCCGTTGCGTGCCGCTCGCAACCGCGTGGTCAGGCTCGCCATCCAGAACAGCGCGGCAAGGGCGTTACCGCCTCCCAGATCCTTTCGTGCCGTCATGGGCTCAGGCATGCCGGCGATCGAGACGACGCGTCCGCCACGTTTGAGCACCGGCCATAGTCGCGCCAGGGTGTCACCGCCGACGAGATCGAAGGCGTAGTCGTAGTCTGATAGTCTGTCCTCAAAATGCTCGCGCGTGTAGTCGATCACCAGGTCGGCGCCGAGCCGTTTGACGAGCGCTTCGCCGCGCGGTGACGCGGTCGTCGCGACATACGCACCCAGGTGCTTGGCAATCTGGATCGCGAAGGTGCCGACGCCTCCGGCGCCGCCGGAAATGAAAATGCGATCGCCGGTGCTCACGTCCAACTCGTCCTGCAATGCCTGCAACGCGGTGAGGCCTGCGAGCGGCACGGCCGCCGCTGATAGGAAATCCAGAGACGCCGGCATTTGCGCTGCGTGATCCTCGTGAACCAGGGCGTAGTCGGCGAAGGCGCCCATGATCTTTTTGTCGACGCGTGCGAACACGCGGTCGCCTTTGGCAAAGCGCGTCACCCCGTCGCCGGCCGCTTCGACAACGCCGGACAATTCGTTGCCCATGACAATTGGTAGCGGATAGCGGTGAATGATCTTCAGCGCGCCCGCGCGGGTCTTGTAGTCGACCGGATTGAGCCCAGCGGCATGGACACGAACAAGTATCTGGCCGGCTCGCGGCACGGGCTGCGACACGTCGCTCAACGCCGCGTGTTCAGGTCCGCCATAGCCTGAGAGAACGAAAGCGCGCATGCGAGGAGTTTAGACCCGCGGCGTTCGCTTGGTAAGCCTTGTAGCCGTGCTGTTCGAGAGCCTCGGCTACCGGCTATCGTTGTCAACGCTTGGCCTGTTGACGCCGGGACTCCCTTGAGTGCCGGTAGCGCGACGCATTCTCGGTGCTCGCCGAGTCCTTCGCGGCTGCAAGAATCCAGCTTCGGAAGGCTTTGATCGCGGGATCGCGGTGGCGATCCTCGGCGATGATGAGTTGATAGTCGTCATCCCGTAGTTCGGGGGCCGCAAGCGGGCACACGAGGCGGCCCGCCGCGATATCGGCCTCAATCAAGGGAAGCGATCCCAAGGCGATGCCGAGGCCATCCACGGCGGCCTGAAGCTGAAGATAGGTGTGGTCAAGCTCAAGGTGCCGCGCCGGCACCAGGCCCGGAGCCCCCGCCGCCGAAAACCATTTCGCCCAGGCGGATCGTGTCGTCGTGGAGTGCAGCAGGGTATGCCGTCGTAGATCGTGCGCGGTCTCGATCGGGCGATCGCGCAGAATCCGCGGGGCGCACACCGGGAGCCGCCGGTCCGGCATCAAGGTCTCGCATTGAATGCCTACCCCGTGCTCGACGCCCGAGCGTATGCCGATGTCGAAGGCGGTTCCGACGTAGCGAAGCTTGCGCGAGGTCGTAGACACCTTGACCTCGACATTCGCGAAGGATTCCTGGAATTCCGGGAGGCGCGGCAGCAGCCAACGCAAGGCAACGCTCGGCAACACGTTGACGCGCACGACGCCGGACACCCGGCGCGCCGGATCAGGTCCTCTCAATCGGCCCGTCGCCGAGGTCAGGCGCGAAAGCGCGGAGGTGACATCCGTCAGGAGGTCCGCGCCCTGGTCCGTCAGCGCGACGCCGCGCGTCAGTCGTTGGAACAAGGGCACACCGAGCCAGTCCTCCAGAAGCCTGATCTGCTTGCCGATCGCCCAATGCGTCACGTGCAGATCCTTCGCGGCCTCCACGAAGCTGCCGCGCCGGGCGGCGGCCTCGAAAGCTCTGATCGCATTCAGGGGTAATTCGTGTTCGTTGGCCAAGGCTGACTTTCCGAGGTGATTTTCCAAGGGTGACTTTTTCTCCCGTCCAAGGAGAAAATAGCTCAGTTGAAGGTCTGCCGCCAGCGGGCTATGCCAGCTTGGAAAGCATTGGAAATGGCAGGCTCGAGGGCCTGCCGTGGGAGGAATTCTCCCTGTGACGACGTTAGGCGCGAACACCGCAAACATAGAAGCGCAGGCAGTCCCGTCTCGGATACGGACGCTCTGGACCGCCTGCGCCGCGCACGCTTTGCACGACGGCTACACCGACCTGATCTACCTCCTGCTCCCGATATGGCAGGCCGAGTTCGCGATCGGCTACGGTGCGCTTGCGTTTCTGCGCGGGCTGGCCGCCGCTTCCATGGCGGGATTGCAAGTGCCGATGGGCCGGGTCGCTGAACACATTGGCGGGCGCACCACGCTGGCGCTCGGCACCACATTGGCAGCGATTGGCTACGTGATCGCCGGCTATTCGGCAGGGCTTATCGGTCTATGCGTCGCGCTGGTCGTGGTCGGATGCGGGCTCTCTACGCAGCACCCGATCGCGTCGGCCGCGGTCTCGCGCGCCTATCAGGGCGATGCACGCGGTCCTCTCGGCACCTACAATTTCGCCGGCGATATCGGCAAGGCCGCGATCCCGAGCGGCGCCGCGCTTTTGCTGGCGCTGATGTCCTGGCATCACATGCTGTGGGCTGTCGCCGCGCTTGGCGTGATCGTTGCGGTCGCGGTTGCGATCTTCCTGCCGGCGAACCTGCGGCCGGTCGCGTCGGAAGCGAAAGCTGCACATGGCCCATCGGAGGCGCGCGGCGGATTCGCCCTGCTGCTGCCTGTGGGGA
>Ga0210396_10000261_pt1 | contig 78149 bp, 68 predicted proteins | sample IncBWH17OmetaG_FD_155466 | JGI IMG/M metagenome (GOLD analysis project Ga0210396, IMG submission 155466) | Forest soil microbial communities from Barre Woods Harvard Forest LTER site, Petersham, Massachusetts, United States - Inc-BW-H-17-O ... | reverse complement strand
CTTGGTTGCGCGCATCTTCATTGATGTCGCGAGCGATCTTCTTGAACGGCGCGCGCGTGCATTGTTGCTTCAGCGTGCAAGCACGGCAGTCTTGAGGTTGTGACAGGTAATTCCTGACGCGGCTATCATGGATCGTTCCCGAGGTTCGCAAGAGCTTGCCGTTTGGGCAGACATAGACGTCCCGCTCAGCGTCGTAAGCGAATTCGCTACGGGAGAACATACCATCAGACGATGGATATCTTTCCCACACGGGAATATGCGGCGTGATGCTTTTGCCCAATAGCCATGCAAGCAGTTTGCCGGTTCCGTAGGCGGTATCGGCTGTGAGCCAATTAGGCTTTAGATCAAGCCGCTGTTCGGTGCGCTCGATCATCGTCTTGGTTGACGCCACCTCATCATAGGTGCGTGCCGGCGTCGCCTCGACATCGACAATGATCGCGTGCTCGACGTCGATGAGATAGTTGAGCCCATACCCGAACTGCACGCGCTTGTTAGCTTTCGCCGTCCACGCCGAGGACGGATCGGAAGGCGAGATCACCTTCGGCGGCTTGCGATCGGAGCTTGCGGTCGGCTTCCCACCAGAACCATCACCCCGGTTGTCTATGCCTTCCTGGACCTGCGCCTCGGCCTCAAGTCCAGCAAGATACTCAGCCACTGCACGCTTCTGACGTTGCGCATCAGTCCAGTCCAGCTCGTCCGGCGCTTTGCCGTGATAGCGGCTGGCATTGGCTTCCATCACGCTCGCATCCACCGCGAAGCCCTCGCCCTTGACGAGTCCCGCGGCCATGCAGGCTGCAACCACGCGCTCGAAGATATGACGCAGGATCTCGCTCTCGCGGAAGCGCCCCAGCCGGTTCACCGAGAATGTTGAATGGTGCGGAACTTTGTCGTCGAGATCGAGCTTGCAAAACCAGCGGTAAGCGAGGTGTAGCGCCACTTCCTGGCATAGCCGCCGCTCATGACGAATGCCATAGCAGTAACCGACCAAGAGCATCCGGATCATCAGCTCAGGATCAACCGAGGGCCGGCCGATGTCGCTGTAAAACCCCTTTAGCTGTTGGTGCAAATCGGCCAGAACCGCCGCTGCAAACACATTGATCCGTCGTAACAGGTGGTCCGTCGGGATTATTTGGTCGAGGCTAAACTCGTAAAATAGCTGCCCCTGATCTCGGTCCTGCCGCCCCATCATCGACGAATCTCCTGCCGCCTCCGAAGCAGGAATCACCGTTCGTTCGGATCCTCAAGCCCTTTTTCGACAGCATCGGTCATAAGCGGAAGTGCTGGCGCTTCAAGATCATGTCTGCTTTCCCCCTGTGAACGGACATCGCTCGTCAGGACGCCATGACTGAAAAGGGCCAAGAGGCGACATGCCGACCGTTCCAAAGGAGGCGATAGTTGGCGTGACCATTTCGGCAATCCGGCCTTGGGTGGGGCCCGGCGCACCGTGCGGCTCCTGCGCGGCGCCGAAAAAACTCCGCTTGGCGACAACCTTCGCAAAGACGCCCATGCCCTCGATCCAATCCTCGCGCCTCCCGCGATTAATCACGCATTGTGAAAAATCATATCCTGAACGGCCGCCTTATCGTAGCGCCTTGCCGACAATACCTCTGGTTCATGACTACGAAACCCCCAAGCGGCCGCAATCGCCGCTTCGTAGTAATAAGGAGAAGTGTCATGGTGAACACTGTCAAGAGCTTGGAACAAGTCGGGCGCAATTGGATTGCGGGATGGAATTCCCGCGATTCCGAAGCCTTTTCGCGGCTGTACGCCCCTGATGGCGAATACGTAGATCCGTCGTTTGGCATTCGTCGAAAAGGACGAGACTTCGTACGCATGCACCACGAGCTCTGGTGGAAAGCGATACCCGATTTCGTCATGAAGGAGCGGCACATCCGCGTCGCGGATCGTAGCGTCGTTGTAGAGATAACGGCTGAAGGCACGTTTTCGGGTGGCGATCTCGGCGGGGGCAAGATGAAGGCAACCCAAAAAGCTTTCCGTGGCTGGACGATCGCGGTGCTTGAACTGAACGAGGTCGGTGAGATCGTGGTATGTACTGAATACTACGATCGAAGCATCGTTCCTGGCGGTGAACAACCCCCATTTGGCGAATTACGACTGTAGATGTTTATGCTACCCGCAAAGACGCTGGTCCACACTTACGATCGCAGCGGATTGCCCGCGGGGAGTCCGCTGCGGGTCATAAGCTGACCTGACGGCTCCCAAATCTAATTTCCGCTTTACCCCCGAAAGCGGACTCAGAGCAGACATGGTGCCATTTCCGCTTTGTGCCGTGAGCAGAAGTCGGCTGCTCATTCAATCAGCTCGTCGGCGCGGCTGACCAGCATCTGCGGCACTGCAACGTCGAGCGCCTTGGCGGTCTTCAAACTGATCGCAAGCTCGAATTTGGTCGGCGCCTGCACCGGCAGGTTGCCGGGTTTTTCACCCTTAAGGATGCGGTCCGCGTAACTTGCAGCCCGCCGAAACTGTTCGATTGCATTCGGCCCGTAGGAAATTAGGCCTCCTTCCGCGGCGAAGTAGCGGAACGGATAGATCGCGGGTAATCTATACTGGGACGCAAGCGCGATGATCACTTCGCGATGGGCGATCGCCGCCGGGTCTGGTGTTATGATAAGACCCCCATTCGGCGTGCGAGCGAAGGCCGCGATCGCCCGCTCCATGTCGCTCTTGACTCGCACATCAACTGGACTCACCTCTACCCCAAACGACGGAGCCACGGCGTGGATCGCGGCCAGGTACCCCATCCCGGCGGTTATCACCGGGTCGCGAAGAACAGCCACTCGCGCCACACCCGGCGCAATCTGCTTGAGCAGCTCCAGCCATTTCCCGCCTATGCCGAATTCGAAGGAGGTAAATCCGGTAGCGTTCCCGCCTGGTTCCGCCAGGCTCGCGACGTAGCCGCGGCCAATCGGGTCGGTGACATTCACGAACACGATCGGCACCGTCCGGCTGGCCTGCTGCAATGCTCCCACCACCGTGCCGCCGGAAGCCAGGACCACGTCCGGCGCGAGCGCGACGAGTTCCGCGGCGTATTTGCGAATGCGGTCGGAATCGCCGCCAGCCCAGCGGGTGTCGAGTTTCACATTACGGCCGACGACCCAGCCGAGTTCGCGCAATTCTCGCAGGAATTCGGCCACCTGAATTTTTGATTCAGCATCGCCCTCGGCAATTTGCATGAGCACACCGATACGCCGCATCGGCTCCGGCTGCTGCGCGCGCGCCGCGAACGGCCATGCCGCCGCGCCGCCGAGAAGGCTCATGAAATTGCGCCGTTTCATGCGGCCCTCTCGCGAGGATCAGTACCACGTGAAATACAGGGCAAAGGCTACCACATCGCGGCAGGGCGGTCTGAGGTAAACGCCACAAGTCGAGCGCGGCAATCCGCCGCCGCGGAAAACCGCTTCGGGTCAAAAGGCGACATCGCCGCAGCTTTCGGGCATGTCCGCTCTACTGCCTTAGCCGGACGTCGCGCATTTGTGAGTGCACGCCCTAGATCTCAACCACCATGCCGTCAGTGGCAGTCTCACAGGCAATCGAATTTAGCCGCGCGAGCATGTCTTCGCCCATATGGGTGAGGATCAACCGTTTCGGCCTGATCTCGGGCAGATGCATCTCAAGCGTTTTGAGGTTGAGGTGGTTCTTGACGGTTCGGTCGTAGAAGGAACACTCGCTGATGAAGAGATCGGCGTTCTGGCCGAGCGGGATCAAGGCATCGGTCCACTCGGTGTCGCCGGTAAAGGCAATGATGCGGCCTTCGACCTCGATCCGATAACCCAGGAACGGGCCGCCGGAGTCACCGTGCACGACCGGAAACGGCATGACGCCGACTGCGCCGAAACGCGCCGGCGCTTCCGGATTGAGTTCGACGATCCTCAAGTCGAAACGCCGTTCCCGTTTCGAGGAGTTTTCGAACAGCGCTTCCATCACCAGTTCAAGCCGCCGCTCGATTCCCTGCGGCCCTGCGATCACCAGCGGGCGGGTGCGGCGGGTGAATTGCGCATCCAGCATGAGGAACGGCAGGCCGCCGAAATGATCGCCGTGGAAATGCGTGATCAGGACGAGATCGATGTTCTCGCGACTGATGCCGTTGCGCTTCAAGGCCGGCAGCGACGAGGCGCCGCAATCGATCAGGAAATTGGCGCTCTCGCCGGTGACGTGAAAGCAGGTGTTGTACCTGCCGCCGGAACCGAATGCATCGCCACAGCCGACAAAGCGCAGTTGCATGAGGACTGGCTCCTCTACCCGATCGCCGCTAGCTAGCGAAACGAAGCGTGAAAATTGGTTGTATATCGCAAGGCCTGCAAGCCGCCGCGGGCGGCATACAGCGCCAGCATCGCTGTCCACAGGCCGGCATTGCCGAATGCGCGCAACGCGAACCATGTGGCCAGAAAGATCAGGAGCGAAAGTACCATCAAATTGCGCATGTCGCGCGCCCAGGTCGCTCCGATAAAAATGCCGTCATAGGTGAAGGCGAACACCGCCAGCAGTGGCGACACCACGACGAACCACAAATAATCCTGTGCGCTCCGCCTGACGTCCTCGCTCGTGGTCATGGCGTGGATCAGCGAAGGTCCGGACAGCGCGAAGGCCGCCGATACCGCAAGTGCAAAGCCAAATCCCCAGAGCGTCACCAGCCGCACCGCGCCCGAGAACGCCGCTCGATCGCGGGCGCCGTAAGCGTTGCCGCAAAGCTGCTGGGCCGCGTTGGCGAGACCATCGAGGAAAAAGGCGCTGACCAGGAGAAAATTGTTCAGCACCGCGTTGGCGGCAAGCACCACGTCGCCGGAGCGCGCGCCTTGCGCGGTGAAGAACAGGAAAGCGGTGATCAGAGCCGCCGTGCGGATCATGATGTCGCGATTGACCGTCAGCATTCGAAGCAGCTTGGCCCGCTCGAACAGCGCCGCGCGCGGCACGTTAAAAGGCTCGTGGGCGAGGCGGCGCGCGATCAGAACGCCCATCACGAGCCCGACCGCTTCCGCCACCACGGCGGCCGCCGCAGCACCGGCGATCCCCCCATCAAGACCAAGCACCAGCGCCAGCGTCAGGACCATATTGACGAGATTGATGGCGATCTGAATGGAGAGCGCAAGCCCCGCGTGGGCTTGCCCGATCAACCAGCCGAGCACGACGTAATTGGCAAGGGCGAGCGGCGCGGACCAGATTCGTATCCCGAAATAGATCCTCGCGGCGCGCGTCACGCCCTCGCTGCCGCCCATGGCATCGAGCAGGATCGCGGCGAGCGGCGCCTGCAACACGATGAGGGCGCAGCCGACCAGCGCGGCGATGATGAGACCGCGCACCAGCAGCGCGCGAATTTCCTCTTCGTCGACGGCGCCAAGCGCTTGCGCGGTGAAGGCGACCGTGCTCATGCGCAGAAAGGCAAACAGCCAGAACAGGCAGTCGAAAATCACCGATGTGATCGCTACACCGCCGAGCAGCGTTGCGTCGCCGAGCCGCCCGATCGCAATCGTCGATACGATGCCGATCAGTGGCGTCGTCAGGTTCGCGACCATCGCGGGTCCCGCGATGGCGAAAACCTGTGTGGTCGTAACCCCGGAGGTGGCGGCCGGCGCGGTCGGATCGCGATCCGATCCCGTCTTGGCGCGTCGAGCATGATCTCCGCGCAAATGCCTGTCACCCTATCGCCCGCGCGGCGCGGCGAATATCCGGGTCAAGAGCCAGACCGGAATGACGATGACGGCGCCAAGCAGGAAATAGCGCCATAGCCAGTTGATCGCATCAAAGCCCAGATCCCAGAGGCGGCGAAACAACAACTGGATACTCTTGAGAATATTCCAGGGATCGAAACCGATCGCCGCCAGCAGCACGCCGACCAGGACCGACAGCAGGATCAGGCGGAAGGCCACGGCCAGGGGCGAGCCGCCAAGAAAGCGGTACATGGCATCGTTGGCCGCCGGCAATTCCCTGGTGTCATTCGGCATCCTGGTGTCCCCATTCGAAGTTCGTACCATATGCGGCATATTCATTTGCGATCTCAAACCTGTGATTCTGGTGTAGCATCTGGTTCAGAGTCCGCATGACGAACTCGTGGAATGATACGGACTTCTGAACCACCACACCAGTGTCCCGGTTCCGAAGTTCGTATCATTGTGCGGCGTACTCGTTTAACGAACTTCGGAATCGAAGGGACACTAGCAAATGCATGATTCTAGTGTGGCTTTTGGTTCAGAAGTCCGTATGACGAACTCGCGAGCTGTAATGATACGGACTTCTGAACCATCACACTAGTAGTCTCCGAGATGGCCCGCTCACTCTCATACAGCGGAGGGCAGATGGGGACCCGGTCTATCGGCGTCAATGGCGGCTGATTAATACCCAACGTAATTCGATTGCCATTTGTTAATGCGAACCAGCATCTCGTGCGCCTGAAGACGTCATGTCTTTCAGCATCCGCTCCAGCGTTTCGAGCCGGTCGGCTTCGCGGGGCGGCTTGTCCCAGCGCAGCCGGTTGATGCGCGGAAACCGCATCGCCACACCGGATTTGTGCCGCGAAGAGCGCTGCAGGCCCTCGAAGGCGACTTCCAGCACCAGACCCTGGTCCGGCTCGTGGATTACTTGCCTGACGGGGCCGAATTTCTCGGTCGTGTTGCGGCGGACGAAGCGGTCGATCTGCAATAATTCCTCGTCGGTGAAGCCGAAATAGGCCTTGCCGACCGGCACGAGCAGTTCGCCATCCTCAGTGCTGCTCCAGACCCCGAAGGTGTAATCGGAATAGTATGACGAGCGCTTGCCGTGGCCGCGCTGCGCATACATCAGGACGGCATCGATGATGTGCGGATCGCGTTTCCATTTCCACCATTGGCCCTTGGGACGGCCCGGAAGATAGGGCGCATCGCGCCGCTTGAGCATCACGCCTTCGACGGCTTCCGCATCTTTTCCAGTACCGGCCCTCGCCGGGTCACGCCGAGCCGCTGTCAGCGCCTGCCAGCTGTCGAAGGCAATCGTCGGTGAGAGGTCAATTCTTTCGTCACCAAGCCTGGTGACGAAACTCTCCAGATGCTCCCGCCGTTCGGCAAAGGGCAGCATGCGCAGATCGGTATCGCCGTCGCTGAGAAGATCATAGGCACGAAGATGGATCGGGTAGTCGTTTGTCAGTTTCGGCGAGACCACTTTTCGATTGAGGCGCTGCTGCAGCACGTTGAAGCTCTGTACCCTTCCATCGCGCACCACCAGCAGTTCGCCATCGATCGCGCCTGGCAAATGCAGCGACGGCAACAAATCGGGAAAGCTCCTGGTGATGTCCTCGCCGGTGCGCGAATAGAGCCGCGGCAGGATGTGTCCCCGCGCGTCGCGGCCGCTGACGGCTTGCACCCGAATGCCGTCCCATTTCCATTCCGCGATGTAGTCGGCCGGATCGAGATTGGCAAAATCGGCATCCTCGATCGCGTGGGCCAGCATGACGGGGCGGAACGGTGCGGGATCGAGGTTGACGGGTTTCTCGCCCCGGCCTTCCAGCCAGGCGAACAGATCGCGATAGGGCGGTGTGAGGCCCGGCCACATCAATTCGATATCGTGCGGGTCCTTGTCTCCGAGTTCGGCCGCAGCGGTCTTGGCAAGTCGGGCCGAAATGCCGATCCGCATGGCGCCGGTCACGAGTTTCAACAGCGCCCAGCGCCCGGTCTCATCGAGTTCATCGAGCCAGCGCGCAAGCTGCCCCGGCAACTCGCTTTTGCCGAGCGTGCGAAGCGTGGTGACGACCTCGGTGAGGGTCGGCGGCGGCTCTACTCCCTCCCCCCTTGCGGAGGAGGGTTGGGGAGGGGGGTACCCCGAAGAGCGTTGGGAGCGACCGGCCGGAGTCTTCGGCCACATCAGCGCGACGGTTTCCGAGAGATCGCCGACGTAATCATAGGAAAGTCCAAACAGCACCGGATCGGTGCGCTCGATGATCAGGTCGCGGATCAGCGCGGGCTTGGCGTGTTTGAAAGAGAGCGCGCCGGTCAGCGCTGCCAGCGCGTAGCCGCGATCGGGATCTTCGACTTCGCGGAAATAGGAAGTGAGTAGCCGCAGCTTGTTGTTGCGACCGGGTTCATACGCCAATCGGTCAAGCATTTCGGCGAAGCGGTTCATGTTTCCGCGGCTTCCGAAAGCGTCGTTTCGCCTTCGTCCTCTTCGCCATAGCCGACGAGATCGAGCGGTCGCGCGGCAAGCCCTTTGGTCGTGCACCAATGCACCAGCGCGTCTTCCTGGCCGTGGGTGACCCAGACTTCACCCGCGCCGGTCGCCTCGATGGTCGCCGTCAGGCCGTCCCAGTCGGCATGGTCCGAAATCACCAGCGGCAGTTCGACGCCGCGCTGGCGGGCGCGGGCGCGCACCCGCATCCACCCCGAGGCGAACGCCGTGACCGGATCGGGAAACCGCCGCGTCCAGATATCGGACGTCGCTGTCGGCGGCGCGAGCGTAATCGTGCCGGCAAGATCGGCCTTCTTCATGCCCTTGACCGGTCGCAGATCGCCGAGCGCCACGCCGCGGCTCTGATAATAGCGGGTGATCTTCTCCATCGCGCCGTGCAGGTAGATCGGCGCGTCGTAACCGGCGATGCGCAACAGCGCGATCACGCGTTGCGCCTTGCCGAGCGAATAGGCACCGACCAGATGCGCGCGCTCGGGAAAAAGCGACACGGAAGCGAGCAGCTTCTTCACTTCATCCGCCGCATCGCCGTGCCGAAACACCGGAAGGCCAAAGGTTGCCTCGGTGATGAAGACGTCGCAGGGCACCACCTCGAAAGGCACGCAGGTAGGATCGGGCGCGTTCTTGTAGTCGCCGGAGGCGACGATGCGCGTGGCCTCGCAGGCGACCTCGATCTGCGCCGAGCCCAGCACGTGGCCGGCGGGGTGAAACTTGATGGTGACGTCACCGAGCCGCAAAGGCTCGCCGTAACGAACAGCCTGCGTGGTGCGGGCAAAATTGTCCCCGTAACGCAACCGCATGATGTCGAGCGTTTCCTGCGTCGCCAGCACCGCGCCATGTCCCGGCCTTGCATGGTCGGAATGGCCGTGGGTGATGACGGCACGTTCGACCGGCCGGGTGGGGTCGATGTGGAAACCGCCGGGTTTGCAGCACAGGCCGGCGGTGACAGGCGTCAGGATGTCTTGCGGGCGCATTTTGTTACTATATAGGCTCGCTGACAGCTCGTTCGAGTCCCGCCAAGCGACCCACCAATCGGTTCCGACAAATGCCAGCGCGACTGTTCCTGACCTCCGGCGATCTGGTTGCCGACCGCCGGTACGAGTTTGCGCGTGATCTTCAGCTCAAGGGCGACCTCGCGGCTGCAGCCGATCTCCTGCGGCAGGCGACCGATCTTGCGCCGGGCTTTGCCTCGGCGTGGTTCACGCTTGGCGAAATCCGCGACGAACTTGGCGAGCGGAATGCGGCGATTGCGGCTTTTGAAAAGGCGCGCGATGCCGATCCGCAGGACCGGCACGGCGCCAGCCTCTGGTTGATGCGGCTGGGCGCGCAAGAATTGTCTGCGATGCCGCAGGCCTATGTGCGCACGCTGTTCGATCAATACGCGCCGAAATTCGAAAGCGCTCTGGTCGACGATCTCGGCTATCGGGGACCTGCGCTGTTGTTCAAAGCCGTACTGGCCGCGCGCCGTGCGGTCCGAAAACCCGCCTTCTTCAAGTGCGCGATCGATCTCGGCTGCGGCACCGGACTGGCGGCGAGCGCGTTTGCGCGCGAAGTCGATCGTTTCATCGGCATTGATCTTTCGCCGCGCATGATCGAGAAGGCGCGCTTATGCGCTCTCTATGCCGAACTGGAAGTGGCCGACATGCTCCAGGGCCTGCGCGGAAAGGCGGACGCCAGCGCCGATCTCATTCTTGCCGCCGACGCGATGGTCTATGTCGCCGATCTCATTCCGGTGCTGAGCGAGGCGAGGCGCGTGCTCGTGGCGGGCGGATTGGTCGCTTTTACGGTGGAAACGCCTGGCGGTGAAGGCGTCATCATCGGCGAGGGCCTGCGTTACGCCCATGCTGCGCCTTATGTGCGCGGCGCGCTAAAATCCGCTGGCCTCTCGCTGTCGCAGTTCGAAGATCTCTCGGCCCGCAATGAGGACAATTCGCCCGTCCCCGGGCTTGTCGTGGTCGCGGCAAGGTCGTGATAGGTGCCGGCGTCACAAATGAAGGAATGGTGATTTGCCGCCTATTGCCTGAAGTCTTAGGAAAGGCGGAAAAATGCAGTCAAGAGCGCAGGGAGAACACGGCCAATGACCAGCCATCCATCAAGGCGCGATTTTTGCGCCACCGCGATTGCCACGGTTTTCGCATCAACGACATCCGTCAGGGCCGCCGAGAAGAAATATGATCAGGGCGCGAGCGATAGCGAAATCAAGATAGGGCAGACCGTGCCGCACAGCGGCCCGGGCTCGCTCTATGGAGTGCTCGGCCGGGTCGGCGAGTCCTATTTCCAGATGCTGAACGAAAACGGCGGCATTAACGGACGCAAGGTCAAATTCCTCACCCTGGACGACGCCTATAGTGCGCCCAAATGCGTCGAGGCGACGCGTCGGCTGGTCGAGCAGGAAGAAGTGCTGGCGTTGTTTGGATCGCTCGGCACCGCGCCGCAAACCGCCGTGCACAAATATCTCAATTCGAAGGGTGTGCCGCAGCTTCTGCTCAACACCGGCGCGTCGAAATGGAATGATCCAAAAAATTACAAATGGACGATGGCGGGCTTGCCGCTTTACCCGACCGAGGCGCGGATTCTTGCCAAGCATGTCGTGAACGCCAGGCCGAATGCGAAGATCGGGATCCTCTACCAGAACGACGATTTCGGCCGCGATTTTTTGGCTCCGTTCAAAAAGGTTCTGGAGGACGCCGGTGGTACCGCCAGGGTCATCATGGAGCAGACCTATGATTTGAGCGATCCGACGGTGGATTCGCAGCTTATCAATCTGTCGAAGTCGGGCGCCGACGTTTTCTATAACATTTCCACCGGCAAGGCGTCGTCGCAGTCGATCCGAAAAGTAGCCGAACTCGGCTGGAAACCGCTGCAGCTTTTATCGGCGGGATCGACCGGCCGTACGATCCTCAATGCCGCCGGCTTCGAGAACGCCGCGGGCATCGTGGCGATCCGCTATTCCAAGGAGGCCGGAACCGGTCGCTGGTTAAAGGATCCGGACGCGATGGCGTTTGAGGCGCTGCGGGCGAAATATCTGCCCAATGTCGATTCGGACAATACCGTCGCCTATGCCGGCTACGGTCAGGCGGTGACGATGGGCGAAATACTGCGCCGCTGCGGCGACGAGCTGACGCGGGCCAATGTGCTGAAGCAGGCGACGACGCTCGCCGGTTTCCACTCCCCATTCTTCCTCGACGACATCACTTACAGTTATACGCCTGACGACTATTCGCCGATGAAGACGCTCCACATCTCGGTGTTTGACGGCAAGGACTGGCAAATCTCCGATCGGCCGGTGACGGAGTAGCGGCGCCTTCCTCCTCTCCCTGCAGGCGAGGCGAGCCCCTCGACGAAATCGCGGCGACGGCTTACCTCTTGAGCCGTGCCGTCTCACATTGCTTCCACCTCTCCGGACCTTTCAGCCGAGCTGCTGCCGGACCGCTTCCGCCGCTGGTTTGCTTCGCGCGGCTGGTCGCCACGCGAGCATCAGCTGGCGTTGCTCGAGAAAGCCCGTGACGACCGCGCGGCATTGCTGATCGCGCCCACCGGCGCCGGCAAGACGCTTGCCGGCTTTTTGCCGACCCTGGTGGAGCTGTCTTCCATATCTCAGCTGTCACCTCCCCCCTTGAGGGGGAGGCCGACACCCGCAGGGCGGCGCGAGGAGGGTGAAGAGCAAGCGCCGGTCTTTTCAACTCACCCTCCTCCCCAACCCTCTCCTTCAAGGGGGGAAGGGGTCACACCCCATGCCGCCGTCAAATCCGCAGGCGCCAAAAAAAGTTTCGCCTCCACCGGGCGCGGCGTGAAGCGAACCGGCGGTCTGCACACCCTTTACATCTCGCCCTTGAAGGCGCTCGCCGTCGATATCGCGCGGAATCTGGAATCCCCGATCGCCGAGATGGGTTTGCCGATCAAGGTCGAGACCCGCACCGGCGACACGCCGGTATCGCGGCGGCAACGCCAGCGGCGTTATCCGCCGGACATCCTGCTCACCACGCCGGAGCAACTGGCGCTTTTGCTGTCATCGGACGACGCGCCGTTTCTGTTTTCGCACCTCAAACGCATCGTGCTGGACGAATTGCACGCGCTGGTGACCTCCAAGCGCGGCGATCTTCTCTCGCTCGGGCTGGCGCGGCTGTGGCGATTGGCGCCCGAAATTCGCGCGATCGGACTCTCTGCCACGGTGGCCGAGCCGGAGCAGCTCGCACGCTTTCTGGTGCCGCAGCAAGGCGGCGAGAGCGATGCCGCCGACATCGTGATTGCTGGCGGCGCCGCGGCGCCGATCGTCGAAATGCTCGACACGCGCGAAAGGCTACCATGGGCGGGTCACACCGCGCGTCATGCACTTGGCGAGATCTACGACCTGATCAAGCGCAACAAGACCACGCTCGTGTTCGTCAACACCCGCAGCCAGGCCGAGATGCTGTTTCAGGACCTCTGGCGGATGAACGACGACGGCCTCGCGATCGCGCTGCATCACGGCTCGCTCGACGTGGCGCAACGCCGCAAGGTCGAGGACGCGATGGCGAAAGGGAGATTGCGCGGCGTGGTCTGCACCTCCTCGCTCGATCTCGGCGTCGACTGGGGCGATGTCGATCTCGTCATCAATATCGGTGCGCCGAAGGGCGCCTCGCGGCTGATGCAGCGCATCGGCCGCGCCAATCACCGGATCGATGAAGCTTCGCGCGCGGTGCTGGTGCCGGCCAATCGTTTCGAGGTGCTGGAATGCCACGTTGCGATCGACGCGGTCGACGAGAATGCGCAGGATACGCCGCCGCTTCGCACCGGCGCGCTGGATGTCCTGGCGCAGCATGTGCTCGGCTGCGCCTGCGGCGAGCCATTCACGTCCGATCGGCTCTATCAGGAGGTGGTGACGGCCGCGCCCTATGCCGGCTTGAGTCGTGCCGATTTCGACGACGTGGTCGAATTCGTCGCCACCGGCGGCTATGCGCTCAAGACCTATGAACGCTTCGCGCGAATCAAGCAGGACAAGAATGGCCGATGGCGGGTCACCAATCCGAAGGTGCGGCAGAGTTATCGTCTCAATGTCGGCACCATCGTCGAAGAGGCGATGCTGAAGGTGCGCCTGGTGCGCTCCCGCGCTGGTGGATCAGGATCGACCGGCGCACTCGGGCGCGGCGGCCGGGTGCTGGGCGAGATCGAGGAATATTTCATCGAGGGGCTGGTGGTCGGCGATACCTTTGTCTTCGGCGGCGAGGTCGTGCGCTACGAGCATCTCGCCGAGGACCAGGTCTATGTTTCGCGCGCCAATGACATGGACGCCAAGGTGCCGTCCTATATGGGCGGCAAGTTTCCACTCTCGACCTATCTTGCAGAACGGGTTCGAATGCTGTTGGCAGACAGCCGCGCGTGGAAAGGCCTGCCCGACCAGGTGCGTGACTGGTTGTCGCTGCAGGCGCATTTCTCGCGCGTTCCGGGTACGCGCGAGCTCGTGGTGGAGACCTTCCCGCGCGGCAACAAGCATTACCTCGTCTGCTATCCCTTTGAGGGGCGGCTGGCGCATCAGACGCTCGGCATGCTGCTGACGCGGCGCATGGAACGCGCCCGCGCGCGGCCGCTTGGGTTTGTCGCCAACGAATATGCGCTTGCGGTCTGGGGGCTCGGCGACATGTCGTTGATGATCCGGCAAGGCCGGCTCGATCTCGATGCGCTGTTCGATCCGGACATGCTCGGCGACGATCTGGAGGCATGGTTGGCCGAATCGGCGCTGATGAAACGCACGTTTCGGACCTGCGCCCTGATCTCGGGCCTGATCGCGCGGCGATTTACCAGCGAGGAAAAGACCCGCCGCCAGGTGCTGTTCTCCACCGATTTGATCTATGACGTGCTGCGCAAGCACCAGGCCGATCATGTGCTGCTGCGCGCAGCGCGGGCCGATGCCGCCACGGGACTGCTCGATCTTCGCCGTTTGAGTGATATGCTGTTGCGAATCAAGGGGCGAATCATCCACAGGGAACTCAAGCGTATTTCGCCGCTTGCGGTGCCGGTGATGCTGGAAATCGGACGCGAAGCAGTTTATGGCGAAGCATCCGATGAGTTGCTGGCGGAAACCGCCGAGGAACTGGTGAGAGAGGCGACTGGATAGCCGTGACGGTACGCGCTCAACCCCTCAAAGAAAACTGGCCGGTCGTGCGCATTTCCACCCTTGATGTCGCCGGCGTTACCCTTGTTGCGGATCTTTCCGGAGCCTTGTTCTGGCAAGAGCAGAGCCTGCTCGTGGTCTCGGACCTGCATTTGGAAAAAGGTTCCAGCTTTGCCGCGCGCGGCGTGCTGCTGCCGCCCTACGACACGGCCGCTACCCTCGGCCGTCTTGCCATGGTGATCGCGCGCCACGATCCGAAAATGGTGATCGCGCTCGGCGACAGTTTTCACGACCGCAGCGCCCATGACAGGTTGTCGGTTACGGACCGCGACGCGATTGCGGCGCTGCAGGCCAGGCGCGACTGGATCTGGATTTCCGGAAATCACGATCCGGCATTGCCGACCCGCCTCGGCGGCATTGTCGCAACCGAAGTCGCGATCGGGCCGATCGCGTTTCGGCACGAACCGACGGGCGCGGCCGGCGAGATCGCCGGTCATCTTCACCCCAAGGCACGGGTCGCCACGCGCGCCCGCTCGGTGGAGCGGCGCTGTTTTGCCAGCGACGGCGAGCGCGCGGTGATGCCGGCGTTCGGCGCCTATGCCGGTGGCCTGAGCATCCGCGACGCGGCCTTTGCGAAAATCTTTCACACCGCGGGCCTGGTCGCGCATGTGCTCGGCGACTTCCGCCTGCATGCGATCGCGGCGTCGCGCTGCTATTGAATTTCTCCTCGTTGCCGGGACGATCAGGCCGCCTTTGCCTGCACCGTGTCGCAGAACTCGGCGAGGCGGTCGGCGAGCCGCAGCGTTGCCGGGCTCGCGTCGGGCGAAGCGACCAGCGCCACCTCGGTCTTGTCGATTGGCGAAAAACCATCCTTGGCGGTCAACACGCGATGATCGGCCTGGATCGCCATTTCCGAAAGAATGCTCAAGCCCATGCCCGCCGCAACCGCGGCCTGAATGCCGGCAAGATTCGAACTCGAATAGGCCATGTGCCAGGCGCGGCCGGCGCTTTCCAGCGCATGAATCGCGCCCGCCCGATAAATGCAGCCGACGGGGAAGCCGATCAGCGGCACCGATCCGGTCTTTGAATGAGCTGGGTGGACCTTGCTGGTGACCCAGTGCACACGTTCGGGCCACACCGCGATGCCGCCCTTTTCGCCGGCAGCACGCTTGAATAGAGCCAGGTCGAGATCGCCGCGTTCGAGATCGCGCTTCAGGTTCGTACTCTGGTCGGCGCGCACGTCGAGCCGCAGGTTGGGATGCGAGCGCGCAAACGCCGCCAACAGCTTCGCCAGCCGATAGGCGGCGAAGTCTTCGGGCACCCCGAGCCGAACGGCACCTTCGTTGCCCGGTCGTGTCAGCACGTCGCGGGCCTCCTCCGCCAGCGCCAATAGTCGCCGCGCATAGGACAACAGCCGCTCGCCGGCTTCGGTGGGCGTCAGATCCTTGCCACTGCGATTGAGGAGCGGCTGTCCGATATCGTCTTCCAAGCGCTTGATCTGCTGGCTGACGGTCGATTGCGTGCGATGAACGCGCTCTCCGGCACGGGTAAAGCCGCCGGCGTCGACCACTGAGACGAAACTGCGCAGCAGCTCCAGGTCCAGCACGATTTCACCCATTCATTTTTCCACTGGAAGTAAGTCTAACATTTAATTTCCAAATATCAAGGCGCGCCCTTACATCGGCACTCAAAGGAGATTCCCATGTCGCTCGCGCCTTCCGTCGCCGTTCCCCGTGCATCCTCCAATCCGCTGCCGGTCTATATCGCGTTGTTCTGTCTGCTCTGGAGCTTTGCCTTCGTCGCAGGGAAAATCGGCGTCAACTATTGTCCGCCACTCATTCTGCTGGCTGCGCGGTTTTTGCTGGCCGGAATCCTGATCCTTGCAATTGCGGCGCTGCGCCGCGACTCCGGGCTATCTTGGCGGGATGTTTGGGTATTTGCGCTGATCGGCATCGCCAACAACGCGCTCTATCTCGGCCTGGGTTACACCGGCCTGCAGACCATCTCGGCCGGGCTCGGAGGCCTGATCGTCAGTTCCAATCCGGTTTTCACAGCCATGGCGGCTGCGCCTCTGCTCGGCGAACGCTTCACCTGGCGAAAGGCGGCGGGACTGCTTCTCGGTATTATCGGCGTAAGCTTCATCGTCTGGCATCGCATGTCGGTCGGTACCGACAGCCCGCACGGAATCCTGTTCACGCTCGCCTCGCTGATGTCGATCGTGGCCGGCACCATCCTGTTCAAGCTGCTGGCGCCGAAGGGCAGCCTCTGGATCGGCAACGGCGTGCAAAATTTGTCCGCGGGCATCGTATTGCTGCCGTTCGCGTTCACACCGTTCACACAGGCCGAGATCGCGCCGAATCTGCACCTGTTGGGCGCGTTTGCGTTTCTGACGCTCGGCGGGTCGATCCTTGCCTACGCCTTGTGGTTCCATCTTCTCAGGGTTTGCGGCGCGACCGCCGCGAGCGCCTACCATTTTTTGATGCCGCCGCTCGGCATGCTGTTCGCCTGGGCGGTGTTGGGCGAGCACGTCGAGTTTCGTGACCTCCTGGGGATCGTGCCGGTAGCCATTGGCATTTATCTGGTCACGCGCCCGGCAGGGGAGCCGAGATCGCCGTGAGACGTTTTTCGTAATCCCGGAACCGAGGGCAAGATGCCTGCATTCTATATCGCCGAACATATCATCACGGACTCCGAGACCTTCCAGGAATACCGGGTCAAGGTCGGCCCGATGATTGTTCGATATGGCGGACGTTACCTGACCAAAGGTGGAAGTCATAAATTCCCGGAGGAGGCGCATTGGAAACCGGAACGGGTCGTCATCATCGAGTTCCCGGACATGGGCAGTCTCGATGCCTGGTACAATTCCGCCGAATACCAGCCCCTCCTTGCGCTCCGCAAGCAATCCACCAGCGACAAGGACATGGTCATCATCCTTGAGGGCATATAGCGGTGCGCAAATGTTCAAGCTGGACACTCCATCACCGCGCCGATAGCGGGTTCTGCGTTCAACAGGGTTCACTATGACATTATGACATTATCCAGTGCTCGCCGAGGCAGCATCCGGGCGAAAGCTGCTCAGGCGACAGACGCGGGCCTCAACAAACTGATAAAGCCTGTCGAACCAAATTCGCGTATCATATCGTCGCGGATGTGCCCCTGGAAACTTCGGGTGAAATGTGACCAAGGCTCTCGATTTCTCGCTTGCTGATCGCAAGGCCGAGCTTCTGCGCTGGCTGAGCGAAGAGGGACGTTTTGCGCCCGATACCGGTGGGCTTCTTGAGATGCTCTGCGAGAAGCTCACCATGCTCGGGGCGCCGATAGCGCGCGCCACGGTGCATGTCCGTACGTTGCATCCAGAATTCCGGGGGGTAACGCGTATCTGGCGTCGCGGACAGAGCACCGAGATCCGAACGTCGCGGCACGGTATCGAGTATACGTCGGATTACCAGAATAGCCCGGTTCAGTACGTCATCGGAACCGGACAGTGGCTTGACACTGTCCTTGACGAAGTCACCGATCGGCGCTTTCCGATCCTGGCAACACTGCGGGCGGAAGGCATTACCCATTACGTGATGGCGCCCCTTATCTTTTCGAATCGGATCGTTAACGCGATATCGTGGGCAAGCGACGCTCCCGGCGGGTTCAGGGAAGCGGACGTTGAACTCTTTCGCGATCTGGTGCCGGCCTTGGTCCCGGTTCTCGAAGTGACGACGGGCCGGCGGATCTATGGCGAACTTCTTGCCACCTATGTAGGTCGAGATCCGTGCGCGCGGATTATGGCGGGCGCAGTGCAGCGCGGCAACGTCCACCACATCAAGGCGGCGATGCTGCTCGCCGACTTGCGTGGTTTCAGCCGACTGACAGATGAGCTTCCCGAGCAAACAATCATTGAACTCCTGAATGCCTTCTTCGATCTGGTCGTCCCTGGCGTCATCGGCAGCGAAGGTGACATCCTGAAGTATATCGGTGATGCGGTCATCGCGATCTTTCCAGTCTCCGACGATAATCCGGCGCCGGCCTGCGAGTCGGCCCTGGCTGCAGCGCGGGCAACGCTGGCTGCGCTGCAGGCTTCACCGCTCGAGGTCCAGCAGCATATTTCCATCGATATTGCTCTGCATTACGGTGATGCCGCATACGGCAATATTGGCTCTGGCAATCGCCTCGACTTCACCGCCGTCGGGCGCGACATCAACATTCTCAGCCGGCTGGAACTCCTCTGCAAGGATATTGGCCGGCCACTACTCATGACTGGTGCTTTTGCCGCCGAAGTTAAGGCACCGGTATTTGAAATCGGCCACTTCGAATTGCGCGGCTTCCGTCAGCATCAGTCCCTGTACGGTTTGTGCCAAGACGGCGAGGTGCCTGCTGTGCCCACGTCGACAGATGGCGCGTAGCCCGTCGTGCCAAATTCCCGCAGTTGGTCTCATTGATCTCTTCACCGACTGTTTCGCCGTCTTGTCCAGCCCCCCTGCGAAAAAAATATCGCTTCGCAACTGGGTAGAAACAGCAATAGAGGATTGCCGTCCCGCACCTCTCACGAGGGGCGTTTCGCGATCGTCACGGACGTTGGGTGCGGGATGCGGTGGACGCCGATGGCACGTAAAGACGAAGCGTGTCGTCGCGGACGGCGAAGTCGTGTGGTCCTGATATCCCGACGCTGATATCAAGCCCTGAGGTGATGATCCTCACGGGCGATGGTGGCAAGAAAGCCCGGCTCACCAGGGAGAGCACGAAGGAAGCCGTTAAAACCATTGCGCAGGGAAGGCCGGGAATTCCGGCGGACCTGTAGTGACTATGCTCGTGTGCTTTGCTCATTTTGCACGCGGGCATGGGTGCGCTTGGTGCACCCGGCTTTCCCTGCGCCCTCATTCATTCCGAGGGACGATGTTCGTACATCACCCGGGCACACTCGTGCCGCGGGAAGGCGGAGGTGTGCCTATCGTCATTGCGAGGAGCCAACGGGTCGCGCGAATGCGCGCCCGATGACAGGCTCCGCGACGAGGCAATCCATCGTTATTTCGTGCGACAAAAATGGATTGCTTCGCTTCGCTCGCAATGACGTTGTTGGAAGATTTGTGGCTGTTTGAAAATCGAATCAGGAATTGCATCCCAAGCCGCTGCGGCCACGCGAGCGGAAAACTGAACCGGCGTTGCGAGGAGCATGAGCGACTCGTCCGCCGAAGCTTTAGCGAAGGCGGAAAGCAATGCAGACTTCTTCCGCGTCGTCATTCCGGGGCGCGAGCGTAACGAGCGAGCTTTGATGTGCAATTGCACATCAGAGAATCCATTTCTCCGCAGAGTTTGTGGCGCGATGGATTCCGGGTTCAGCCCTGCGGGCTGCCCCGGAATGACGAAAGGCTGTCTGAAAATCGAATCGGAATGAGGAGCTACGGCGATCGGACTCGATCTGCGCTAATCCTTGCGAAACACGATCGAGGCCATCCAGCCCGTCATCAGCGCCATGAAGGCGGTGACCAGGCCATAGACAAAACCGTCCTGGGGGGCGGTGGTGGCGACGAATTGCTCGAAACCGACCTTGACGATGTCGAAGGCGGTCTCGGTGCGTGCAATCAGGGCGCCGTCGGAAAACAGCTTGATGTCGACCTCATAGGTTCCGATCGGCACCTCGGCCGGAAGCGGAATGCCGGTGCGAAACAGCGTCGGTGTCAGGAAGGTCACCGCGGAAGTCTCCTCGCGATAGAGCCCATGCTCCATGCGAAGCCGCACGAAGGCGCTGCGGAATGCATCGTTCGGCACGACGTCGGCATAGTCCGTTCCCACCCGCTGGGTGAGCAGAACATTGTTCAAGCCGAGCTGCTGTCGCCGTTCGACTTCGGGCGAGGCGATCGCGTCGAACGGCCGGTTGGAAAACAGCGCGAGATAGGTCGGAACCTTGAGGAATTCGCGATAGTCGGTGTTGATCCAGATGCCGAACCGGCGCTCCTTGCGGCGCGTGACCATGTCGGCGCGCGGGCCGATGACGGTGACGACGAGGTCGTAGCTGGTGCGGGAGGGCGGCGTATTGGCGTCCCTTTCGACCGAACCGAACAGCACCAGTTCCTCGCCCGAATAGTTCGGCGTCACCGTGACGCGGTGGTTCGACACCGACGCGATCAGCCGTTCGGCTCGCGCCGGCGACAAGGCGAAGGCCATGCTGGCGACGAGCAACAATCCAGCCAATGCGAGCGGGCGCTGCATCATCCGGTGCTCCCGATTTCCCGGATGGTGAAGAGATCTTCGGGGCGGATCACCAGTTCGATCGCAAAGCGGATGCCGACCGCGAGGATGAGAAGACCGAGCAAAAGCCGCAAATGCTCGCCGCGGATCTTCTGGCCGGCGCGCGCGCCGAACTGCGCGCCAGTCACCCCGCCGACCATCAGGATCAGTGCCAGCACGGCGTCGACGAGGTGGTTGGTGACTGCGTGCAGCATGGTGGCGAACACCATGGTGACAAGCGTCAGTACCATCGAGGTGCCGATCACGGTGGAGGTCGGAACCCGCAACAGATAGATCATGATCGGAATCAGGATGAAGCCGCCGCCGATACCCATCACTGCGCCGATAAAGCCGATGACCATGCCGACGACGACAATCGGGATCACCGACAGATAGATTTTGGAGCGCTTGAAGCGCATCTTCATCGGCAACCCGTGGATCCAGACGTGGCTGCCTGAACGGCGCAGCGGGACGACGACACCGCGCCGCACGCGCAGCATCGAACGCAAGCCTTCCCAGAACATCACTCCGCCCACAGTGGTGAGCAGCACGACGTAGGACAGCGCAATCATGAGGTCGAGCTGACCGAGCGAACGCAGCAGCGTGAAGGTCCACACCCCGAGTGCGGTGCCGATCGTGCCGCCGCTCAAGAGCACCATCGCCAACGCCGGGTCGATGGCGCGGCGGCGCCAATAGGCGATCGCGCCCGAGAAGGAGGAGGCCGCAATATGGCTCGCGACCGAGGCGACCGCGACCGCGGGCGCAATCCCGATGAAGATCAACAGCGGGGTCATCAGGAAGCCGCCGCCGATGCCGAACATCCCCGAGACGAATCCTACCGCCGCCCCCATCGCGAGGATGAGGAAGATATTGACCGGAATGTCGGCGATCGGAAGATAGAGTTGCACGCAAAGTCGCTTCGGAAATGAGGCGTTAGTGGTCCAATTCTAACATTCGCGTCCCTTCTCAGCGGCCACTTTGCGAATGTTAGAATTCAAAGGACCACTAACAAATATTAAATTCTAGTGGAGTTGTGGATTTGACATTCGCTTCTCGCACTCGCGGTTAGATGGTAGCGAATGTCAAATCTACTCCACCAGGGCTGGCCGAAACCGCTCAGGGCATGGCTTCTTTTGTGAATGCGGATTGAACGCCGCGTCTTTGCATAGCCGAAATCGCCGGCCGTAGGGACTAAAGATTATTCGCTCGGGCTGTTTTTTTGTCGCTCTCAGCCAGCCGCTTTTTGGCGTGGTGAACGATTCAGATTAACGGGCAACGAAGGGTCGAGGCGCGAGGCTATCAAGGCCTGCCGACGGGGTCGGTGATGAGATTCATTGTGGAAGCTTCCCTGGAACCAAGCCAGCGGACGTCCCTGGTTTCGGACATGGCCTCCACGACGGACGAGGAAATGCCCATCCTTGTCATGTAGCTCAGCACCATTCCCGTGGTTCGCTGGGCTTCCGCAACCGGATCGCGGCCGGGCATAGTGGCCACAAACCGGTGCACGCCGAGCGCCGAGCCTTCGATGCCGTAGCGGGGCTTGCCGCCGGCATAAACCAGCACGCAGGCGCTGGCGCAGAATGAACGCGTCACCCGGCCTGAAGCATCAGTGACGCCCACGGCCGTGGCGAGGGAGCGCGAGCGAATGATCTCGCCCATGATCAGGGCCTGATCCAGATTGCCGCCGGGAGAAGACAGCAAAATCGCATCACCATCCCGGAGATGGGCCTCCTCGAGTCGCTCGCGCAACCAGCTCGCGCTTGCCGCGCCGATCGTTCCGCTGACGGCCAACACCGTCCTGGCGCGACCGGTGCCGTCGAGATCGGCCTTGGCGATCAAGGAAGAGGTCATGCTCGGTGAGAGCCAGGATTCCTTCCAGTAATCCCAGGCTTCGGGCCGCGACAGGTCCCGATAGGCACGGATGGCGATAGTGGAGACTAAAATGACAAAGATCGCGACCGACCAGATCGATCGTCGCCTTTTACCGGCGGCCAAGGGTTGTGGTGCCGGAGAGCGACTTTCCAAAGCGCCCTGCGGCGCCACCCACGGACCCGTCGGCAGATTGCGAAAGTGACCTGGATCGTTTGGACGGTCGTCAATCGGCAATGCGAACCCCTTGGCTGACCTTTAGAGCATGATCCGGACCCGAAGGGCCGCGTTAGCGCAAAGTGGATACCGGCTTTCCCTTAGCTAACAAACGCGGGACGCGTTTGCGCGGAGATCATGCTCAAAAAGGCGATGAGATCATGATGCGATTCCACTTAATCGCATCATGATCCAGGCCTCAACAGCCGTTGGCGCCCTGTCTAGCTTGCTTCCCCGGCAAGGTATATGCAGACGACACGAGAGGTGTCGCAAGCTGCATCATCTTTCCGTGTACGCATGATCTTGATGCTGGCGATTGGCGCGCGCTGCATGGCGAGCGAAAACCGCCAGTCGAGGATGGAGGTGTGGAAAACGCCTCAAGGCGCAACGGCGGCGCGCTTGCTCGCCATCGGCTTGACCGCGGATTTTGCAGGCGCGGCCTGTGCCGGCGCCGAGTCCCATCCACCCGCGGGTGCCGCCACATTGACGGCATCCTCGGGCTGGGGCTCCGGCGTGAAAGTCTGGATCGCGAGTCTTGCCGCCGCCAGCGACTGGGCGTCGAGCCGCCTGGCGACGTCGTCGCGCTTGTTGCCGGCATCCACGTCGCCCTGGGCAGCGGCCAGGCTGAACCATTTGTAGGATTCGGCGAGGTTCTGTTCGACGCCGATGCCGCGGGCATAAAGGATGCCGAGGTTGTACTGGCTGTCAGCAATCCCTCGATCGGCGGCCTTGCGGAACGACTGCACCGCGCTGTCGTAATTGGCGCCCTTGCCGCCGCCGTCGGCATCCAGCACGGCAAGGTTGTGCATCGCCTTGGCATTGCCGCGGCCCGCGGCCTGCACGTAATAACGCCGGGCGATATCGACGTCCTTCTTCACGGCGAGGCCCTTTTCGTAGAAGGTCCCGAGCCGGAAGATCGCAGGCACCACGCCGGCCTGGGCCGCACGGTCGAACCACTTCGCGGCTTCGTCGTAGTTTGCAGCCAGCCCCGTTCCTTCCGCGAAACGCAGGCCGATTTCATAGGCTGCGGAGGGATCTCCCTTCAGGGCCGCCGCACGCAGGATCGGACCGCCGATCGCCTCCGGCAGCCGCTCCGACGGCGGAATCGGTATCGTGGCAAGCTTGTTCCTGGTTGGCGTGATGTCCAGAACCTGCAGCGTACCCGTCACATCGTTTGCCGACGAAGCGGAGGGCACCGCAATGTTCTGCGGGATGGCAACGGACGCGATGCCATCGGCCGGGTCGGGTGTGTAGTTGTTGAACGACTGCCTTCCGATCGGGGTTGGCGCGGTCATCGAGGGGGCGACCTGCGCCGGCATGGCGGAGCCGGCGCCGTCATTGCCGGAAGGTATCGCCGAAGACTGTGGTTCGCTCGAATTCTCCATCACGGGCGGAATGCCGCTGGAATCAAGCAGGATCATCGCCATCCTGAAGGTGCCGAGCACGATCACGACCACGCTCGCACCGACGAGCAGCGAGCGGATCTTGGAGGTGATCGCGGAACCCTTGGTCTGGCCGCCGCCGGTTGCCTTCGCCGCGCCGCGGCCGGCCTTCTCGGCCGGCGGCGCTGCTGCTGCGGCCTGGGCTGCGCGCCGGGCCGCGGCGATGAAACTTGACGTGCTGACGGGCTCGCGCGGAGCCGCCGGAATTTCGCTGATCGCGCTCTCGGATGCGGCGATGCGCTCCGAAGGCGAAGCCGCCCGCCCCGAGGGCCGGGTTCCCGGCTCGAGCGGATGATCCGGCGGCAACGCCGGCTCGATCGCAGCGCGCGAGGCCGTCGCATGCGGCTCCAGAATTTCGCTGATACTCCGTGGTACGATCGCTGCAGTCGTCACCGCGCTCGATGCCGAATGCAATTCGCGCGGAGCGGCGTCGAAATGCTCCTGCATTGCCGCCGGATTGGGCAATTCAGGTCCGGGTTGCGGCACCATCGCGACCGCTGGCGGGTCCGTCTGCGTCGGGGCGTCGGCCGCCGACGCCGGAGCCGCGTCAAATGCGACAGCGGGCGGCGGGACATATTCAGCCGCCGATGGCGCTTCCGACTGGGTTGCGGGCGTCTGGACGCGTGCCGTGCGCAGATCGCCCTCGATCATCGTCAGGCGATCGACCACATGACCGAGCGCATTGTGGACGGCTTCGAGCGAATCCTGCGTATGGCGGTCGGTCTCGGCCTGGCTGAATCGGATGTCGGACAATTCGCGCTTGACGAGATCGGCAAGCCCGCTGTCCGAAGCAGCCGGTTCGTTTCGGCCGGTTGCGGCGAATGCCGTCATACTCGCATGCTGGCGCTCGAGTTGGTGCAGGATGTCTTGCAGACCTTCCTCGACCCGCACCAGATTGCCGGAGCGGTGATCGGCGGTGGCCTCCAGCCGCTCAAGCAAATAGCTGACGCGTTGTTCGAGATGGGCGAGGGCGGATGCGTTGTCGTTGCCGACCGCGATGCGGTCGAGACGGTCGGATAGGGCCTGCAACGCGCTCTCGATGAGTTCCGAATTTTCCTGAACGAGGGTGCGCTGCTCGCGGCTCTCGAGCGAGGTCGTCAGCGCAGCGAGGCGCTGTTCGAGGATCGCGAATGAATCAGCATGGTCGTCGGCGCGCGCAAGCTGATCGACCTTGGACGACAGGACGTGCACATCCTCGCTGAGCCGCGCCAGTGCATCGTTGGAGGCGACATTGGCGACGATGGCGCGAAGCGCTGCGATCGCACTTTCGAGCTGATGGATCGTGGACGGATCGTCGTTGGCGCGCAGGATCTGATCAAGCTTGGCGGTGAGATTGCGGATCGCCTCGTCGTAGCCGGCCAGTTGTTCGGCCGGGGTCAGCGAGCGCAATGCTTCGCGAATTTCGCTCAATGCGCGTTCGATGCCGGCGAGCGCCTGGCTGTCGATCCCGCTCTGGCGGGTATCGTCGATACGGCGTGCCAGCGAGCGAATCTCGTTTTCGATCGATTCGATGGCCCGGCGCGGCATCGCCTCGGTGATCGCCAGCCGAATTTCCGACAATTCGCGGCGGAAAGCGGCAATCGACTGGTCGATGTGATCGGGACGTTGCAGCGCCTCGATCTGGCTGGTGATCTTGAGAAGATGACGCTCCAGCGACGAGAAATCGGGTCCTGCAGGGGTCGGGGGTGCCGAAGGTGGGGCCGCCGTCGGGGTGGCGGGCGGGGCCGTCGGCGGCGCTTGCCGCGCGGGCGGGGCGCTGTCGAACTCATTCTGGCGCACGGCGATTTCGGCGACGGCGAAATCAAGCGAAGCCGGGCTTAGCGGAGGGGAGGGGCGATAGACCTGACCGGCCGCGCGCTCGACCATTTCGGTCTGGCGCTCCCTCTGCTGGACCTGCTGGCGGCCCGAGGCCGGGTCGGTAATCTGCGCAAGCCGTGCATCGAGGCGCGCGATGGCGTCGTTCAGCTGCCGGGCGACGGGTGATTCCGAGGCGGGAACCTCAGGACGCGAGCCGTCGTTTCGAGGCCTTCCCTGCGAAATCTGGTCGATCTGGCGGGCGATCGTGTCAAGGCGCTGGTGAATGTCGGCGACGTCGCGGCGCTCCCGGGCGCCCGTTGATTGATCGTGGGGATCGCGAAAATTCCCAGCGGTAGAATCGCCAAGGGTGGAATTGATCCAGTCGTTCAGCGACATGCCGGCGCGGCGGGCGGCGGCTTCGGCCCTTTCCCGGACGGACGGATCGATGCCTTCATTACTCCAGGATACGCGCGAATTCATGGTCTGGCCCGGTTCGAATCCGGCGCGCTACTTGCGCCTTCAGCCTCCCCGCGCGTCCCGGATGCGAGACAATCGAAATTCGTGCGGGGCGTCTGCCTCTGACTTCGACTTTTTCGTGTTACGGTAAAAAACCGGTTAAGGAATCGGACGGCTCGCGCGGAAAGTTGTCCGGCGGGTCAATTTGGCCGCTCGGGCCAGCGGCGTGCTTATTGTGATGCCGTTGGTCAAGCCGGCGATTGCTGGATGGCCAAATCTTTCATAAACGAATGGCTCGCACGGGAAGAGGACTGCCATGCCGATCTACAAAGCTCCCCTGGAAGATGTGAATTTCCTGCTCAACGATGTTTTTCAGATCGATCGCTACGACAATCTTCCCGGCTTCAGCGATGCTTCCGCCGACGTGCGCGAAGCGGTTCTGGGAGAGGCGGCCAAGCTGAGCGAAGAGGTGCTCCAGCCGCTCAACCGGGTCGGCGATCTCGAGGGCTGCGCCCGTCAGGCGGACGGCAGCGTGACAACGCCGAAGGGTTTCAAGGAAGCATTCAAACAGGTAGCCGAGGGTGGCTGGCTCGGGCTCTCGGCGCCCACCGAATATGGCGGGCAGGGACTGCCGATAACCCTCAGCCAGGCCGTCAACGAATTCCAGTGTTCGGCGAACATGGCGTTTGCGATGTATGGCGGCCTCACCATGGGCGCGACCGCGGCGCTGATCGTGCATGGCAGCGCTGAACAAAAGGCGATGTTCGTGCCGAAGATGGTCGCCGGCGAATGGACCGGCACCATGAATCTCACCGAGCCGCAATGCGGCACCGATCTTGGCCTGTTGCGCACCAAGGCGGTCAAGCAGGGCGACGGCAGCTACAAGATCACCGGGACCAAGATGTTCGGTGCCGCCGGCGAGCACGACCTTACCGAAAACATCATCCACCTGGTGCTGGCGCGGATCGAAGGCGCGCCAAGCGGCATCAAGGGCATCTCGCTGTTCGTGGTGCCGAAGTTTCTCATCAAACCCGACGGATCGCTGGGTGCGCGCAATGGCGTGACCTGCGGTTCGATCGAACACAAGATGGGCATTCACGGCAATTCCACCTGCGTCATGAACTACGACGGCGCCACCGGCTGGCTGATCGGCGAGGAAAACAAGGGCATGCAAGGCATGTTCGTGATGATGAACGAGGCGCGGCTCGGCGTGGCGGTGCAGGGCCTGGCGCAGTCGGAGGTGGCCTATCAGAACGCCGCTGCCTACGCCCGCGACCGCCTGCAGGGCCGCTCGCTCTCGGGAGCCAAGGCGCCGGACAAGCCGGCCGATCCGATCATCGTGCATCCGGACGTGCGGCGTACCTTGCTCACCATCCGTGCCTTCAACGAGGCGGCGCGGGCGATGGTGGTGTGGACGGCGTTGAAGAGCGACGTCGCCCACCGCTCCAGCGATCCCAAGGACCGCCAGGAGGCGGACGATCACATGGGTCTTATGACGCCGGTCATGAAAGGCTTTCTCACCGACACCGGCTTTGCCAATGCGGTTTCCGCGCAGCAGATTTACGGTGGTCACGGCTACATCGCCGAGCAGGGCATGGAGCAGTTCGTGCGCGATGCGCGCATCGCGATGATCTACGAGGGCGCCAACGGTATTCAGGCACTCGATCTGGTCGGACGCAAATTGCCGCGCGATGGTGGCCGAGCCGTGATGTCCTTTTTCAACGAGGTCGCCTCCTTTGCAAAGGAGCACGGCGCCAACGAGGCCATGAAGCCCTTTGTCACGCCGCTCTCCGCCGCACTCGGCCATTTGCAGCAGGCCACCACCTGGCTGATGCAGAACGCCATGATGAAACCGGACAATGCCGGTGCGGCCGCGACCGACTACCTGCAGATGTTTGGCCTTGTCACGCTCGGCTACATGTGGGCGAAAATGGCCAAGGTCACCCATGACAAGATTGCGGGCGGTGGCGCGACGCCCTATCTGACGACCAAGCTGGTGACGGGCCGGTTTTTCATAGAACGGGTGCTGCCGGAAACATCGGCGCATCTGGCGCGCATCCAGAGCGGAAGCGCGACCATGATGGAATTGGCTGCCGAAGCCTTCTGAGCGGAGCAAATCTTTCTGGCGGGCTGCCAAGGAATTCGGGGCCTGCTTCCAGACGGTATAAAATTATGATCCTCATACCAGGAGGGCGTCATGCCTGAGGCATATATCTACGATCACGTTCGCACGCCGCGCGGCCGCGGCAAGCCCGACGGCGCGCTGCACGAGGTGACCGCGCTGGCGCTGGCGACCGCACCGCTAAAGGCGCTCAAGGAGCGCAACAATCTGGCCGAGGACGTCGTCGATGACGTGGTGCTCGGCGTGGTCGATCCGGTCGGCGAGGCCGGCTCCGACATCGCACGCTTCGCCGCGCTCAAGGCCGGGCTCGGTCAGTCCGTCCCGGGCGTGCAGATCAGCCGCTTCTGCGCTTCCGGCCTTGATGCCGTGAATTTTGCCGCAGCGCAGATCATGAGCGGACAGCATGAGCTTGCCATCGGCGGCGGCGCTGAGTCCATGAGCCGGGTCGGCATCGGGTCTTCCGGCGGTGCCTGGCCGATGGATCCCTCGATCGCGGTGCCGGCCTATTTCATGCCGCAGGGCGTCTCCGCCGACCTGATCGCGACCAAGTACGGCTTTTCGCGCGACGATGTCGACGCCTATGCGGTGCAGAGCCAGCAACGCGCCGGCAAGGCCTGGGAGGAGCGGCGCTTCGACAAATCGGTAATCCCGGTCAAGGACGTCAACGGGCTGACGATTCTTGCCAAGGACGAACACATGCGTCCCACCACGACGATGCAGTCGCTTGCGCAGCTGCAGCCTTCATTTGTCACCGTCGCGCAGATGGGCGGCTTCGATGCGGTGGCGATCCAGTCCCATCCCGAGATCGAACGGATCAACTATGTCCATCACGCCGGCAATTCCTCCGGCATCGTCGATGGTGCCGCCGCCGTCCTGCTTGGCAGCAAGGAGGCCGGCGTCAAGCACGGCCTGAAGCCGCGCGCCAAAATCCGCGCCTTCACCAATATCGGCTCGGAGCCTGCGATGATGCTCACAGGTCCGGTCGATGTGACTGAAAAGCTGTTCGAACGCTCAGGCATGAAGAAATCCGACATCGACCTGTTCGAATTGAACGAGGCGTTCGCCTCTGTGGTTTTGCGCTACATCCAGGCTTTCGAGATCGACAACGACAAGATCAACGTCAATGGCGGGGCTATCGCGCTCGGCCATCCGCTCGGCGCAACCGGCGCGATGATTCTGGGAACCGTGCTCGATGAACTCGAGCGCAGCAACAAGTCGACCGCCTTGGTCACGCTATGCATCGGCGGCGGCATGGGAACCGCCACGATCATCGAAAGAGTTTAGGCGGTAGGGTGGGCAAAGCGAAGCGTGCCCACCGATCCAGATAACAAGCCGATAGATGCTGGGCACGGCGCGAAGAGCGCCTTTGCCCACCCTACGCAGTGATCGAAGGGAGCGACAAATGGCCTTCAGGAATTTCAAGGTTGAGAACGATGCCGACGGCATTGCGCTGGTCACGTGGGACATCCCCGGCCGTTCGATGAACGTGCTCGACGAGACCTCGATTATCGAGCTCGAGGAGATCGTGCAGCAGACGTCCAATGACGCCGCCGTCGAGGGCGTTGTCGTCACCTCCGGCAAGGAGGTGTTTTCGGCTGGCGCCGACCTGTCGATGCTGGAAGGCATGAACCGCCGCTATGCCGATCTCTTCAAGGCCAAGGGCGAGGTCGCGGCCAATCAGATGCTGTTCGACCAAAGCCGCAAATCCTCGCTGGTGTTTCGCGCCATCGAGACGAGCGGCAAACCGTGGGTCGCTGCGATCAACGGGCTGGCGCTCGGCGGCGCGTTTGAACTGACGCTGTCGTGCCATTATCGCGTCGCCGCCGAAAATCCGAAGACGCGTCTGGGATTGCCCGAGATCAAGGTCGGGCTTTTCCCCGGCGCCGGCGGCACGCAGCGGGTGCCGCGCATCGTGCCGCCGCAGGACGCGATGCAGATGCTCCTCAAGGGCGAGGCGGTCGCGCTTGACAGGGCCAAGGCCTTGAAGCTGATCGACGCCGTGGTGCCGGCAAGCGACCTCATCAAGGCCGCCAAGGACTGGATCAAGGGCGGCGGCAAGGCTGTGGCGCCCTGGGACGAGAAAGGATTCAAGCTGCCGGGTGGTCCGGTTTACTCCAAGAACGGCATGATGATGTTCCCGGCAGGGAACGCGATCTACCGCCGCGAGACCTTCGACAATTACCCGGCGGCGCGCGCGATCATGCAATGCGTCTACGAAGGCCTGCAGCTGCCGATCGACGCCGCGCTTCGCGTCGAGTCGCGCTACTTCGCGCAAATCCTGCGCAGCAAGGAAGCGGCCGCGATGATCCGCTCTCTCTTCCTGTCGATGCAGGAATTGAACAAGGGCGCGCGGCGTCCGCAGAACGTGCCGCCGACCAAGGTCAAAAAGCTCGCCGTCATCGGTGCCGGCTTCATGGGCGCCAGCGTCGGCTACGTTTCGGCGCGCGCCGGCATCGACGTGGTGCTGATCGATCGCGACCAGGAAAGCGCCGACAAGGGCAAGGCCCACGCCAGATCGGTAATCGACGATCTGATCAAAAAGGGCCGCGCCAGGGAAGCCGACCGCGACGCCATCCTCTCCCGCATCACTGCGACTGCGGATTACGCCGTGTTGAAGGATTGCGATCTGATCATCGAAGCCGTATTCGAGGACAGAAAGGTCAAGGCCGAGACCTATGCCAAGGCGCAGCCGCTCGTCAGGAACGATGCGATCTTCGCCTCCAACACCTCGACGCTGCCGATCAATTCGCTCGCCGAGGAATTCAAGGATCAGAAGAAATTCATCGGCATCCATTTCTTCTCGCCGGTCGAGAAGATGATGCTGGTGGAAATCATCGTCGGCCGAAACACCGGCGACGTCGCGCTTGCCACGGCGCTTGATTACGTGCGCCAGATCGGCAAGACGCCGATCGTGGTCAATGATTCCCGTGGTTTCTTCGCCAACCGTTGCGTGCTGCGCTTCACGGCCGAGGGTCTCGAAATGCTGATGGAAGGCGTGCCGCCGGCCATGATCGAGAACGCTGCCAAGATGGCAGGCATGCCGGTCGGGCCGTTGTCACTATCGGACGAAGTGGCGCTCGACCTTGTGCTCAAGATCATGAAGGCGACCGAAGCTGATCTCGGTGCGAATGCCGTCGACCAGGCGCAGAAGAAGCTGATGATCGAGATGGTCGAGAAGCAAGGCCGCTTCGGCCGCAAGAACGGCAAGGGCTTTTACGACTATCCGGAGAAGGGCAAGGGCCAGAAGAGCCTGTGGCCGCTGTTGAGCAGCCTGCAGCCGAAGCACCTTGATCCGGATACGCTCGATGTCGAGGAGCTGAAGCAGCGTTTCCTTGTGGTGCAGGCGGTGGAAGCCGCGCGCACCGTGGAGGATCACGTCATCACCGATCCGCGCGAGGCTGATGTCGGTTCGATCCTCGGTTTCGGCTTTGCGCCGTTCACCGGCGGCACGCTGTCCTATATCGATTTCATGGGGACGAAGAAGTTCGTCGAGCTGTGCCGCAAGCTCGAGGCCAAATATGGCTCGCGCTTCACCCCGCCAAAACTCCTGATCGAGATGGTGGAAAAGGGTGAAACCTTCTACGGCCGCTTCCCGCCGAAGAAGCAGGCTGCGGCGTAAGATTGGCCGTCATTCCGGGATGGTGCGTTAGCACCAGACCCGGAATCTCGAGATTCCGGGTTCGATGCTCTGCATCGCCCCGGAATGACCGGCAGATCTATGCCGCCTTAACGAGGCCTTCCTTGATGAGCGCTTCCTGCACCTTGGGACGCGCCGCGACGCGGGCCTTATAGGCCAGGAGGTTCGGCATCTCTGAAAGATCGAATTTCAACGCTTCGGCCCATCTCAGCATGACGTACAGATAGCCGTCGGCGACCGTGAACTGCTTGCCCATCAGATAGTCGTGACCGGCGAGCTTGCCATCGATAAACCTGAACTTGCCCGTCGCGCGGTTCTTGAAGAAGGCCTTGGCGTCGTCGGAAAGCGCCGAACTGAACAGCGGGCCGATGCTCTTGTGCAATTCCGCCGTGATGAAGTTCAACCATTCCTGCAGCTTGTAGCGCTCAGCGCTGTCGCGGGCGCGTGCGAGGTGCTTGGCCGGTACCTTGTCGGCAATCATCTGCAAAATCACGGGACCTTCGGTCACGATCTCGCCGCTGTCGAGGACAAGCGCCGGCACCTGGCCCTTGGGATTGACCCTCAGATAGTCGTCGCCATTCTCCAGCTTCTTGGCGCCCAGATCGACCTTGACCAGATCGTACGGCAGGCCGGCTTCCAGAAGGGAAATATGGGGCGACAGCGAGCAGGCTCCAGGCGCGTAGTAGAGCTTCATCGGAAATTCCTTCCCCTGGGTCATGTCAAACGGACGATGCAGTAACTAAATGCATTTGCATGAATAGTCAACATTGATGCAGCTGCATTAAGTGCGCTACACTCCTTCCCGTCATCTATGGAAGCCGCCATGAAACGCAAACCGTCGAGCGAGGCAACCGCCGCCTGGATTCGCCTGATGCGAGTCCAGACCCGGGTGCTCAACGCCGTCGAGCAAGACTTGAAAAAGGCGGGGTTTCCGCCGCTGGCCTGGTACGACGCGCTGCTCGAACTGTCGCGCGCGCCATCGGGCGAATTGCGCCCCGTGGAACTCGAAAAACAGATGCTGCTGCCGCAATACTCGACCTCGCGGCTGATCGACCGGCTGGTCGACGAGCAATTGGCGGCGCGCCGCGAGTGCAAGATCGACAAACGCGGCCAGTTCGTCGAGATCACCGAGGCCGGACGTGAACTGCAGAAGAAGATGTGGGGCGCCTATTCCGCAGCGATCGAAAAGCATGTCGGCTCGAAACTGTCCGACGCCGATGCCGTAAAGCTATGCTCCCTGCTCGACCGGCTGGGCTGCTCGTGCGGCGAGGCGCCATCGCTTGCCGCAAGAGACGGCGCGCCAGCTCGATGATATTCTCCTCACCTCTCACATCCGCGGACCACCGGGTTTGCGGATGTCCTAGTGTGGAGGATTTGACATTCGCTTCAGTATCGCCGCGAGTCCTCAAAGGCGAATGTCAAATCCAAAACCACACCAGAATCCTATATTTACCTGGTGTCCCTTTGGTTCTGACATTCGTAAACGAACCCGCCGCGATACGATACGAATGTCAGAACCGGGACACTAGCCGCCGCACGCGTTTGGTCGAAACGCTCCGCATCCGGTACCTGCATGGCGCGTGACCAGATCGATATGACGCCGCTGCAGTCGCGCGCCGAACTCATCGCGTGGCTGGAAGCGGGCGTGAAGCCGCCTTCCGAATTCCGGATCGGCACCGAACACGAGAAGACGCCTTTCACGCTGGCCGGGCATCGTCCGGTGCCTTATGAGGGCGCGCGCGGCATCGGTGCGCTGCTGGAAGGCATGAAGCTCCTGCTCGGCTGGGAACCGATCATGGAGCGCGGCAATATCATCGGGCTTTACGACGTCACCGGCGGCGGCGCGATTTCGCTGGAGCCGGGGGGACAATTCGAATTGTCGGGCGCCCCGGTCGAAACCGTGCATCAGACACAGAGCGAATTGATGGCGCACCTCGCCCAGGTGCGCGAAATCGCAACCCCCCTGGGGATCGGATTTCTCGGGCTCGGCATGACGCCGTCGTGGTCGCGCGCCGAGATTCCGATGATGCCGAAGGGGCGCTACAAGATCATGACCAACTACATGCCGAAGGTCGGCCGTTACGGCCTCGACATGATGTATCGCACCTGTACCGTGCAGACCAATCTCGACTTCTCCTCCGAAGCCGACATGGTCAAGAAGCTCCGCGTGTCGCTGGCCCTGCAGCCGGTCGCGACCGCGCTGTTTGCCAATTCGCCCTTCACCGAAGGCAAGCCTAACGGGCTGCTGTCGTTCCGCTCCGAAATCTGGCGCGATACCGATAATGCGCGGGCCGGGATGCTTCCTTTCGTTTTCGAGGACGGCATGGGGTTCGAGCGCTGGGTCGACTACGCGCTCGACGTCCCGATGTATTTCGTCAAGCGCGGGGAAACCTATATCGATGTAGCGGGATCATCGTTCCGCGATTTCTTCGAGGGAAAAAATCCGGCGCTTCCCGGCGAGCGTCCGACGCTGTCGGACTGGGCCAACCACCTCTCGACGATTTTTCCGGAAGTACGGCTGAAGCGTTATCTGGAAATGCGCGGCGCCGACGGCGCGCCGTGGGGGCGGCTTCCGGCCTTGCCCGCGTTCTGGGTCGGACTTTTGTACGACGATCTCAGCCTCGATGGCGCGTGGGACATGGTCAGAACCTGGAGCGCGTGCGAGCGTCAGTTGCTGCGTGATGACGTGCCGCGGCTTGGCTTCAAGGCAAGGATCAGGGACCGTTATCTGTTCGAAATCGCCAAGGAGTGCCTTGCGCTGTCGCATGCCGGCCTGCGCCGGCGCGGCCATATCGATCACTCCGGACGCGACGAGACGCGTCATCTAGAGCCGCTGGACCGGATCGTCGATTGCGGACACACCCCTGCCGAGGAAATGCTCGCGAAGTTTCATGGTCCTTGGCGTGGCTCGGTAGAACCGGCCTATGATGAATACGCGTTCTAGCTGCAACTGATTGGGTCCGATAACATTTCCTGCCAGCCGTCGGCTTGAATGGCCGGATTCCGCCGTTCATCTGCCGTACAGGTTCGCGGCGATCAAATGGCGAATGCCCGCTTTCCGAAGTTCGTGCTCCTTCTCAGCAGCACCTTTTCACGAACTCCGGAAAGTCACCGGCATTCGTAATTCAAAGATTCTAGTACCGTTTATCGACCTGAAGTCCCTGGGGGAGAACTCGCGACTTGCACTGCAGGGACTTCAGATCGTGCGGTACCAGGCCGCGAAATGCGGTTAAGTCCGTTAAGTCCGATTACTTGAAAGCATCGCGAATGTGGGTAGGCCGCCTGCTCCGGGCGTGTTTGATGACGCTCGGTTTTGTTGCAGCTGCAACGGCCACGGAATCGGCCTTCGCCCAGGCCAATTTTGATCGGCCGGGTGGCGATTACATGAATGTGGTGGTGCCATCGGGCGATCCGGCCGAGTGCGCGCTGCTGTGTGAGCGCGACCGGCGCTGCCGGGCGTGGAGCTTCAACTATCCGAGCGACATCTCCAGAAATGCGCTTTGCTGGCTGAAGAACAGCGTCCCGGCGCGGGCTTCCGACGATTGCTGTGTTTCCGGCGTGCGCGGCGCAGGCGTGGTCGAACCGCGCAACAGCGGGGTCGAAACCTCGATCGACCGCTATGGCGGCGATTACCGCAGCTTCGAACTCAAGCGCGGCGACGGCGACGAGATCTGCAAGGCGGCTTGCGCGGCCGACAACAGATGCCGGGCCTGGACCTTTGCCCGACCCGGATACATCGGCAGAGATGCTCACTGTTTTTTGAAGAAAGACATCAAGCCGCCCCGACGCAAGCCGGGCTTCACCTCGGGCGTCGTGAGGTAACATCCGCAGCATCCGGATCGTAACCGGGTTGCGCCCACAAGCGGTCGGCCGTGATGGCCCGATTTTTGGGAGCGCGAAGTCAGAACAGGAGCTCACGACGATGTTAACGCGCAGGTTTCTTAACGGGGCGATTGTTACGGCAGCCTTGGTGTTGACCCTTGCGCCCGCCTGGGCCAACAGAGCTGTCCCATTCTCGGCCGAAGCCTTCAAGGCGGCGCAGGAACAGGGCAGCCCCATCCTGGTCGAAATCCACGCCGACTGGTGTCCGACCTGCAAGGCGCAGAATCCGATTCTCGAGAAGCTGACCGCGGATCCGAAATTCAAGGACCTGAAGATTTTCCGCGTCGATTTCGATGCGATGAAACCGGTGGTCAAAGAGTTTGGCGCCCAGATGCAGTCGACGCTGATTGTCTTCAAGGGAGCCAGGGAGCAAGGCCGCTCGGTCGGCGATACCAGGGAAGCCTCGATCGCGGCACTTCTCGACCAGAGCCTCTGATCCCGGTGACCACGCTCGCCCTGGCGTTCGTCGCCGGCCTTCTGTCGATCCTGTCGCCCTGCGTGTTGCCCTTGGTACCGATCGTGCTGGCGGCCGCGGTGACCGCCCATCCGCTGGGTGCGTTCGCCGTGGCCGGAGGCCTCGCTTTGTCGTTCACGGGGCTCGGCCTCCTGCTCGCCTTGGCGGGATTCGGCCTCGGCATCGATGCCGGCACGTTTCGCCTGGCCGCGGCAGCGATCATGGTAATGCTCGGCGCGGTTCTGATGGTTCCCTCCTGGCAGGCGCGGCTTGCGGTGGCGGGGGGACCGGTGTCGAACTGGGCTGACCGGCGATTCGGGAATTTCGCGGCGTCCGGGCTCGCAGGGCAATTCGCGATCGGCCTCCTGCTCGGGGCGGTCTGGTCGCCTTGCGTCGGCCCGACGCTCGGTGCTGCGTCGCTTCTGGCTTCACAGGGACAGGACCTGCCGAGGGTGACGCTGACCATGGCGATCTTTGGCGTCGGTGCGGCACTGCCGCTGGTCCTGTTCGGACTTCTGTCGCGCGCGACCCTAATGCGCGCTCGCGATGGCCTGATGTCGGCCGGAAAGCTCGGCAAGAGCCTGCTCGGCGCGGCCTTCATCGTGATCGGCGTTGCGAACATTAGCGGCGCCGACAAGAGGCTGGAGGCCGCCTTGGTCGCAGCTTCGCCGCAGTGGCTGACCGACTTGACGACCTATTTCTAGCGGGATTTCGGGAGTGGCGATGCGGCTCGAATCGAAACTGACTTGCCCCGCCTGCGGTTTTGAGGCCGTCGAGACCATGCCGCTCGATGCCTGCCAGTTTTTCTACCTCTGCAAGGGCTGTGGCAAAAAACTGAAACCCAAAGCGGGCGACTGCTGCGTATTCTGCTCCTACGGCACGGTGCCTTGCCCGCCGGTCCAGCGGGACGGCAAAAGCGCGTGCTGCAGCTAATCTTCCGATTCTGAGATTTGCATCGCGAATTCGCTGTTACGGGCAAATGTCAAATCCGCGCCACGAGCGAAGGTGCGGTCCGCCTCAACGCACCGAGGTAAAGAATCGCGCCAGCCGGAAACCGGACAGCCATGTCCACACCGGTTGCCGGCGGATGCCCAGATCCCAGGATCCGATCACCGCATCCGCGCGCCCGATCAGATTGTCGACAGGCAGCAACCCGACGCCGCCTTCGCGAACCGGGACGCGGCTGTCGGCGGAATTGTCGCGGTTGTCGCCGAGCACGAACAGATGGTCCGGCGGCACCCTCACCTCGGGCGTGTTGTCGAGCCGGCCATTGTCGCGAAGCTTGAAGATCGCGTGGCGCACGCCGCCCGGCAAAGTCTCGATGAAGCGATAAGCGGGCTCGCTGCTGCCGCTTTCGTCTTCGGCTTCGCCGATGCCGTCGGGTCTCAGCGACGCGGGGCGATCGTTGATGAACAGTTGGCCCTGGCGCATCTGGATGCGATCGCCGGGCAGCCCGACCACGCGTTTCACCCAGGCCTGCGAGCTGTCGCCGGGCCAGCGAAACACCACGACATCGCCGCGCTTGGGCGTCTCGCCGAACACGCGTCCGGTTTCGCTCAGGTTGATCTGGATCGGCAGCGAGGCGGTGCCATAGCCATAGGGGTATTTCGACGCCAGCAGGGCGTCGCCGATCAATAGCGTCGGCTCCATCGAGCCCGACGGCACGTAGAACGGTTCCGCGATCGCGCCCTTGGCAACGAACACGATCAATATCGCCGCCAGGAACTGTACGACCGGCACCGCCCAGCTCCGCGCCTTTGCGCCGATGGCTTCCCGATTGACGCTCATCCGCCGGTTCCTCCGACCGTAATGCGCTCCATCCGCAGCGTCGGCTGGCCGACGCCGACCGGCACGCCCTGGCCGTGCTTGCCGCAGGTGCCGATACCGGTGTCGAGCGCGAGATCGTTGCCGATCATGGTGATCCGGTGCAGGTCGGTCGGCCCGTTGCCGATCAGCATCGCGCCCTTCAGAGGCGCACCGACCTTGCCATTTTCGATCTTGTAGGCCTCGGTGCATTGGAACACATATTTGCCCGAGGTGATGTCGACCTGGCCCCCGCCAAAATTGGCGGCGTAGACGCCGTTTTTGACCGAGGCGATGATTTCGGCGGGATCGCGATGGCCCGCCAGCATGTAGGTGTTCGTCATGCGCGGCATCGGCACATGCGCATAACCCTGGCGGCGGCCATTGCCGGTCGGCTTCATGTTCATCAGCCTGGCATTCTGGCGGTCCTGCATGTAGCCGACGAGGATGCCGTCCTCGATCAGCACCGTACGGTTGGTCGGCGTGCCCTCGTCATCGATCGACAATGACCCGCGGCGCGCGGCCAGCGTGCCGTCATCAACCACCGTGACACCCTTGGCCGCTACCTGCCGGCCCATGAGCCCGGCGAAAGCCGACGTCTTCTTGCGGTTGAAGTCGCCCTCGAGCCCGTGGCCGACGGCTTCATGCAACATCACGCCAGGCCAGCCGGCCCCGAGCACGACATCCATTTCGCCGGCCGGTGCCGGAACCGATTCGAGGTTGACCAGTGCCTCGCGGATCGCGCCGTCGGCGGCCTCGCGCCAAGCCTTGGTGTCGATGAAACGGGCATAGCCCTCGCGGCCGCCGTACCCCTTGCTGCCGCTTTCCTGGCGATCACCCTGGCCTGCGACCACGGAAATGTTGACCCGCACCAGTGGGCGGATGTCGCGGTAGCTCTCACCGTCCGGGCGCAGGATCTCGACCACCTGCCAGGTGGCGCCCAGGCTGACCGTCACCTGGCGCACCCGCGGGTCCTTGTCGCGCACATAGGCGTCTATTTCGGCCAGCAGTTTCACCTTGGATTCAAAACCGGGCGCATCCAGTGGATTTTCGTCGCCATAGAGCCGCACATTGGTGTGCGCCGGCGCCGCCGCGAAAGTTCCACTGTAGCCACCACGGACGGCCGCAACTGCGTCGGCTGCGCGGATCAAGGCGGGCAGGGAGACATCGGAGGAATGCGCATAACCGACGGCATCGTCCTTTACCGCACGCAGCCCAAAACCCTGGGAGGTGTCATAGGTCGCCTGCTTGAGCCGGCCATTGTCGAACATCAGCGCTTCGGTTTGGCTGTACTCCAGGAACAATTCGCCGTCGTCGGCGCCTGAAAGCCCGCGGCCGAGCTGATCGCGGACGGAATTGCGGTCGAGATTGGCTCGGTCGAGAAGCGAGGTCGGGGGGGTCATCAAGTGCTCCAAGTTTTTCTTTTCATTCCGCCGAGGGGGAACCCATCTTGAAATGGGCTTGGCGAGTTAAGCAGAAAGCCGCCAAGCGATCGCCTTACATCGCCGTAACCCGCGGTTTCGGGGCGCGCTGCAGGGCTTGTGAAGATGTCTCCAAGATAGTTGCGACTGGTGAAAAAGGGAGGTCTTTGAGGCGATCACCCAGCGAGGCACATTGCCTCACGGCAACTTGTCGTATCCTTCGCCCAAGCCGTTCAAACTGAGCGGGAATCCGATGCCCTCTTCAGGGGTCTCGAAAATAATGAAGGTTGCCGTCTTCGCGGTCCGCAGCTGTCCCAGCAGCTTGTCATCCATCACCACCTCGGCCACGCAACCATTGGGCAGACATCTGACGAACCCGGCGCGGCCGACGTCGACATTGTCGAGCTTCAAGCCCAGTCCGGAAGGCAAGAGCACGCCGAGCGGCGCGACCACCCGCATCAGCCTGCTTTTCTGGTCAGCGGTCTTGAGCACGATGACCGTGAGCCCGGCATTGGAGCGGTCCTCGGCTACCACGCTCTGAATCAGGGCGCATTGCTCGGCTTGCGCGCCCGGCGGGGTGTCGCAGCGGATTTGCCAGTCGCCGTGAACCGACCTCACCGCGCCCTGGGCGCCCGCCGCCGTCGTCAGGCCCAGCCAGAACAGTAGCGCGAGAGCGTAGCCCACCCAGTGCTGTCGGGTTGGATGGAGGCAATTTGCCCGGTGTTTCGAAGGCGCCATCAGGGTCGGTCCCGTGATTGTTTCCTTGGGTAGTATGGGTAGGCCCGCCCGTCGAGAATAGACTTTAGGACGACATGACGCGGCCATTGCAGTGAAGCCGAGACCTGCTGCCTGTCTGGCTGCAAGCTGGTCATGTCAAATCCCAAACTCCACCAGTGTGGCGGTTCAGAAGTCCGCATCATTGCAGCTCGCGAGTTCGTCATGCGGACTTCTGAACCAAAGCCACACTAGAAACAATGACTTGCTAGTGTCCTTCCGATTCCGAAGTTCGCAAACGGTGTCGCTGCAAAATGATGCGAACTTCGGAATCAGGACACTAGTATCTTGTATTTGCAAGTGGTCCCTGTTTCCTGAAATTCTCGCAGGCTAACCGAATGCGAGCGCCAGAATCGGACCACTTAAAGGCGATTCCGCGTCGGCATCAGCCGTTTCCCAGGTCGCGAATCGGGCTCCTCGGGAGCGCCTCGCCCGTGCCTACATCGGGTAAAGCGCCTGTCAAGCCACGCCAGCCGCCCGGCGGTTGCTTTTGCCTGATTCTTTTCGAAAAGGTGACATTCGCCGAATGGAGGCCAACGCGCTGTTTCCGGCTCACGACTGCATTGCGAGAGGGCGCGAATTATGGTTTGAGAGGCTGGATTTCGACGATCTGGCCCGCGTACTTCCGAAGTACCTGACGGGCCGTCAGGGGCGGATCGTCCAGCATTGTTCGCTATCCGGCGGAAATGCTTTTGGGAATTATCAAGGGAGCACGAGCGGCATGAAGATGTCGATGGGCCAAATGGGCCGGCGATTGCTGGCGTTGGCGGTGGCAGGCGTTGCATCGGTCACATGCGGATCGGCGTTCGCCGAATTGGGGCAACCGGCGCCGTGGGAGATGAGGCTGCAGGGATCGGCGACCGAGGTGATGGATTTCATCACGGCGTTCCATAACGGGCTTCTGGTCGTCATTACCCTCATCACGCTGTTCGTTCTGGCGCTGTTGGTCACCGTCGTCGTCAGGTTCAATGCCCGCGCCAACCCGGTACCCTCCAGGACCACGCATAACACCCTGATCGAAGTGGCCTGGACGCTTATTCCGGTGCTGATCCTGGTCGGGATTTCGATCCCGTCCTTCAGGCTTTTATTCCTGCAACTCGACCTTCCCAAGGCCGATCTGACCGTCAAGGCCACCGGCAAGCAGTGGTACTGGAGCTACGCCTATCCGGACAACGGAAAATTCGAATTCGATTCGCTCCTGGCTCAGGACAAGCAGCCCCGACTGCTCGGTGTCGACAACGAAATGGTGGTGCCGGTCAACAAGGTAATCCGTGTGCAGACCACGGGTGCGGATGTGATCCACTCCTTCGCGGTGCCGGCTTTCGGTATCAAGATCGACGCCATCCCCGGACGGTTGAACGAAACCTGGTTCAAGGCGACCAAGACCGGCATGTTCTACGGCCAGTGCTCGGAATTGTGCGGCAAGGATCACTCCTTCATGCCGATCGCCGTCAGGGTCGTGAGCGACCAGGAATTTGCAGCCTGGGTCGAGACTGCAAAGAAGAAATTTGCCGCCAACCCGGCGAATGCGCTCGCTTCGGCGGGCGCAGCGGCGCAGTAAGCACTTGGGCGCAGCAGGCACCAGGATTTTCCAGGGCTTCAGGCGCCGTCGCAAATGACAGGGGCGAGCCGACCGAGAAGGTCTTTTGAAGGATTGCAAGGCAGGATTTGAAAATGGCAACCACCGCAGCTCACAGCGCCCATGACGATCACGCGCACGATCACCCGACCGGATGGCGGCGCTACGTTTATTCGACGAACCACAAGGACATCGGCACGATGTACCTGGTGTTTGCGGTCATCGCCGGAATCATCGGCGCCGCGCTGTCGATCGCGATCCGCGCCGAGCTGATGTACCCGGGCATCCAGTTCTTCCACGAAACCCACCTCTACGACGTGTTCGTGACCTCACACGGTCTGATCATGATCTTTTTCATGGTGATGCCGGCGATGATCGGCGGCTTCGGCAACTGGTTCGTGCCGTTGATGATCGGCGCGCCGGACATGGCCTTCCCGCGCATGAACAATATCTCGTTCTGGCTTTTGCCGGCATCCTTTGCCTTGCTCATCATCTCCTGCTTCATGGAAGGCGAGCCCGGCGCTCTCGGTCCGGGAACGGGCTGGACGCTGTATGCACCGCTGTCGACCTCGGGCCATCCGGGACCGGCGGTCGATTTCGCGATCCTTTCGCTGCATCTGGCCGGCGCCTCCTCTATTCTCGGCGCCATCAACTTCATCACCACGATCTTCAACATGCGCGCGCCCGGCATGACGCTGCACAAGATGCCGCTGTTCGTGTGGTCGATCCTGGTCACCGTGTTTCTGCTGCTTTTGTCGCTGCCGGTGCTTGCGGGTGCGATCACCATGCTGCTGACCGACCGCAATTTCGGCACCACGTTTTTCTCTGCCGAAGGCGGCGGCGATCCGGTGCTGTTCCAGCACCTGTTCTGGTTCTTCGGCCATCCCGAGGTCTACATCCTGATCCTGCCCGGCTTCGGCATGATCAGCCAGATCGTCTCGACCTTCTCGCGCAAACCCGTGTTCGGCTATCTCGGCATGGCTTACGCGATGGTGGCGATCGGCGGCATCGGCTTCGTCGTGTGGGCGCACCACATGTACACGGTCGGCATGTCGTCGGCGACGCAGGCCTATTTCGTCGCCGCCACCATGGTGATCGCGGTGCCGACCGGGGTGAAGATCTTCTCCTGGATCGCCACGATGTGGGGCGGCTCGATCGAGTTCAAGACGCCGATGCTGTGGGCGATCGGCTTCATCTTCCTGTTCACCATCGGCGGCGTGACCGGCGTGGTGCTTGCCAATGCCGGCGTCGACCGCGTGTTGCAGGACACCTACTACGTAGTGGCGCACTTCCACTACGTGCTGTCGCTGGGCGCGGTGTTCGCGATCTTTGCCGGCTGGTACTACTGGTTCCCGAAAATGACGGGCTACATGTACAACGAGACCATCGGCAAGGCGCACTTCTGGTTCACCTTTATCGGCGTCAACCTGGTGTTCTTCCCACAGCACTTCCTCGGTCTTTCCGGCATGCCGCGCCGCTACGTTGACTATCCCGACGCCTTCGCCGGCTGGAATTTGGTATCGTCGATCGGCTCGTATATTTCCGGTTTCGGCGTGCTGATCTTCGTCTACGGTGTCGTCGACGCGTTCGTGCGCAAGCAGCAGGCCGCCAACAATCCGTGGGGCGCAGGTGCGACCACACTGGAATGGACGCTGCCTTCACCGCCGCCGTTCCACCAGTTCGAGGTCCTGCCGCGCGTGCAGTGACGAGGCGCGCAGCGCGTTTGGCGCGCTGCGCTCTTCAAGAAGAAGCGAGAACGATCTTGTCGGTTGTCGATCACAACGCCCTGGAACTATCGCCGCGGATTTCGGAAGCCGATGTTGCCGATTACATCGCGCTTCTCAAGCCGCGGGTGATGTCGCTGGTGGTCTTCACCGCGCTGGTCGGACTTGTGATCGCGCCGGTTCACGTCCATCCGGTGATGGCATTCACGTCGCTTCTTTGCATCGCGGTCGGTGCCGGCGCCGCAGGCGCACTGAACATGTGGTACGAAAGCGACATCGACGCCAAGATGTCGCGCACCGCGAACCGGCCGATCCCGCGCGGACGCGTCGCGCCGCAGGAGGCCCTGGCCTTCGGCATGACGCTCGCGTTTTTCTCGGTGATGACGCTCGGCATTCTCGTCAACTGGATCGCGGGCGCCTTGCTTGCGTTCACGATCTTCTTTTACGTCGTGATCTATACCATGGTGCTCAAGCGCCGGACCGCGCAGAACATCGTGATCGGCGGCGCCGCCGGCGCCTTGCCGCCGGTGGTGGGATGGGCCGCGGCGACCGGGTCGCTCTCGGTCGAGCCGCTGTTGTTGTTCCTGATCATCTTCTTCTGGACCCCGCCGCATTTCTGGGCGCTGGCGCTGTTCCGCAGCGACGATTACGCCCGCGCGGGCGTGCCGATGCTGCCCGTGGTCGCCGGCCCCGATGCAACGCGGCTGCAGATCCTGCTGTATTCGATCGTGCTGGCCGCGGTCGCTGTTGCGCCATGGCCGCTCGGTTATTTCGACGCCGTTTACGGCGTGACTTCGCTGCTTCTCGGCGCCGCGATGCTGGCCTTCGCAATCAACGTCTACCGGCTGCGCCAAGGCCGCGAGGCGTCGCGGGTGACGCGGCGGCTGTTCGCGTTTTCGATATTTTATCTGTTCGCGCTGTTTGCGACGTTGCTGATCGAGGTCGTCGCCCGCGCGGTTGCGTCGTCGATCTGGTAGGAGGCGCATGGCAATGACAATGGACGACAAGCGGGAGCCAGACGGAATTGTCCTCACCGAGGCACAGAAGAAGAGCCGCCGTGAGCGCTCGATCGCCATTGCGCTCGCGCTCGGCGTGCTTGTCGTACTGTTTTTCGCGGTCACCATGGTCAAGGGGCCGGCCGTCCTGATGCGGCCGATGTAGCGATGACCAACGAGCCGACCCGACGCGAGATGCCCGCCGCGAGCCGCAAGACGGCCTTGCGCAGCGGAGTGACGCGCGACGCGCTGGTCGCAGCGGTGTGCGGCCTGGTGGTGGTTTTGATGATCGGCGCTTCTTATGCGGCCGTACCTTTCTACAACTGGTTTTGCCGGGCCACCGGCTTCAACGGCACGACGCAGGTGGCGACATCGGCGCCTTCAGGTGGGCCGCTGGCGCGCAGGATCGTGGTACGTTTCGATTCCAACGTCGCGGGCGGACTGCCATGGAAGTTCGCGCCCGAACAGACCGAAATCGAAGTCAGGATCGGCGAAGTGGTCACCGTGTTCTACACCGTGACCAACCAATCGGCGCGAACCACGACCGGACAGGCCGCCTATAACGTGGCGCCGCTCACGGTCGGCGCGTATTTCCAGAAGATAAACTGTTTCTGTTTCACCGAGCAGACCATGGCAGCTGGTGAGAAACGCGAAATGCCCGTGGTGTTCTATGTCGACCCGTCGATCGTCGAGGACAGCGATAATGACGGGCTGAACAGCATCACGCTTTCCTATACCTTCTACCCCCTGCGAGATCCGGCGGCGAAGCCGCTTGCCGCGGGCGAGGCGGACAAACCCAAGGGCAACCTGTGAGGCGCTTCGAAGCAAATCCTCTGATCGACACCGCCCGAGATCTGATTTTTGAGACGAAGGTGCCGAACAGGCACCGCTAACGGAGAGACCGCAAAATGGCTACGGCGCAAGTCAAGCATCACGATTACCACCTCGTCGATCCGAGCCCCTGGCCGATCGTCGGCTCGGTTTCGGTCTTCGTCATGGCGGTCGGTGCGATCAGCTGGATGCACCACATGTTTGCGCTGGCGCCGGTCATTTCCGGCCTGGGTACCATCGGCGTGCTCTACACCATGGCGAGCTGGTGGATGGATGTGATCCGGGAGGCCCAGTACAAGGGCGATCACACCCGTGTGGTGCAGATCAGCCACCGCTATGGCATGATCCTGTTCATCGCCTCCGAGGTGATGTTCTTCGTTGCCTGGTTCTGGGCCTTCTTCAACTCGGCGCTGTTTCCCGCGGATGCGGTGCATGCGGCGCGCGACGCGATCTTCGGCTGCGGCGCCGGCACGGCGGCAGGCGCCTGCAACGTGCCCGGCACCTGGCCGCCCAAGGGCATCGAGGCCTTCGATCCCTGGCATCTTCCGCTGCTCAACACCCTGCTGCTGTTGACCTCCGGCACCACCGTGACCTGGGCGCATCACGCGCTTTTGGAGAACGATCGCCAGGGCCTGAAATACGGTTTGATACTCACGATCCTGCTGGGAGCGAGCTTTACCTGCGTGCAGGCCTATGAATATGCGCATGCCGCTTTCGCGTTTTCAGGCAACGTCTATGGCGCGACCTTCTTCATGGCGACCGGCTTCCACGGCTTCCACGTTCTGATCGGCACTATCTTCCTGATCGTGTGCCTTGCTCGTGCCTATGCCGGCCACTTTACGCCCAAGCAGCATCTCGGCTTCGAGTTCGCAGCCTGGTACTGGCATTTCGTCGACGTGGTCTGGCTGTTCCTGTTCGCCTGCATCTACGTTTGGGGCACTGGCGGCGGCAGGGTCGGCGTGGAGTAGCCGGTCACAGGTCAGAATGCAAAGGGCGGCCAGGAGCCGCCCTTTTTGTTTGCACCATTTCGGTTGTGAAAAGCCGTGCCGCCCTTTCCCTGTGATAAAATCACCTGTTATGAACCAATCCGACAGTCATCCGTTCGTGACGCCGACGCTTTTGCAAAGCGCGCTGCGCGGGCTTGGCTGCAAATGTCCACGCTGCGGCAAGGGCAAGCTCTTCGCCGGCTTCCTCACGCTCCGGCCGAAATGTGACGCCTGCGGATTGGACTACGCGTTTATCGATACCGGCGACGGACCCGCCATCTTCATCATCATGCTTGCCGGCGCGGTCGTCGTCGCTTGTGCGCTGATCGTGGAGGTCAAATATCAGCCGCCGTTCTGGCTTCACGCGGTGCTGTGGCTGCCGCTGATTCTGGCCACCACATTGTTGCCTTTGCGATCGATGAAAGCGCTTCTGGTCGCGCTGCAGTTCCACCACAAGGCCGAGCCGGGCCGCCTGGAACCGAAATGACGGCAGCCGGACGGCGACGCCTCGGCTTCGGCGTTTTCACGCTTGCGATGGTGGCGGTGTTCACGGCGCTTGGCCTGTGGCAGTTGCAGCGCCGCCTCGAGAAGCACGCGTTGATCGCGGCGTTGACCGAGCGGCTCGCTGCCGCGCCCGAAGCGCTTCCACTGCCTTCGCAGTGGAATGCGTTGAGGCCGGAAAAGGATGAGTTCCGCCGCGTAGATTTCAAGGCGAGCTTTACATCCGCCCGCGATGCCATGGTGTACAGCTCCGGCTCAGCCGTGCGCGACGATATTTCGGGCCCTGGCACCTGGGCCTTCATGCCGGCGCGGCTGGCGAGCGGCGAAACCGTCGTGGTGAATGCCGGCTTTGTGCAGAACACGATGCAGGACCGGGGCCTTGAGGATCGCGCGGTGAAACCGCTCGTCACCGGCGAGCCGGTGACAATGACCGGTTACATCCGCTTTGCCGAAACCGAGGGCCTTTTGACCCCTGCGGAAAATCCCGCCAAGCGATTGTGGTTCGCCCGCGATCATCTGGCGATGGCCACGTCGCTCGGCTGGGGCGAGGTGGCGCCGTTCTATGTCGATCTGGAGCAGCCGGTGCCGCCAGGCGGCATTCCGAAACCGGGTCCGCTTCAGGTGCGTCTGAAAGACGATCACCTGCAATACGCCATCACCTGGTTCGCACTGGCCGCGGCCGTCGTGATTGCATTTCTGGCGTGGTGGCGCCGCCACCCAGGGTGAGGGGCGGGCGGGCCTGGCCGACAGACGGTCGCTGTCTTATTTGCTGCGGCCCCGGCCGTCACCGACGCCTTTCGTCTGCGCGTCCGGTGTAGTCATCAAATCTGTTTGCATGGCTTCCAGACGCGCCATCATCAATATCCCGGCAACAAACGCCAATCCAAGATCCTCGGCCTGCTCAATGGCGTCCTCGATCTTTTCGACCAGCACTCTGGTTCCATTTTGCCGAGACATGAACTTTCCCTTTGTTCGCGCTGATGGCGCCTTGATTGAACATTGCTATCTCACCATGACCCTCGTCAATTAGAGATGGTCTGGCATCCATTGCACACTCCCAGGGTTGGCTGATGAGCCGCTTTCCGCGAGGCTTCACGGCTGGCGCGGTGAACCGCGTCCGAAGCAACCGCAGAGGCGGGCCGGGTGGGCGCCGTTGCGTCGCGATCAGGGCCGGCCGGATCGATTTTCGCTAGCGTTACGGGTTGCGGAAGCGACCGAACTGCGCCTGTCTTTCGAGAAGGTGAAGAAGAAGCGGTTTCCACTTCGCCGGAAAACGCTCTATGGTGCCGCGCGGCTTTGCCTCTGGCAAAGGATATTATTTATTCAGATCAAAGGCTTGACAGAACGTCGGAGCCTTTGGAGGGCAGGTTTTGACGCGATACGTCTCGACGCGGGGAGAGGCTGAGGTCCTTTCCTTCTGTGACGTGATGCTGACCGGGCTTGCCCGCGACGGCGGTCTTTACGTGCCCGAAGCCTGGCCCCAGCTTTCGCCGCAGGCGATCGCGGATTTTTTCGGTCGTCCCTATTGGGAAGTCGCGGTCGATGTGATCAGCCCCTTCGTCGGCGGCGAGATTTCCGATGCCGATCTCGGCTGCATGGCCAATGAGGCCTACGCCACGTTCCGCCACCCCGCGGTGGTTCCGCTTGACCAGGCCGGTCCCAACCAATTCCTGCTGGAGCTGTTCCACGGTCCGACGCTCGCGTTCAAGGACGTCGCCATGCAGTTGATCTCGCGGCTGATGGATCACGTGCTGGCGCGGCGGGCGCAGCGCACCACCATCGTGGTCGCAACATCGGGTGACACCGGCGGCGCCGCGGTCGAGGCCTTTGCCGGGCTCGACAATGTCGATCTGATCGTCCTGTTTCCGCACGGACGGATTTCCGACGTTCAGCGCAGAATGATGACCACGACCGGCGCCGGCAATGTTCATGCGCTCGCGATCGAAGGTACCTTCGACGATTGCCAGGCGATCGTGAAGGAGCTGTTCAACGATCATGGTTTTCGCGACGCGGTCGCTCTCTCAGGGGTGAACTCGATCAACTGGGCACGGATCGTGGCTCAGGTCGTCTATTACTTCACGTCCGCCGTGGCGCTGGGGGCGCCGGCGCGGCGGGTGGATTTCACCGTGCCTACCGGCAATTTCGGCGATATTTTTGCCGGCTTCGTCGCCAAGCGGATGGGCTTGCCGGTCAGGTGGCTGCGGATCGCCGCCAACGTCAACGATATCCTGCCGCGCACGCTCAAGACCGGCATCTATGAGGTGCGAGAGGTTCACGCCTCCACCTCGCCATCGATGGACATCCAGGTCTCGTCGAATTTCGAACGGCTGCTGTTCGAGGCGAGCGGCCGCGACGCAAGCGTCGTCCGCCGCCTGATGGAATCGCTCAGGCAGTCGGGCCGCTTCGTGCTTCCCGATTCCGTGCTGGCGGCGATCCGGGAGGAATTCGACGCCGGCCGCGCCGATGAGACCGAAACCAGCGCCGCGATCCGCGCGGTCTGGCGCGAAGCCGGGGATCTCGTCGATCCCCACACCGCGGTGGCGCTGGCGGTGGCCGACCGGGACACGCCGGTTTCGAAAATCCCCAATATCGTGCTGTCGACGGCGCATGCGGCGAAATTTCCCGATGCCGTGGAGGCGGCCTGCGGCGTTCGGCCGGAGCTGCCGCCATGGCTTGCGGGTTTGATGACCAGGCCCGAGCGCATCGAAGTGATGAAAAACGATCGCGCGGAAGTCGCGCGTTTCGTGCAGTCGGTCAGCCGCGCCGCAAAGCTGGTGTCCCGGGTCTGAATTCGCAGAGGTCGCAGCAGGAAACCACAGTGGCGCATGTCAAATCCACCGTACCAGGAGTTGCCGGATGAGCGTTGACGTTACCAAGCTTCCCTCCGGCCTTACCGTCATCACCGATACCATGCCTCATCTGGAGACCGCGGCGCTCGGAGTTTGGGCCGGCGTCGGCGGCCGGGACGAACGGCCCAACGAACACGGCATCTCGCATCTGCTTGAACATATGGCGTTCAAGGGCACGACGCGGCGCACCTCGCGCGAGATTGTGGAGGAGATCGAGGCAGTCGGCGGCGATCTCAACGCCGGCACCTCGACCGAGACCACGGCCTATTATGCGCGCGTCATGAAGGCCGATGTGCCGCTCGCGCTCGACGTGCTCTCGGACATTCTTACCGATCCCTCTTTCGTGCCGGACGAGCTGGAGCGCGAGAAAAGCGTGATCGTGCAGGAGATCGGCGCGGCGCAGGATACGCCCGATGACGTCGTGTTCGAGCATCTCAACGAACTGTGTTATCCGGATCAGCCCATGGGTCGTTCCTTGCTCGGAACGGCAAAGACGTTGAAGACCTTCAACCGCGAGATGCTGCGCGGTTACCTTTCGACGCATTACCGGGGTCCGGATATGGTGGTCGCGGCAGCCGGCGCCGTCGATCACAGGCGGGTGGTTGAAGAGGCCGAGGCACGATTTGCACGCTTCAACAACGCGCCTGCGCCGAAGCCGCAGCCGGCGATGTTCGGCAAGGGCGGCTCGCGTGTGGTGCATCGTGAACTCGAACAAGCGCATCTGACGCTGGCGCTCGAAGGGGTGCCGCAGACCGATCTGTCGCTGTTTTCCCTGCAGGTGTTTACCAATACGCTCGGCGGCGGAATGTCGTCGCGGCTGTTCCAGGAAGTTCGTGAGAAACGCGGCCTTTGCTATTCGATCTACACCTTCCATGCGCCATATGCCGATACCGGACTGTTCGGGCTCTACACGGGCACCGACCCCGGCGACGCGCCCGAGATGATGGAAGTGATCGTCGATGTGATCAATGAGGCCGTCGAGACCTTGACTGATACCGAGATCGCGCGCGCCAAGGCACAGATGAAGGCAGGACTGCTGATGGCGCTCGAGAGCTGCAGCTCCCGCGCCGAACAGCTTGCGCGCCATGTGCTGGCCTATGGCCGCCCGTTGACCGTCGAGGAGCTGGTGGCAAGGATCGATGCCGTGAGCGTGGAATCGACGCGGAACGCCGCGCGCGCCCTTTTATCGCGCAGCCGGCCGGCGGTGGTGGCCCTTGGCAGCGGAAGGGGGCTGGACACGGCGGTCGCTTTTGCGGAAGGATTGACCCAGTCGAAGGCCAAGGCGCGCCTTCATTGAAGACTGCCAACTCTTGGTCCGAGATTGGCGTCGCATTGGCTCCGGAACGAGTAATTTTGCGATTGTCAGAGCAGAGGGACGACCGGCTGAAGGTTCAAGGATCGGGGAATTTGACGCATGGCCCTGTTTCGATTGCCATCAAGCGGCCCGGCCGCGCTTGCCCCGCGCGGCAGTGGCCTGCTGCTGCGTGCCCCACAGATGTCGGATTTCCTGCAGTGGGCGCATCTGCGCGAAACCAGCAGGAATTATCTGACGCCGTGGGAGCCGATCTGGCCGTCGGACGATCTCACCCGCGCCGGCTTTCGCCGGCGCTTGCGCCGCTATGCGGAGGATATTGCAGCCGACAGATCCTACCCGTTCATCGTGTTCCGGGAGTCCGACGGAGCGATGATCGGCGGCGTGACCCTCGCCAATGTTCGCCGCGGTATCGTCCAGGCCGGCACGATCGGCTACTGGGTCGGCGAGCCCTATGCGCATCGCGGCCACATGACCGCGGCGTTGCGCGTGCTGTTGCCTGTGCTGTTCGGCGAACTCAACCTGCACCGCGTCGAAGCCGCCTGCATCCCCACCAATGCGCCGTCGATCCGGGTGCTGGAGAAGTGCGGCTTTACCCGCGAAGGCCTGGCGCGGCGCTACCTATGCATCAACGGGGTTTGGCAGGACCACCTGCTGTTTGGCTTGCTCCATGAAGATTTCCGCGGCTAACCTTGATTCGGCGAGCGTCTTGGGTTTTCTGACCCACGCCTTGGGTTTGCCGCCATTGCGCTGATATAAGCTGCCGCGCGCCCTTGCAAGGCGCTGCAGGAGCAGGCGAATTCTGGCGGGGACAACCGGATTGATACGAGTCAGGCTGGACGGGCGGATGAGGGTTGCTGGTCGGACAGGGCGTGCCGCGTTCGCACTGGCTCTGGCGGCTGGACTGCTATCGGCATGCGGCGCGACCAACAATCCCTTCAGCTCTCAGACCGCTCCCGCCGAACCCCTCCCCACGATTGGCGACAGGTTCAGTCAATTGTTCGGCGGGAAATCGCAGGCGGCCGGCGAGTTAGCCGCGGCGCCCGATGGCGCCGAACTGGATTGTCCGGTCGTGAAAATCCGCGCGGGAGCCTCGACCTACGCGGTGGCACCACCCGGCAAGGAGCCAGTAGCCAGCGAACTGCGCTATCAGGCGACCATTTCGCGGACCGCGCGCGACTGCAGGCGATCGTCCGGTCAGATCATCGCCCGGATCGGCGTTCAGGGCCGCGTCATCGCGGGTCCGGCGGGTGCGCCTGCGACTGTCGAAATCCCCCTCCGTGTCGCGGTCGTACAGGCCGGTGTCAACGAGAAGGTCATCTCCACCAAGGTCTACCGGACCACGGTATCGATGTCGGAGGAAACAAACGCCCCGTTCAGCATCGTCGGGGAAGATCTGACCTATGCGATGTTGCCCGGCCTCACCAGCGAGAACTACATCTTTTACATCGGCTTCGATCCGCAGGCGGTCACGCCGGAGCCGAAGCCTTCACGGAGAAAGTAGAAGGCGGCCAGGATCGTCAGTTCAGTTTTTCACGGGCTTCGGTGATACCCTTGGCCAGCAGGTCTTCGGCGAGCTCACCCTTCACCGTTTGCGACAGGATGGTGGAAGCGGCCGCGACCGCCGCATCGGCGGCAGCCGCCCGCACATCGGCGAGTGCCTGGGCTTCCGCAAGCGCGATCTTGTTCTCGGCGGTCTTGGTGCGCCGCGCGACAAAGTCCTCCATCTTGGCCTTGGCTTCGGCCGCGATCCGCTCGGCCTCCGTCTTCGCCGAAGCGACGATGTCCGCCGCCTCGCGCTCCGCAGTGGCGCGACGCGCCTCGTATTCGGCGAGCAGTTTTGCAGCGTCCTGCTTGAGACGTTGGGCGTCTTCGAGTTCGGACCTGATGCGCTCGCTGCGATGGTCGAGCGTGGTCAGTATGGTCCGGTGAACTCCCATATAGGCGAACAGGCCCATCAGGATGACGAAGGCGACCGCGACCCAGAATTCCGGTTGGGCGAACATCGGAGTTATCCCTTCAAGGACGAGTCGACGGCGCGCTCGACCGACTTGCCGTCGGGCGCAACGCCGATGAGCCGCTGCACGAGGGCGGCAGCGGCATCGGCGGCAATGCCCCGGACGTTGCTCATCGCCTTCTGGCGCGTGGCTGCTATGGTTTTCTCGGCCTCATTCAGTTTGTGCGACAAGCGCTCTTCCAGCGCCTTGCGCTCGGCTTCCGACGCTGCGTTCAGCTTCTCGCGGGTCTCGGCACCGATCGCCTGGGCGCGGGAGCGCGCCGCCGCCAGGTCGGTTTCATAGGCTCGCAGCGCATTGTCGGATTCGTCCTTCAGCTTCTGTGCCTCGGCCAGGTCGCCCTCGATCTTGTTCTGACGATCGTCGATCGTCTTGCCGACGCGCGGCAAGGCGATGCGCGAGACGATCAGATACAGCGCGACGAATGCAATCAGCAGCGACACCAGCTGGGAAGCGAAGGTATTCCTCTCGAACGGCGGGAAGGGGGCCTTGTGGCCGCCATCTGCCTCGGTGTGGGCTGTCGCGCCCTTGGCGTCGCCATGACTTTCAGCCACAGGTTTCTTCTCCTGTTCGGCCAATGACATTCACTTCCGAAAGTCTCATCGGCCAGGTCGGTGGTGAAGTTAGAGCGCAAACAGCAGGAGCAGCGCGACCAGCAGCGAGAAGATGCCGAGCGCTTCGGTCACCGCGAAGCCGAAAATCAGGTTGCCGAACTGGCCTTGCGCGGCCGAAGGATTGCGCACCGCGGCTGCAAGATAGTTGCCGAAGATGATGCCCACGCCGGCGCCGGCGCCACCCATGCCTATGCAGGCAATCCCAGCGCCAATGTATTTCGCGGCAATCGGATCCATGAAACGAACTCCTTCTCGAGGTTTGGTTGTGAGGCCGGATCAGTGGCCCGGATGAAGAGCATCATTGAGATAGATGCAGGTGAGGATGGCGAAGACGTAGGCCTGCAGAAACGCGACCAGCAACTCCAGCGCGGTCAACGCCACCGTCAGGGCCAAAGGCAGTACGGCGCCGAACCAGCCGGCAATGCCAAACGCGCCCAGCATGGTGACGAAGCTTGCGAACACTTTCAGCGTGATGTGGCCGGCGAGCATGTTGGCGAACAGACGCACGCTGTGCGAGACCGGGCGAGACAGGAACGAGATGATCTCGATCGCCACCACCAGCGGCAGGATCACTATCGGAACGCCGGAAGGCACGAACAGCTTGAAGAACTTCAGGCCGTTTTTGTAGAAGCCATAAATCAGCACGGTGAAGAATACGAGCAGCGCCAGCGCGGCCGTGACGATGATGTGGCTGGATATCGTGAAGGTGTACGGAATGATCCCGACAATGTTCGAAACGCAGATGAACATGAAAAGCGAGAACACCAGCGGGAAGAACTTCATGCCTTCCGCGCCCGCGTTGCTTCGAAGCGTGTTCGCGACGAACTCGTAGCTGATTTCCGCCATCGACTGAAAACGGCCAGGCACCAGCTTGCGCCCGGCGCCGATCATCAGGAGCGAGATCAGGGCGACGGTGCCGAACATGTAGGCCGACGAATTGGTGAAGGCGATCTCCTGATTGCCGATATGGCCGATCGTGAAGATCTTGTCGATGTTGAATTGATGGATCGGATCGATCATCCGCGCGACATCTCTTACGTACTGCCGGCCACGCCGGCGCTCTGCAATCAAACCGTCGGGCTTTTCCGTCAGCGATCGGTCCTGTCCTGACCGGCACCCGCCGATCTGACCACGTTCAGCACGCCGGCCGCAAAGCCAAGCAGGAAGAACACGATGAGCCCGAAAGGTGACGTCGACAGCAAACGGTCGAAACCCCAGCCAATCAGCGCTCCGACGACGACGCCGGCGACCAACTCCGAAGACAGCCGGAAACCGCGTGCGATCGCCGAAGCTCGGGCAGCGCCGTCTCCACTTCCATCACCGGGTTGGTCAGTCCTGGTTCTTCGGCCGTCCCGAATTTCGGACAACCGCTGATTCAGGCTTCCGAGCCTTGCGGAACGCGCGGCTTCGTCGGAGGACGATTTGTTGCCGCTTCCATCTTCGCTGTCATTCGTGCCCTGCGCCATGCTGCGGAGACCCGAAACGATGCTTGCGGTCGATAGAAACGGCGCCCCGTCACCCTTAAAAGCCGCGCGGACCATACTGAGCGCACCTAACCAAGTCAAGATTGCCTCCCAGCCCTCTAGCTCGTTGATTCTCTGAAGTTTATTCGCATAAGCGCCGACTGGCGGCGGGCCGGTCGCGGCACTGCAATAGCCAGAGGCGCGATCAGCAGATTTCAACCTCGAGTGGCGATTGGCCTGCGCAACAGATCTGGCCGTTCTGGAACCCACGCACATTCGAAAGCGTGCGCGCGCAGGGCAAGATCGAAAGCTCGTCTTGCGGCTTCACAAAGATTCCGTGCGCACTGCCAAAACCCATTCTGGCGTGCCTCCGCGCAGCGCGTCAGACTTGAGGACCGCCGCCGATCGACCTTGCATCGTGCCGGCGGGTCTGTTGGGATATTGATTGGAGTCGAAGTCAGGAGAGCGCATGCCGCGTCAGATCGACTACTATTTCTCGCTGCAATCCCCGTGGGCCTATATCGGACACAAATTGTTCCGGGAGGTCGTCAGTACCTACGATCTCAAAGTCAATCACAAGCCCGTGGTGCTCGTCGATCTGTTCTCGGAAACCGGCGGGCTGCCTCTCTTGAAGCGGCACCCGGTGCGGCAGCGCTATCGCATGGTCGAACTGCAGCGCTGGCGCGACAAGCGCGGCCTGAATTTCCATCTGCAGCCCGCGAACTGGCCCTTCAACGCGCGGCTCGCCGATGGGCTGGTGCTCGCCGCCATCGAGGCTGGTCACGATCCGGATCCGTTCCTGCGCCGTGCCTTTGCGGCGGTATGGGAAGGGGAGCTCAATCTCGCGGACGCCGCGACGCTGATCAAGCTGGCCGACGATTCCGGGCTTGCCGGGAAACAATTGGTGGAGCGTTCAGCTACCGAGGAGATCGGCAAGATTTATGAGCAGAACCGACAAGATGCGCTTTCGGCCGACGTCTTCGGTTCCCCCGCCTATGTGCTGGACGGCGAGGTATTCTGGGGGCAGGATCGCATCGAATTGCTGGTCGACGCGTTGAAAACGGGTCGCCCACCCTATCGTTCGCAGGTCTAGTGTAGTGATTTGACATTCGCTACCCACCTGGCCGCAGACTCTGCGAAAACGGGATGCGAATGTCGGAATCGGACCACTAGGAGCCGGAGCAGGATAGAAGCAGCAAGCACCGGTTCGGCCTCAAGGCGGAGCATCCCATGAGCACAGCGACATCGCCTTCCAGAATCGCTATTGCCGTTGCGGGGTTGTTTGTTGGCGGAATGGTCGGCGTTGCCGCGCAATCGCTGCCCGACAGCGAGAACGGGCGGTATACGATGTCGCCCGTCGCCGACGGCGTGGTCAGGCTGGATACCCGCACCGGCGCCGTTTCAACCTGCAACAATCCGGGCACAGGGTGGGCCTGTTACGCCGTACCTGACGAGCGCGCGGCGCTCGATGCGGAAATCGGCCGGCTTCAGACGGAAATCGACAAAACAAAAACCGAACTGGAGAAGCTCAAGGCCGAACTGGCCTCGCGCGAGGCCACGGTCAACGGCAAGATCGAAGGGACCTTGCCAAAATCGGACTCGCTTCGGAAACCTGATTCGAAGGTCGACGAGGGTGAGCGCAAATTCGAAATTCCATTGCCGAGCGATCGCGACATGGATCGTGTGATGTCGTTCCTTGAACGGGCGTGGCGGCGTCTGATCGAGATGGCGAACCGGGTGCAGAAGGACATTAACGGCAGGATTTGACCGCGCGACCGGTCAATCAGCGGGTCGTCGCCAGAGTTCGCGGTGATGACGACAGGTAGATCGCCATGAGGTCATCCAAATCCATCTCCCGCACCGCCCATTCCAGGATCAGCGCCAATACGCTCGCAAGCTCACTGCTTGCCGTCGAAACTTCCGGACCTGGCTTCGTCGATCTGACCCGCGAGATAGCATCCTTCGTGTCGGGGACCGCTGCGGTCGAGGGGGTCGTGACGCTGTTCGTTCGCCACACCTCGGCCTCGCTCACGATTCAGGAAAACGCCGATCCCTCGGTGCTCGACGATCTGACGACCGCGCTCGATCGCCTTGCGCCGGAGGACGCCGGATGGACCCACGATACGGAAGGACCCGACGACATGCCGGCTCATGTCAAGAGCCTGCTGACGACGACCTCGCTGCAAGTCCCGGTCCTCAACGGAAAACTCGCATTGGGAACCTGGCAGGCGATCTACCTGATCGAGCACAGGCAGCGCCCGCATCGCCGCGAGATCGTGCTCCAGTATATCGGAGCGGCAAACTCAAATGGTTCAGACCCAAAATGAAACCGGCCGCGGAATGATCCGCGACCGGTTTGCTGTCGATCCGCCTTTGTTGTCTTTTACCACTCAGTTGGTTGTTATGTCGACGTCCTTGGTTTCAGGCAGGAACAGGAAGCCGATAACAAGGCTCATTAAGGCGACACCCACCGGATACCAGAGGCCCGAGTAGATGTTGCCGGTCCAGGCGACGATCGCGAACACGGTCGCCGGCAGGAAGCCGCCGAACCAGCCGTTGCCGATGTGATAGGGCAGCGACATGCCGCTGTAGCGGATGCGGCTCGGGAACAGTTCGACCAGCCATGCCGCAATCGGCGCATAGACCAGCGTCACGTAGATCACCAGCACCCACAGCAACAACACGGTCATCACGTAGTTGATGTCGGCGGGATCAGCCGACGCCGGATAACCGTGGCTCTTGATGGCCGCCGCCAGCGACTTGGCGAAGTCTGTCGCGGTGGCACTCAGCGTCTGCTCGCCGACCTTGACCTGCGCCGGCGTTCCCTTGGCTGCATTCTGGGTTTGATAATTCACCGAGAGGTTCACCAGAGAGGATGTCGCGATGTCGCAACCGGTGGTGAATTTCTCGGTGCCGGTGGCCTTGAACTGGAACGAACATTCGGACGGATCGGCGATAACCGTCACCGGCGCTGACGCCAGAGCGGCCTCAAGCTTGGGATTGGCGAAGTGGGTGATGCCCTTGAAGATCGGGAAATAGGTCAGCGCCGCGAGCAGGAAGCCGGCCAGGATGATCGGCTTGCGGCCGATCCTGTCGGAAAGCCAGCCGAAGAAGACAAAGAACGGCGTGCCGAGCGCCAGCGCCACCACGATCATGATCTGCGCGGGGACGCCAGGCACTTTCAGCGTCTGGGTCAGGAAAAACAACGCATAGAACTGCCCGCCGTACCACACCACGGCTTCGCCGGCGGTGGCGCCGAGCAGCGCAAGGATTGCGATCTTGGCGTTCGCCCATTCGCCAAAGGCTTCGCTCAGGGGCCGCTTCGAGGTTTTGCCTTCATCCTTCATCTTCTGGAAAACCGGCGACTCGTTCAGGCTCAGGCGGATCCAGATCGAGACGATCAGGAGGATGCCGGAGAGAAGGAACGGGATACGCCAACCCCAGTCACCGAAAGATTCCTCGCCCATCGCGGTGCGAATGCCCAGGATGAGCAACAGCGCCAGGAACAGCCCAAGCGTTGCGGTGGTCTGGATCCAGGAGGTGTAGTAGCCGCGCTGGTTCCTCGGCGCATGCTCGGCGACGTAGGTTGCTGCACCGCCGTACTCACCGCCGAGCGCAAGGCCCTGCACCAGGCGCAAGGCGATCAGCACGATCGGGGCGGCGATGCCCCAGGTGCCGTAGCCGGGCAGCAGGCCGATAAAGAAGGTGCCTACGCCCATCAGCGTCATGGTGATCAGGAAGGTATATTTGCGGCCGATCATGTCGCCGAGACGACCGAAGATCAGGGCGCCGAACGGCCGGACCGCAAAGCCCGCCGCGAATGCGAGCAGGGTAAAGATGAAGGCAACGTTTGGCGGTACGTTGGAGAAAAAGTATTTCGCAAGGAAAGCGCCGAGCGTTCCGTAGATGTAGAAGTCGTACCACTCGAACACGGTACCCAACGAGGAGGCGAAAATCACCTTTCGCTCTGCGGCGGTCATTCCACCGCTGGTGCGGATTTCGCCCGCTGTCGCTGCTATTGACATCGTTGATCGCTCCCCGAAATCGTTGTCGCCAACTCGTCCCACGCGCCGATCATGCGTTGGGCACGAGATTGCGGTCACGGTAACATCGCCGTGAAACCTCGCCCAATAAGACTTTCGGCCCTGCGCCGCGTCGCGTCGGTAGTTCCGCGTGGTCCAGGTACCGCTCATCTGCGCGCTTTTGCCCTATTGCGGCGCACAAAGACGCCGCCGATTAACCTGTATTTCGCATGGCTGGATTGTGCGCTTGCATGCGCTCGCTCACCGGGGGAGAATTCGCTTCCAGAGGCCACGGGAACGCTACCTCAAGCCTCTTGCAAAGAAGTAGATGACTGCCGCCGCCGATACCCACCTGGTGATTGCCGACGACCACCCGCTGTTTCGCGATGCCCTGCGGCAGGCGGTGGCAAGTGTCGTGACTTCGGCGAGGATCGACGAAGCCGGATCGTTTGACGAACTGACCGCCTTGCTCGAGCAGGATTCCGATGTCGACCTGGTCCTGCTCGATCTGACCATGCCCGGAATCTCCGGCTTTTCCGGCCTGATCTATCTGCGCGCGCAATATCCGGCGATCCCGGTGGTAATCGTCTCGGCCAGCGACGACGGCGGCACGATCCGCAGGTCGCTCGATTTCGGCGCTTCCGGTTTCATTCCGAAACGTTTCGGGGTCGACACGCTGCGCGACGCCATCATGAAGGTGATGGACGGCGATGTCTGGATTCCGCCCGACACCGACCTGTCATCGGCAACCGATCCCGAGCTGGCGCGCCTTCGCGACCGGCTCGTAACGCTGACACCGCAGCAGGTCCGGGTATTGATGATGTTGTCGGAAGGCCTTCTCAACAAGCAGATTGCCTACGAGCTTGGGGTGTCGGAGGCGACGATCAAGGCGCACGTGTCGGCGATCCTGCAAAAGCTCGGCGTCGAAAGCCGCACCCAGGCGGTGATCGCGGCCGCCAAAATCGCCGGCGACCAGTGGCGTCAGGGAACGCCGTCGCAGCAATAGCTTTGGCGGGAATTCGAACGCCTACTCGGCCGCCACCATCTGCTGGGTGCGCCACTGCCCCAGCAGGGCGCGCAGCGAAGCCGGCTTCACCGGCTTGTTGAGCACGGCGACGTTCTCCTCCCGCGCGGCCGCCCGCACATGCGGGCTGCGGTCGGCGGTGATCAGGATCGCCGGAATACTGTTGCCGAAGCGGCGGCGAATCTCCCTGATCGCGGCGATTCCATTGCCGCGGTCGAGATGATAGTCCACCAACAGACCGGTGACGCGCTTGCGAGCGGCCTCGATCGCCTCGATCGCGGCTTCGGGATCGGCTACCGCGATAACCTCGGCGTTCCAGGCGGTCAGCAGGGTTTTCATCCCGTCCAGGATCGCCGCGTCGTTTTCGATGCACACGATCAGCGAGCCGCTCATCGGCGTCCTGGAAAGCGGCGTTGCGCTGGTCACCGCGGCGGTGTGGTTGACGTCCTTCGCGGTGGGGACGGTCACCGAGAAGAGCGAGCCGCCGCTGGCGTTGGAATCAAGCGCGATGCCGTGATTGAGGACGCGCGCGAGCCGCTCGACGATCGACAGGCCGAGGCCTAGCCCGCGCGCGATCCGCGCGCCCTGTTCCAGCCGGTGAAACTCCTTGAAGATTTCGCCGCGCTTGAGAACCGGAATGCCGACGCCGGTGTCGTAGATCCCGATCCGCAGCGACTGGCCGCGGCGCCGGCATCCGACCAGGACCCGCCCGCGCGGGGTGTATTTGATGGCGTTGGAGATCAGGTTCTGCAACAGCCGACGCAACAGCAGGCGATCCGATTCCACAGGCAGCGAGCAGGGCACGAAGGTAAGCTTCAGGCCCTTTGCGCGTGCGATCGGCGCAAATTCGATCTCCAGCGAGCGCATCAGATCGCCGATCTTGAAGCTCGTGACCGCCGTCGTCATGGCGCCGGCATCTAACCTTGAAATGTCCAGAAGTGCTCCGAGGATCTCCTCGATCGCCTCGAGCGAATCGTCGATGTTTTCCACCAGCCTTGAGTCCTCGCCGCCGTTCTGGCGCTCGACCAGGCTCGTCACATAGAGCCGCGCCGCGTTCAGCGGCTGAAGGATGTCGTGGCTTGCCGCGGCCAGGAAACGTGTTTTCGAGACGTTGGCGTCTTCGGCAGCACTTTTGGCGCGCGCCAATTCCGAATTCAGCCGCGTCAGCTCCTCGGTGCGATCCCGCACGCGTTTTTCCAGCGTGGCATTGGCGCGCTCCAGCGCTTCGGCAGCCTCAAAGGACGGCGTGACATCGGAGAAGGTGATGACCAGTCCGCCGCCCGGCATCCGGTTGGAGCGGACCTCGATCACCATATGGCGGTCCGGCAGCCGCTCCAGATAGGGCTCGCCCTCCGCGGTATAGGCGGCGAGCCGCTTCTCCGTCACCTGATCATTGTCGCCGCCGGATGCCAGAGGCGTGATCGACGCCATGAATTCCAGAATCTCCGTCAAGGGAATGCCGATCTGCACCAGGTGCGGCGGCAATCCGAGGATTTCGCCGAATTGCCGGTTGGAGCAGATCAGCTGCAGGTCCGGGTCGAACACGGCGATGCCCTGCCGCACGTGGTTGAGCGCGGTCTGCAATATCTCGCGGTTGAAATGCAGCGCGGCATGGGAATCGTCGAGCAGTTTGAGCGCCGCCTTGGCCGAGACCGCGCGCTTGCGAAGCAGCAGCGACATGACGAGGCGCGAAGATGCGGCCCCGATCGAGGATGCGATCAGGTGCTCGGCGTGCTGCAGCAATTCGAAGTCCGCCGGCGCCGCCAGGTCGAGATGGACGTTGTGGGTGGCGGCGAAGGCGTCGAAGGAATCGCGGGCGCGATCGGGCCCAAGATATTGCGCAACCGTGCTTTGAATGTCCTGGACCGTCACCGTGGTGCGCCAGCGCCTGAATGGCGGGGCCATCGGCGCCAGCCTGCGGGGTACGAAAAGGTCCGCCTGCAGGCGTTCGATCGAGGACGGCTGGCGCGCGAGCGAGAGCACGACATAGGTCAAAAGATTGAGCGAAAGCGACCAGAGTACGCCGTGAAGAAGCGGCGGCAGATCGGCGCCGAACAGGGCTTGCGGCCGCAAGGCTTCGACACCGAACGGGCCGTGGTGCAACAAAAAGAGGCCGGCGGATGTGCCTTCGAGAAAGCTCGGCAGGAAAAGGGTGTAAGTCCACATCGCAAAGCCGATCAGCATGCCGCCGATCGCGCCTCGTGCGGTTGCGCGCTGCCAAAACAGGCCGCCGAAGAACGCGGGCGCAAGCTGCGCGATGGCGGCGAAGGACAACAGGCCGATCGCCGCCAATTGGGCATTGCCCAGCGCGCGATAGTAGAGATAGGCCATCGCCATGATGGCAAAAATCGCGAAGCGGCGAACCCCGAGCAGAAAGCGGCCGAAATTCCGTCCCGCACGGGATTGGCGTCCGCGCTGCAGGACGAGCGGAGTCACAATGTCGTTCGAGACCATGATGGAAAGCGCCACGCACTCGACGATCACCATCGCGGTTGCCGCGGACAGGCCGCCGAGAAAGACGAAGATACTGAGCAGCTGCCCGTTTCCCTCCATCGGCAGCGCCAGCACATACATGTCGCTGTCCACCGCGCCGAACGGAAACGACACCAGTCCGGCGAGTGCGATCGGAATCACGAACAGATTGATCGCCACCAGGTAAGACGGAAACAGCCAGCGCGCGCGGCCAACCTCCGCGTCGGTGGAGTTCTCGACCACACTGACGTGAAACTGGCGCGGCAGCAGCATGATCGCGCAAAACGACAGCAGCACCATGGTCAGGAAACTGCCGACCGACGGCGTGTACTCGATGGCACGTACCGCTTCCGGCGTCTTCATCGCCCGCTCGACCAGTTCGACCGGCGTGAACATCCAGAAGGTCACGAATGCGCCGGCGGCGAGGAAGGCGACCAGTTTGATGGTGGATTCGGTGGCCACCGCCAGCATCAACCCGTGCTGATGTTCCGTCGCGTCCGCCTGGCGGGTTCCGAACAGCACGGCGAAAGCTCCCATCGCCAGCGTGACGATCAGCGCAATGTCACCGATGATCGGAATTGAGGAAAACGCCTCGTCTTCGCTCAGAATGGTCTCGAGCGAAGAGGCCACCGCCTTGAGCTGGAGGGCGATATAGGGAATCGATCCGATGATGGCGATCAGCGCGACGAATGCGGCGACCGCCTGGCTCTTGCCGTAGCGCGCGGCGATGAAATCGGCGATCGAGGTGATGTTTTGCGATTTCGCAAGCCTGATCACGCGGCGCAGCAAGGGCGTGCAAACCCCGATCATCAGGATCGGACCGACATAGATCGCAAGGAAGTCCACGCTGGTGCGGCTGGCGAACCCGACCGAGCCGAAGAAAGTCCAGGAGGTGCAATAGATCGCGAGCGATAGCGGATAGATCAGCGCGCTGGCGCGGCCGCGCTGCGTCGGCGACAGGCGGTCGCCGTAACTTGCCACCAAAAACAGGAAGCCGATGTAGGCGAACGCGGCTGCGATCACGCTCCAGTCGTGCAGCATCGCTGCTTGCTCCGTAAAGATCCCGCGCAGGGGAGTATAGCCGGAAGGCGCCGGCAAAGCACGTTACGCCGGCCTTCGAGTCGGGCCTGATCGAGCCGATGACGGGTTAAGGTTATTCCGCGGCCAGTGATTTCTGGTTCAACGGCAGGCCGAGCCGCTCCCAGACCTGGACCAGCGCCTCGGCGAGCTGATCGATCAGGGCGTCGTCATGATAGGGCGACGGCGTGATCCTCAGGCGTTCGGTACCCTTGGCGACCGTCGGGTAATTGATCGGCTGGATGTAGATATGGTGCTCTTCGAGCAGCAGATCGGAGGCGTGCTTGCATTTTTCGGGGTCGCCGACGAACAGCGGCACGATGTGGGTGTCGCTCGACATCACCGGCAGCCCGGCAGCGATCAGGATCGCCTTGACGCGGGCGGCGCGCTCCTGGTGACGCTCACGCTCCCAGTTCGAGGTCTTGAGGTGCCGGATCGCAGCCGTCGCAGCCGAGCAGATCGCCGGCGGCAGTGCGGTGGTGAAGATGAAACCGGGCGCATAGGAACGCACCGCGTCGATCATCTCGGCGCGTCCGGCGATATATCCGCCCAGACAACCGAAGGCTTTGGCCAGCGTTCCTTCCAGAACATCGATGCGGTGCATGACGCCGTCGCGCTCGGCAATGCCGCCACCGCGCGCGCCATACATGCCGACCGCATGAACCTCGTCGACATAGGTCATCGCGCCATATCGCTCGGCGAGATCGCAGATCCTGGCCAGCGGTGCGATATCGCCGTCCATGGAATACAGGCTCTCGCACGCGATCAGCTTCGGCCGATCCGGACCCGCGGCGCGCAGCAAGCCCTCCAGATGCGCCGTGTCGCTGTGGCGGAACACGATGCGTTCGCAGCCGGACTGGCGGATACCCTCGATCATCGAATTGTGATTAAGCCCATCCGACAGGATCAGGCAGTTCGGGATGAGTTTGGCGATGGTGGCAATCCCGGTCTGGTTGGAGATATAGCCCGAGGTGAACAGCAGGGCGGCTTCCTTGCCGTGGAGATCGGCGAGTTCCTGCTCGAGCTGCACCAGCGGGTGATGGGTTCCCGCGATATTGCGGGTGCCGCCAGCGCCGGTGCCGACACGGGTGGCGGTCTCGACCATCGCTCCCACCACTTTCGGGTGCTGCCCCATGCCGAGATAGTCGTTGGAGCACCAGATCACGACGTTGCGCTTGCCTTTCGGCGAATGCCACACCGCGTGGGGGAAGCGGCCGGCGATGCGTTCGAGGTCGGCAAAAATCCGGTAACGCCGCTCCTCATGCAGGCGGTTGAGCGCGGTGTGGAAGTATTTGTTATAATCCATTGCAAGGACCTGGCAGGAGAGGCCGGAGCGACGGTGCCTTTTTAGAACTTTTCCAGGTTTAATGTCGAGCCGGAATTGGCTCGCGGAAGCGTGAACGACGGGGCAGGGGGTTGCTGCAAACGCGGATCACCATTTGATTTCGATCAATACGCGGACGGCATTTTGAGCTCTTGCCTGCGAGGCTCGATCGCCGATTGCCCGCATTCGCACGCCAGCGGCGAGCGGCTGCGCGCTTCTCGCCCGGCGCCATCTTGCTGGCATCCGCTGCCCTGTCCTACGATCTGCCCCCACCTTGTCCGCGATCGCAGCCGGCTCGGAAAACCGGCGCGCGTGGCGACAGCCACCTCGCCACATCAAAAAAAGCTTTGGGGGAAATCGCCTTGCTAGAAATCGCCATGAGCTCGCGCCGTCATTTTTTGAAGGCGGGCGCGGCCGCTGCCGCGACCGGAATTGTGTTTTGCAGCTGCGGCCTCTCGAAGAGCGCCCATGCCCAACAGGACTCGCGGGCGAAATTGCCGGTCACGGTCAATGGAAAGCGGGTCAAGACCGTTGACGTGCACGCGCATTGCCATTTTCGCGAAGCGGGCGCGCTGCTCGGCGAAGAAGGATTCAAACTGCAGGTTTCCGCGATCAATGGCGCGACGGAGACCTATATCGACCTTTCCCAGCGGCTCGCCGCCATGGACGCCCAGGCGGTCGACATGGAGATCCTGTCGATCAATCCATTCTGGTACAACCGCGAACGCGATGTTGCCGCACAAATCGTAAAGCTCCAGAACGAAAAGCTGGCCGAATTCTGCGCTGCCAATTCCACCCGCTTCGCCGCGTTTGCCTCGCTCACCTTGCAGGCGCCCGATCGGGCGGTGCAGGAACTTGAGACCGCGGTGAGGAAACAGGGTCTGAAGGGGGCTGCGATCGGCGGCTCGGTCAACGGCGTCGATTTCTCCGACCAGAAATTCCATCCGGTCTGGGCCAAGGCCGAAGAGCTGGGGGTGCCGCTCTTCATCCATCCTCGCGGCATACCCGAGCTGAACAAGCGCTTCGCGGGCAATGGCTGGCTCGACAACACCATCGGCAATCCGCTCGACACGACGATCGCGCTGTCGCACCTGATCTTCGAGGGCACGCTCGATCGCTTTCCCGGGCTGAAGGTGATCGCGGCCCATGGCGGCGGTTATCTGCCGTCCTATGCCGATCGTTCCGATCACGCCTGCATGGTGGGACCCAAGGGCTGCACTGCAGATGTCAAGCTGAAGAAACGACCCTCGGAGTACCTCAAGCAGATCTATTTCGATTCGCTGGTGTTCACCCCCGAGGCGATCCGCCATCTGGCCGCGCAGGTCGGCGCCGGCCAGATCGTGCTCGGCAGCGACTATCCCTATCCCTGGCAGCTCAATCCCGTCGACCACATCCTTGCGTCCGCCTCGCTCAGCGACGAGGAGAAGGCCGATATTCTCGGCCGCACCGCCGCGAAGCTGTTCAATCTCGAGGCGTGAGGCTACGCGACGCTTGCCAAATCCGAATTTGAAATTAAAGTTTCAACGGAAAGGCAAACGTTGAGGGTTCGAAACCTGATGAAACGGGGAGGGACATACCGCGGCCGCTCGAGCTCGTCAAAACCGGCCGAAGATCGGCAGAGGACCCAGCTGCAATTGCTGGAGGCCGCAGGCCAAGAGTTTGCAGAAAGAGGTTTTGACCGGACCACCGCGAAAGAAATATGCGAGCGGGCCGGCACCAACACCGCGGCGGTGAACTATTATTTCGGCGGCATCGAAGGCCTGCACGTGGCGGTGCTCGAGGAAGCTCGCAATCGTCTCTTCTCGGCCGACGCCATTGCGGCTGCGGTGGCCGGAAAAAGTGATCCAAAGGCCAAGCTCGAGGCGATTCTCGATTTGGTCGCCGAAGCGCTGACCGGGCCTCTTTCTTCATCATGGGAATTTCGCGTACTTGGCCGCGAACTGGTCGCGCCCTCGCCGGCAATGCTCGAGACAAAGGACAAGGTGATCCTCCCGAGAGCGCGTCTGTTGCGGCAATTTATCGCCGAACTGATGAAGTTGCCGGAGGATCATCCGGCGGTTGCGCGTGGATGCGTCAGCCTGATGGCGCCGATCTGCATGCTGATCCTCGCCGACCGCCGCCACCTGGCGCGCGCGCTGCCGGCCTTGAAACTCGGGCCGGATGATGCGGTGGCGTTGGCGCGTCACATGTTCAGGTATGCCCTGGCGGGTCTGGAAGCCGTCGCCCGCGACGCGCGCAAGGAAATCTGACCGGCTATCAGACGCAGCAGCGCGTCCGGCTCCCTCAATTCCTTGCCGTCGTTCCGGCGTCGCGGTTCGAATCGAAGCTCAACACATCACGTCGTGCGAAAGCGAAGCACGCCGTCGATCTCCTCGACCGTGAGACGGCCTTCGACCAGCATGTAATTCACATGCGCGATCAATTCGCCGGCGGCAAAGCCCATCTGATGGGCGTCGAGATCGTGCTTGTGGAACACGACCGGAACCAGTTCTTTTGACGTCTTCGAGCTGTCCCGGCACGCTTCCGCAATCCGCCGGCAACGCTCTTCGTGGTGATCGGCGAGCTGCTTGATCCGCGTCTTCAGTCCGTAGAACGGCACGCCATGGCCGGGCAGCACCAGGAGGTCGTAGGGTAGCGTGGTCGTCAGGCTTGCAAGCGATGCCAGATACTCTCCCAGCGAATTCTGGTCGGGCTCGACCGCCCAGACGCTGACATTGGGAGAAATCCTGCTCAGCACCTGATCGGCGGAGAGGAACAGCTTGTCGGCGGCGCAATAGAGCATCACCTGGTCGAGCGCGTGGCCGCCGCCGGTGATGACCTTGAAGCGCCGCGCGCCGATCGAAATCTCATCGCCATGCGAGATGCGGCGGTAGGCGGGCGGCAGGATCGAAACCCGTTTCAGATATTCCTGGCCGCGGCCCAAGAGCTTGTCGGTCAGGCTCTCGTCCATGCCGTGGCGGCGGAAGAACAGCCGCTGCGCCTGTTTGCGCTCCTCGGTGCCGCGGTTCTGGAAATAGACCGACTGCAGATATTCGACCTGCGACATGAACAATGGACATTCGAAGCGCTCGACCACCCAGCCGGCCAGCCCCACGTGATCGGGATGCGAATGGGTGACGATCAGGCGCGTGATCCTGACATGAGCCAGCGGGCCTTCGAACAGCGCGGTCCAGGCGGCGATCGATTCCTCGTTGCCGAAGCCGGAATCCACCATGGTCCAGCCGTCACCGTCGGCGAGCAGGTAGATGTTCACGTGATTGAGGCGGAACGGCAGGTTCAGGCGCACCCACAACAGGCCAGGCATCACCTCCACGACCTGTTCGGGCCCGGGATGACTTTCCCAGGGGTAACGAAGTGCCTCGACCGTGGACTGGACGGCTTGTGTCTTCGAGTGCATCGCCTTCACTGGCTATCGCAAATTGCCCGATGAAACTGCTTCTGCTCTCAGATCACTATCGGCGTATGGCACACAGAACACAATCGGGATTTGAGGCGCCTGCGCGCAAGGTAAAATGATCTGAGCGCGCTTGTCGTGCTTTGCGGAAAGCAAAAAGGCCGGCTTGGAGCCGGCCTTTTCAAACTCGCCTGATGGGAGGCTAGTCAGTACCTCGCAACCACCGGACCGCCCCAGTTGAAGCGATAATTCAGGCCAACCTTCACGACGTGGTCGTCGGTGCGGAAGCTGCCGAATGGGGCCAGTTGGGTTGGGATCGTGAAGCTTGAACTGCCGAAGTCGTAGAACTGATACTCGAGCTTGGCCGACCAGTTCTGGGTGAACAGGTATTCGAAGCCCGCGCCGACCGTGAAGCCGTTGCGACGATCGCCGGTGAGTGCGAAGGCGACGGGAACGCCGCCGCCGTTGATCAGCGATTCGCCATTGTCGGCGAAGGCATAGCCGCCCTTCACGTAGAGCAGGGCGGGACCCCAAGTGTAACCGATGCGGCCGGTCACCGAGCCGAGCGCGCGCTGGTCATTGGTGTAGAGGAAGCCACCCGGGAAGATGATGCCGTTGTTGTTGCTGCCGAGCCAGCTGTACTGGAATTCGCCGCCGATGACCCAGTTGGGCGCGAACTGATAGTCGCCGCCGAACTGCAGACCGCCGAGGAAACGGCCATTGTCGTTGTTGCCCGTGGTCAGGCCACCGAAATTGTTGTCACCGCTGAACGCGCCGCCGATGTGGCCGCCGACATAGAAGCCGGTCCAGTTGTAGAGCGGGGCGACGTAGGCCGGCGCCTTGGTGTAGGGGCGGGCGGGAAGATCGGCTGCAAGTGCTGGCACTGTCGCGCCGAGGGCGACAAGGGCCACAGTTGCCAGTAGGAACTTCTTCATTGGTTGGGACTCCAGAGTGTTTTCAGTCTTACGAGGACGGACGCGTTCTGCGTCGAGGGCGCGCACTTAAACGGCTTTGGCGTAAAAAGCTGTCACTCATCGGCCACACTTGCCGATAACCCAACCCATTGGTTGATAACGATTTTTTGTACTTAAGTGAAGCTTAATGAGGTCTGAAAGAAGCCTTGATTTTGCCGCGTGGCGATCGGGGCTGGACAGGGACGGAGCAAGGGATTCGAATGGCACCACCCGTGAGTTCCCGGTGCAAAGTCTCGTTCAGGCGCGGGGATTTTTCTTGCGGGCTGGTGCTGCCGGACAGGATTGAACTGTCGACCTCTCCCTTACCAAGGGAGTGCTCTACCACTGAGCTACGGCAGCCTGCTTTCTGAGACGAGAATCGGCCAAAAAGGCCGCACAAAGGCGGGCCGATCCTTGCCACAAGGGCCGCAGGCGCGCAAGCAGAAGAGCGGCTCAAGGAACGCGCCCACGAAACGGGCTGGATCGGGCCAGATCGATCGGGTTTCCAGTATTCGAACGGGTCGACGATGAAGGATCACGAGGATAAGAAATCCGGAAAGGCGGCGAGCGACTTACGCCACGAAAGGCTGAAGCAGGCGCTGCGCGAAAATCTCAAGCGGAGAAAGTCGCAAGCAAAGGGCCGGGAGGATTTCACTAACCCGTCGTCCAGTTCTGCTGACGTCGCAAGCGAGGGATCGGGCAAAAAGCACCCGGGCAAATGACCTGTTGGCTCGCCGCGGAATATCTTCGAATGTCCGCCTTTCCCTGAAGGCGAGAGTGAATTGTTGGGGCGGATCGATGGCAGACGAGGCGGAAAAGCAGGCGCCGGCAGAGATCGCATTTCCACGCTATGAGCAGACCTTTCCGACGCTGACGGCGGACGAAATCGCCCGGATCCGCCGGTTCGGTGAGATTCGCAACTTCAACGATGGTGAAGCACTTTTCGAGACCGGCAAGGTCGGTCCAGGCATGTTCGTGTTGTTGTCCGGGCATGTGGAGATCACGCGCCGCGACGGCCTCGGCCGCGTCACGCCTGTCATCGAACACGGGCCGGGCCAGTTTCTCGCCGAGCTTGGGCAACTCTCCGGCCGCAACGCGCTGGTCGATTGTAACGCCGATGGCGAGGTGGAGACGCTGCTGATTCCGCCGGAGCGTCTGCGCGCACTCCTGATTGCCGAGGCCGATCTCGGCGAGCGCATCATGCGCGCGCTCATCCTTCGCCGGGTCAGCCTGATCCGCGGCGGCGCCGGCGGGCCGGTCGTGAGCGGGCAGTCGAATTCGGCCGGCGTGGTCCGGCTGCAGGGTTTTCTCACCCGCAACGGCTATCCGCATCAATTGCTCGATCCGGTTGCCGACGGCGAGGCCGCCGCCTTGATCGCGCGCCATTCGCCCGTGGAGTCCGATTTCCCCCTTGTCGTCACGACCGACGGCACCGTGCTTCGTAACCCACGCGAATCAGAGCTCGCGCGCGCGATGGGCATGGTGCGCGCGCTACAGAAGGACAAGGTCTATGACGTGGCCGTCGTCGGCAGCGGTCCCGCCGGGCTGTCGACCGCGGTCTATGCCGCATCCGAAGGGCTTTCGGTTGCGGTTTGCGATACGCGGTCATTCGGCGGACAGGCCGGCGCCAGCGCCAGGATCGAGAATTACCTTGGCTTTCCGACCGGAATTTCCGGCCACGCCCTTACCGCGCGCGCCTTCAACCAGGCGCAGAAATTCGGTGCGGAAATCATGATCCCGGTCGAGGTGCACGCGCTGGATTGTTCGCGCCCCGACGGATCCTTCGGCCTCAAGCTCGAGAATGGGGACGTGTTGCGGGCGCGATCGGTCGTGGTCGCAAGCGGGGCGCGCTATCGGCGGCCCGAAATCGAAAACCTTTCGGATTTCGAAGGCCGCGGTGTCTGGTACTGGGCTTCCCCGATCGAGGCGCGGCTTTGCGCCCAGCAGGAGGTCGTCCTGGTCGGCGGCGGCAACTCCGCCGGTCAGGCCGCGGTTTTCCTCTCCGGCCATGCCCGCAAGGTTCATATGGTGATCCGCGGCGGCGGACTCGGCGCCAGCATGTCGCGCTACCTGATCGAGCGCATCGAGGCGGCGCCGAATATCGAGCTGATGTTCAATGCCGAGGTCACTGGCCTTCAGGGTGGCCAGGACGGCTCGCTGACGCGCGTGCGCTGGCGCAGCCGCCTTTCCGGCGAAGACAGCCTTCTGGACGTTCGCAACCTGTTTCTGTTCGTCGGCGCCGATCCCGCCACCGGCTGGCTCGAGGGTTGCGGGGTTGTGGTCGACCGCGCCGGCTTTGTGGTGACGGGGGCGCCAGACAAGAACAGCGAAGCGCGCATCGCCTCGCCGCTCGAAACCTCGGTGCCGGGCGTGTTTGCCGTCGGCGACGTGCGTTCGGGGTCGGTCAAGCGGGTTGGCGGTGCGATCGGCGAAGGCGCCCAGGTGGTTGCCGCGCTGCACGGCTATCTCGGCGATACCGCAAAGCCCGCGCTTTGACTCCGCGCCGGTTATGTCGCTCGCCCGGAGCCCGTGCCAATCGATGCTCCCGCGTTTGGATCGGCCGATGCGAAAACTCCGTGCAAGAGTCTCATCCCGCGCTATGTTTGAAAGCGCCTTTTTCAACGCGGCAAGGAGCACCAGATGGAAAGCAATTTCGCCGACGTTAACGGGATCAGGCTGCATTATCTCGCCGCGGGCAGGGGCGACCCCGTCGTACTGCTGCATGGCTTTGCCCAAACCAGCCATATGTGGCGGCCGTTAATCGCCGAACTCTCGGGCAGACACACCGTGATTGCGCCGGATCTGCGCGGCTTTGGTCAATCTGCGGCGCCTGCGGACGGATATACCAAGGCCGCCATGGCGCAAGATGTCCATGCACTTCTCAACAGCCTCAAACTCGACCGGGTTCGCCTGGTGGGGCACGACATCGGGCTGATGGTCGCCTACGCACTTGCCGCGCAATATCCGCAGGCCGTAGACCGGCTTGTGCTTATAGAAGCATTTTTGCCGGGCGTCGGTGACTGGAATAGTGTGTTTCTGCTGCGCGACCTCTGGCATTTCCATTTCTACGGCAAGACGCCACTGGCGCTGGTCACAGGGCGCGAACGGACTTATCTCGAACATTTCTGGAACGACTTCGCCGCCGATCCCCAGAAATCTGTGTCTGAAGAAGACCGCGAAATCTATGCGAATGCCTACGCGCAGCCGGGGCACATGGCCGCCGGAATGGAGGTCTTCCGCGCCTTTGCCAAAGACGCCGAAGACTTTGCCGGCTTTGCCAGGACGAGGCTGACCATGCCAGTGCTGGTTCTTTCGGGAGAGAGGGCCAGCGGACCATTCTTGATCGAGCAGGGCAAGATGGTGGCGACGAAGGTCGAAGGCGTTCTCGTCAAAGGATCGGGGCACTGGTTGATGGAAGAAGCCCCTGACCAAGTAATCCCCAAGCTCGTCGAATTTCTTGGCCGTTAGAGCATGATCCGGTGGCGGATCAGGATATGCCCGCGCACGGAGCGCCACTGCTCCGAGCAGCACGTGTAGCTTTTTTGGAGCGGCAGCCGTAGCATTTGTCAGAGATTCGAAGAGGGGAGCGCGTCATGGTCTTGGGGTTGAGCCTGTCTGCTTTCACGATGGTGCATGTCATCATCAGCCTGATCGGAATTGTGACCGGCTTCATCGTTCTGTTCGGGCTTTTCGGCTCACATCGAATGCCCGGCATGACCGCGCTGTTCCTGCTCTCCACGATACTGACCAGCGTCACCGGCTTCCTGTTTCCGTTCGACAAGCTGCTACCCTCGCACATCGTCGGAATCGTCTCGCTGATCGTGCTCGCGATCGCATGCTTCGCACTCTACGTCATGAAGCTCTCCGGTGCGTGGCGCTGGATCTATACGCTGACCGCGATGATCGCGCTTTATCTCAACGTCTTCGTTTTGGTCATCCAGAGCTTCCTCAAGGTCGGCCCGCTGCACGCGCTGGCCCCGAGCGTGCCGCCGAGCGAGCCGCCCTTCGCCGTCGTCCAGGGCCTCGTGCTGGTATTTTTTGTCATCGCGGTTATCGGCGCGGTGCGGCGCTTCCGCCCGGCGTAAGACCGCTTTCGATCTCACCCTCCCTGGCAGCCATCGCGGAGGGTGTGCTTTGCGCGAATAATGGCTCGATTTGAAAGCCCATTCGCGGGCCCCGGCGGGGTCGGGATCATGATGCGATTAACGCCAGGCCTGTGCCAATTCCAGCACGCTGTGGAAATATCAATCGCCTTTGCCGTCAGTCCCATCAAATAGCCGCAAACTTCGAAGCTTTTGCGGGCAGAATGCCTTCCTCTAATACTTTATGCATCGCAAGAGCAGGTTTCGGCATGGATCGCATTCGCATCGTCGGCGGCAACAAGCTCAACGGCACCATTGCGATTTCAGGCGCTAAAAACGCGGCGCTGCCGCTGATGATCGCGGCGCTCCTGACCGACGAGACGCTTATCCTCGACAACGTGCCGCGGCTCGCCGATGTGGCCCAGCTGCAGCGCATTCTTGGCAATCACGGCGTCGACATCACCTCGGTGGGAAAGCGGCCCGGCGACCGGCAATATCAAGGCCAGACCCTGCATATTTCGGCGGCCAACATCATCGATACCACCGCGCCCTATGAGCTGGTATCGCGGATGCGCGCCAGTTTCTGGGTGGTCGCGCCGTTGCTTGCGCGAATGCACGAGGCACGGGTTTCGCTGCCCGGCGGCTGCGCCATCGGCACGAGGCCGGTCGATCTCCTGATCCTGGCGCTGGAAAAGCTCGGCGCCGAGATCGCCATCGACGGCGGCTATGTGGTCGCAAGCGCGCCAGGAGGTCTCAAGGGCGCAACGATCGACTTTCCCAAGGTGACGGTCAGCGGCACCCATGTCGCCGTGATGGCGGCAAGCCTTGCGAATGGCACGACCGTCATCACCAACGCCGCGCAAGAGCCGGAAATCCTCGATCTCGCCGATTGCCTGAACAAGATGGGCGCGCGCATCTACGGTGCCGGTACCCCCCGCATCACGGTCGAAGGCGTGAGCAGGCTTCACGGCGCGCGACACACCGTGCTTCCCGATCGCATCGAGACCGGCACCTACGCGATGGCGGTGGCGATGACCGGGGGCGACGTCCTGCTCAGCGGCGCGCGTGCGGAACTTCTGCAATCCGCGCTCGACGTGCTGTCGCAGGCCGGCGCCGAGGTCACCGTCAACAACGAAGGCATCCGGGTCGCCCGCAACGGTGCGGCCATCAATCCGGTGCGGGTTTCGACCGCGCCGTTTCCGGGCTTTCCCACCGACCTGCAGGCCCAGCTGATGGCGCTGATGGTTTGCGCCACGGGCTCCTCGCATATCACCGAGACGATCTTCGAGAATCGTTTCATGCATGTGCAGGAGCTGGCGCGTTTCGGCGCGCGGATTCAGCTCGACGGCGAAACCGCCACCATTCACGGCATCGAAAAGTTGCGCGGCGCGCCGGTGATGGCGACCGACCTGCGCGCGTCGGTGTCGTTGGTCATCGCCGGGCTCGCCGCCGAAGGCGAGACCATGGTCAACCGCGTCTACCACCTCGACCGCGGATTTGAGCGGCTGGAGCAGAAGTTGTCGGCGTGCGGCGCTTCCATCGAGCGCATCAGCGACTGACTAGAGCTCCGATTCCGAAGTTCGCAAGCTATCGCGGCGACCTCTGATGCGAACCTCGGATTCAAAGGAGCTCTATAGCGTTTTCGAGCGAAGTGGATACCGGTTCGCGTGAAGAAAGCGCGTCAAAACAAAAGATTAGAGCCTCGGTTCTGATTCAATCAGAACCGAAAAGGCTCTAGCAACTTATTAATTTGAGTAGCGGCCTTGAATTTGAAGTTCCTGTCACGAACCTGCCGCGATACCGATAGGAACTTCAAATTCGCCGCACTAAATGCAGGCGGATCGGTGTCGCCCCAACTCAAATTGATCGCCCTCGATACCGAGGACCTCGCGGTCATTTCCACCCATGTACAGGACGCCCGCGTCCAGACCTCCGATATTGTCTGGCGCCAGGGCGAGAAGCGGCTGGTGATCGGCATGAACCGGCTGGACTGGGAACAGACGCTGGCCGGCGAAACCTCGCCGCGCCGCCTGATCGCGGCCCTGCGTTTTGATCGCGTGCTGGCCTGCAAGTCGCGCAATATCGATCTGGCGACGCCGGACAAGGTGCTGGAACTGGTCGGGATCGAGTTTCACCCGGCCGAGGCGCCCGGCGGCAGCGCGGTCCTGATGTTCAGCCGCGGCGAGGCGCTGCGGCTGGATGTCGAATGCCTGGAATGCGAGCTGTGCGACCTCGGCGTCGACGATCTGGTGGTCTGATTCTAACATTGGGTAGCGAATATCAAATCCACTCCCACTAGGTGCCGGCGATTCCGGCAATGACGTGCCGCCGCCGGCGCGGGGCGGTTAGCGGCAGCCATCGAAGGGTTGACGGCGATGGGCCGTCGCGCCATTGAGCAGAGGGCCCTTGCCCCTCAAAGCGCGCTCGTTTTTGCGTCGAATCGCGATCGCGCTTTAATTTGTTGTCTAAGCATGGTCTTTTGGGAAGACCGGTTCCGCCTTTCGGAATCATGCTTTGGACCGCCGCCGGAAAGCCACCATGCCTGTTCGACTGGACAGAAACAGCGCCGACTTCACCAGGGAATTTGCCGAATTCCTCGCGATGAAACGCGAGGTTGCCGCTGATATCGAGGCCGCCACCCGCGCCATCGTCGAGGATGTCGCCAGGCGCGGCGATGGGGCGTTGATCGAGGCGACGGGCAAATTCGATCGGCTCGATCTCGATGCACAGCACCTGCGCATCGGCACGGACGAAATCGCGGCAGCGGTGAAGGCTTGCGACCGGACGACGATGGAGGCGCTTGAGCTTGCCCGCGAACGGATCGAGACTTTCCACCGCAGGCAATTGCCGAAGGACGAACGCTTCACCGACGCGCTCGGTGTCGAGCTCGGCTGGCGCTGGAGCGCGATCGAATCGGTCGGCCTTTACGTTCCCGGCGGCACCGCCGCCTATCCGTCCTCGGTGCTGATGAACGCGGTGCCGGCCAAGGTCGCCGGCGTTCCCCGCCTGGTGATGGTGGTGCCCTCGCCCGACGGCAAGCTCAATCCGCTGGTGCTCGCGGCGGCGCATCTTGGCGGCGTATCCGAAATCTATCGCGTCGGCGGCGCACAGGCGGTGGCGGCGCTCGCCTACGGTACCGCGACCATTGCGCCGGTCGCCAAGATCGTCGGGCCCGGCAATGCCTATGTGGCGGCTGCCAAGCGGCTGGTGTTCGGCAAGGTCGGCATCGACATGATCGCCGGACCTTCAGAGGTGCTCGTCATCGCCGATCGGACCGCCAATGCAGACTGGATCGCCGCCGATCTACTGGCGCAGGCCGAGCACGACGTCAACGCCCAGTCGATCCTGATCACCGACGATGCGGCGCTGGCGGGTGAGGTCGAGCGCGCGATCGAGGTGCAACTTTCGCTCCTGCCGCGCGCTCGTATCGCGCGCGCCTCGTGGAACGATTTCGGCGCCGTCATTCTGGTTGACACTATCGGCGAGGCGATCGAACTGGCGAATGCGATCGCCGCCGAGCACCTGGAGATCATGACGGCGGACCCGGAATCGCTTGCGGAGCAAATCCGCAATGCCGGCGCGATCTTTCTCGGACCCCACACCCCGGAAGCGATCGGCGATTATGTCGGCGGCTCCAACCACGTATTGCCGACGGCGCGATCGGCGCGGTTCTCATCCGGCCTTGGCGTGCTCGACTTCATGAAGCGCACCTCGGTGCTCAAATGCGGACCCGACCAGCTCCGCTCGCTCGGCCCGGCGGCCATGACGCTGGGCGAGGCCGAGGGCCTCGAGGCGCACGCGCGTTCGATCGGACTGCGCCTCAATCTGTCATGACCAAACTGCCGCCAGGGGACGACACGCAAAACCGCATCGTCGCGGTGACGCTCGACGAGGAGTCGATCGGACGTTCGGGGCCGGATATCGAGCACGAGCGCGCGATCGCCATCTATGACCTGATCGAGCAGAATCTGTTCGCGCCCGAGGGCGTCAACGACGGCCCGTTCACGCTGCACATCAGCATCACCGGCAACCGCCTCGTCTTCGACATCCGCCACGAGAACGGCGCGCCGGTCGTGGCGCATTTGTTGTCGCTGACGCCGTTCCGGCGGATCGTGAAGGACTATTTCATGATCTGCGACAGTTACTATGAGGCGATCCGTACCGCGACCCCAGACAAGATCGAGGCCATCGACATGGGCCGGCGTGGAATTCACGACGAAGGCTCGCGCACCCTGCAGGAACGGTTGAAAGGCAAGGTGCGGATCGATTTCGAAACGGCCCGCCGGCTGTTCACGCTGATCTGCGTGCTGCACTGGAAGGGCTAAAGCGCGATGAAGTTAGATTCGAGCTCTTCCTGCAACAAAAGTGTGCTCCCTCTCCCACCCAACTCGGGTTTACCCGAGTTGGGCATGTTCAACTTTCGAAGTCGGATAAATCCGACTTCGATGGGAGAGGGTTGGGGTGAGCGACTGTGTTGGCTGTCAAGCGGGTTGCCATGGCGTTTTGGTCCTGAGCATGGCGTTGAGGATTGTGAGCAGCTTGCGAGCGACGGCGATCAAGGCGACCAGCTTGGGCTTTCCGGCAGC
>Ga0210396_10000260_pt1 | contig 78534 bp, 86 predicted proteins | sample IncBWH17OmetaG_FD_155466 | JGI IMG/M metagenome (GOLD analysis project Ga0210396, IMG submission 155466) | Forest soil microbial communities from Barre Woods Harvard Forest LTER site, Petersham, Massachusetts, United States - Inc-BW-H-17-O ... | reverse complement strand
TTGGCAAGGATGATGTCGAGCGCGGCATGGTGTTGGCGAAGCCGGGATCAATTACTCCGCACACCAAGTTCAAGGCCGAGGTTTACATTCTGACGAAAGAAGAAGGCGGGAGGCACACGCCATTCTTCAAGGGATACCGCCCGCAGTTTTATTTGCGCACGACGGACGTGACGGGCGTAGCGGAGTTGCCGGCGGCAACCGAGATGGTGATGCCGGGAGACAATGTCAGCCTGGTAATTGAGTTGATCACGCCGGTGGCCATGGAAAAGGGCTTACGCTTCGCGATCCGCGAAGGCGGACACACGGTAGGCGCTGGAACCATCAGCGAGATTGTGCAGTAAGCGAAAATTGCGGCTTGCAGTTCGCCGCCAGTTCTTTCTTCCCGGACAGCCGGGAGGGGTTAGCGAGAGTTCAAAGTGATTGGAAAAGAAAGAATTCGTATCCGGTTGAAGGCTTACGACTATCGCATCCTGGATCAGTCCACGGGCGAAATCGTCGAGACCGCGAAGCGCACGGGCGCGCAGATCGCGGGACCGATTCCATTGCCCACGATGAAAAACAAGTACTGCGTGCTGCGTTCTCCGCATGTGGATAAGAAATCGCGGGAGCAATTCGAGATTCGTACACACAAGCGTCTTCTGGATATTCTCGAACCCACACAGCAGACGGTCGATGCGCTGATGAAGCTCGACTTGCCGGCGGGCGTGGACGTCGAGATCAAGGCGTTTGGCAAGGAACATAAGTAGTCGTTGGTCATTCGTCGTTGGTCGTTGGCCAATGCCGATGACTCCCAGCCAATAGCCACTGAGCCAAGCTGGGCGGAGAAGAAGAAAGATATGGCAAAGGTAACTGGAATCCTAGGCAAGAAGGTTGGCATGACGCAGCTCTTTGACGACAAGGGCGACGTTCATCCCGCGACCGTGCTGCAAGCTGGGCCCTGCGTGATTACGCAGCACAAGACGCAGACCAAAGACGGCTACGTTGCCGCCCAGATCGGCCTGGTTGAGTTTGTGAAAGAGTCGCGGCTGACCAAGCCCGCTCGCGGACATCTGGGCAAGAACAATCTGCCACCGGTCAAATTCATGCGCGAGGTTCCAATCGAAGTCGAAGAAAAGTCAGAGGCCAATGGCGACGGGCTGGTGAAAGCCGGTGATCGCGTGCTGGTGGATATCTTCGACGGCGAGAAATTCGTGGATGTCGTCGGAATCAGCAAGGGACGCGGTTTCTCCGGCGTCGTCCGACGGCACCATTTCGCCGGTGGTCCCAAGTCGCACGGTTCGATGTTTCAGATCACAGGCTCGATTGGTTCGTCCGCGTTTCCGTCGCGTGTGTTTAAGGGTATGCGCATGTCGGGACACATGGGCGTGGACCGTGTGACTGTGCGCAACTTGCGGGTTCTCGGCATGGACAAGGAAGACAACCTGCTGGTGGTCGAAGGCAGTGTGCCTGGCCCCAAGGGCGGGTATCTGGTGATCACGAAAGCCAAGAAGCCGCCCAGAGAGCGGCGTGGATTCGCCGGATCGGCGACGGTTGACCCATTGAAGGCAGCCAAGCGCGCGGCCAAGAAGGCTTAAGAAGCGGTCGTTGGTCCTTGGCCGTTCGTCGTTGGCCTAGGCGGTAGAGTTTCGAGCAAGAGTTACGTTTATGGCAACCATTGACATTCACAATCTGAGCGGAGCCAAAGTCGGCAGCCTGGAACTGGCTGACGAGATTTTCGGTGCGGTGAACGAGGACCTGTTGTGGGAGGCGGTAAAACATTATCGCGCTGCTCAGCGGGCCGGAACTCACGCGACCAAGAACAAGAAGCTGGTTTCCGGAGCCGGCAAGAAACTTTGGAAACAAAAGGGCACTGGACGGGCTCGCGTGGGTTCGATTCGTTCGCCACTATGGCGGCATGGCGGCACGGTGCACGGTCCGCAGCCTCACTCCCACGACTACGCTTTTCCCCGCAAGAAATTGTTGGGAGCGTTACGTTCGGCGTTGGCTTCAAAGTTCGCTGACGGCAAGCTCATCATTGTGAGCGCATTTGACGTGAAAGAGCCCAAGTCCAAGCAGTTCCGCGAAGCCCTCGATGCGCTCAAAGTCGATGGTACAGCGCTGTTGGTCGAGGTTCCCAAGCACGAGAATCGCAATCTGGCTCTAAGTTCTCGAAATCTTCACGGGGTTGAATTGGTGAACGGCAACGAGGTACATCCGTATCATCTGCTGCGCTACGACCGGGCAATCTTCTCGCAGCCGGCGATCGAGAAGCTGCAGATTTCGCTGAAGAGTTCGATTTCGAAGCGGCAGCACAAGCCGGCGGAAGGCGAGGGCGCGGCAGCGAAGAAGGCCTCGCGCGCTCCGCGGCGCCGGACGCGACATGAAAAAGCGGCGGAGGTAGCCTGATGAAATCCGCATACCAGATTCTTCGGCGCCCGGTGATTACCGAGAAAGGCCTGGCCATCAAGGAAAACCAGAACACACTGGTTTTTCAAGTGGCCACGGCGGCGACCAAGACGGAAATTAAGGAAGCCGTGCAGGGCATTTTCAAAGTGAAGGTGCATTCGGTTCGCACCGCGACATATCCCGGCAAGGAGCGTCGGCGGGGAAAGTTTGCCGGCTACCGTCCCGATTGGAAGAAGGCGTACGTGCGGCTGAAGGCCGGCGAGAAGATGCCGGAGTACGCGCAGAACTTGTAGCCGTTGGTCGTTCGTCGTTGGTCGTTGGCCAACCAGAAAGACTTCAACGGCAAAGAAAAAGCTTAAGAGCTAGAAGCTAAGAGCTGATTTATGGCAATCAAGACTTACAGACCGACAACCCAGACGTTGCGTTATCGCACCACGCTGGTCAACGACGATATTACCAGTACGCAGCCGCACAAGCCGCTGCTCGAACCCAAGCCGCGGACGGGCGGGCGGCGCAATTCGGGTCAGACCACCATGCGGTTCATAGGTGGCGGCCACAAGCGCAAGCTGCGCATTATTGACTTCAAGCGCGACAAAATCGGGATTCCGGCAACCGTGGCCACGATTGAGTACGATCCCAATCGCTCGGCCCGCATCGCTTTATTGAGCTATGCCGATGGCGAGAAGCGTTACATCTTGCAGCCCGACGGACTCAAGGTCGGGCAAAAAGTGTTGAGTGGTCCCGATGCCGATATTCTGGTGGGCAATGCGCTGCCGTTGCACAACATTCCTCCGGGCACGACGATTCACAATGTCGAGTTGAAGCCGGGCAAGGGCGCGCAGATGGTGCGTTCGGCGGGCGGCGCGGCTCAGTTGGTTGCCAAGGAAGGCGAGTATGCGTTGGTGAAATTGCCCTCCGGCGAGATTCGCAAAGTTGCGCAGGGCTGCATGGCGACGATTGGCCAGGTGGGCAATCTCGATCATGAAAACGTTACCATCGGCAAAGCCGGGCGTTCACGCTGGCTGGGCAAGCGGCCGCATAATCGCGGTGTCTCCATGAACCCGGTGGATCACCCGCACGGCGGTGGCGAAGGCAAAACTTCCGGTGGCCGCCATCCGGTGACCCCGTGGGGCCAGCCGACCCGCGGATACAAGACGCGAAACAACAAGCGCACGGACGCATTTATCGTCAACCGGCGCGGCAAGAAGTGACGCCGTTCGCTGGGCGTCTGAGCCCAGCGGCGTCATCCCGAGCGGAGCGAGGGATCTCCGGAACTGAGAGCTAAAACTTTATGGCACGTTCAACAAAAAAAGGACCGTTCGTGGATGGTTTCCTGCAAACGCGGGTGGAAGGCATGAACTCGCGCAACGAGAAGAAGGTGCTGCGCACCTGGTCGCGGCGCTCAACCATTGTCCCCGAAATGGTGGGCCACACGATCGCTGTACACAACGGCAAGAAGTTTATTCCGGTGTACATCACCGAGAACCTGGTGGGTCACAAGCTGGGCGAGTTTAGCTTCACCCGCCAGTTCAAGGGACACTCGATGAGAGCGGCGACCGAAACAGCAGCCAAACCGGCAGGTATCCCGGGTGGACCGGGTGCTCCGAGTCCGGCCGCGGGAGCGGCTCCGGCAGCCCCGGCGCCGAAGGCGTAAAGGAGACGCACGATGGAATTTCGAGCTCAAGCACGCTTCATGCGCGTCTCGCCGCAGAAAGCTCGCCTGGTGCTGGACCTGATCAAGGGCCGCCGGGTGGAGGATGCGCTCAATACGCTGGTCTTCACCAAGAAGCGGGTCGCGGCGACGGTCGAGAAGTTGCTCCGTTCCGCGCTGGAAAATGCCAACTATCTGAGTTCGGAAAAGGGCTTGGACGTTGACGTCGACAAGTTATATGTGAAGCGCGCCGTCGCCAACGACGGGCCGCGGATGAAGCGGATTCGCCCGGCTCCGATGGGCCGCGCTTATCACTACGTACGGCGCATCTCGCACATCGAAATCGAGCTGGCGGAACGAGGTAAGAGTGGAGAGGCGGTGGCGAACGTCGTGGGCGCCGAGAGAGTGAGCGGCACCTCGACGGGCGCTTCGAAGCCCAGAGCTAAAGGCAAAGCTAAAGCGCCGGCAGGGAAAAGCAAGACCAAGCCGGCCAAGAAGTTTGCGGGCGCACGATAGGATTCGTCAGGGTCGTTGCTAGGTTGATTTAGGAGAGACGATGGGACAAAAAGTTCATCCTTATGGTTTTCGCTTGGGCTACACCAAGCCGTGGAAGTCGCGCTGGTTTGCCGAGCGGGACTACGACAAGCAGCTGCTCGAGGACGTTAAGCTGAAGAACGAACTGAAAGATAAGCTCAAATCGGCGGGCGTGAGCTCGATCGAAATCGAGCGTCCAGGAAACAAGCTTCGCGTGATTATCAAGACTGCTCGTCCTGGAATCATCATCGGCCGCAAAGGGGCTGAAATCGACAAGCTCAAGGCGGACGTGCAGAAGCGCATGAATGGCCGCGAAATCTACATCGACATTCAGGAAGTGCACAAGCCGGAACTGGATGCACAACTGGTGTCAGAGTCGATCGCGCTGCAACTGGAAAAGCGCGTGGGCTTCCGGCGCGCCATGCGCAAAGCGGTGGATTCGGCGCTGCGCTTCGGTTGCAAGGGAATCAAGGTTCGCGTCAGCGGCCGTCTCAACGGAAATGAAATCGCCCGTTCGGAGTGGTATCTGCAGGGCCGTTTGCCTCTGCACACGTTGCGCGCCGACATTGATTATGGCTTCACCGAAGCCCGGACTACTTACGGAGTCATTGGTGTGAAGGTCTGGGTTTATAAAGGCGAGATCCTGCCGGCAGCCAAGAAGCGCGAACCGCAGCAAGTTGGGGGCGCATTCTAACCTGTTAGAGACGTAGCATGCTACGTCTTGAGCTAAGAGCTAGAAGCTAAGAGCGAATTTATGTTGATGCCAAAGAAAGTAAAGTACCGCAAGCAGCAGCGCGGACGGATGACCGGCAAAGCCTGGCGCGGCAGCGAGCTGGCTTTCGGGGACTACGGACTCAAGGTGCTCGAGCCGGGCTGGATTACCGACCGGCAGATCGAGGCCAGCCGGGTCGCGATGACGCGTTTCGTCAAGCGCGGCGGCAAAATCTGGATCCGATTGTTTCCAGACAAGCCCGTCACCAAGAAACCGGCTGAAACTCGTATGGGAAAAGGCAAGGGAGCGCCGGATCACTGGGTCGCGGTGGTTCGTCCCGGCAAGATCCTGTTCGAAATGGAAGGGGTCTCGCCGCAGGATGCTTCCGAGGCTATGCGCCTGGCTTCGCACAAGCTGCCCTTGCGCACCAGGTTCGTGAAACGCGAGTCGGCGGCGCACTGAAATTGATTGATGCCAAGAGCGAGAACTGGGACTGACTTATGAAATCGGAAAAAATCCGCAATCTGACCGACGAGGAGCTTCTCCACCAGGAGCGTGATCTCAACGATCAGCTCTTCAAGCTGAAGTTCCAGCTCAACATGGGACAGACCGAGAGCCTGAAGAAGCTTCGCGGCATGCGCCGTGACATCGCGCGGGTGAAGACCATCGGCCGTGAGCGTGAACTCGCCGCCAGCCGCAAAACGGAGAGCAAGTAATGCCAGAGACAAACGCACAACACAGCCAGCCAGCGGACGCAGGCCGGCGCAAGGAAGTGGTTGGCGAAGTGGTTTCCAACCGGATGAAGAAGACCATCGTGGTTTCGGTGGTGCGCAAGAAGTCGCACGCTTTTTATGGCCGCGTGGTTTCAAAGGCAAAAAAGTTCTACGCCCACGATGAAAAGAACGAAGCTCGCATCGGCGATGTGGTGCGCCTGGAAGAGACCCGTCCGCTATCCAAACTGAAGCGCTGGCGGCTCAAGCAGATTGTTCGCAAGACCGCGCTGGTACCTGAGATCGCGGCAGACGTTAAGTAAGCACAGAGCCTTGGGGGGGACTGAATTATGGCCGTGATGATGAGAACTTGGCTCGAGGTCGCCGACAACTCCGGCGCCCGCAAACTGCAGGTCATTCTGCCGCTGGGTGGCTCGACCGGCCTGCGGGCTGGCCTGGGCGATGTGGTCACCGCCAGCGTGAAAGAAGCCTCTCCTGATGGGCAGGTAAAAAAGGGGACGGTGGTCAAAGCGGTGATCGTGCGAACTCACAAAGAGTATGGCCGCCGCGACGGCACGTATATCCGCTTCGATGAGAATGCGGCGGTGCTGATCAACGAAGCTGGCGAGCCGGTCGGGACGCGCGTTTTCGGGCCGGTGGCCCGCGAACTGCGCGAGAAAAAGTTTTTGAAGATTGTGTCCCTGGCGCCCGAAGTACTGTAGGGACGTGCGGCAGAGAGGTAGCTAGCTACGTCTCTACAGAGTGGAAGGATTGGCAATGAGAACAGTGAGCACCGAACATAAGCGAGTCGACATCCGGCGCAACGACACCGTGAAGGTGATCACCGGACGGGATAAAGGCAAGGAAGGCCGCGTTCTGCGTGTGTTTCCGAACGACAACAAGATTCTGGTCGAACACGTCATGATCGTGAAAAAGCACGTGCGCCCGAATCCGCAGCGCAACGTGAAGGGCGGAATTGCCGAGCAGGAGAGCCGCATCGCACTGTCCAATGTGCAGTTGGTGTGCGGGACCTGCGGACCGGTACGCATCGGTCACGAAGTCCGCGGCGACCGGAAGGTGCGGGTGTGCAAGAAGTGCGGAACAACGCTGGACAAGTAAATTCCTGGCGGCTTGCTCCTCGCCTCCAGTGAGGTCAGCTAGAAGCTAGGAGCCAGAAGCTGGTAGCAGGTACTAACGCAATGGCAAAAGATAAAAAAGAAAAAAAAGGCGGACAGCAGGAAGAGCAGAAAGCTCCTGCAGTCGCGCGTCATAGCGCCAAAGAGACGCCGCGGCTGAAGGCGCGCTTTCAGAAGGAAGTTGCTCCCACGCTGATGAAGGAATTCGATCTGAAGAATCCCATGGCGGTGCCGCACCTGCATAAGATTGTGGTCAACATGGGTGTGGGCCAAGCCACGCAGAACGCGAAGATTCTCGACCCAGCAGTGAATGAACTGGGCCAGATTACCGGCCAGAAGCCGGTGGTGACGCGGGCCAAGAAATCCATCGCGGCCTTCAAGGTGCGCGAAGGCCAGGCAATCGGTGCGATGGTTACTCTGCGGGGCGACCGCATGTACGAATTCTTCGACCGGCTGGTGAATGTGGTGCTGCCCCGGGTGCGCGACTTCAAGGGAGTTTCGACGAAGTCGTTCGATGGCCGCGGGAATTACACGCTCGGCTTGCACGACCAGTTGATTTTCCCGGAAATTGATTATGCCAAGGTGGACAAGCAGAAGGGCATGAACGTCACGATTGTGACCACCGCCCGCAGTGACGACCAGTCGCGAGCTCTGCTGCGTCATCTCGGCATGCCGTTCCGGGCGTAGGAAAGCAGGAATTGAGAGATTGAGTTGTTGATTTAGGTATTAAAAGAAAGGCTTCATGACTACTGCGAAACGAGTTAAGGACAAGAAAATCCAAAAGACGTTTCAGACGGCGCGCGACAACAAAGAAAAGCGGCCGAAATTCTCTACGCGGCGGCACAACCGCTGCCAGATCTGCGGACGTCCGCGCGCTTTTCTGCGCAAGTTCGGCATCTGTCGCTTGTGTTTCCGGGGCCTTGCGCTGCGTGGCGAAATTCCCGGGGTTTCGAAGTCGTCCTGGTAGTTGGGAAGGGCGCGGCTTCAGCCGCGCTGCAGGCAGTAGGTTACAGACGTCGTCGCGGGTTCTTCGGCGCAAAGCAAGAATGGCCGAAGCAAACGGGCGATTGAGGAGAAGGAACGCATGAGGTTGACCGATCCGGTCGCAGATATGCTGACGCGAATTCGCAATGCGATTAGCGCCCGGCACCAGAAGGTAGATATTCCTGCCTCCAAGCTGAAGCTGGAGATTGCCCGCATCCTGAAGGAAGAGGGCTATATCTCGAATTTCAAGGCGACGGAAGAGGAAGGGCACAAGATTCTGCGCGTCTACCTGAAATACGCCAACAACAACGAAGCGGTGATCTCGAATGTGAACCGCGTCTCGCGGCCGGGATGCCGTGTGTATGTGCGGCGAACCGAGATCCCTCGCGTACTGGGCGGGATGGGCATTAACATTCTCACCACGCCTCGCGGTGTGATGACCGGACGCCAGGCGCGCAAACAGGGCCTGGGTGGCGAGTTGCTCTGCGAAGTTTGGTAAGAACCGCTCCTGGCTGCTAGCTTCTAGCTTTTAGCCTGAGCACCTGAATGAAGATGCCGACGTGGTTGGGCATCAGGATCGCGCAAGTGTAATAGCGGAGCGGCAAAGCTAGTAGCTAGAAGCTAGTAGCTGAAAGCCAAGAGCTGAAAGCTGAGAGCTTACTTATGTCACGAATTGGAAAAAAACCGATCCCGCTCCCCAAGGGAGTCACGGTCAAGATTGAGGGCGACACGGTTGCCGTTCAGGGCCCGAAGGGCAAACTGGACACGCACCTGCCTGCTGGCATCAAAGTTCAGCAGCAAGATGGAAATCTCGTAGCGATACGTGAAAACGATTCGCAAGCGGCTGTCCACGGTCTGGCTCGCGCATTGGTCAACAACGCTGTCGAAGGCGTCACCAAGGGATGGACCCGCGACCTCGAAATCGTCGGCATCGGCTATCGCGCCGAAATGAAAGGCAAGAACACGGTGGTGTTCAGTCTGGGCTACTCTCATTTGATCGAGTACCCGCTGCCTGTCGGCATTGAAGCGACGGTTGATCCTAAGCAGACCAAGCTGAGCGTCACCGGAATCGATCGCCAGAAAGTCGGACAGGTCGCTGCCGAAATGCGCAGCCTGCGTCCACCCGATCCGTACAAGAATAAAGGTGTACGTTATGCGGGCGAACGTTTGAAGAAGAAAGTGGGCAAAACCGGAGCGAAGTAATTCGTCGTTGGTCGTTGGCCACTGGTCGTTGGCCAATACGAACTGACGACGTGGGTCTTGGTTTTGACGAACGACCAACGACCAACGACCAAGGACATTTTTTATGCTTACACGGACATCGAAAAACACCAACCGGCGGCACGTACACGAGCGCATTCGCAAGAAGATCCTCGGAACTTCGGAGCGGCCGCGGCTGAACGTATACCGTTCGCTGAACCATATCTATGTGCAACTGATCGACGATTTGCAGGGCAACACCGTGGTCTTCGCGCACTCCGCGGAGGGCAAAAAGGGCGAGCGGCGCACCGGCGGAAACGTGGCCTCGGCCAAAGAAGTCGGCAAGCTCATCGCGGAGCGGGCGAAGGCCAAAGGAATCAGCAAAGTTGTTTTCGATCGTGGCGGTTATATCTATCACGGCCGGGTGAAGGCTCTGGCCGACGCAGCCCGCGAAGCCGGTTTGCAATTCTAGATTTTATGGGACTGGGTCTTTAACCCGGTTGGCCGAGCGAAGCTCGGCGGAGAGAAGAAACGAGAATCAAAGAATGCCAACAGTCATTAAGAAGCTTGATGCGGGTTCCTACCAACTGAAGGACCAGGTAGTGGCCATTAACCGGGTCACCAAGGTGGTCAAAGGCGGCAAGAATCTTTCCTTTGCTGCTCTGGTCGTGGTCGGAGATCCCAGTTCCGCCGTCGTCGGATACGGCTCGGGGAAGGCGAAGGAAGTTCCTCAGGCCATCCGCAAGGGGATTGAGTCGGCGAAGAAGAATCTGATGAGGATCAACCTCACCCAAACCAGCATCCCGCACATTGTGCTGGGGCGCTTTGGATCGGGAATGGTGCTCTTGAAGCCCGCCCCTGAAGGCACGGGCGTGATCGCCGGTGGGGCCGTGCGCGCGGTCATGACGTCAGCCGGTATTCAGAATGTGCTGACCAAATCGATCGGGACCACCAACCCGCACAATGTAATTAAAGCGACGTTTGATGCCCTGAAGAAATTGAAAAACCGTGCCGATGTGGCTGCGCTGCGCGGCAAAACCGCTGAAGAGTTGTAGGACGGAGTCTGGAATGACGGCAAAGAAATCGAATGCGGGCGGCGGAAAGATCCATCTGAAGTGGGTGCGTTCCGCGATTTGTGCCCCGGTAAAACAGAAGCTGGTAGTCAAGGGGCTGGGTTTTACGCGGTTGAACCAGGTGATTGAGCGTCCGGACAACCCCGCCATTCGCGGAATGGTGGCCAAGGTCCCGCATCTGGTCGAAATTGTGCAACTGTAATTTTTCCTAGAGACGTAGCTTGCTACGTCTCTACAGCGACGAGCAATTATGAATCTGTCGAATATTCGAGCACCGAAGAAGGCGAACTCCGGCAAGAAACGCGTCGGCCGCGGTATGGGTTCCGGCATGGGCAAAACATCCACGCGCGGACACAAAGGCCAGCGTTCACGCAGCGGTTCGCGCATGATGCGTGGCTTTGAAGGCGGCCAGATGCCGCTCCATCGCCGCATGCCCAAGCGCGGCTTCACTAATATCTTCCGCAAGGAATTCAATATCGTGAATCTGGAAAAGCTGGCCACGCTCGGTGAGACCACTATCACTCCCGAGATACTGCGCAAGGCCGGCGTCATCAGCACCAAACACCCGGTGAAGATCCTTGGCAACGGGGAGATCTCGATTGCGCTGACCGTGCACGCGCACAAATTCTCCAAGTCGGCCCAGGAAAAAATCACCAAGGCAGGCGGCAAGTTTGAGGTCTTGCAGTAATGCTTGAGAAATTAGCCAACATATTTCGCATCCCCGACCTGCGCAAGCGCATTCTTTTCACGCTGGGGCTGTTGGCGGTTTACCGCCTGGGTGGGCACATTCCCACGCCGGGCGTGAATGCGGACAAGCTGCAGCAATTCTTCGAACAGAACAAGGGCACATTCTTAGGCTTTGTCGACCTGTTCTCCGGCGGCCAGCTCCGGCGCCTGACCATTTTCGCGCTGGGCATTATGCCGTACATTACGGCATCGATCATTCTGCAGCTTTTGACTGTGGTTTATGAGCCGCTGGCGAAGTTGCAGAAGGAAGGCGAACTGGGACGCAAGAAAATCACCCAGTGGACGCGATATCTAACCGTCATTTTGAGTTCGGTTCAGTCGCTCGGCATCGCTATCAGTCTTGAAAAATCGGGCGATTTCGTAGTCAACCCCGGCGTTCCCTTCATCCTGATGACCATGCTCACGCTGACCACGGGCAGCGCCTTCATCATGTGGCTGGGCGAGCAGATTACCGAACGCGGCGTGGGCAACGGCATGTCGCTCTTGATCTTCGCGGGTATCGTAGTCGGACTCCCGCGCGGTGTAGCTGACCTGATCGACAAAGTCCGCACCAATGCCTGGGGCGCCTTTACCGCACCCGCCATGATTCTGCTCGTAGGCATCATGATTCTGGTGGTGGCGTTCATCGTTTACGTCGAACGCAGCGAACGACGGATTCCGGTGCAATACGCGAAGCGCGTCGTCGGACGCAAAGTCATGGGAGGCCAATCCACACACCTGCCGTTGCGCGTCAATGCTGGCGGCGTGATGCCTGTGATTTTTGCCTCTTCCATCCTGACCATGCCTCAGACCATGGGATATGGCCTGCGCAACAACCGGTACTTCGGCGATCTGATTCACTGGCTGGGCTGGGGCGAGCCGCTGTACACGTTTCTTTACGCGGTGGGCATTATTTTCTTCGCGTACTTCTATGTATCGATCGTCTTCAACCCCAACGAGGTTGCCGACAACATGCGGAAGTACGGAGGGTTTATTCCCGGGATCCGGCCCGGCAAACGAACCGCCGACCACATCAATGAGATTCTGACCCGAATTACTCTGGTAGGCGCTTTGTATCTGATCATCATTTCTTTCATTCCGGAGTGGATGATCACGGGAATCCATCTCAATCACCTGTATGGACCGATCGGAGCATTCTTCGAGCGGCTGCCTACTTGGGTGACGAACGGACTGGGTGTAACGTTTTATTTTGGCGGCACGTCGCTGCTGATCGTGGTCGGCGTGGCGATGGATACGGTGACGCAGATTGAAGCGCAGCTCATCATGCGCCACTACGACGGATTTACTCCACGCAGCGGACGTATTCGCGGACGCCGTAGTTGGACATGAGGAAGATTTGAGGTTTGCCGTACCGCCCGGTCGGCGGGTGGTTATGGAGCTGACCGCGTGCGCCTGGAAGCAGGGAACGTACTAGGTTCAGTTCGATGGAAACCTCACAAAACATCGGGCCGGTTGTCCTGCTTGGGCCGCCGGGTGCCGGCAAAGGCACGCAGGCCAAGCGGATTGCCGAACACTATGGCATTCCGCAGATCTCGACCGGAGACATTCTGCGGGCCAACGTGCAGCGCGGCACCGAGTTGGGCACACAGGCGCAGGCCATTATGGCTCGCGGCGAACTGGTTCCGGACGATCTGGTTTGCGACATGGTGGCGTGGCGGGTGCGTGACGCGGATTGCGAACGCGGTTTTATTCTTGACGGGTTTCCGCGGACGGCCCGACAAGCGGGCTGGCTGGATGCTTTTTTTGAGAGCGAGATCTTTGAAAACTCACATGGAGGCAAGTGCCTGCCAATTGTGATCCGCATCGACGTGGACTATAATCAGTTGGTAAAGCGGCTCACTGGACGCAGGACTTGTCTCGCCAACGGACACATCTATAACGTCTATTTCCAGCCATCTAGGGTCCCGGATATCTGCGATGTTGACGGTTCTCCGCTGGTAATTCGCAGCGATGATCGGGAGGAAGTGATTCGGGACCGTCTGCAAACGTATGACCTGCAGACCCGGCCCGTGGCGGAATACTATGAGCAAAAGGGACGCCTGGTTTCGGTGAATGGCGACTTGCCTGTGGGTGAAGTTTCCGGGCAGATGTTTTACGTGATTGAGCACCGGGATGGCAATTGTTTGTAAATCGACGGCCGAAATCGAGCGCATGCGGGCTAGCGGCCGCATCGTTCGGGAAGTGCTCGATCATGTTCGCGCGCTGGTAACTCCCGGAGCCACGACCATGGATCTGGAGCGCGCGGCCGAGAAAAAGATCAAGGATCTGGGGGCAAAGCCCGCATTCAAGGGTTATTACGATTATCCTTGCGTGCTTTGCACCTCGGTGAACGAAGAGATCGTGCACGGCATTCCGTCGGAAAAGCGGGTGCTGAAGGCGGGCGACATCGTTTCCATCGATTGCGGTGTGGTTCTCGATGGATACTACGGCGACGCTGCGATTACGGTGCCCGTGGACGAGTCGGTCAAGCCGGAAGTTCGCAAGCTGCTCGAGGTCACGGAGGCGTCCTTGTACAAGGGCATCGAGCAGGCGCGGCTGGGCAATGCGGTTGGCGATGTAGGCGCAGCGGTGCAGGAATTTGTCGAAGCGAACGGTTTCAGTGTGGTGCGCGAGTTTGTCGGGCACGGCATCGGAACCAGGCTCCACGAAGAGCCGCAAGTCCCGAACTTCGGAGCCCGTGGCCAGGGCGCCCGCCTGCGGGAAGGCATGGTGCTCGCGATTGAACCGATGGTAAATTTTGGCAAGCCCGGCACTCGCGTTTTGGATGACAAGTGGACCGCAGTAACCGCCGACGGGAGCTGCAGCGCGCATTTTGAACACTGCGTGGCGGTGACAAAAGAAGGTCCGGTGATTTTGACGCAATAAGAGCTCCTAGCTACTGGCTTCCAGCTAAGGACTCTAAAGCTAGAAGCAAGCAGCGCTAGAAGCTGAATTTAAGGAGTCGATGAGCAAAGAAGACGCGATTGAGGTGATGGCAACGGTTCTTGAGCCGCTGCCCAATGCCATGTTCAAGGTCGAACTCGAAAACAAGCACCAGGTGCTGGCGCACGTTTCCGGAAAAATGCGCAAGAATTTCATTCGCATCCTGCCCGGGGACAAGGTTGCGGTCGAGCTTTCGCCCTATGATCTGAATCGCGGCCGGATCGTGTATCGGTACAAATAAGCTCCTAGCTGCTAGCCACTGGCTAAACCCGTGATGGCTAGGAGCTAGGAGCTAGGAGCTGGTTTATGAAAGTAAGAGCATCAGTCAAGAAAATTTGCGATAAGTGCAAGGTCATTCACCGCAAGGGCGTGGTGCGGGTGATCTGCGAGACTTCCAAACACAAGCAACGCCAAGGATAAGATAAAGGACAAACATGGCACGCATTGCAGGCATCGACTTACCGCGCGGAAAGCACATCAACATCGCGCTGACCTATATCTACGGAATCGGCAATCCGCGCGCCGCCCGCATTCTCGATCAGGCGAAGGTCGAGCCGATGAAGAAAGTTCAAGACCTGGGCGAGGACGAGGTCAACCGCATCCGTCAGGTCATTGAGGCCGAAGGTCTGGTCGAAGGCGACCTGCGCAAGGAAGTTTCGATGAACATCAAGCGGCTCATCGAAATCGGCTCCTATCGCGGATACCGCCATCGCCGGAATCTGCCAGTCCGTGGACAACGCACGCATACCAACGCCCGCACTCGAAAAGGTCCGCGCAAAGGCACAGTCGCGGCGAAGAAGAAGACAGCGACGAAGACATAAAACCGTCGTTGGTCGTTCGTCCTTGGTCATTCGCATGAAATGACCAACGACCAAGGACCAACGACCAAGGACTGAAACACTATGGCAAAACCAGCAGCAGCCGGCGGCCCCGCGGCGCCAGAGAAAAAAGGCAAGAAGAAGACGTTCAAGAAGAAGGAGCGCAAGCATGTCTCCCACGGCATTGCGCACATCCAGGCTTCGTTCAACAACACGATCGTGACCATCGCCGATCAGGCCGGGAATGTGCTCTCGTGGAAGAGTTCCGGCTCTTTGGGATTCCGCGGGTCGCGCAAAGGCACGCCATTCGCCGCCCAGCAGGCCGCATCGAACGCCGCAGTGATGGCGCGCGATCACGGCGTACGCAGCGTCGAAGTGCGAGTCAGCGGGCCGGGTTCGGGGCGCGAGTCCGCAATTCGTGCGCTAGCGGCCTCCGGCATCGAGGTGCGCAACATCAAAGATGCGACGCCGATCCCGCACAACGGCTGCCGTCCGCCGAAGCGCCGAAGGGTTTGATTCGGATGAAGGTTTTTTTTTGTATTGTCGGAGGCTTGATGTTGTGTTTTTGGCCATGTGCTGGCCAGGCCGCGGGCAAGAGTGAAACGATCGAACTGCAGTCTATCTTGTTTTCAAGATGCGTGCGATCACGGCAGACGGCGGAGCCGCAAGACTTGTGGCCTACTCGAGTCGTGAACGTCAAGATTCGAAGACTCGGAGAGACGGTTTCCGGTGAATATCAGGAGACTGACACAGCCTGCAAGCAAACGTTCGGCAAGTCTTTTGAGTGGACGTCGAGGCAGTTCGAGCAAGCGAAAGCAGGGCTCCAGAAAGCTGGTTTGCACGATGGGATGGTTGCGCTCTCCGAATCGAGTGGAAACGACCTGCCCGTTTCGTTCCTGAAAGTGCAGAGCCGAGGGCTAACAGGGGAGATTTACACTATGTACCTCAGATTCCGGTGGGCTGGGAAGATGAGCACTGAGAATCCGGAAGCGGCGATCCTCGACGAGTGGAGATCGCTGCTTAAACAAGCTGCGGTGCAGGTGGGCAGCGATGTCGAATAGTTCGTAATAACCGTCCGGGACGAAGGGTGAAGCCAAACCTGTAAACCGGTCATCTAAAGGAGAAGCAACTTGGCACGTTACACTGATCCCGTCTGTCGTCTCTGCCGCCGCGAGGGCATGAAGCTGTTCCTCAAAGGCACCAAATGCTTCAGCGATAAGTGTCCCATCGAGAAGCGCAACTTTGCTCCCGGTCAGCATGGCAAGGACCGCAAGTCGAAAATCGTGGGCTATGGCCTGCAACTGCGCGAGAAACAAAAGACCAAGCGTATTTACTTCGCCCAGGAAGGCCAGTTCCGAAATTACTTCGAGAAGGCCGCGCGCACCAAGGGCGTCACCGGCGAACTGCTTCTGCAACAGCTTGAGCGCCGTCTCGACAACGTTGTCTACCGCTTGGGCTTCGGCGTGTCGCGTCGTCAAGCGCGCCAACTTGTGCGTCATGGCCACGTTCAAGTGGATGGCCGCAAGGTCAACATTCCCTCCTACCAGGTGAGTGTTGGCGAAGAGATTGCGATCCGCGAAGGCAGCTTGAAGTTGGCGATTCTCGAACCGGCGAAAGAATTCGCCAGCCATCAAAACGCGCCGACTTGGCTGGAGATCGATCGCGACCACTACAAGGGAAAAGTTTTATCGTTGCCTAAGCGCGAAGACATTCATCTGCCAGTGAACGAGCAGTTGATTGTCGAACTGTATAGCAAATAAACGTGGCTAGGCTGGGCGTCCCCCAGCCGAAGTCATCCTGAGCGAAGCGAAGGATCTCGCGAGTAGCATCAGATTTTTCTGGTCCCCATTTCGAGCCAGATCAGCCTGTCCCGACGTTTGACCTGAACGAACACGGACCCGTCCAGGGAGTCAGGACTGAGCCAAACGGCCGAAGGAGAATAAACAAATGCTGTGGAGAGGTTTTCAAAAACCGAAACGTCTAGCGGTCGATACTTCGACCCTCACCGATAAGTACGGCATCTTCTGGGCCCAGCCATTTGAACGCGGCTTCGGCACCACCATCGGCAACGCCTTGAGGCGCGTGCTGTTGTCTTCGATTGAAGGAGCCGCAGTCACCGCGGTGAAAATCGAAGGCGTGCTGCACGAATTCCAGTCGATCCCCGGCGTAGTCGAGGACGCCACCGACATCATCCTGAACCTGAAGCAGATTCCCTTCAAGCTCAGCGGCGACGCGCCCAAAGCCATCTATCTGCGTGCCGATCAACCGGGCGTCGTCACCTCCGGCATGATTGAAGCCGACGCTGACGTCGAGGTGCTGGATAAAGACGTTTACGTGGCTACCGTCAGCGAAGGCGGCAAACTCGACATGGAAATGCGCCTCAAGCGCGGTCGCGGCTACACCTCCGCCGACAAGAATTTCGACGAAGACCTCGGCATCGGATTCATTCCCATCGATTCCGTACACTCCCCGGTGCGCAAGTGCAACTACACCGTGGAAGCCGCGCGTCTCGGGCAGATCACCGACTACGACAAGCTCACTCTCGAGGTCTGGACCAACGGCTCCATCACCCCGGCCGATTCCATCGGCCTGGCGGCGAAGCTGCTGAAGGACCACATGAACATCTTCATCAACTTCGAAGAAGATATCGAGACTTCAACATCGTCCGAAGAGCGCAAGCCCGAGATCAAGAACGAGAACCTTAACCGTTCCGTGGAAGAACTCGAGCTGTCCGTTCGCAGCTACAACTGCCTGAAGAACGCGAACATTCAGTCGATTGGCGAACTGGTGCAAAAGACCGAAGCCGAAATGCTCAAGACCAAGAACTTCGGCCGCAAGTCGCTGAACGAAATTAAGGAAATTCTCGGCACGATGGGCTTGAGTCTGGGAATGAAGATTGACGAACAGGGCAACGCAGTACCCGGCCCGACGTCGAACCAGATTCTACCCGCGTCGGCCTACGGCAACGACAACGATTTGTAAAAAGCTTGTGTGGGGACGGGCGACCGTCCCCACAAATTTTGTCAGTCTAATTTTGTCATTCCGAGCACCCTAATTTTGTCATTCCGAGCGAAGCGAGGAATCTGCTTTCCTCCACCGGAACAAAGGATTCAGCCATGCGTCACAAAGTAGCAGGATGGAAACTGGGACGTAACACCGCGCACCGCCGTTCTTTGCTGCGGAACCTGGTCACTTCTCTCATCCTCGAAGAGCGAGTCGAGACAACCGTCCCCAAAGCCAAAGCCATGCGCCCGCAAGTCGAAAAAATGATCACCCTGGGCAAGCGCGGAGATCTGGCCGCGCGCCGTCAGGCCTTGGCTTACCTCATGACCAGCGCCGCAGTCGACAAACTGTTTGACACGATCGGACCGCGCTTCGGCGATCGCAACGGCGGTTACCTTCGCATCATCCGCACCGGATGGAGAAAAGGCGATGGCGCCGACAACGCCTTCGTCGAACTCCTGGGCAGCGAAAAGGTCCTCGACGAAAAGCGCCAAAAGCGTGGCGAAGCCCGCGCCAAGCGCGCCGCCGAAACCAAGCGAGCCATGGAAGAAGCCGAGGCCCAGCAAGGAGTCGAACACCCGGCTCCCGGCGCCGAAGGCGAAGACAAAATCAAGTAAGAGCAGCACCCGCAGAGTATTGAGACAGGAGCTTCACCGCTCCGCAGGTTGGCTTGGTGTCTAGTTCAGGATGAGACTGGATGAAGGCACTGCGTTCGTCGGGTTCGTAGCCAAGATATGCACGCGGTTCGGACGACCTCTCCGTGCCGCAGACCCCTTTCGAGCAATGCAAGAGCTCGGGCCGCTGCCGTCCTCGAGATACCACTTGGCCCGGGTTTCACTCGATAGCGCGGCGGATTATTGCTTCCGGTCTATGCCGTCGGATCACCCCGCGGCATGCTTCGATGTCGGAAGGAAGAAGTTTTTCCCCTTCTTGCGCCGATCATATGTGGCATAAAAGCCGATGACCTGCTCACGCGCCACGCCATCTCGCTCTACCCTCACGCGCCTTCCAGCGAGCGAGCCACTCGGCCGATCCGCAGTGCCGACTTTGCGTGTCACGAGATATCACTCCTGTCCTCCAAAGAAAACATCGTACCGCCCTTACCCACTGGCCGCACCAATACCGAGGGTTGAACGTTTTCGGTATTACATAATAATACATGCTATAGTTATTGCATTATGAGCAACGCAGAAAAGACCATCAGCTTCCGTGCCGAGGCCCAAAAGATCGACGCTCTTGATTCACTTGCCGCCGCGCAGGACCGTCCCCGCAGCTATCTGATCAATGAGGCCATCACCAATTACATCCAACTGCACGCCTACCAGGATGCGCTCGTACGCAAGGGACTTGAAGACATGCGACGCAGCCGCGTTGTCAGCCACGAACAGGTAGTAAAGCGGCTCCAGAGGACTGGGCGCGCTCGCTCATGATTCGAGCATATTGATGATTCGGGCACATGAATGATCGAATGGGCGGAACAGGCAACTCTTCAACTGGATCAGGCTCACGACTACATCGCGCTATCCAACAGCGAAGAGATTGCCGCCCAAATCACTACGCATATCGTTACCAGTGTTCAACAACTCGCTACATTCCCCATGTCAGGGAGACCGGGCCGGGTCCCGGGCACCCGTGAGCTGGTCATCCCGAATTCCCCTTTCGTCGTCGCTTATTGCATCGAGAAAGAACGCATTGTGATCCTCGCCATCTACCACGGCGCACAGCGATGGCCGGAGGCATTCTAACCGGGGGGGCAGCAGCATTCCCATTTTGGCCCTTTGACCAACATATTTTCATCCGCAAGCATTGTCTTTCCATTTGCCCAGACCTAAAATCCGCTTGTTAATAGTTCGCTGGACTATTCTCCCCCATCACGTAGAAACACAAATCCGCGCCCCTCAGGCGCGTCAGATACGGAGGCAAATCATGGCAACATCACCAAGAACGTCTCCAACTCCAATACAACCTCATTTAACTCCCAACGTTGAAAACGTGCTGGCATTCCGCACCCCTGTGGGTTCAATCTCGATTCCCGGCGGACAGACCAAATTACTGGGCGTCGTCGATGTCAGCATGTACGAACGCATCCGCTTGGTGGCGGACGAACGCATCGACTCCACCACCAACATAATCCTGCGACTGACTTTCACCGAGGGTGAAGAACTGGTGGCGCAACTCGACACCATCATGCTGACGCCCCATTCCCAGATGACTCGGGTGTACGACGTTCCCGGCACGCAACTCAGCGTCTACGCTGATAGCGTAGGGACCGCAAGCACCCATGGCGCCTTGGATGTGCTGATTTACGGCCAGTACTAACGCAAACTCGCACTCCTTTGGCGCTCGAAACTACTCTTTGCAAGCGCACTCTGTCATTCGGGTGCGCTTTTTCCATTCGTACATGTACTAACGAGGGTCACTGCCGTAACCTAGCGCCCATTCCTCCTCACGTTACACTTGCAAGAGAATATGGGGTTTTCCCGCATACAAATCGCGATCGCCGCAGGCGCCGGCGTGCTGGTTCTGCTGATCTTTTTTGGCTATCTGATGTGGCTGAACGGGCAGGGCCCGGTCCTCTCCCGCTCCGAGGATCGTGATCCCCTTTCCGGAACCCCGAATTCAATCTCACTGAATCCCTTGCGCGACCGTACCACCGAGCGCGTGGCCGCGAAGTACCTCGATGCCATGCGTGATGGACACTGCCAGGAAGAGCTGGCCGAATGGGAAAAGGATTACCGCAAAAAGTACGCGGCCTTTATTTGCGCTTCTGAGGCACAGCACCCGCTGGTTTCCTGGAAGGTCGTGGATTGGGAAGATAACCCGCCGCTGCGCATTTTGCAATACCGTGGCAAGCGCCTCAACGCTCCCGGCCAATCGGGCACTTATAAAGAGCTGTTCTCAGTCACGCTCGAAGACAAAAGCGGGGAGTGGGTTGTGACGAAGTACGACGCGATGTATTGAGTCTATCCGGAGGTGAATGTTCAATCGCCGACGGTAGCCATTCGACGCGGTTTCAAAGCCAGGAAAAGAAATATCAAAAGCTGTGCCGTCAGCGCCGCGAAACTGTCCAACACGACATCGCTGAACGCGCCGGTTCGTGAGGGAATGAAAGTCTGATGCCACTCGTCCAAGCTGGCTACCAGAACAGACATGAAAAAAGCAATCGTAGCCCAGCGCAGCGCCCATGGCGGAGCCCAGGGCAAGCGCAGTGTGGCACGCCAGGCGCGAAACAGAAAAAAGCTTAAGGTAAAGTAGCCAACAAAGTGGCCGCATTTTCGGATGTAGTGATGGACCACCTCGAAGCGTGCCAGATCCAGACCCATGAGGAAATGAAACAGAGGATAAAGAAACCGGCCGGTGTGCTCGGCCGAAAATGTGTCGGTGGATTCGATCGCGATCAGCGTCATCCACAAAGCCGCGGCAACCCAGGTCTTGAGTAACTGCTTTTGATCAGGGATCAAGAACGAGCCGCCCCCGCGCATTCGAAAAACATGGAACCTTTCAAAATGAAGCCCTACTCGACCGCATAGTTCGGAGCTTCCCTGGTAATCATGACGTCGTGGACGTGGCTCTCGCGGAGGCCGGCGCCGCTTATTCGAACGAAGCGCGTTTTCTGCAGCAAGTCGGGAATGCTCGCGCAGCCGCAGTAGCCCATGCCTGATCTTAGGCCGCCCACCATTTGATGAATGGTCACTGACACGGAGCCGCGGTAGGGGACTCGGCCTTCTATTCCTTCAGGGACCAGTTTACCCAGGCGATTTGAGTCTTCGCCCATTACTGGCATGGCGGTCGAGGCATCGTCGGTGTTTTGGAAATAACGCTCGCTGGAGCCTTGGGCCATTGCGCCTAGCGAACCCATGCCGCGGTAGGATTTGAAGGTTCGGCCTTGGTAGAGAATCAGCTCGCCGGGGCTTTCATCGGTTCCGGCGAAGAGGGATCCGATCATGACTGCGGCTGCGCCTGCTGCCAGGGCTTTTGTGATGTCGCCTGAATATTTGATTCCGCCGTCGGCGATGATCGGGATGCCGGCGTCTTTGGTGGCGCGATAAGCTTCGGCGATGGCGGTGATTTGGGGAACGCCGGCGCCGGTCACAATCCTCGTGGTGCAGATCGATCCGGGGCCGATGCCGACTTTTATCGCATCCGCGCCGGCTCTAGCCAGTTCGCACGCGCCGTCGAAGGTCGCAACGTTTCCTACGATCAGATCAACTTCCGGAAGCTTGGATTTCACCGCTTTGATGGCGTCGAGCACCCGGGTGGAGTGGCCGTGGGCGCTGTCGATGGCCAACAGATCGACTTTATATTTCGCCAGTTCCTGGGCGCGTTCCAGGAAGTCTCCGGTGGCTCCGATGGCTGCCGCGGCGCGCAGCCTGCCGTGCGAGTCTTTGGCAGCGTGGGGATATTTCAGTTTCTTCTGAATGTCTTTTACCGTGATCAGACCCTTTAGATTGTATTTGTCGTCGACTACCAGAAGTTTTTCCACGCGGTGTTCGTGGAGGATTTTTTCCGCATCTTCCAGCGTCGTGCCCACCGCGACCGTGATCAAATTTTCCTTGGTCATCACTTTACTGATGGGGATATCAAAGCGAGTTTCGAAGCGCAGGTCGCGGTTGGTGAGAATGCCAACCAGCTTTCCATTCTTGGTAATAGGCACGCCGGATATCTTGAACTGCCGCATGACATCGAGCGCATCGGAGACTTTCGCGTCCGGCGACATAGTGACTGGATCGACGATCATGCCACTCTCCGAGCGCTTCACTTTGTCCACTTCGTTGGCTTGCTGCTCGACAGTCAGGTTGCGATGAATGATCCCGATGCCGCCCTGCTGGGCCACGGCAATGGCCATATGCGATTCGGTGACCGTGTCCATAGCCGCGCTGATGATCGGAATATTCAGCCGGATATTGCGCGTGAGCTGGGTCTGCGTATTGGTCTGGGTTGGAATGACGTCAGAGCGGGCAGGCAGCAGCAACACGTCGTCGAAAGTAAGGGCCTCAGGAACGGGAAAATGAATCATATTGTGTCTCGGGAAACGGTAGCTTCTATTCTAGAGACGGCGAGCGAAGGAGGCAAATGGGGATGGTCAATAATTACGTGACCACTCGTTTTGGGATGAGAATGCTCGTCCGTCGCGATGAACTCTATTGAGGAACATTTCGCGATATTGAAGCGCAGTATCAGTGGAGTCTATTATGCCGTTTGAGGAGTCACAACGGCGAAAGACCTTGGAGGCCAACCAGTTTAGCTTCGTTCTCGCAAAAACGTAAAGCCCGCTGGCAGGCGGGCATTACGTCCTTTCTCGAAGTTCGCGGCCACTACTCTGTCCGAGCTACCGGACGGCCTAATGAAAGTGTATCATAGGAGGCCGCCGTGCCAGACTGGAAAGAATTCCGCTTCAAAATAGATGGCAAGATCAACGGAGTTGAACTGACTCCGCTGACGATTCCAATGGCGCGCCTTGCGCTGTATCTCACCGATTTAGCGCGGCTCATGGGGCACCGTGAGAGCGTCCATCTGATCTCCATAGAGGACGGAAGCACGCAGCCGGTGATCTACATCGACGCGGAAGAGGAATCCAGGGTCATGCACCGGGTTCGTAACGCGCAGCGAGGCATGGCAGAGAGGGACGCGAATAGAGCTTACAAGAACTTAGACAATCTTTTGCGAAAAGACGAAGCCTCCGCAGCCATATTCAACGTCTCTCAAAAAGCGGAGGTGATTGAGTTCCCCGGAATAAAAGCTAGCTTACCTCAGGCATACGGCCCGATAAAAGAGCGGGCCTCTATAGTCGGGGAATTAAAGCGTGTTGGCGGATTCGACCCTACCATTCCCATTCACCTGCAGCGGGCGGATGGATTGATCTTTTATTGTGATGCCGATGAGTTGATCGCGAAGCAGCTTGCTCCCTTTTATTCTCGTGTCATTCGCGTCCACGGTCTAGCAACGTATAGCAGAGGTAAAGAAGGGGTATGGAAGGTAGAGCATTTCAAAATCCAATCCTTTGATCCAGAACCACTCTCTGATGAAAGTTTCTCCGCGACAATGGAGAGGCTGCGGGCGATCCCGGGAAACGAATGGGCCGAAGCGTCTGATCCACTAGAAGAACTGCGCCAAATCCGATACGGCGGGGAGAAAACACCGCAGTGATTATTTTCGATTCAACGTATCTGGTGGTTTTTCTGAATGCGAACCCTCCGCCAGCGAAGGATCGGGAAGATAAGCCTGTGCCACAATTCAAGGAGCGCGTTGAGTACCTGGCGGCGAGATTGGACGCGTCTAACGAACCGATCGGGATTCCAGCTCCGGCCATGGCGGAAGTGTTGGTCAGGGCAGGGAAAGGCCGGGCAAAATATGTCTCCATCCTTAGTGACCGTTGGCGCTTCCAAATACTTCCCTTTGATTCGCGGGCCGCGATAGAGGCGAGCGAGTTGATCGCTCAAGTCAAATCAAGCAAAGAACCGTGGGCAACCTGGGCGAAGGTAAAGTTCGACATACAGATTGTGTCTATAGCGAAGGCTGAAGCTGCTAGCGTAATCTACGCCGACGACAAGGACATAGAGAATTACGCCAAGCGCCTCAAGATTCCAGTCGTAAGAATCTGCGATCTGCCCCTTCCGCCACCGCCCGAACCGGAAGTTACACAAGAGGCAGGCCCTGTCCTCGCCGGAGAACAACCATCACTGCCCGGAATGGGGTTAGCTGCAGAACGACCGCAAGTTGGTACAGAGGCCAAACAGATTGAATCTCCTACATCGACACCGTGCGAATGTGGTTGCGGTGAATTCCCCAAGGACCCAACATCGCGGTTCCTGCCGGGGCACGATCTCAGGAAGGCTTACAAAGACAGTCAAAGCCTCAACAAGCCAGAGTAATCGCGGCGGCCATGGACGAAGCCCGGCTTGATTTTCCGTATCTCGTTGATCCCCTGGAGAGTAACGTGGATGCAATCGTACCGGCCACCCGGCAACCCGTCTCTCTAACGGAACAGAGTCGAGAGCGTTCGAAAGAACTCCGCTGGCGTCGCTATGCGCAGAGATGTGCGCTGCGCAACCGCCTTCGTGAAATGCTTTGTGTTGTGAGTTAGCAGCCAGTCGGGTTTGCCGGCCATGGCAGACAAAAGCACGGGGACGTCGGCCTCGTGCCGGATTAGACTGCGACTCGAGTGCACTAGATCTTTATCCGGGTAGGGTACCAGTTCAGGTTTGGTGAGTTTGATCAGGCGGCGATAGTCTGAAATCAGTTCGTCCCCGTCGAGCGACGATAAGCGCTCTGCATGGAGAAGAAGGTTTTCCTCGACTTCATCGCGGACCACTTCGGCGAGCACCAGTTTGCAAACTTGCGCAGCGCAGAGCGATAGCGTGGCCTTGTCGAGTCCCCAGGTTGAGACGAGTCCTCCGGTCAAGACATTCGAATCGATGAATAGGCGGATTCTGCGCCGGTTTGTCACCATCCGCGTTAGCTGCGGGGACGGCGCCGAGAGGCGCGTGTGTCACGGATTCTTCCGTAATGGCGAGCGTACACACGATTGCGCGCCTCCGGGAGTGTGGTGAGAAGGTTTTCCGCCGTCAGGTCAGAGGCTGTGAGTTTCAAGCTCACCTGTTGACACAGATGCTCGAAGCGACTCTGTTCTGGCAAAAGGATCAGTCCATCCCCCAGGCGCAATACGGCGAATGGAGCGCCCGCCGCCAAGCCGAGGTCCTGGCGAAATTGTTTAGGGACGGTCAACTGACCCTTTTCACCTATATTGGTTGTGGCCAGGTATTCGAGAGTGGGGTTCTGAGTTGACATGGTAGGAAAATCCTACCATAGGATTCTCCCTCTGGCAACCATCGTCATCCGCCGTTCAGGCGGTTATCCGATTCATCTTTTTGGAGAGACAGGGCGGGGATCTTGTACTCCGCCGGCTGAAATGGCCCGGCCCTCGCAATGAACGCGAAGGGCTGGGCCATGAGTCCGAAAAAGTCTTCTATGACATCTTTCGAGAACGGGCGTAGGATGTCTGGCGTGTAACTGGGAGGCGATCATGAAGAATCCACTGCAGTATGGGGTTTCGAGGATGAGGTTGCGAGGGGCAGGTGTCGCGTTGGCGTTCGCGTTCGTAGCCGTGGTGGGGTTGCGGGTAGGTGTGGCCGCCCAGTCCGCGCCTTCCCGGACTTTCAAAGTGCTCTACACCTTCCAGGGATCGTCGGACGGGGGAGAGCCGTACGCGGGGTTGGTCCGGGACGCCGCCGGCAACCTTTATGGCACCGCCATTAGCAGTGGCGCCTTTGGCTGGGGTGTGGTGTTCAAGGTGGATCCGAGCGGCACCGAAACCGTGCTGCATAGCTTCGGCGACGGATCAACGGACGGGAGAACTCCCTACGGAGGGTTGGTGCGGGACAAGGCCGGCAACCTCTATGGCACTACCTATGAGGGCGGCGGAATCGGATGCGTCGACGGTTGTGGAACGGTATTCAAGGTGGACATAACCGGAACGGAGACGGTGCTGCACAGCTTCGCCGGGGGAACGACGGACGGCTGTTTCCCCTACGCAGGTTTGCTCCTGAAGGCAGGCAATCTGTACGGAACCACCCAAGCCTGCGGCGCTTCCAGCTATGGAACGGTGTTCAGGTTGAGCACGAGCGGCAAAGAGACAATCCTGCACAACTTCGCGGGAGGAACTGCGGACGGGGCCAATCCCTTGTACGGAAGTTTGCTCATGGACACCAAGGGTGCTCTCTACGGCGTTGCCCAGTACGGCGGCACTTCCAATCAAGGAGTGGTGTACAAGCTGAACCCGAGCCGGGCGTTGAGGGTGCTGTACAGCTTTGCTGGGGGGACGACGGACGGGTGTAATCCCGATGGAACTCCGGCTATGGATACGCTGGGCAATCTCTATGGTACGGCGGTTGCGTGTGGTTCCTCCAATATGGGAGTCGTCTGGAAAGTGAGCAAGAGTGGCAAAGAAAAGGTGCTGCACAATTTCGCCGGGGGCGCGAAGGACGGGGCGGATCCCATCGCAGGTGTAATTCTGGACGGGAACGGCAACCTGTACGGCGACACCCAGTATGGTGGTGGAACCGGCTGCTTTGGTACGGGCTGTGGGACGGTATACAAAGTGAGTGCGACCGGCAAGCTAACCTTGCTGCACATCTTTGCTGGCTCAGAAGGGGCGTTGCCCTTCGGAGGCGTAATCCGGGACACCAAGGGCAATCTTTATGGCACCGCCTTCCTGGGTGGCACCCCCGACTGGGGAACGGTGTGGCAGATCATCAATTAGAGAGTCCGGGATGGGAGGGGGGCTGGCTCGGCCTTTCTTCCTGAGCTTACTCACGAGCGTACCCTGCCCTTGTCTCTCTCTGGTTTTTGGAGAGACAGAGGCGGGGATTTTTGTTCTGCGACGGCTGAATGCCCCAGCCTTCGAAAAGAACGCGAAAAGGCTGGGTCACTCGTCAATCTTGTTTGGCTGCGCGAGCGGATAAGCAGGTTTCTCGACTCCGCAGGATCATCTGCATTCGCGGACAATCCTGGTGCACTCGAAATGACAATGGGAAGCGGATGATCCTGCTTGGGTGGACTGGTGAAGGAACCAGATAATCTGAGTGACACAGGCGGCCCCTTTCCGCTATCCGCTGATTTGCCTCCTACCTTTGCGCGCAGAACTCGCGCAGATGGGGCACCCCTCAGTTGGGGTGGTGCAGACAGTCCACAAAACAACAGCAACGGCGGCGGACAAGAGTGTCCGCCCTACATACGTGCACTTGAGATGCTGGCCGTGGCAGGTTGCATAGATCCTTCGCTTCGCTCAGGATGACGGCGTGAATTCCGTAGGTCTTTCTTCTGTCGATGCGCTCGGTTGAGGAAAATCCCGCCCAAGCGGGAGCTTGGAGGGGGCACCCTTCAGAGTAAATTGTGCAAATCCGCCCGACTGCCGAAAAGTTGTCAATAGGCAAAAGTTACACGATCGGGGTTAACTCCTTGCATTTAATGGAAATATAAATTTGCAAAGTTGGCGGGTTTACCTATTTCAGGTTGATATAATAGAAGTACAAGCTTTCTCATCCTCCTCGATTTTCCTGCTTAGCGAAGCGAAGTATTCCTTCCGCCATGGTTGACGGGGTAGGGATTCCTCGCTTTGCTCGGAATGACATAGCTCGGGGACTGGTGAGATAGCTTACAAAATCTGAAAGAAAGGAACGCGGCCTTAGCGGGCCGCGTTTTTTATTGGGGTGTCTTGACCTATGAATTCCAGAAGATGATGAAGAATTCCAAACGTCGGGGGGAGTGGGCTGAGCTTCAGTTCATGGCGAAGGCGGCCAAGTACGGTCTGCGGATTTCCAAACCCTGGGGAGAGTTGGCGCGCTACGACGTGGTGATCGAAACTGGCGGGCGCTTCGTAAGGGTACAGATCAAGTCGACGATGCACCTGCGGTCGAAGGGTTGCTATGTCTGCGGCGTCCGGCCCTGTAAGACGAGCAAGCCTTACCAACGAGGGGAATTCGATTTCCTGGCAGCCTATGTCATCCCGAAAGATGTTTGGTACATCATCCCGTCAAAGGTTGTGGTTCATGGGAAACGGACCGGGATCCCTCTGTATACGTCCAGTCCGACCGGCAAGTACGAAGCTTACAAGGAGGCCTGGCATCTGTTGGGGGCTGGCGAGGGTGGAAATTCATGTTCTCTTACGGCTGAAATGCCTTCGCGAAGAACGCGAAAGGCTGGGCCACCCGTCGCGAAAGGCCGGGCTAGCCGTCGGAGTAGGGATTCCTCGCTACGCTCGGAATGACAGGCTGGGAGGAGTGAGTCAAAGGCGGCTGACAGGAGTGTCCGCCTTACATCGCGCGCTTGCGATGCTGCCTGGCAGATTGCATAGATCCTTCGCTTCGCTCAGGATGACCGCGTGAATTCATGGGGCTTCCTCCCGTAGGCATGCGCTCAGTCGAGAAAAACCCCGTCCAAGCGAAGCTTGGACGGGGCACCCTCGGGAGTAAAGTTGACACGCCATCCTCCGGGCCAGCCGTCCATCGGCCTTCGCAAAGAACGCGAAAGGCTGGGCCACCCATCCCGGTCGATCAGCAGTTTAAGAAAGATCCGTCTGGCTACGGTGTAATGCGGTAGACGATCCCTAAGTTGGATTTTCCTCCCGTCTGCGTCATTCCATACAACCTTCCCTTTGCGTCTATATAGGGATTGCCGGTAGGTTCATTTCCATCATTCGCTCCCACGAAGCTGTGCAGAACGGTCTCCTTCCAGGTCTTCCCCTGCTTGGTTAGCTTATAGGATGTGCCTATATTACTGGGGCCTCCGTACAACGTTGTGCCGTATAGATTCCCTTTAATGTCCATGACAAGGCCCCCGTACGGGTTGTTGCCGTCTCCACTTCCACTGGCGCCGAACTCGTACAGAATGCTTTCTGAATAGGTCTTCTTGGTTTCTGAATAAACCAGCTCCCAAACCGTGCCTGTACCGTTGGTGCCGCCAAACGAGGTAGCCCCGTAAATGTTGCCGGACTTGTCGCTGATCAGATCAATCCAGTACAAGCCGGCCCCGTCACCGTTCTGGCCGGTGAAGCTGTAGAGAACGGTGTCCACCCAGCCTTTCTTGGTGTGGCTCAGGCGGTAGATTACGCCCTGTCCGCTGGCACCACCGGTCGGCGCTGCTCCGTACAAGTTTCCGGCGGTGTCCATCATCAGCCCTTCGTATGGAAAGCCGCCGTTGGACGAGCCGTTCAGACTCTGAATCACCGTCTGCTTCCAGCCTTTGGACGTCTTCTTCAAACTGAAAACTGTGCCCGCGCCGAAGGCGCCTCCATCCGGAGTAGTGCTATACATGGTGCCATCGGCAGCGATCGTCATCCCACCCGAAGGGGCGGTTCCGTCCGCGCCGGTGGCGCTGAAGGTGTAGATGACTTTCTCCTTCCATCCCCCACCCTTTTTGGGAGACAACTCGTAGACCGTACCGGTGCCATTGACCCCACCGCCCTGGGTAGTGCCGTAAATGTTCCCGTTGGCATCGAAAGCCAAACGGCCATGTGGCCCGTTGCCGTCCCCGTTAGTACCGGTAAACTCATAGAGAACTGTTTCCTTGCCTGCAGGAGACAGCATGAACACAGTTCCGGCGGAATAGGTTCCGCCGGCAGCGGTTGCTGCGTAGAGGTTGCCTTTTGCGTCGCTGATGAAATAATTGCTCCAGGGCCCACTACCATCACTGCCGCCCGCAAAGTTCCACAACACTTTTTCCGTGCTTGCCCACGCTGACAAGGCCAGCACAAATATCACTGCGCATATCCCGGCGAATCTTTTCACAGAACTTCCTCCTCGTTGGTTTCCTGTGAGCGGTTTTAACTGGCTGCTCGCTCAGGGTCCGTAGTTTAGCACCAGAGCGCCATGCAAATAACCCCAAAACCAAGGCCAGACAAGGAATTTGCTCCGGTGGAGTATCGATTCTTCGCTACGCTCGGAATGACAGCTTGGTCCGGCGAAACGCACCGCCGGATGCAAATCTTTTCACAGTGTTCGGAAAGGTTGGGATGGTTATACAATCGCGCTCTTCCTGAAGTTTAGGGATATTACGGAACCGCGGGTGCCTTTCGCGGCTTCGAAGCAACGTACTGTTCGAAGCGACGTTCGGAAAGATGCGAGGAGGAAAAGCCCCGCCCAGGAAAAGGAGCATCCCTGAACGGCAGATTGAAACCTTCGTGGTTCTGGTGGAAGCGAGAAGCGGTGATAAGCTTTCCTCGTAACTCTCGATTTTCCCGTTGAGTGAAATGAATATTCCCACCGGCGTAGTCGGCCAGCGGTAGCGAAAAGGAGTGTCCTGTGATCGGTCAGATGCTCGGTCATTGCCGGGTTGTGGCAAAGATCGGGGAAGGAGGAATGGGGGTTGTCTATCGCGCCTATGACGAAGTATTGCACCGCGATGTGGCGGTGAAAGTCGTTAATAAGGATGCTCGCCTTGATTCATCCGCAGGCCAGCGTTTGTTGCACGAAGCCCGTTCCTCTTCTGCGCTCGCCCATCCCAACATCTGCACCATTCATGAAGTTGGCGAGACCGACGGGGAATTCTACATTGTGATGGAACTGATCGAGGGCAAGTCTCTGCACGCCATGAGCGCAGATGCGGGACTGCCACCGGATTCAGTGCTGCGATACGGGGTTCAGATTGCCAGCGCACTTGCCCGGGCTCATGACCGTGGTATCGTTCATCGCGATCTCAAGACGGCAAATATCGTCGTCACCTCTGACGGTCTGGTAAAAGTCCTCGATTTCGGTTTAGCCAAACAGGTAGGCGGGGGCATATTCGAGGCCAGCACCCGCTCATTTGCCAGCCTACAGGATGCATCCAGCGTAAGTGGAACTTTGCCGTACATGGCTCCCGAAATCCTGCGTGGCGATGCGGCCGATTATCGCAGTGATCTATGGGCGCTGGGAGTTGTGCTCTATGAAGCAGCTTCCGGACGGTTGCCATTTGGGGGACGCACTGGCTTCGAGATCAGTTCGGCGATCATGCGCGAAATCCCGACCCCGCTCGGCCCTCCCGTCCCTCCCGGACTATGGGCCATTATTCAACGCTGCCTGACCAAGGAACCAATACAGCGTTATCAGCGCGCGAGTGAAGTTCAGGCCGCTCTGGAAGCCGTCCAGTCGGCTGGAATCGTCTCCGCCAGTCCCAGCGCCGATCCAGGCGGGCCGAGGACTACTGTCTTGCACAGCGTGCAACACGCGCATGTAAGGAAGGGAGACTTTCTTTTGTTGCTGGGAACAACCAAGGGAGCGTTCATCCTTCGGTCGAATGCCGCACGCAGCCGTTGGGAAGTCGGTGGCCCGTACTTTCACGGGCATAATGTCTATGCAATGGCCTACGACGGCCGCGGAGGCCAACATCGCATATGGGCCTCGACGCAGAGTTATTGGGGCACGCTGCTGCGGTCCAGCGATGACTTCGGGAAGAGCTGGACCAATCCGCAGCAGGCCCCGGTTCGATTTCCGTCCGACACTGGCGTTTCCTTGAAGAACATTTGGCAGATCACGCTCGGCCGGCCCGAAGAACCGAACGTCCTTTATTGTGGCGTAGAGCCAGCCGCGCTTTTCGAAACCCGCGACGCGGGTGAGAGCTGGTCGCTGGTGCGCGGGCTGTTCGATCATCCGCATCGTCCCCGCTGGATGCCGGGCAATGGCGGACTTGCTTTGCACACGGTCGTGCTCGACCCCGCCGATAACCAGCGGATGTACGTGGCCATCTCAGCCGGCGGTGTGTACCGAACCAGCGATGGCGGACGTAGCTGGACCCCGCAAAACCAGGGCATCCGCGCTGTGACCATGCCCGACAGGTATCCCGAGTTCGGGCAGTGCGTGCATAAGATTGTTATGCATCCGGCTCGCCCGGAGCGTCTCTATTTGCAGAGTCATTGGGGGTTGTACCGCTCTGACAACTTTGCCGAAAACTGGACCGACATTGCCAATGGAGTGCCGTCGGATTTTGGTTTTGCCATGCTCACGCATCCCAGAAATCCTGACTGCGTGTATATCGTTCCGGTTGAATCTGACGAGTTTCGCTGCGCCTGCGATGGCCGGCTGCGCGTCTATCGAACCCGGAACGGTGGCGCCTCGTGGGAACCTCTTTTCCGCGGTCTGCCGCAAAAGCGCGCGTACGAAACGGTTCTGCGTGACGCCATCACCGCGGACGCATTCGATCCGGCCGGAATTTACTTCGGTACACGGAGTGGGCAGTTGTTTGGCTCGCGCGATGAAGGCAGGACCTGGCAAAAGATACTCGAAGGTCTTCCGTCTGTGGTCTGCGTACGGAATGCAGTCGTCGAAGACGGCTCGGTTGGTTTAGGTCCGACGTTGCCCGCGCCCGCGTCTTCACGTCAACCGAAGTCTGGGTCGAAAAGCAAGACGCGTCGCCCGAAGGGTTAATTCATGCCGGTCACTTTTCACATTCCGGGTGCTTTGCGCGAGTTTACCGCTGGACGGAGCGTAGTCAAGATCGAGCACTCACCCGCAACTTTGGCCGAGGCGTTGTCGGCTCTCTGGACACTCTATCCGGGGGTTCGAGATCGCATCACAACCGAGCAGGGGCAGGTGCGGGAGCATATCAACATTTTCATTGGGGATGAAAATATGCGATATACCGGTGGGCTGGCAAGCCCCGTCTCCGCGGGATGCGAGATTTCGATTGTTCCCGCCGTTAGCGGTGGCTGAGAGAATTCGAGTGTTGCGCGACAAGTTTGAATTGATTGAAGGAGGACTAATGTTTAAGAAGGTGGTCACAGGCGTATTCCTTTGCTTTGTGTTTCTCATGTTCGCTTGCGCTAGTCTCGTGGCGCAAGGCCCGCAGATCGCGATTGTCCAGCGGTCTCCGAACGTTCAGCTTGGGGATGAACCCGAGAAAGGTCTGACAAAAATTCATAGTAATCTCGGATCGAAAATCGATGCCTTTGACGACGGCGTCAGTTGGTCGATCACCGGCCCTGACAATCCAAGATGGGGCGAGGGCTACCTCGCTATGCCGTTTACGCCGAAGGTAGATGCCACGGCGAAGGAAATCCTGATCGCGCTTGGCTACGTTACGGGTGGATTCAACAAGGGCTCCATCAGCATTTACACGGATGCGGGCGGCGTACCCGGCAAGCCGCTCAAAACATGGGCCACGGGCAATTTCCCACCTGAAGGTCAATGCTGCAAATTGATGGCGCTTAAGGACTCGACTGGCGTTCCACTGAAGGGCGGCACTCAATATTGGATCGTGGCCCGCACCGGCCCGCAATCAAAACAGGCGCAGTACCAATGGAACTTTGTTTGGAACGACGCCCAGGGCAAGGTCGCGTTCCTGAATGGCAATACGAAAGATAAGTGGTTGCCTTACCGCGATAACCTAGCTGCATTCGCGGTGTACGGGACCGTCCCGTAGCGGCGACGGTATTGTCGAAGTTGTGGAAGCAATCCCTGTAGCTGATTTTCTAGGATTCCGGCTTTCTTCAGATGCCTCTGCCGAGTCTAGTCGGCCGGGGCGCTGTCCCTGAAGTTCTTGACACAGGACTCGACCTGCGGAGGTAAAATGGCTGACCTCCTCCTGCCGGAGTTCTGTCGCCATGAAACCCACAATCTGCAAGCCGCTCGACCTTCGCTGCGCGAGTCAATTGAAACGATTGAATTTGGGCATCGCGCTGCTAATCCTCGTTGCGCCTGTTTTTGCGCAGCAGGTTACGGTCGACATCACGCCGGGGCACTCAACCAATTCTTTCAGCCCGCTGCATGCGCTCGGGGCGGGCATCGATCGCGACCCGCTGAACTCGGTTCACATTCTTTACGATCCGGAGCACGTTGCGACCATGCACACGGCCGGGTGGGGACCGATCAGCTACCGACTCAATACTGAGCTGAGCATTCAGGCTTGGCACTGGAATCCGACGGGCAGGTGGAGCGATCCTGCGGGGCGCGGATATTTTGTGGGCGATGCCAACAGTTCTGGCGACATCAGGCGCTCGTTTGGATATAACCTTCCGCACCGCGGGACCACGAGCAACTATGGAACCAGCGGCGGCTATTCCATGCTGGACGACGGCAACACCGCGACCTACTGGAAGACCGATCCTTATCTTGACGAGACCTATACCGGCGAGAGCAATACGCTGCACCCCGGGTGGTTCATCGTGGATCTGGGCAGCAAGGCGGGTGTGAATGCCATCCAGATTGCCTGGGGCGATCCCTACGCTACGAACTATCAAGTGCAATATTGGACGGGCGATGACGCAATCGGCGATCAGGGGCACGGGGACTGGAAGAATTTTCCTGAGGGAACGGTCACCAACGGAAAGGGTGGGCTAGCCAAGGTAAAGTTCGCACAGAGGCTTTTCAAAGTTGAATTTGTGCGGGTGCTGATGACGGCGTCCTCGAACACTTGTGACTCTCATGGATCTTCCGATCGGCGCAACTGCGTGGGCTTCGCAGTTCGAGAGGTGTACCTGGGGTTCGACTCGGATGGGAAGTTCACTGATGTGATGCATCACAGCCCCAGCCCCAATCAGACGCTGACTTACGGATCGTCCGTGGATTCCTGGCACGATCCCAAAGGCATCGCCACCGACGATGGAGAACAACCGGGCTTCGATCTCGTCTACAAGAGCGGCCTGACGCAGGGCCTGCAGATGACGGTCCCAGTGGCGATGATGTACGACAATCCCGATAACGCGGCGAATGAGATCGCTTATATCGAGAGCCGCGGTTACGCGATCAATTATGTGGAAATGGGCGAAGAACCTGACGGGCAGTTTGGGACGCCGGAGGACGATGCAGCGTTGTATGTGCAGTGGGCGGACGCGATCCACAAAGTTGATCCGAAGATCAAGCTGGCGGGACCTGTGTTTGAAGGCGTGAACAGCGATATTCAGGTTTGGCGGGACGCGCGCGGCAACGTGTCATGGTTCAATCGCTTCCTGAATTATTTGAAGAGCCACGGTCATCTTGGCGACTTGAATGTGATGACGTTCGAGCATTATCCGTTTGACCCTTGCAATCTGAGTTGGAACGATCTGTATGACGAACCCGCGCTGGTGCGGGGCATCGTGAAAGTTTGGCGGGACGATGGATTGCCGAAGGATGTTCCAATGCAAATTACGGAATCGAACCTTGCTTACGACACCGCCGTGCAGTACATGCAGCCCTTCGGCGCGTTATGGCTGGCGGATTATGCGGGGTCGTTTCTGACGGTGGGCGGGAATGCGCTTTTTTATTACCAGTGGGAGCCGTTGCCCATGTATCGCGGCTGCGGAGGGTGGGGCACGTTTGGCATGTTCAACGTGGATGCGAACTACAACGTCACGCAGGATACGGCGCAGTTCTTTTCGGCGCAGATGTTGACTCAGGAGTGGGTTGATCCCGTGGACGAGTCGCACTTCGTGTATCCCGCGTCGACTGACATTAAGGACAGTCATGGTCATGTGCTGGTAACGGCGTATTCGGTGCGGCGTCCGGACAAGCAGTGGTCGTTGCTGCTGGTAAATAAGGACCAAGCGAATCCGCATTCCGTGGTAGTTGAGTTTCATGACTCCACGAAGCACAGCGATCACTATTTCCAGGGGACTGTGAGGCAAGTAAGCTTTGGCGAAGACAATTATGTTTGGCATGCGAAGGGGCAGAACGGGTATGCCCGTCCGGATGGCCCGGCAGTAATCTCTGATCAGGGTGGGGGCAAGGGCGTGGAGTATACGCTGCCGAAGGCGTCGGTCACCGTTCTAAGAGGGGCCGTGCAGTAGTGAAAGTTGGCGTTCCGGCGTTTGTCTTTTGGCTCTGAGCGGCGTATATTGGTGCTTGGAAACTGTTGTGTAGTACCAGATTTTGGCGGAGCACACCAGTGGGCGCAAGCCCACTTTTTAGTTTACGCTCCTTTCGAAACTTCCCAACAGCCCGACAACTTATTGGTTTCATGGGATTTGAGATCGATCAGGTGCGCGAGATTGTGGAGCGGGTGGCCACTGGCAGCGGGCTAGAGGTGGTTGAAGTGGAATTGCGTGGGTCGGGTAAGGCGCGGATGCTCCGCATTGTGATTGACAAGGTTCTCGCACCCCGCGCAGGTGGTGGCGATCAACCGATTGGAGTAACGCACGAGGATTGCGCGAATCTGAGCCGGGAGGTTGGGACCATCCTCGATGTGGAGGACGTGATTCCTGGCAATTCGTATTTGCTGGAAGTTTCCTCTCCTGGGTTGGATCGCAAGCTGTTGCGAGCGGCCGACTACGAGCGTTTCACTGGCAGCAAGGTGAAGCTGAAGACGCGAACTCCGGTGAACGGGAACCAGCACTTCGAGGGGCGGTTGCAGAGTTTTCACGACGGCCGTTTGACTCTGGAAGTGGGCGGGTCGCGGAAGAAAGCGCGTTCCGGCGATTCTGGGCCGCAGACGTTGGAAATTGAATTGGCCAACGTCGAAAAAGCGAATTTGGTTCCAGAGATTTAAGTGTAGCCGGCAAGATGCCGACGCTACCGAAGGTTTGATTTATGGCAAGCGAGCTTTATAACACGATCGACGCGCTCAGCAGGGAAAAGGGCATTGATCCGCAGATTGTGGTCACTGCGGTGGAAGATGCCATTGTTGTCGCCACGCGCAAGTATTACAAGACGCAAGAGAATTTGCGCGCACAGCTCGACAAGGATACGGGTAAGATTCGTGCATTTGCGGTTAAGACGGTGGTCGAAGCTCCCGAGCAGGTGGAAGATCCTCTTTTGCAGGTCACGCTTGACGACGCCCGAAAAGTTGATCCCAACGTGGAAATCGGCGGAGAACTGCAGATTCCAAAAGTGACGGAAGGGATTCTGGGGCGCATCGCGGCGCAACTGGCGAAGCAGGTGATTTTCCAGAAGGTGCGCGAAGCCGAGCGGGACACGGTTTACAACGAGTACATCGGCCGGGTCGGCGAGATTGTCAATGCGACGGTGAAGCGGATCGAGGGTCCGGATGTGATTTTCGATCTGGGCAAAGCAGAATCGCGGATGCCGCGCAAGGAGCAATCGCGCCTGGAGTCTTTTGCCATCGGGGAGCGGGTGCGAGTGGTGATTGCGCGCGTCGAGAGAGCTTCGAAAGGCCCGGCTGTCGTTGTCTCGCGTGCCGCACCGGAACTGGTGCAGCATCTGTTCCAGACGGAAGTGCCGGAAATTTACGACGGAACGGTGGTCATCCGGGCGATTGCTCGCGAAGCTGGCGAGCGCACTAAGATCGCAGTCATGTCGAAAGACAAGGATGTGGACGCGGTCGGCGCCTGCGTTGGCATGAAGGGCATGCGGGTGCAGTCGATCATTCGCGAACTGCGAGGCGAGAAGATCGACATTATCGAGTACCACGAAGACGCGGTGACTTTCGCCGAGAAGGCGTTGCAGCCTGCGAAGGTGAGCCGCGTGAGTGTGCTCGAGGGCACCGAGAAACATCTTGAAGTTGTGGTCGACGACAGCCAGCTTTCCCTTGCTATTGGCAAGAAGGGACAGAATGTTCGATTGGCAGCGAAGCTGCTGGGTTGGAAAATTGACATCAAGAGCGAGGAAGAAAAGCGCCAGGAAGTCGAACAGCAGATGTCGCAGTTGGTTGCGCCAGCGTCGACTCCGTTGGCAGAAGTGCCAGGACTGGGCGAAGGCTTAATCGAAAAGTTGAGTGCGGCTGGCGTGACCACTGTAGAAGCTTTGGCTGACATGACCCCGGAGCAGCTTGAGGCCATCGAGGGCATTGGTCCGAAGACGGTGGAAAAAATCAGCCTGGCAGTCAATAATTACTTTTCTAGCCTTGAAGGTGGGGAGGTGGCAGCGCCTGAAGGCGAGGCGGCGGCGGAAGTCCCTGAGGGTCAGGAAGCTTCGCCGGAAGGAACCCAAGAGGCAGCGCCGGAAGATGTGGCTGGGGTGGACCTGGCAAGTGATGAAACGGCTGAAATTGAGGTCGCGACCGAAGCGGCAGAAACAGAAACCGTAGAACCAGAGGAAGAACCGGCTTCTTCCGAAGGCAACGACAAAGAGTAATGAGAACACAACGAACACTCCGTGAACGCGGAAGCAAGCAACCGAAAACCGACACCGTGAGGTTGATATGAAGACTTAGCGGGACAGTCCGGAGGAAAGAAAGGGCGGATGAGCAAGATTCGAATTAACGATCTGGCCAGGGAGCTGGAAGTCAAAAGCAAAGCGATTCTCGACGCACTTCCTGAAGTAGGGGTCACTGAGAAGAAGACGCACTCCAGTTCCGTGGAAGAGCATGAGGCGGAGAAGGTGCGCACCTACTTGCGCGCTGCCAGCGAAGCGCAGACGGCTACCCGGCCGTCGCGTACTAGTCGCGCCGATAGCGATGAGATTAAGACCAAGATCGATCTGTCCAATATTTCCAGACCGGGCGACGTTCTAAATGCCATTCGCAAGCAGCAGGCTCCCGTGAGTGTGGCTGCTCCTCCTGTCCGGCCGATCGCCGCGGCTTCACCGGCAGCACCACCTGTTTCGACGGTGAAAGCTCCAGCGCCGCCGCCGATTTCTCCCGCGCCTCCTCCGCCGAGGGTCGTGGTTCCGCAGCCTACCGTAAGGCCGACGTTTTCCGCTCCGGCGCCGCCAGTTGTCCAGCCACCTGTGTCTGCTGCAGCGCCACCAGCGATCGCAGTGCCTGGATCACCCGCGCAAGCACCGCCTGTGACGTCTCCCGTGGCACAAGCTGCGGCGCCAACTTCTGTGGCCGCACCACCTGCCGCTCCGCCCCAGCCGCCGCCACCGGCAGCAGCGAAACCGGCGGCTCCGATTGCTCAGCGTCCGCACGCGCCGTCGCCGCGCATGATCGTTCCTCATACCGGACCTCGTCCGGTGTACCAGGCGCCTGTCAGGCCTGCTGCGCCGAGCGCTCAGGGAGCGACCACGCGCCCGGTTCCTGGACGTCCAGTGCCAGGGCAGCCAATTTTCCAGCGCCCGCGGCCGGGCAGTGCTGCAGCGCCGGGGACGCGTCCTCCATTGCGTCCAGGAGAACGTCGGCCGATGCATCCCACTCGGCAGTCGCCGACGGGTACGCGTCCGCTCGGGGTGGGACCAGGATTGCCTCCGCCGGGCTCGGCTCGTCCGGGTAGCCGTCCGGGTGCGCCCGCGCGCCGGCCCGGCCAGCGCTATGTTCCGCGCGGGGTAAAAGAAGGCCCGATGAAGGGCTTCGTTCCGCCGCCGCGCCTGTCGCTTTCGAACGAACCGCAACCGATCACGCGCAGCATCACTATCACGGAAGGAATCAGCGTCAAGGATCTGGCCGAGAAGCTTGGAATCCGCGCCAAGGACTTGATCGCCCGCTTACTGGCTCGCGGCGTATTTGCCACTATCAACCAGACGCTCGATGCCGAGTTGGCCAGCGAAATGGCGCGCTTCTTCGGAGCGGATACGAATGTGATCACCTTCGAAGAGCAGGCCGCCAAGGAAGTTTCCGACGCCGCTGCGGGTGAGGAAGGCGCAGCCGTTGAAGGTGTGCCGCGTCCCCCGGTGGTCACAATTATGGGCCACGTGGATCACGGTAAGACCACGCTGCTCGATTCGATTCGTTCCACCGACGTGGCTGGAGGCGAAGCGGGAGGCATCACCCAGCACATCGGCGCGTATAAAGTCACGGTGCAGGACAAGCAGTCCCCTGCCTATGGCCGGCAGATTGTGTTTCTGGACACACCCGGTCACGAAGCGTTTACGCGCATGCGTTCTCGCGGAGCCAAGGCTACGGATATTGTCGTGCTCGTCGTTGCTGCTGATGACGGGGTGATGCCGCAAACTCTTGAGGCAATTGACCACGCTCACGCGGCAGAAGTCCCGATCATTGTCGCTGTAAACAAGATTGACAAACCGGGAGCATTGCCCGATCGAGTAAAAAAGCAATTGGGCGATCGCGGATTGATGCCGGAAGAGTGGGGCGGAACAACCGTGTTTGTCGACGTCTCGGCAAAACAAAAAACGAATTTGAATCTGTTGATGGAAATGATTTGCCTGGTGGCGGATCTGCAGGAACTCAAGGCTACGCCGGACCGTCCAGCTCAAGGCGTTGTGCTCGAAGCCAAACTGGATCGCGGCCGCGGACCGGTAGCCACGGTGCTCGTGCAAAATGGCACGCTGCGCGACAGTGACAACTTCGTCGTCGGTAATGTTTACGGAAAGGTTCGTGCCATGTTCGACGATCGTGGGAATGCGCTTGAAGAAGCGCCACCTTCGACGCCCGTCGAAATCCTCGGCATGGAGGGATTGCCCCAGGCAGGCGATCAATTCGTAGTAGTAGCCGATCGCGACAAGGCGCGCGGGATTTCCGAGTACCGTGAACAGAAGACTCGGGAAGCTACCCTGGCCAAGAGCTCGCGAGTGTCGCTCGAAGGTTTGGCGGAACAGCTCAAGACGGCTGGCACTAAAGAGCTCAACATTATTCTGAAGGCCGACGTGGGCGGCTCGGTCGAAGTGCTCACCGATCTGCTTTCCAAACTTTCGAACGACAAGGTTCGCCTGAAGGTGCTGCATTCTGGAGTCGGCGCCATTACCGAAACCGACGTGCTGCTGGCCTCGGCTTCGAATGCCATCATCATCGGATTTAATGTGCGTCCAGAACGCAAGGCACAGGAACTGGCGGAGCAGGAGAAGGTCGACATCCGGCTGCATTCGATCATTTATGAACTGCAAGATGAGATCAAGCGCGCCATGACTGGACTGCTTGAGCCGACTATCAAAGAAACCTATCAGGGCCGGGCCGAAGTTCGAGAAACGTTCCGTATCCCGAAGGTTGGCACTGTGGCCGGTTGCACGGTGATCGATGGCCTGGTCAAGCGCGATTCCGAGGTCCGACTTCTGCGCGATAACGTGGTTGTCTTCAAGGGCAAGGTTGGATCGCTTCGCCGTTTCAAGGACGACGCCAGCCAGGTCACCAATGGCATGGAGTGCGGCATCTCGATTGCCAACTACGGAGACATCAAAGTCGGCGACGTGATCGAAGCCTTCGCGACCGAGAAGGTTGCCGCGGAAGCGATAGCTTAACCATGTCGTTGGTCGTTAGCCGTTGGTCGTTGGCCGTGCCAGTTCAAATGTTCTTGCCAACGACCAAAGACCAACGGCCAACGACCACATGATCGCCTTTCTGACCCTCGAACTGCGTATCGAAGCAGCGCAGTCGCTCAAAGACAAGCGGCAAGTCGTGCGCAGCCTGAAAGACCGGCTGCGCGCCCATTTCAACGTCGCGGTGGCCGAGCTGGACGCAAGCGGACTGTGGAACCGCGCGACGTTGGGCGTGGTCAGCATTTCCGACTCGCGTGATTACCTGGACGGCCTTATGAAGAACGTGGAGCGTCAGGCAACGCGCATCGCGAATAACGGCGGCGCTGATGTCGCCGATTCCTTTTTAGAATACCTGTAACCCGCAGCGGTCGTAATCCATTCCATTCATGGCACTTTCAGCTTGACACGAAAGTACCCTAAAAGGCTCGCCAATATTGCAGCCACGAGCATGGTTTTCTGATATTCTCATTCGTTTTACTCTGAGGCAAAGCAGTGGAAAAGCGTGGGGCTAAATATCATCGGGAAAGACTGGGCGAGGCCCTGCGTGAGGAGATTGAAACGATCGTGGAGGGCGAACTCGGTGACCCCCGCATCGGGCTGGCCAGCGTGAGCAGTGTAATGCTGGGAAGCGATTCGCGCTCTGCGCGGATTTTCGTGGTTGTCCAAGGCGACGACAAGGAAGCCGAACGCACGTTGGAGGGTTTGACGGCGGCGGTTGGTTTCATTCGCCGTGAAGTGGCTGAGCGTTTGCACCTGCGCCGTCCACCTGAGTTGTATTTTCAGCTGGACCGCTCGCAGACTTACGCAGCCAGAATCGATGAGCTTTTGAAACGTAACCAGAAACGGAGTCATTAGTTCGAGAGTAGAGTCGATCGGAGTGCAGCCAAATATGTTGAACGAGGTTCTCAAACACATCGAGCAGCGCGACCGATTCCTGCTGACTTCGCACGCCCGTCCAGATGGGGACGCGGTGGGATCAGCGCTCGCGTGCTGCCAGATCCTGCGTTCGATGGGCAAGGAAGCCGACGTGGTGCTGCACGATGGCGTGCCTCGCATCTATCAGCCATTGCCCTTTGCCGACACAGTCGTGCGTGCCGAGCGCGTCAACGGGAACTACGATGCCGCTATTATTCTCGAATGCGACAGCATTCAACGCACTCGCCTTGAGGGCCTGGAAAACCGCTTTTTAATAAGCATCGATCATCACGTGAGCGGCCGACCTTTTGCGCACGTCAACTGGATCGATCCGAAAGCAGTGGCGACTGCGGAGATGGTGTATTGTCTGGCACGCGAAGCCGGCGTCGAAATTTCCCCCGAGATCGCAACCTGCCTTTATACTGCCGTGCTTACCGATACTGGTTCGTTTATGTTTGAAGGCACGAACGAGCGTACTTTTGCTCTGGCGCGGGAACTCGTACTGGCCGGCGCCGATCCAGCGCATTGCGCTCGCAATGTGTATTTCGGACATTCCACTGCCAAGATGCGACTGCTTGGTGCGGCACTTTCCAATCTGCACCGCGAGGGACCGCTGGCCTGGATCTGGGTCACCAGTGAGCAAATGGACCGCTTTGGAGCCAAGGAGGAAGACTGCGAAGGGCTGGTGAACTACGCGCTCTCGATCCAGGACGTTGAGGTTGCGGTGTTTTTCCGCGAGCTTCCCGACGGGCGATTCCGTGTAAGCCTGCGCAGCAAAGGACAGCTCAACGTGGCTGCAGTAGCCGAGGAGTTCGGCGGCGGCGGCCACGCTTGCGCCAGTGGTTGTTCGATCGAGGGTCCCTTGTCCGTCGCGGTGGCACGGATCATGGCGCAACTTCGAACCAATCCCTCCGTACAATAGCTCTTTATGGATATTTCGCTGCCGCGGCAGATCGCTTCGTTTGTCGGCGCGCTCCTCATTCTGGTTGCTTATGTGGGCCACCAGATGAATTGGATGGATTCCCGCAAGGCTGCGTACAACCTACTCAATGCGGTCGGTTCCGCCATTCTTGCCTACGTCGCCTTTCATCCTTTTCAGATCGGCTTCGTGTTGCTGGAAGTGGTCTGGGCTTTGATCAGCGTGTATGCGCTGGCAAAGCCACGAGGACATGAGTGAGGATTTCCCGCACCTCTGCCGATTGGCTCCTGCTCGCCGGATTCTGCGGATTTCTTTTTTTCTTCGGACTCGCGTTTTTTGGACTGATTGGAGCGGATGAGCCTCGCTACGCGCAAGTCGCCCGCGAGATGCTGGCCCGCCATGACTGGATTACGCCCACGCTGGGAGGCAAACCGTGGCTGGAGAAACCGCCATTCTACTACTGGCAGGCGATGCTGGCCTACAGCATCTTCGGGGTGAGCGATTGGGCTGCGCGCTTGCCGTCGGCAGTGGACGCGACCCTGATGGTTGTCGTGATCTATCTTTTTCTGCGACGTTTTCGTCCCGGCTTCCACCTCGATGGCGCGCTGATGACTGCCTCTGCGGCGGGAATCATCGGCTTCGCCCGGGCCGCTTCGACCGATATGCCGCTGGCGGCCACGTTTACCATAGCGCTGCTCGCCTGGTACGCATGGTACGAGAGTAAGTCTCGCCGGCTCCTGGCACTTTTCTATTGTTCTCTGGCCTTGGGAATGCTCGCCAAGGGACCGGTGGCGCCCTTGTTAGCGGCCCTGATCATCGTAATCTTTGCCGCCGCGACGAGTGATTACCGCTTGCTCGGGAGAACGCTCTGGGTTCCAGGAATTCTGATGTTCTGCGCTGTGGCGCTTCCCTGGCACATCGCGGTACAGATCAAGAATCCTGAATTCTTTCGCGTCTTCATTCTTCAGCATAACCTCGCGCGTTTTGGGACGAATCTCTATCACCACCCCGAACCATTCTGGTATTACCTACCGGTTACGCTGCTTGGCTTGATTCCGTGGGCTGTGTTTGTGGCGGCGTCCTTTGCGGAGACCGTTCGCGCCTGGTGGACGAAGCGACGGCAAATTCTTGATTCGGAACGTGCCCTCGATGTCTTCCTTGTGATCTGGCTGGCCGTGCCGGTTGCGTTCTTTTCGCTCTCCCGATCGAAGCTGCCGGGCTACATTGTGCCTGCGTTACCCGCAGGAACGCTGTTGCTGGCAGAGTATGTGCGGCGTCGTGTAGCGAACAGCGAAAGTCCCAGCCTTTTCTTGATCGTCCTGCACGCGATCACTGCAGCGGCGCCTGTTGTTCCGGCGCTAATGATCCAATACCTCGTTCTGCAGCACCGCCTTCCATGGGGCAAGGGAGCTGCAATCTCCCTTGCGTTTGCCGCTGTGCTGGCGATCGGCATTGCTCTCACGCAACGCACAAAGCTCGGCTTCGCAGCATTGCGATTTATCACACTGGTCCCGGTGGTGCTGGCCGTTGCTGCGCTACTGCGACTGGGAGCACCTGCGCTCGATAGCATGCTTTCTGTCCGGCCGCTGGCGAATGAGATCAGCCACCTGGAAACCAGGCCGCTCCCGCTTGCGGTGGCTGGCGTCTCTCGAGAAACCGAGTTTGGCCTTGCCTTCTATCGAAACCAGATAATCGATCGATATGAATCAGGAGAGGTTCCCGCTGACGAACATCTGGTGGTAGCTCCGGAGGGATCGCAGACCGCGATTGCAAAACAGATTGCTGGCCGCCGCGTCTCGTATCTGGGAAGCTTCGCGCCACAAGGTTTCGATTACTACTGGGTGTCGGCCGAGGGGATGAGAGAGATGAGCCACTAGATAAAATCAGCAGTCAGCAGCCAGCATTCAGTCAAATCTTCAATTCCGCTAAGCTGAAATTATTCCGTGAATCCTCTGAGATACTCCCGTTTGCCTCGCGACGTGCGAAGCTAATACACTCAGCTTTCGCGGCCGCGATTTGGTCGCACCGCTGAGGCGCAACCCTCCAGGAGCCCGCGTGGAGATTCTCGATCTCAGGCATTTTTCCTCCGTCGACCTGCGTCCTTTATTGCAGGACGAGATCGGCGTGTGGTCGCGCCTGCTTTCCTGGGATTACGGCGGATCCGCCGACATGATTCTGCGCTACGTGGACGCCAAGATTCTACCGGGCTACGCGGCCATCGATCGTGGACGGATCTTCGGTTATGCGTTCTTTGTTTACGAAGGCAGCAAGGGCGTAATTGGGGACCTCTTTGTTGCCAACGGTGGCCGCTTGCCTGATCCTCACGAAGTAGAATCTCGACTGCTCAGGCATGTGATTGAAACTCTGCAACAGTCTCCTGGCATCCACCGCGTCGAAGCGCAATTGCTTATGCATGAAACCGGAATCGTGACCCGGCCATTCCTCGAGCAGGGTTTCAGCCGGCATTCCCGACTCTTTATGGTTTTGCCCTTGGAGAAGGCAACCAGGCCAGGGCCGACGTTGCATCCGGATATTGAATTACGACCGTGGTCAGAACAGGATTACCAACCCGCCGCGGCGGTGATCACGAGCGCGTATCGCGGACACGTGGATTCCGAGATCAACGATCAGTACCGTACTTTGAGCGGGTCTCTGCGCTTTCTGAACAACATTGTGCGTTTTCCCGGATGCGGGACGTTCGATCCCGAGTCTTCCTTCGCAGCGGTTCACAAACAGTCCCGTACCCTGATCGGATTGATTTTGTGTTCTCGCGTGCGCCACGACGTGGGACACGTGACCCAGGTTTGCGTGCTGCCAGAGTATCGCTCGCACGGGATCGGCGAATGGCTGCTGGCGTCCACTACGGCTAACCTGCGACAGCGAAAATTTTCCCTGTTGTCTTTAACCGTCACAGAAGCGAATGCGCGAGCCGTGGAACTCTATCTTCGTCTGGGATTCGACACAAAGAGGGTGTTCGATGCTTTCGTCTGGGAAGGGTAGCTTCTAGCTGCTAGCTTCTGGCTTGAACCAAGCAGTGTCGTAACGCGTGGTGCGGAGCTATGAGCTATGAGCTAGAAGCTAGAGGCTAGTAGCTCACCGTCGCAACATCCACATCACCCAGCCCGCAACGAATACCCCACCAACGAACATGGCAAAACAATACAGGCCATAGCGAATCTGCTCGCGAGAGGTGCTGCGCTGAGTGATCCCGAACACCACCGAGGCAAACACCGCAAACAACACGGCAGAGCTGAAGTGGGAGAGTTGCAGGTTCATGGCTTCTTCCCGATCGCGATGTGATATGCGTCGGCCGCGCAGATAAAGTTCAACAAGCCGGCAACAATGATGTATTTAGTACCATAATCGGCAGTGGCATGCGCAATTGCGCCCTGTCCCAAATCCAAAGCTCGAGTGACGATATACAATCCTCCCGCTCCCACATCGCCCACGAATCCAAGAATATCGAGGATGTCCCCGCCGTTCGGACGGTACACGCGTCCCTGCATGGCTAATCCGAGCAGGAACATGATCACGATCGAGCCCATGATCAGCAGGCCCCGAATCCACCGCTTCTGGATCAGGTGTCCCGCGCCCGGAATCAGCCAGCCGATGGCTGGAGCGAGCACCGACATGGCAGTCACGGGTTGGGGTGGTGCTGTTTCTTTAGTTGTCGAGGGATTTGCCATTCAGATGATTACAATCTCGCGTTGGATTTTACCCGTGACTTCGGCCGCCTTGGGGCGCACCAGCACGTTTACCTCACTGCGTACGCCAAATTCTGGCAAGTAAATACCTGGCTCGATCGAAAAGCAGGAGTTGGGCAGAATCCGGCGCTCGTCGTGAATTTCCAGATCGTCCATGTTGGCGCCGTTGGAATGGACCTCGGTTCCAATCGAATGCCCGGTCCGATGAATGAAGTAGTCGCCGAAGCCAGCCTTCTTGATGTGATCTCGCGCTGCCCGGTCCACTTCCCATCCACACATCGCGCGGCCACTGGCGATGCCTTCCTGCACCACTTTTACTCCGGCGTCACGCGCATCGCGAACCACCTTGAAGATTTCCTGCATTCGGGTCGAAGGCGCTTTGCCCACGAAGCCGGTCCAGGTGATGTCGTAATAGACGGCTCCGGGCGTATTTTTCTTGGCCCACACATCGAGCAGAACGAAATCGCCCTCGCGAATCGGAGCTGAGTTTCCAGCTCGAGGTTCGTAGTGCGGATCGCCGCTATGTGCATTGACTCCGACGATAGGCGGATCATCCGTCACCAGATTCTCGCGCCCGAAGGCCTCCATGAACCACTGCTGAATCTGATGCTCGTTCGTCCCCCCGTTACGCACCCGCCGCCCGATTTCCTGGAAAGCCGCCGCAGTAATCGCATCCACTGCATCCCGCGCAGCAAAGTGCGTCTTGATCTGCTCGTCCGTAAACGTGGCCTCGAACAAAGCCACCAGATCCCCGGAACTGACAACGTTCTTCCCCAAGCCGCGGATCAACTCCAGCGTGCCGCCATCCACCAGAGAAATGGTGAAAACAAGATTATTCGGGGAGTACTGCATGGCGACGTCGCGATGCGACGAAAGCAGCACCTTCACTTGGTCGAACAGTTCCTGCCAGCCGGCATACTGAAGCTTCTTCCCGGGCAAAGTGTCGAGGTGTCGCGATTCGATCTTGTGAACCAGCTTTGTGGGCTCACCTTCCGCCGGGATCAGGTAGAACCACCGCCGGGTGACCATCAGATCCGGCGACAACCCCAGCACCCGGTAGGCGATGGGGTCGCGGTGATGGTGATCGTAGAAAAGCCATGCGTCGATATTCCGCTCGCGCAGGGCAGCCTGAATTTCAGGAAGGTTCATGGGCGAATAACTATTCTAACAACGTCCGCGGGTTTGGGCGAATCCTGCCCGGCTCCACGCTCGGGTCCACCGAGAGTCAAGTGGGGACAGCCGCCCCGGCTTGTCCGGCCGAGCGAACCTCGGCATTTGCTATCAGGCAGGCTTTGCCAAAATCTTCTTCCGAACGGCAGTCGGCAGCGTCTCACATGCCGTCCTCAGTACCAGTCTCGGCGCACGCTCACGGATGCTCATCAAGTAAGGCACGGTCCGCTTTGCATCAGCTTTGGCAGTCTCGCGCAGCAGCCAGCCCAGCCCCTTTTGCACCATGTCATCTTCGTCGGAGAGAAGAAGTTCCGACAAGCGCTTGATCTCAGGAAAAAACATCTTCCGCCGCGTTCCCTGAATTAACGCCACACAAGCTGCCCGGCGATGCCAGCGGTCCGGCGATTTCGCCCAGTGGAACACTCTGCTACTTCGATCTGGCTTAGCAGCGACCATCGGCGCGATCAGGTAGTGAACCAGCCCGTCGTGATCAGCCCAACTCGAAATGCGGGACAGCCAGGACTCAAACAATCGAAACTCGCTGTCGCCGAACTCTTCCGTCATTTTCTCCAGCAGGAATATGGCAAAGATTTTTTCTTCCAAAACCCGACCGACGAAAAGCTTGTCTGCAATTCGTAAAAGAAAGTCGAGACCAAACTCTTTTCGAATCCTGCGGCGGAAACGGACGGCTACGGTGCGCAGTTTGGCGGTATACCATCCGTGCGATTTGATCTCGTCCTTGAAGAACCATTGCACACCGTCCGCGTGCTCAGCAGAGCCACCGTCCCGGAGCAGATGCCGGATCTCAGCCGCAATGCTTTCAGGGGAGGGTGGTCGTGTGGTCATAGCGTGAGCGATTGTGTGGAAGCGGGGCTTGGAGTTCGGAAAGCCTTGTCATAAATCCAAAGCAGCGCAGTAGTAGCCACGCCTACCCCAGTTACACACCACCAGATCCGCGCGGGCTGATGTAGAACCTCGCCGAAATGATGGACGAGCATTCCACCGAACCACCCGCCAATCAGCGAACCGATTCCGATCGGCAGAAACGCAAATCCCATGTACGTGCCCTGCTGACCTGGAGGCGCAAGCCGCGAAATATATTCGTAGTAACGCGGCTGTTGGATGATCTCGCCCAGCGCAAGGACAAACAGTGATAGCACCGCACCCCAGATCGTCGGCCGAAAGGCGAGAATCAGCCACGCAACAGATGTGATCATGGTTCCCAGAATCACGGCCTGAAACGCCGGTATCCTGCGCGTCAGGTAATTCACCACGAGGGTGAGACAGATCACAGTGAGCCCGTCGGTCACCAGAATGATCTCCACATCCGCGTGGGGATTGACGTATCCGTGGATGTATCCGGGCAAACTGATGTATTGCTGCCAGAACACGGCCCAGTATCCGGTGAACAGCACAAGGAACCACATGAACCGGCTGATGCCTGCGAGCACCAGCAAGAGAAGTCCGCTCCAAATCCACCAGGGAACGCTGAAGCTCGGATAGATCCATAGGCCGATGCGCAGCAGCAGAGCAACGAGCAATACCGGTAAAACCAAGCGATAATTTCCTACCACCACGCAGAAATTACGAGCGACAGTCGCGATCGAAGGTGGTGGCGCGTCACCCGGTTTGCGCGGTTCGCGAAAGAAGAACAGGACCACAAAGAACATGGCGAACACACTGAGTGCCGCAAGGCGGTAAACATTTTCGACACCTAGATGGCGATGGGCCCAGGACGCGAAATAGGGACCGGCAGCGCCGCCGATGTTGACTAGGGTGTAGTAAATCGAGTATCCGATCGAGCGGACATTCTCTTTTGAAGCGCGGGCGGTTGTGCCCACCACGCACGGCTTCACCAGCGAAATGCCAAGTGCGGGAAGGATGAGAATAAAGCCTACGAACAGACTGATCGGCACGGCGTTGCGCACTGGTGCCAGCCAGGGTGCTCCGATGGAGCCGATCAAGAAATATGCAGCCGCCAAGATCAGGTACGCCATCGACAAAGCACGGCGGAAGCCCAATCGGTCGGCGGCCGCGCCCCCGAAAATGGCGAGAAACCATACCATGCCACCGAATATGCCCGTCAGAGTTCCGGTTTGCTCGGTGGAGAAATTCAACCGCTCCTGCAGGTAGAGGGCGAGTGACGCAAAGGCTCCGTAGTAAGAAAGGCGCTCGAATATCTCGCTGATGTTGGCAACCCAGAAGGGACGCTCAAAGCCAGTGCGAATCTCATGTAGGCGTTCAGAAAAGGTCAAAGCAGCTCCTGGCCTCTATTTGTCGCGCCGGCGGTGCTACGTCTTCAGCCGTCGCTGCACTTCGTCCGCAGACAATCCTGCAACTCGAATGACTTTGTTCCGGCTGGTTTCGCCGGACGCTATGGTAACGGAAGAACGCGGCACGGCCAAAAGGTTTGCGAAGAATTCGATGCAGGCTTCATTGGCCCGCCCATCGACCGGAGGTGCGGTCAAAGCCAGTTTCAGCGCGTCACCGACCGCCCCGGTAATGGCATTCTTCCTGGCGCGTGGCTGGACCTTCACTGCGAAGGCTACGCCTGCCGACGTGTCGCGAACAGGAATCATGGCTTTCGATTTCACCACAGAGTCATAGAGTCACAGAGAACTTCTACAAACAAGGATCGAGGGGGATCACTTTGGCTCATACTCCTTCTTTTGCTCCTTTCTGTGTCTCTGTGACTCTGTGGTTGATTACTTGGTCGACCTTTCTCCGAAAATCGCGGTTCCGACGCGTACGCAGGTGGACCCTTCTTCAATCGCGACTTCAAAATCGTGCGACATCCCCATCGAGAGCTCACGCATATTGAATCCGGGCAATCTACGCCCAATCTGATCTCGCAACTCGCGTAGCTTTCGGAAATAAGGTCGCGCCTTCTGTGGATCGTCGGTAAACGGGGGAATCGTCATCAGTCCGCGAAACTCGAGGTGTTCTAGCTCCGGCGCTGCCGATAGAAGTTCCTCCAGTTCGCGGGACTCCGGCGCCACGCCGCTTTTGGCTGCTTCGCCGCCGACGTTGATTTCGATAAAGACTTTCAATTTTTTTTCGACTTGCTGCGCCGAGGCATTGAGCCTCTGCGCCAGGCGCAACGAATCGACTGAATCTACTGCAGCGAAGAGTTCAACCGCTTTCGCCGCCTTGTTGGTTTGCAGATGGCCGATCAGATGCCATTCGGCACTGTGCAGATCCCGAAGCGCGTCGGTCTTCCCAGCGAATTCCTGCACCCGATTCTCTCCGAATAGCCGCAGTCCGGCGTCATAAGCCTCCCGAATGCGTTCTGCGGGAAACGTCTTGCTGACCGCCATCAATGCGATGTCTTCGGGTTGGCGTCCGGCACAACGCGCGGCAGCCGCAATTCGGTCACGCACCAGAGCAAGGTTTTGTGCAATCGACATGAAAGAGCTTGAACCACAAAGGACACGACGGCCCCACAAAGTAAGAGCACAAAAAACCAGTTTTCCTTTGTGGATCTTTGTGTCCTTTGTGGTTAAAAGATTCTTCCCAATTACATGATCGCCGTCGGCGGCGCCGGCTCATCCGGGCTGCCTGCGTTCGAGAGTGGCACTTTCATCATGACAAAAATCAACACCGCCATACCGATCAAGCCCGAGAAAGAGAAGTCTCCAATATCAATATGCCAAAGTTGATGATTGCTGCCCACGACGCCTGCAATCACCAACCCACATAGCGCCTCTCCGGCGATCAGTCCTGACGCAGTCAGCACGCCCGCGTTGTCGACACGCGCTTTCTGCGCATCATTGTAGCCTCGGCGGTCGCGAAGCTTGTCGGTGAACCAACGAATCACTCCGCCCACGAAGATGGCAGACGTCGTCTCCAGCGGCAGGTACATTCCGACCGAGAAGAGCATGGGACTTTTTACTTCAACCAGAATCATGGCGAAGCCCATAAGTATGCCGACTACGACCAGGGGCCAAGCCATGTTTCCGCCGACGATGCCCTGAGCCAGCATGGCCATGAGGCCAGCCTGCGGCGCAGGTAAGGCCGCGCTGCCGAAGTGATAGGCTTTATCGAGAATCATCAGCGGGAAGAACAAAACCAGCGAGGCCACGATGGTGCCAAAAATGTCGCCGATCTGCATTTTCGCTGGCGTGCCGCCCAGAATGTGGCCAGCTTTCAAGTCCTGCAACATTTCGCCCGCCACCGCGGACGACACGCAAACCACGGCCGCTACTCCCAGCACCGCGGCCACGCCGCCTATGCCCGAGACTCCCATTGCCACCATCAGCAGGGCCGCAACTACAAGCGTGCACAGCGTCAGGCCGGAAACCGGATTGTTGGAAGAACCGATCATGCCGACCAGGTTGCCCGAGACTGCGGCGAAGAAGAAACCAAGAACGATCATGACGGCTGCGGCCACGACTGCGCCGGCGATGACCTTGCCTCCGCTCAGGTTGTGCGCTCCCGCGATGAAATAGTAATAGAGACCGATCATCGCGATGAATACCAGCCCGACACCCGCAAAAACGACTTTTGCATTGAGATCGCGGTCCACGCGGCTGGTCGCCTTGTGCGCTTCGGCGGATTTCTTCAGATCAGAAACCGCGCGCTTCATGCCCGCCATCAGTTGCTTGCGCATGCGGAAAAGCGTGAAGCCAGCGCCCACCAGCATTCCACCCACGGCAATCGGACGCACGATCGAATACCACACGCTGAACGCGATTCCTCCCCAATATGTCGCCGGGTTCGCGCCAGCCGCCATCGGCGGCAGAGTCGGCCCGAGGAAATAAATGAGCAGAGGAACCAGCAAACCCCAAGCCACCACGCCGCCAGCGAAGTTCAGCGACGCCAGCCGAGGTCCGATGATATAGCCCACGCCCAGATAGGCCGGACTGACCGCGGGTGAAGTAAATTGCGACATTCCACCGGTTGCCAGCATGGGCGCGTTTGCCCCGCGCCCCAGGCGTAACCCGGTCGCCATTTTCGGAATGTTGACCAGAACATTTTTCGTGTACCAGAAAAGGTTGACCTGGGAAAGAAAGTACATCAGCCCGCCAAAGCCCATGTTGGCGAACAAAATTTTCGCTGCCTTGGATCCCTGTTGCCCGGCCTTATGAATTTCCGCCGCCGCCACTGACTCGGGGAAAGGCAGCTCTGCGTCTTCGACCATCACGCGTCGCAGCAGAGTGACAAACAAAATGCCTAGCAGGCCGCCGATTACCATCAGCGCGACTGATTGCCAATACCTCTCCATGCCAAGGCTCGGCCAAAGTCCCGCGAGAACAAATGCCGGGATGGTGAAGACTGCGCCAGCAGCCACCGATTCGCCAATTGCACCCACCGTTCGTGCAATATTTTCCTCTAGCAGCGACCCTTTCATAAGCCGCAAAAGCGACATGCCAATGACTGCCGCAGGATAAGTGGCGGCGATCGTCATCCCAGCCTTGAGGCCTAGATAGGCGTTGGCGGCGCCCAGAATTCCCGTCATCACCAAGCCGAGCATCACGGCGCGAAACGTAAACTCCCGCATCTCCATGTTCTCGGGAACGTAAGGCTTGAATTTCTTGGGGGCTTCGGTTGCGTTCACTGTAGTTTGGGGGCTCATGGTCAGAAATCCTCACGAAACATCGGAAATAATCAGCATAAAGTAGGACGGCGCACGTTAGCACGCGCACCGCCTGATTTACAAGTCCGTTTGACTAGTTTCTATAAACCGGATGTCCCAAACACCAGTAATTGAGATGCAGGATTTCAGTGCGGACCGCGATCGCAATGACACACGTAACTCCCTGGTACCTGCCCTCGTTGCTTCCGACCTGTCACACCGCTATACTGGAGGGGATTCGTCCGGTCGGAGCCCCCGCAGCCGCGATCGGGTGAAGGAGGATCGTCTTCAGCAGTAACGGGACCCCAATTCGGGCCACCGGGACCAGGGTTGTTGCGCAAGACAATCGATTGGTCTCCTGGGCCAGCGGCATCGCCGCAGGTCTGTTCGCCACGTTGTTCCCTTCCGATTGTCGTCTTTGCGGTGCCCCCCTGATAAATATTTCACGGCTGCCAGTTTGTGAAGATTGTCTTGGGGCTATGCAGCCGATTACTAGCGGGCTTTGTTCCATCTGTGGCGAACGGCTGATAAGCCCATTCGCATTCTCTCCCGAAGCTGATAATTCTGAATCCACCGAGGCTCGTTGTGGACTGTGCCGCCGACTCGAACCTCCCTACGTCAAGGCCACAGCCTACGGGAGCTACGAGAGCGGCCTGCGTGAACTGATTCATTTGCTCAAATACAACCAGGTTAGGCCAGCGGCGAATGTCCTGGGCCGCATGGTGGTGGAAGCAGTTGAAGATCTGCAGCCTCTCTTTGGTGGAACGGAAATTTTGGTTGTGCCTGTCCCTTTGCACTCCACAAAACTCCGACAGCGAGGATTCAACCAGTCCGAACTGATCGCCCGGGCTGCCCTGAAAGTGAAGCCTTCTGCCGGTCGCTTCCAGTTGAGCCCTGGTTTGCTGGAGCGCCGACGCGAAACGAAATCTCAGATCGGACTCTCCCGGCATCAACGCAGGGAAAACATTCGTGGCGCTTTTGTGGTCACAAGGCCTCTCGAAATGGCGGGACGCGAGGTGCTGTTGGTAGACGATGTCTTTACCACAGGCACAACGGTTTCAGAATGCGCACGCATCTTGCGGCGCGCGGGCGCGTCGAAGGTCTACGTAGCAACGGTAGCGCGAACATTGAAGACGGAGGCCCAGCACGCGATACGGGAGACAGAAACCGAAGCACGGCTAACTATGGCCGCCGCCGGATAAAGACACGTGGGGACGGACGCCCCTCGGCTGTCCGACCGAGCGAAGCTCGGTGGTTCGAGAAAAGAATGTCGGGGAAGTGGAACAATTCGATGAGCGGCATGGGACGGACTCACATGTCCTCCCCACTGGTAGCAGCCGTGCGTTCCGAGAGCGAAGGTCCGCACGTGCTGCATGCGCCGGTGCTGGTGTTGAACGCTTCGTACGAACCTATTAACGTCTGCGCGGCGCGCCGCGCTATCGTTCTGGTGCTGAAGGGCATCGCAATGACAGAGGAAGAGAACGGACACTTTCTCCATGCCGCCCGTCTCGCCATTCGCTTGCCGTCCGTGATCCGGTTGCTCGAATATCGCCGCATTCCGCACCAGACGCGCGCTCTCTCTCGCAAGAACATTTTGCTGCGGGATCGCAACACTTGTCAGTTCTGCGGGGAAGTGTTGGCCTCGGGCGAGTTGACGCTCGACCACGTAGTACCCCGATCTCGGGGAGGCGCTTCCACGTGGGAGAATCTCGTAGCCTGCTGCCATCCCTGCAATCGCCGCAAGGGGAACCAGTTGCCGCACGAGGCAGGCATGAAGCTCATGCGCGAGCCCCGCGCCTTCAATCTGCACACCAGCCGTCACATCATGCGCCTAATGGGCCGTTCCGATGACAAGTGGCGAAAGTATCTCTTTTATTAAGTAATCCCCACTTAGCCCGCATCAGGTCTTTCGATTACGAAAGGTCATGCCCGAGTTTCACTGCCGTAACCTTGTGTTGCCAGGCTTGACCTCGTATCACGGTTGAGACATGTAGATCAGAAGTCGTCTCATGTCGAGACGGAGAACTCTGATGCGCTCGACCTTCTATTTTGCCGCTTGGACAGACAGCGGCTGTCTCCTGGGATGCGACCACGAACACCAAACCGTAACTTCAGCAGAAGCCTGCATTTCGCATGCCGGCGGTTATGTGATCGCCGTTGAAAAAGGTGTATTGCGTGCCCTTACGGATGCTGAGGAAGCAGAATTTCAGAATGTGAGGTACGGCATCAAGGCTGACGCCAGGCAATCCTTTATCGCGGACGGCATGCTTACAATCTTGCTTACGATCCAAATCAGGCTGGGAAATGAAGAAGCCTGCTAGACCCTCCAAGCCCCAGGAAGCGATCTGGTAAAACTCCTGACGGCTGACGCCTGAATGCTACTTCTGCGGCTGTTGTGGCGCCGCGTTCTTTCCCTCATCGCCCTTCTGCACTTCTTTGCCGTCATAGGTGATCTTCACGTTCGATCCGAATTTCTTGTAGTTCGTGTACTTCACGATCTCACGAATCTTCACGTCACCGTTGGAGAAATGCAGAGTGTCGTCGGCGCGGGTGTAGACGGGAAACCAGTAGGGACCATCCACGACCTGCTCCCGATAGGTGGTGAACTTGGGAAACAGGTTCTCATTTCCCTTCTTCCTGGTAATGTCAGGAACGGATTTTCCATAGGTTTTCACGATTTGGAAATCCTTGTCATCCACCCAAATGCGTCCCTGGAAATATCGCTTCTTGCCTTCTATCTTTTTGGGTGCGATGTCGAACACATAGCAGTGCAGGTCGTCCTCCTGCTGCTGTCCGACATAGAGAATGCTGTATTCGCCAATCTCATCGCTGGTCAGCACAAACGGCAGCCGGTTCTCGATGTCATCGATGTCCTGCTCGGTCATCATGATCCGTTGGAGCGTCGATTGCGGCGCGAAAACGACGTTCTTGACCTTTTTCCCCTGATCATCGAAAGAGACGTCAAACACCTGCTGATATTCTCCATCCGGAGTGTCTCCATCGACCGTTTGCACCTTCACGGTTTGCCGATATCCGTACTGGTCAAGAGCGGTTTTGAATTCTTTTTCTTTGGCGGCAAAGCGTTGGATGATTTCATCGGATGTAACGCCCTTGGGCTCGGCGGGATTCAGCGCTCCTTCGTCCCCGAACGCACCGAGCGAGACCGGGCCGCACAGGGCAACGGCCATGACCACCACGAACGCAATCCGCATGACTCTCATAACACTAGTGTAACGAAATCGGAGAGGGAAAACCTGCATAATTAGATTGCTGGCCAGGACAGAAAGTTGCCGCGTGAGCAAGATTTGAGCTTTTCTTGAATCCTCTTGCGATTCGCACGCATGATCTCGTCCCTTTAGCGGGCCTGGTCCAGATTCACGCTAGAGCTTTACGTTGTAAGATGGCGTGGTCGAGTTATGCCCTCTAGTCCACGTGCGGAAGTGCCATTTGTCCCCCCCACGATGCAGCAAGAGATTGCCCGTCTTGCTGGGTCGCCAGAAATCCGCGCGGCTTTCGCCTGGTTTCGCGCCGAGGAAGCCCAGTTTGCGGCCTGGCAACTGGAAATGGCGCGCATTCCTGCTCCGCCATTTGGAGAGACAGCTCGCGGAGAATGGCTACGGGAACGTTTTCGCGAGCTCGAACTCGAAGACGTGTGCGCCGACGAAGTAGGTAACGTTTTCGGCATTCATCATGATCATGCCAAACTGACCAAACCGTTGGCGACCAAGCAATACACGGCGCTCAGCGCTCACATCGATACGGTTTTTCCGGCTGGGACTCCGCTGAACCTGCGTCAGCAGAGCAACCGCCTCTACGGGCCCGGCGTTTCCGACAACGGAGCTGGAGCCGCGGCAATGCTGGCCGTGGCAGCCGCGCTTCGCGCATCCAAAATAGCGCTGGCCACACCCATACTTTTTATCGGCAACGTGGGCGAAGAGGGAGAGGGCGACCTGCGCGGAATGCGTCACATTTTTTCCCAGTCCCGCTGGAAAAACTCGATCCGCTACAGTTTGATCCTGGACGGCGCCGGCTCCGATACGATCGTGGCGGAGGCTCTAGGCAGCCGCCGCTTCGAAATCATCGTTCGCGGCCCCGGCGGACATTCCTGGAGCGACTTTGGCGTGCCCAACCCGATCCTGGTCCTGGCGCGCGGCATCCATTCGTTCTCTCAGACCTCGCTCCCATCGTCTCCGAAAACCACCTTCAATGTTGGTGTGATCCGCGGCGGCACGTCCGTGAACTCGATTCCGGAGTCGGCAAGTATGCGGGTCGACATTCGCTCTACTTCGATGGCCGAGATGGAGCGACTGGAAGCATCCCTGCGACGCGCACTTGAGCACGCTGTCGAAGAAGAATCGCGGGTTAGCGAGCGGCGTACCGCGTCGCAGAAGCGCTCGTCCGGCCTCAGTTGCGAGGTCGTGCCCATTGGCAATCGCCCAGCGGGCGAACTGGATGGGAACGCTCGAATCCTGAAGGTAATTCGCGCCGTGGATGCTCATCTCGGCAACGCCGCCCAAATTCAGCGCGCTTCGACGGACGCCAACATTCCGTTGTCCCTGGGCCGGGAAGCAATCGCCATCGGTGGCGGTGGCGTGGGTGGCGGCGCTCACACCCTGCAAGAGTGGTTCGACTGCAGCGGCCGCGAACTGGGACTCAAGCGGATATTGCTGACTCTCCTGGCGCTGGCGGGCGTCGCTGAATAGCCACGGATCTGCACGGATTTCGCAAGATTAGGAAAAAGAAGAAGAGAAAAAAGAAAAAACGTATCCGCGTCAATCCGTGAAATCCGTGGTGAAGTTGTTAGAAACCGGGCTTTCGCATCGGCCGGAACGGAATCATGACTACCGTCTGGATCGCCACCGGATCGCCATTCCTGGTGGCGGGACGGAATCGCCAGCGCGACAGCGCGGCGCTGGCATAAACGTCCAGACGATCGTCCACTCCGCGGAGAATTCGCACCTCGCCGACCGATCCGTCGCTGCGAATCACGGCCGAGAGCATGACTATGCCCTGAACATTCTGCCGCATCAACTCGATCGGATATCCGGGATCTACTTCTTGCGTAGCTACCGGAGCGACCAACTCACCCGGCTTTTCAGCTTGCTTCAACTCGGCAAAATGCATCACCCAACTCCCGCCCGCGGAGTTTAAGTTGGGCACGTTCAGAGTCATGGCATAAGACTTCCGGTCGCCAAAGACTTTGCGCTCGAGTTCACTGGTGGCATTGGCCGGCAACTCCGAAGGATGCGGTGGAACCGCGGTAACTCGTGGCGCCGTTGCGCTGGCGATGAGCGGAGAGTCGGATGAAACTGTCTTGGTCATGCCCTGAGTACCGCCGGCAACCGCCGAACTGTTCCCCGCCTTGGGGCTGGCGCCCACAAAAAGTCCTGGGGGGACGCCGTTTGAGCTCTCGCCCGACCCCGACGCGCTTCCACTGCCATGGCCACCGCCTATACCACTTGCGGCAGCGGGATGAGGGTCACCAGAAACATCCGGCGTCCCCGGGGCACCCGGTTTGCCTTCCGGAGTCGCGGCAAAAGTTCCCCTCCGGTTGCCAGCTGGAACTTCGATAGGTCCGCTCGGAACCGCGGGATGGAGGTTCAGCGCAACCAGGCGTCCATCGCCGGAGCCCCCGGCTCCTTGAGCCGAAGGTGGGGGCGGCACGACTGCGCCGCCGGAATTCCCCATTGGCGCCATGCTCGAGGCCGCGCGTTGCTCTCCCATCGGCAACTGCGGCGCAGGCGCCACCGCCTGCGAACGCCCTATATTGATATCGGTCAATCTGCGCGAAGCGGCGTCCGCAACCACGGGCGGGGGCTCGACAATTGCCGGTTGCGGAGCGTGGACATCTCGCCTCGAATTCGCGGAGCGGACATCCGGCGCTGGCGCTACCACTGAATCGGATAAGAATGGAGTTTGCTTCAGCGCAGTCTTTACATCAGGAGCCGGCGCAACCACGGATGAAGGCAGCACCGGTAGTTTTAAATCCGAAGGCGAACCCGCCATCGCGGCAGTGGGAATCGTAGAAGTCGGACGCCCCAGGGCCACGATGTTTGGCAACGGCACATCGTGATCCAACTTCAGCTTGGGAGGCGTGACAATCGTCTGGGTGCGATTGTCCGCCTCAGGCGGCACCGAGATGATTGGCTGAGCCGCATGCTCGGGCTCGCCCTTCCGCGGCAACGGGGCGTGCGCCCCGCCGGTGTCGAGCGGCGCAAGGTATTCAGAAGCGTCGTAATAGACGACATCGGATCTTTGAAAGACCGGGCGCTCGACGATCTGCGGCCGTTGTGGCCAAAGCTCCGACCATCCCCACAAAGCCGCAATCACCAGGATGTGACCGAATGTCGACTGCAGGAACTGGAACCAAGGCACCCGCCTCTGCACGAAAACGTCAGGCCAAAAATCGGCTGGGCGCGACACCAACTGCAAAGGAGCTTTTGTCCGAGGCCACAACAGGTCCCTAAGATTACGGAGAAAAACCCGGGGCCACGGTTCAAGCTCGACCAGCAAGGTCGGCACAGGCACCGGGTTCGGCTTGTGCTTGCGCTTGCGCGAGGTGTCGATCAGCAGCGGGCCCTGTTTCATGCGCTCCTCGCGACCGGCGAGAATCCTCCTATTATAGATGCGCTGGCGGTCCAAGCCTCAGTGCAAAGAGTTCCTGGCCGTGAATTTCCGTGCTCTAATACCGATATGAAACTGGCAGGCGTATTTCCCCTGATGGTGCTCGTACTTAGTTCTTTGCTGGCCGGGCAGAATCCACCGCAAAACCCAGGCGCAAAGCCGGTCGAGGATTACTCGGGAATGTACAGCTTTCAGCGGGAAGGCGAATTCGTCCAACTTACCGTCGAAGATGCGGGCCGGGTCACCGGCTTCGTTTCCCGGTTCGGCGACTCCGAAAGCGACCGCGGCGCCTTCCTCGATCAATTCTTCAAAACCGGCAAGCTTGATGGAACCAAACTAACTTTCACCACCGACACCGTCCATGGCGTCTGGTATGAATTTAAGGGCACAGTCGAGCGCGGAGAAGGCAAAACTCCAGCCAACGAGGGCTACTATGTTATGAGGGGCACGCTGACTGAAAACCGCACCGATGCCGACAAGAAAGTGACCTCAAAATCCCGCGACGTAGTATTCAAGTCCTTCCCCCACGAAGGGTAGAGCGGACACTCCTGTTCACTTCCGTGAAAGTGCATGGTGCTTTTGAAATTCGAGAACCAAGCCTGATACAGAATCCCGAACTGACTGTGCCAAGTCGCGAGCGACGCGAAACTAAACTAGTATTGCTGTGTGAAAAGAATCAGTTTGCTTCTCTCGGTTACGGCCACGCTTGTGATGCTCCCAAGCCGCCAGAGTTCAGCCCAACAGTCCCACGCGACAGAGAACTCTCCGTCATATCTGGGCTTTGATCGCAATAATTATCCCGGCGACCAGAACTTGAAGGTACTTCGCGAGACGTTTTCCTACACGGGTTTCTGGCTTAACCATCCGCCGAGCGCGAGGACCAACACATGGAGTGGCAAGCGGAAGACGCTACAATCAGCAGGATTCGGATTCCTGGTACTGTTCAACGGACGCTTGTTCAATGAGCTGAAGTCGGTTTCGTACGCCAGCAAACTCGGCAAGTCCGACGCGCAGGCGGCTGTAGGAGCCGCACGGCGGGAAGGATTTCCGGCCCGAACCGCCATTTTCCTTGATCAAGAGCAAGGTGGCCGCATGCTGCCCGAGCAAAAAGCCTACATCTATGCGTGGGTCGATGGAGTCACCGCAGGCGGCTTTCGGGCCGGCATCTACTGCTCGGGCATTTCCGCTGCAAAAGAAGGTGGCGAGGATATCGTCACTGCCGACGATATCCGCCAGAATGCCGGTGCAAGAAAGATCGTGTATTGGGTCACGAACGATGCCTGTCCGCCCTCGCCCGGTTGCGCTTTTCCTAAACGTGCGCCGAGTCCCGTCGACAGTGGTATTCGGTTTGCCGACGTATGGCAATACGCCCAGTCGCCAAAAAGGCCCGCGGTCGCCGCGAGTTGTCCGGCAAATTACAACCCCGATGGCAATTGCTATCCGCCGTACATCGACGTCGGACAACACTTGCACATCGACGCAAATACGGCGACGACGGCGGATCCCTCGCAAGGCAGGACTCCCTGAGATCCAATTCAGAAATGCGGTAGCGGTGATAAGATTCCGCATCACCATGCGCCCGCTTCCCAAACAGATCCTCACTTATCTCGCGCTGGTCCTTACTTTCACCAGCCTGCCTGAGTTAATGATGATTCACGGCGGGCACATTGGCGCCGGAAACGGTTTGGTCGTGGGGTTGGTGATGTGGTGCCCGGCGATAGCTGCCCTTGCGACGTGCTGGCTCTTTCGCATCGATCTGGCAACCCTGGGCTGGAATTGGCGGCCAGCGAAGTATGAGGCGTGGGCTTACTTCATCCCGACTTTTTATGCGTTGCCGGTGTACATCGCGACCTGGGCGTTGATTCCCGGTTCGTTCGCATTTTCGGCATTCGCCCAATCCCCGGGACAAGCTTTCGGATTTCCGCAATCTCCCCGCGCCGTGACCCTCTTGTTAGCGATACCTTGTTATGCCACCGTCGGCGTGATCAGCAGCATGGCACGTGCACTGGGCGAAGAGATTGGCTGGCGAGGGTTCCTGCTTCCGCGGCTAGTTCAACAAACAGGCTTTACCTGGGGATGTCTCTTGAGCGGCTGCATCTGGGCGGTTTGGCATTATCCAGCACTGTTGTTCGCTGACTATAACTCGGGCACGCAGCCAGCTTTCGCTTTGACTTGTTTCACTCTCATGGTGATCGCGGATAGCTTTATCTTGGGTTGGCTGAGGCTGAAGTCGGGCAGCCTATGGACTGCGACGGTTTTTCATGCCAGCCACAATCTTTTTATTCAGGCAATTTTTGACCGGATCACCGCGCGAGCGGGCCGGTCGCTCTACATCACCACCGAATTCGGTGCCGGGATGGTGCTGACGGTTGGCGTTTTTGCCCTTTATTTCTGGACCAGACGGAAAGAAGTAGCCAGCGCCGGCTCGCAGTGAACGCGGCTGCTGGACCGAGATTAGCCAGCTTTAAGTTGCATTCTGCCCCTAAGACAGCGCACAATAACCTAGATCCTCAGTTACTTGCGGTGGTTACTTGCGTTGCTCGAAAAAAGCGACGCTTTCCCCCGCCGCTGAGCATCTTAACTATTGTGAAGAGTTAGTGGCTTCAACATCCCCGCCGGTTGGGCGCGGCGTAGTTTCAAACGACGCGTAGTGAATCGGCTGGAGCCGCTGGAAGCTTTCAACATCCCCGTTCCGGACCAGCGTTCGCCATTTGCGGAACAGCCGCAATTGCATTCGCATTCGGAGCTGAAGGCGAGACATGACAATGGCAACCGCAACAGCAGTTTGCAGTCTGGAAAATTACCTCGTCCTCCCCGATCATACGATGGACGAACGGATTGCCGCCGCCCGCGAGGCTTTGGGCCGCGAATGCGTGATTCTCGGACATCACTATCAACGCGACGAAGTCATTCGCTTCGCCGATTTCCGCGGCGATTCGTACAAGCTATCGCAAGAGGCCGCGCGCGCCGGGGGCAAATACATCGTCTTCTGCGGCGTGCATTTCATGGCCGAGAGCGCCGATGTTTTGAGCCGCCCCGGCCAGGTGACGATTCTGCCGGACTTGAATGCTGGCTGTTCCATGGCCGACATGGCGGAGATTACCCAGGTAGAAAATTGCTGGGAGCAACTCATCGCAGCCGGATTGACCTCCGACGACGGCGAGGGCATCACGCCCATCACCTATATGAATTCGACTGCCGCGATCAAAGCCTTCTGCGGAGAGCGTAGCGGCGTAGTTTGCACATCCTCCAATGCATTGGGCGCATTTCAGTGGGGCTTCGCGAAGACGCCCAAACTTCTATTCCTTCCTGATCAGCATCTCGGCCGCAACACCGGTTTCAACCTGGGCATTCCGTTAAACGAAATGGTCGTGTGGGATCCTTATTTAATCAACGGCGGCCTGACGCCGGACCGGCTGCGTGCCGCCAAAGTAATTTTGTGGAAGGGCCACTGTTCCGTACATCAGCGTTTTCTGCCCGAACACGTGGACAACGTCCGCGCCAAGTATCCCGGCATTCGAGTGATTGCGCATCCCGAGTGTCGCTGGGAAGTCTGCCAGAAAGCTGATGGCATCGGCTCGACCGAGGGTTTGTTGAAGATGATTCGCCAAGCGCCATCGGGTACGATGTTCGCGGTTGGCACCGAGATCCACTTGGTCAACCGCATGGGCAAAGAATTTGCCGCGGAAGGGAAGAAGGTCATCACCCTCGACGACTCTGGCTGTCTGTGCACGACCATGTTCCGCATCTCGCCGCAACATCTGTGCTGGGTGTTGGAGAATCTGGTCGAAGGCAACATCGTGAACCAGATCAAAGTGAAAGAGGACGTGAAGTATTGGGCACGGGTCGCGCTGGATCGGATGCTGGACATTTCGTAGTCGTTGGTCGTTCGTCGTTGGTCGGCAGCAAAAGCTCCTTGGACGCTTTCGGCTGTCCGCCTGGGTGTCGCTTCGCAGAAAAAGGTTCTAGTCTGATCTGCTACACTTCCGCCCTCTTTTGCACTAGCATTGTGTTTTCCCCCGGACAACTTTGAGGAGGCCCAAGATGGCCCAGTCGCGATTGGTGCGATGTTTGAGGGCCCTTTTAATTTTCTCCGCCTGCGCCACAGCGCAAGAATCAAAATCCGCTCCAACCGTGACTTGGGAGCCGGCAGCGGAGAACCAAATCTTCCCGGCGGCCCTTCTTTCAACCGTCGGAGTTTCGAGAAAACCAGTGAACAGCCAGGTCCTCTGTGAGCCGCACAGCTTCGCGCGAATCCGGATAAAATCCTCTGCTCCGCTCACGCGCGTCCACGTTGAGGTCAAGGTTGACGGTTTTTCCGAGGTGAGCTCTTGCGATGCGACGCTTGAGAATGCGGACCAGCAGTATCTAATTGCGCCGACCATTCGATGGGATACGGGCAAGCTCGCTTTCGTCGACCAACCGGTTCCGACGACGGTGGTGTTTGATGTAAAGGCCAACAACGTCGATCTTGGCGAGCAAACCACTCACCTCCAGGTTCGAGCAGTGAACGACGTACCATACAAAATGACTGACCCGGAGGGAAACGTTAGAGACCGGGCTGATTTATTTGCTGCCTTTGTGAATGAGAACAGTCCGGTCGTTGACCAACTACTTCACGAGGCATTGAAGTGGCACTCGATTCCAGCGTTTGTTGGCTATCAGGGAAAAACGCCAGACAGCGTCCGCATGCAGGTCTTCGCCGTATGGAACGCCCTCCAGCACCGAAATGTTAAGTATTCGAGCATAACTACCCCTTCGGGTTTCTCAGACAAGTTACAAAGCCAAAGCGTGCGTTTCGTCGACCAAACAGTACGAGTGAGCGAGGCAAACTGCGTCGACGGGTCTGTATTGTTCGCGTCGGTTCTCTACAAAATCGGCATCCATCCCGTGCTTGTCATGAAGCCCGGGCACATGTTCCTCGGCTACTACCTCGATGCACAAAGCCACGAAACTACGCAGAACCTAGAGTTCTTGGAGACGACAATGATGGGGTCGGGCCGTCTCATCCGTAACGTTCCATTCTCGGCGCCTAACGCAGTTCGGGGCACTCCTGCATACTCAAACTTCATAGATGCGGTCAAGAAGGGTGATGAAGAATTTCGGTCGGAGGTATCGCCAAAGCTCCGGGAGAACGATCCGCGATATAAGGTGATTGGAATAAGAAAGGCACGCGAGAACGGCATCAATCCGATCCCGCGCTAAGCTATTCGATACTGAGACCAATGACCGATGGCCACCACCACTAACGACCCAGCACAAAATGGACTAAAATACATCCAACCCCTATGGCCGACCGAACCTTCACCCTCGAAGAAGCCCAATCTCTCCTGCCTGTTTTGGAGTCCTTGCTGCGCACAGCAATTGACGGCAAGAAACTGATCGAGGCCGTCGACACCGAACTCCAGGAACTCGCTCACCGCGTTTTTCTGCAAGGAGGCCTGCTGGTCAACGTGGTTCACATGGCTCGCCGGAAGGCGGAGCGTGAAAAGGCCATCCCGCGCGTGAAAGACGCGCTGGCTGAGATTGACTCGACCGGCGTCCAGGTCAAAGATCTCGATATCGGGCTGCTCGACTTTCCCTGCAAAGTTGATGGCAATATCGTGCTGCTTTGCTGGAAGCTCGGAGAGCACGGGATCAACTACTGGCACGACACTGCCGAGGGCTTCGCCGGCCGAAAGCCCATCGACGAAAAGATCAGCAAGGCGAAGAAGACAAACTGAGAAGAAGCACTCAGCATTAATACTAAGGCCGCCCTCCCGCATTCCACTTCGGCTGGAAGTCTGAATTCACCAGCCACTCCACCGGCATCAACAACGATCCAATCGCTGCATTCATGTGTTTGAAGTCCAAATGGGCCAGATCGTCGCTGGGCTGGTGATAGTCTTTGTGCAAGCCGTAGCTTGATATCGTCTGGGCTACGACGCCCTTTTTTGCCAGCACAAAATTATCGGAGCGCGCAAAGAAGTTCTCACCAGGATGCGGATCAGCGACCAAATGAGCACCATGCGCCGCCAGTTCCGGACCAAGATTTGACCGCTCCCATCCCGTGAGCCACAGGGTATTGTCTTTCACCGCCGGATCCGGTCTGCCGATCATTTCAAATTCCAGGTTGGCAGCAATCTCTTTCAGTGGCACGGGGGAATGGTTGCGGAAATAGGTTGATCCGATCGCGCCCATCTCTTCGCTGCCAAACAGGGCGAACAGCACGGTGCGCCGCGGACGCTGTCCTCGGCCCAGCACACGCGCGATTTCGAGTACAGCCGTAGTGCCCGAAGCGTCATCGTCTGCACCGTTGTAGATGTCGTCGCCGTTGACCGGAACCCCAATTCCCAAGTGATCCAAATGAGCCGAAAACAGGATTGCGTGGCGTTGCAGCGACGGATCGCTGCCTCGCAGTATGCCCACCGCATTCCACGTGTACCCTTTTTCTTCAGACGACCGCGCTTCGAACTTCACCATGCTCCCTTCCGGCAGCTGCTCGATCGCATCGACCGCATCCTGCTTCAACGCCAACACATTGAATTTCTTAGCGTCGGCGGAGCCGTCCTTCAACTCGGTGGCCACCTTAGGCAGTTGTTTGCCAGCCTCCTCGAAGTGCTTGACGTCGCTATCGCGCGCGAGTTTGAGTATGGCAGACGCGCCCGCCGAAGCCAGCGAGAACGCTGTCTGCCTGACTTTGCTTTCATCCGAACCCACAATCAGCACCACCGCTCCCGGGTCGACTGCTGGATTTCCGGTGCCGCTAAGGTCGTCCACATTTAGTTTTCGCAACGGTCCGGAAAATTCCGTTTGTGTCAGAACTACGACCAGGAAATCCTTGCCATAATCCCAAGCGATGGGCTCAGCCGACCTGTTGCCTCCCGTCGGCGAGATCGTTAGCCGCGGCGGAGATACGATGTTCCGTTGAATGGCGGGCACACGCTGAATGTAACCGCCATCGTCACCCGCCGGTTCAATGCCGTACTGGCGTAGCTGCGACGCCACGTAGGTCGCGGATACCAGTTCATCCTGCGTGCCGCTGCCACGACCCTGCAGCGCGTCCGAGGCGAGGAATTCCTCATGGGCGCGAACGCAGCGTTCACAAACCCTGACACCGACTCCAAGGTTTCCGGCTGGTTGCGGTTTTTGTGAAGGCGTTGCGGCAGCCTGTGCGAGGGCCATCGACGGCAGGAACGCAGAGAGAAAGAGAAAGAAAAGCAGCGGGGAGAGGCGACATCGTTTTCTCATGAGAGCCTGTCGAGTTTACAAGGTTTTACCTTCCTTGACGGATTCTTTACCTCGGATTCGCCTTCTGCTCGTTACTATATTTGAAGCGAAACCATCTTGAATCGATCGTTAGTGCTGCTCTTTCAGATTGTCCTCCTAGTGTGCCCCTCCACGCTGCTGGCCCAGCGCGGAGGGCACGGTTCTGGACGCCCTTCGACGGTCGCATCCAACCCGACGGCCAGCACCGGCGACATGAACGATTTCAATCGCGCAATTGCGCTCCAGGCCACCCCGGACCAGGTCGCCCAGTTCCAGCAATTGGATAAAAGCACGGAAGCCGCCAGCGAACAGGCGCAGAATCTTATCCAGCCTCTTAAGAATGCAGGTATGCCGAATTCATCTCGCTACTCAGATTTAAGCGATGCGCTGGACGAGGCACAGACCAACATCCAGCGATTTGTCGGGAGTTTTTCGAGCGCGCAGCAATCAGGATTAAAGCCTCAAATCAAAAAGCTCAGTAAGGCGGACTCGGATCTCTCGAAACAGAGCAAGGCCCTGGCGCAAGAGCTGGAACGATCGCAGATCAACGACAAGAAACTTCTCGCCGTCACGGAAAAACTGGACAAGGCGCTCACTGGCTTTCGGACGGAGTTGATCGACCTCGAAAAGGAGATGGGAATTCAGCCCGAGGAACATTCTCCATGACCAAAGTTCAGACGACCACAATTCAGACCACGCCACGAGCTTGCGGCGTGTGCATCGCGCTCATCCTCCTGCTCGTGGCTCTTTCGCCAGCACAGGAGCACGATGCCAATGGCAATGCCCAAACCGTCGCCACCATGTCGGTTGACGTCAAAGTGGTTACCCTTCCGGTCACCGTTCGTGACAAGAAAGGCCAGATTGTCCGCAATCTGACCAAGGATGATTTTCTTCTTCAGGAAGATGGCCGCTCGCAAACGATCAAATACTTTACGCAGGACACCAACCTGCCGCTTACCCTCGGACTGCTGGTCGATACCAGCCTGAGTCAGCGAAATGTTCTGGATCAGGAGCGAAATGCCAGCAAGGTCTTTCTCGACCAGATGCTTACAGACACCAAGGACAAGGCATTCCTCATTCACTTTGACCGCGAGGTGGAACTCCTTCAGGACCTCACGCCATCCCGCGACAAGCTGGAGGCGGCTCTGCAATTGCTAGATGCCCCGCAACTTGAGCGCAGCAGCGGCGGACGATCCGATCCCGGATCCTCTGGATCGGGCTCTTCCGACCCTCAATCTTCCGGGACTGGCCAACCTCGAATGAGCAGAGGGGCGGGCACTCTGCTTTACGATGCCATCTTTCTGGCGTCGAACGAACTGATGAAGAAGCAACAGGGCCGCAAAGCCCTTATCGTCCTTTCCGACGGGGACGACAGAGGCAGCAAGGAGTCGCTGCAAAGCGCCATCGAGGCGGCCCAACGCGCCGACACTGTGGTTTACTCCATCCTGTTCGCCGACAACCATCCGGACACCAACGGTTTTGGTCACCAGGGCGGAGGAATGGGCAGGCACGGCGGAGGCTTTCCGGGTGGCGGAGGCTGGCCGGGAGGTGGCGGGTCCGGAGGAGGCGGTGGTCGCGGACGCAATCCGCAGGAACCCCGCGTGGATGGCAAGAAAATCCTCGATCAGATTTCAAGGGAAACCGGCGGCCGTCTCTACGAAGTCTCCAAAAAGCAGGCGATCGATCAAATCTACGACAGCATCGCAGAGGAACTGCGGACGCAATACAATCTGGGCTACACCCCTGACAAGGGCAATGCGGAAGCCGGTTATCACAAGATCACACTGGCAGCCAAACAGAAAGACCTGGTGGTACAAACCAGAGACGGATATTACGCGGAACGATGAGAAAGAACAGCCCTTCGCAGAAATCAAAGGTCTGGCGGAGAGGGAGGGATTCGAACCCCCGATACCCTTTCGGGTATGCCGGTTTTCAAGACCGGTGCCATCAACCGCTCGGCCACCTCTCCGGAACTTCGACCTGACCAATTATCTTACATCGCCGGGCGAGACTGGTTTCACAAATGGGTTTATTCTTAGACTGAACGCTGGGTCTTGTCAGGGTTGCGACCCACTTGCTTGAGATCATGAAATCGCGTCCTCAGTTCGCGTTTCTCGGTTTCCTGTCGACCGTTCTGATGGTGGTTTGGCTTGCGCCGCAATGCGCGCGCGCGCAAACCCAGAATGGATCGGACGCGGCGTCCAGCGACTCGAATTGGACGGCTACCACTCGGGAGCAACTGCCCGGCAATCTCAATCCGAGCAGGACATCTGAGACCCATACCGCGTCCGGCGGACGCACTGTTGACAATCAGAGTATCGAGACCATGGGACTGTACGGCCGCTATGCGCCTTATCTGGATCTGCAAAAGGAAACTGTCAAGGTCGATGCCAACACGATGCGAACCGTGGAACGCGCATTCGGCAGAGATTCCGAAGGCCGGAAAACTCTGGTTCAGGTGACCGAGGAGGAAAAGCGAACCTTGCCGGGAGGTGAGGTGAAGGTCGTGCGCACCACGTCGAATCCCGATGCCAACGGCGGTTTGCAGATAGTGCAGCGCGAAGTTCAAGACACCAGGCAGATCAACCCCAATGTGCAGGAGACCAAGAGCACGGTGTTCACCACCTCGACGAATGGCGGTCTGGCCGCGTCCATGCAGACCACGGAACGCGACACCAAAACGGGCGACCATACGGTCGAGTTTCGCAAGTCTACTCTGTTGCCTGACTTGAATGGCGGCTGGCAGACCGGAGAAATCCGCGAGGGCACAATCAAGGGCGATGGCAAAGATAGCACCAAAGAAGAGCGTGTGCTGCGCCCGGGAGCTGACGGAAATCTGGCGGTAGTCGAGCGGACGGTCAGCAAGGAGTCGGAGAATGCTGCAGGCGAGAAACGCGGCACGGTGGAAACCTATTCAAATAATCTTCCGGGAACTCCGGTCGATGGCAGCCTGCGCCTGAACCAGCGGGTGACGACAGTTCATCGGAAGGGCGAGGACGGTACGCAATCTACCACGAAGCAAGTAGAGCAGCGGAACCCTGCGCAGCCGAGCGATAACCTGCAGGTTACGCGGGAAGCTATCGACATTGTTCGGCCCGGCCTCGATGGCACAACCCGGCAGACCCAAACGCTTCGGTCACTGGATTCTAGCGGGAGTCTCGGGGTCGTGTCCGTCGACACTCGCAAACAAGACAACGCCTCTTCGGTCCAAGTTAATATAGCGCCGGCAAAGACTCCTCAGGCCGCGCCCAGTCACTAGCTCAATTTACTTGGTGACCGTGCCGCAGGCGATGCGATCACCCGAGTTTCCCGAAGGATCGGTTTTCATATCGTCCTCCTTGGCATGGATGACCAGCGCCGTTCCGCCGTTGCTGAACAGCGAGTGGGTGTTGCTACCATCTCCGAGGACGACGTCATCGTCAGTCATCTTGAGTTTGGCCGCGCCTTGTTGGTCGACGCTGAAATTCATCATGTCGCCGGCGTGGTGGCCGTCGGGATTTTGAAGGCCGTGCTTTTTTCCGTCGGGATTGAAGTGCGGGCCCGCGGACTTGAAGTCTGGACCATCGCACTTGGCGTTCTGATGAAAGTGAATGCCGTGTTTGCCCGGCGGCAGGTCATGCAGGTTTAAATCAAGCTCTACGCCCGCGCCTTTTTCACCGGTTCCGCTCTCCGCTATCGTGACCGTGCCCACGCTTTTGCCTTGGGCATCTTTCATCTCGACCACAGTTTTGGCCGCGCTGGCGAGCGACCAGAGAACGATCGTCGACGACACAACTGCAACGAAAAATCGTTTGTGTTTCATGGGCACAGATTATAACCAAGCTATCTCTCGTGCGCTATTTGATCATCGTCATCGTCGAGCAGTGACAGCGACAATGCAGATTCGTCTGGCTCGGCGTCTCGTCCGAGCATTCCCGTTTTGGGATGGAGTTTACTGTTTAGTACCGGGTACCCCCCTCCCCCTTTTGGCTGCAAAATCTTGAAAACAATGGATTAGTTTTGCGACTATGTGCTAGATCTTTGAGTTTACAGGACTTACGGGCAAAATCTAGAGAACATTAGAGTTAGAGGCACACGGCCGTGGTCTTCCGTCCCATTCTGGAACTGCGGAAGGGTTCGGCATTTTGAGCGAGGTGGGAGCTACGCCATCGCCTGGGTCAGATTGTCAAAGATCGACGTTATCTTGCAGATAATATATGTTGCAATAGATTATCGGATTTGACTCACGGAGTCAACGATAAAGTGCGCTGCGTGGGCACAAAACGGCTGAAGCCCGCAGATAGAAGAAAAGCTAGGGTGTGATCTCGAAGGCGACGCCGGCGTTGTAGGTGCCGCCGTTCTCCGTGGTACCGAAGAGGTTGTCTTTGTCGTCGACGATTACGCCCCAGGGAAAGGCGCCGTCCTTGCCCGTGAATTTGTGTACCACGCTATACGTCCACGCGCCGTTTTTCTGCGGCGTCAATTTGAAAACTACTCCGCAGGTATAGCCGCCACAATCCGCTAGGCCGCCGTCGCTAACGCCGTAAAGATCGCCCAACTTATCGAACACCGGCGTGCGTCCTGGGTAGCAGCCGTCCGCACAATTCGGAAAGTCGTACAAGACAGTCTGCCTCCATTGTCCACCGCGGAATGTGAACTTGAAGACGGTGCCATGGTTATGTACGCCTCCCAGACCTGTGACCCCGTAGAGGTTGCCGGATGCGTCCATTGCCAGCCCCCCGTCCGGGCTTTGCCCGTCGGTGGGAAAGGAGGCAAAGCGGTGCAGGACATGGTAGGTCCAAGTGCCATCTCCGTTGGGAGTCATCTCGAAAATGACCCCGCAACCGGCGCTGGTCCAGCAGGCTGGCTGGCCAATCCCGCCATCCTCCGTGGTGCCAAACAGGTTGCCTTTCCCGTCCCAGATTGGCGGAGCGGGAAGGTTATACCCTTCAGGGCAGCGGTATTGGCCGCAAAAGCTATAGAGCGCGGTATAGTTCCAGCCATTGGATCCGCGGGACAGCTCGGCGATTGCGCCGTAGTACTTATATTGGCCGGGCCCTATATCTCCGTATAGATTGCCGGCCTTATCGATTAGCAGCCCCGGCCCCGCATTGCCGCTGTAGGTCAGAGTGTAGCTCCAGCCGCCAGAGCTGGGGCTTAGCTCGAATATCCCGCCCACGGCGAAGCTGAGGTCTCCAAGCATGGTGCCATAAATGTTTCCCGCACTACCGAAGATCAGGCCGCCTTCAGGGGCCGACCCGCCGCTGCCTGCGGTAAAGTTGTTGAGGATTGCCTCCTGCCAGGTGCCATTCGCTAGGTGCTTGAGCTCAAACACCGTGCCGCAACCATAGTCGCTGCATAGCCCTGTGCCTCCATCAAACGTAATGCCGTAGAGGTTGCCTTTCCCGTCAAGCGTCAGCGGGCCGAAGGGAACGCTCCCGTCATTGCTGGAGCCAAAATTGTGCAGAACTTTGTACTTGCTCGCCCCCAGCGCCGAGGATGCCAGGAGCGTCACCGCTGCGAACAGGGTCATCGACACGCGTCGGGCCCGGGTCATCCGAGGACTTGCTCTCATTGGGCACCGCCTTGTGCGGGCCGATTGCCCGCAGATAGAAGAAAAGCTACGGCGTGATCTCGAAGGCGACGCCGGCGTTGTAGGTGCCGCCGTTCTCCGTGGTACCGAAGAGGTTGCCTTTGTCGTCGACGATCACGCCCCAAGGGAATGCGCCGTCGTTGCCGTTGAATTTGTGGACTACGCCGTATGTCCAGGTTCCGCCGGCCTGGGGCGTCAATTTGAAGACCACGCCGCAGGTGTAGCCGCCGCAATCCGGTAAGCCGCCGTCGCTAACGCCGTAAAGATCGCCCAACTTATCGAACACCGGCGTGCGTCCTGGGTAGCAGCCGTCCGCACAATTCGGGAAACTGTACAGCACGGTCTGCTTCCATTGGCCGCCGCGGTTTGCGAACGTGAAGACTGTGCCCTGGTTATGGACGCCTCCCAGACCTGTGACCCCGTAGAGGTTGCCGGATGCGTCCATTGCCAGCCCCCCGTCCGGGCTTTGCCCGTCGGTGGGATAAGAGGCAAAGCGGTGCAGGATATGGTAGGTCCAAGTGCCGTCGCCGCTGGGCATCATTTTGAAAATCACCCCGCAGCCGGAGCTAGTCCAGCACGCGGGCTGACTGATGCCGCCATCCTCGGCAGCCCCAAACATGTTGCCCTTGCCATCCCAGATCGGCGGGGCCGGGGGAGCGTAGCCAACCTCGGGGTTGAAGTTGAACAAGTCGGTGTAGGACCAGCCCTTGGAGCCGGGCGACAATTCTCCAATGGCGCCTATGCCGAAATAGTTGCCAGGGCCTATTTTTCCATACAGGTTGTCAAACTTGTCAAAGACGAGTCCTGGACCGGCATTGTCGCTGTAGAGGATAGTGTTGTGCCAGCCGCCAGGAGTTGGTTGCAGTTCAAAGACACCAGCTACGTCGACGCTCCCGTCCCCTTGTATCGTCCCGTACAAGTTCCCTGTCCCGTCGAGAATTGAACCGCCATCTGGGTGAGAGCCGTCGGCGCCTCCCGCGAAGCGATGCAGAACCTTCTCAACCCAAGAGCCATTGGTCTGCTTAGTCAGTTCGAATACGCTGCCGCAGCCGTATCCTTCGCAGCCCAGCCCGCCTCCCGCTCCGGTGCCGCCGTACAGGGCACCCTTCGCATCGAGCGTCAGGGGGCCGGAAGGGACGCTCCCGTCTTTGCCCCCTCCGAAATCGTGCAGGACTTTATACTTGGTCTGAGACCAGCCACCAGTCGAAAGTGCAAAGCACGCGATCAGCATCGCTACCTTCGTGGCTCGCGCTGCCTGGGGGTTCAAATCCATTGGGCAATACCTTTTTCGGGCCAAGCTGGGAAAGGGCAGCAGGGAAGAGGCTCTCCGCTGCCCGTCACTATATCACCGTCTTGCAGAATCGCTGCGGCCTCGCGGCTCATTTTTTGTCAGTGGATCGCAGCACGTAGGCTGACTGTAGCCTTTAGTCCGCCGCCCACCAACATGGGCCACGCGCATTTATGAGACGAGTGATGAGTTCTCACAACTGCCCCACAATCTTCTGCAGGTCGCGCGCGATCTGCTCGGGATCGGTTCCTGGCTTGAATTGAACGGGGGTTCCGATCTTTACCTTCACCTGGCCGGGGCGGGTAAATTTCTTTCCTGCCTGCTTCACCTCGAACAGTCCATCGATGCGCAGGGGCACGACAGGAATTTCGAGATTGTTCGCCAGCAGACCAATGCCGGCGCGGAAGGGAAGCATTTTGCCATCGGTGGTGTGACGGCCTTCGGGAAAAACCAGCACACTGTAGCCGCGATCGACGGATTCTCCGGCGTAGGCGAAGCTCTCGCGGAATCCCGCTTCGCGCGGCAAGGGAAACAGATTCAGCAACGACACGCCGAGAACCCACTTCACCCGGTCATAAACTTTGCCAGGAAAGCTTCTTGTTGCGGGCGGAGTACGCAATATTTCGAGCGCTTCGCCTCCGGTCGCGATCGCCAGCTTGTGCCGCAGACGAGCGGGAAGAGCGGTCAGCACGAAGCCTGGATCGACGTCCCCGATGTGATTGCAAACTACGAGCACCGGCCCGCGGACTCCGCGCAGATTGTCGCGACCCATAATGTGAGGCCATCCCAGAAGAAAAACTGCGGGCCGCAGCAGCAGGTAATGCACCGCCAGGCGGAGCCACGTGACCGGCCAGCGCTGTACCCAGAGCGGATAGTGGTAGGGCACTCGCGGCGGCAGCTTGCCCTGCAGCATGCGCTCCAGTTCGCCAACCGTGTTCACGGCGGCGAACCGGGTCTCGCTGAGATCGAGCTGATATCGATCTTCAAGCGCGCTCAATAACTCCACGCGGTCGAGCGAACTGAGGTTCAGCTCGGATTCGAGATTCGCGCCTGGCGAAAGTCGGGAGGACGAGCGCCCCGTGATTCGTCCAATCAATTCCGCGAGAGGACTCGAAGGCATCTGGTCAAAAGATTTCTGCGCCAGCTGAGCTTGCACAGCCTGCTGAATTGCGTTTCGGAGTGGCTTCTGTGTGGAAGTGCGGGGAAAGTCTTCCTCCGGCCACACGATCCACGTGTTCATTCGTTGGTACTCGGCCAGGGATGCGTTCGCTCGCTTCACGATAGGTTCCGCATCGGCGCCGCTGTTTCGAAGTAGGATTGCGGCGCATGGCTCTGCGTTTCCATTACGTGGTAGTGGGATCACAACAGCGTCTTTCACCTCCGGCTGACGGCGCAGGGCGGCTTCGAGGTCGTCGGGATAGACGTTCATGCCGGCTGGAGTAACGATGACGTCTTTCTTTCGTCCCTTGAAATAAAGATTGCCATCGGCATCAAGTTCGCCGACATCGCCGGTGCGATACCATCCGTCTTCGCTGGCGACGGAATGCAGATCGCCTCCATTCCAGTAGCCAGCGACGACTCCGCCTCCTCGCACCAGGATTTCTCCGTCTGGAGCCAGTTTGATTTCGCGTCCAGCGAGGACTTTTCCAATTGAACCTTTGCCGAGACGAAAAGGGTGGTTCACGCTGATGAGGGACGTGGTTTCGGTGAGGCCGTAGCCTTGAATGGCGGCGTAGCCGAGGCGTCCCCAGAACTCTTCGGTGTCGTGGTCGAGGGCGGCGCCGCCGGAGATGAAGGCCCAGAATTTCCATCCAAACTGACGATGGATGCGGCGGAAGATCCACCAGCGGTGCAGGAAGTGTTTGCCTTCCGCAGTGCGAAACTGTCGCCGGAATTGTTCGCTACTGGCCTCGTCTTCTAGATCGCGTTCGATTTTCTCCTTCAGGGATTGCAGCACACGCGGCACCGCAACCAACACAGAAACACGCTCGCGACGGATCGTCCCGATCACGTCAGCGGGTTTGAATGTGTCCTGGAATATCACGGTGCCGCCCATCAGTTGCGGAAGGAAGATGCCAAGAAATTGGCCAAAGACGTGGCTGAGCGGCAACAGGTTCAAGAAGCGGACTGGGTGTACCCATCGTTCGTATTTGAGATATTTCCGAATCTCCAGTTCGAGCGGCGCAATATTGGCGAGAACGTTGCCGTGCGTAATTACGACTCCCTTGGGCTCGGCGGTGGTGCCGGAAGTGAAGACGATTTCCAGCGTGTCCGCGGGTTCGACCTCGGCGGAAGGATGAGCCACGGACGGATGAACTGACAGAGCTTCGGGCAAGTCCTCGAAAAGCAGGGTTGGAATCGAGTCCTGGAAATGCTCTCGTGAGGACACCAGCAACTTGGCGCCGACTTGCTGGTGTACGCGGAGCGCGAAGTCAGGCGTGGCTACGTCGTCCATGGGGACGACCACTACGCCGCGCAAAGCGCATCCTAAGAATGCCGCAACCCATTCGGCTGAGTTTGGGCCCCAGAGCAGGACGCGCTCACCCTGCGTAATCGCCCGAGCATCCAGTTCGCGGGCAAACTGGAAAGCGAGGTCCGCGACCTGGCGATACGACCAGCGCAAGGTACGATATCCGCGGCGCTGCACGTAGGCAGGCTCGTGTCCTCTTCGCAGAAAATGGCCGAGGTATTCGACGAGTGAGCGGCGCTCCACGTATGTGATGTTAGCGCGTCTGCAGCCTCGGTTGGTGCTATCCGATTTTCTTGAATCAGGATCGAATACGCTGGCTACACGCTTCGCGCCAGATTGTGGGGACGGGCGCGGACGCCGGGCAGACTATTCGCGTCCCACGCCCAGGGCGTCGGCTACGCGATTGATGTAGTTGAACCAGGAGGCGATGAGGGTGATCTGCAGGATTGCCTTGTCGTCGAATCCGGCGGCACGCAAGCCGTCGTGGTCGCGTTTCCAGACTTTCGTGGCGTCCTTGGTAAGTTTGACCACGTAGTCCAGCATTGCGCGGTCTTGTTCAGTTATGGGGGCGGTTGTGTAGTCCTTCTTCAGCGCTTCGATCAGTGCTTCGTCCAACGTTATGCGACGCAGAAACTCTGCGTGTGACTCGATTCAATAGACGCACCGGTTGGTCACGGAGACCATGGTGGTTATCATTTCGTGCTGGCGGCGGGTGAGCGGCAAGTCTGGAGACATGAGCGCGCCAAAGGTTGCGAAAGCGTGGTAGAGCGCCTCGGGAATCAGGCTGTGGGAGGCGACGATCTGGGAGCCTCCGCCCTCGGCGGGATGCACCGGCACCGCATACTCCTTGGGGTAGAGCAACTTCTGGTCTTCCATGGCTTTGCGTAGCTTCTCATCGGCTGCGGAGAGCGGGATGGTGCGGATCCAAGTCATAAAAAACACTTGCCTCCAATTGGGGGTCTTGCTTAAAATTCCGGCCAGTTAACCTACATTGAGACTGCCGCATGTGCCAATACCCGAATTGTATTACTCGGGCCTGGCAGACAGATTCACTCGCGGATTTCCCGCGCGCGGAGGATCGGGTCGATGAGCATTGTGGTCTGGAAAGTCGTTCGGCGGTTGCCCAAGCCGCTGTTGCTGGCCTTGCTCTTCTTTCTCATGGCTGCGGTCTGCCGGGCATAGTGTAGATCGCGTTGTCCGCGAACATTGCACCACAGAGTCACAGAGGCACAGAAGTCACGAAAAGAAGAGCTTGACCCTTTGAGCCCTTAATCTCACCCAGATTCTCTTCGGGGTGCCTCTGAAGTCTGAGACGTAACGAGCTACGTCTCTACAGTCTCCTTTTGCGGAGGTAACCCGGTCGTACACTCCCTTTCGGTAACCCTTAGTAACCATACGATTCTGAGTACTCAGCCGTACAATTACCCTTGTCCTAAAGACCATCTCCTGATACTGGGCGCAACGCCGATGGAATGGTCAACTTGGCCACGAACTCTCGTGCTGTAGAAAATGTTTTCTGGCGAGAGACGAACCGGAGCTGGAGTCCGCACTTTTATGGCGTTTGGTTTTGGCTTCAATAAGCAGAAGGTTCTCAGTGCTGCGGAGAAGTTTGTCCAACAGGGCAAGTTGCCAAACGCGATCACTGAGTACGAAAAAGTCCTCAAAGCCGACCCCAAGGATCT
>Ga0210396_10000258_pt1 | contig 79111 bp, 68 predicted proteins | sample IncBWH17OmetaG_FD_155466 | JGI IMG/M metagenome (GOLD analysis project Ga0210396, IMG submission 155466) | Forest soil microbial communities from Barre Woods Harvard Forest LTER site, Petersham, Massachusetts, United States - Inc-BW-H-17-O ... | reverse complement strand
CCGCTTTCGGTCTGCACAGGCTCGAAGCCACAGCCCCGTGGGGCATAAAACAGGAAAACCAGACCGAAGAAAAAGTCACGCCTTCCGACAAAAAGATGTCACCCACAGATTTGGCGCACTTCGCCATGCTTTCGCGCGGCAACTGCTGGCTGAGTGTGGAAGGGATTGCGGAGCCGATTCCCCTCACCGGTGGTGATTGCTTTTTACTGGCTAAGGGGACTTCGATTGTTTTACGCGACAGCCCGCGAACACGTCCGAGGTGGAGCTTCCGCGAGATCGGGGCCAAGGCCAACGGCAATGTCGCTCTTTGTGGCGGCGGTGGCGCACCGACGACAATCGTCTGTGGATCCTTGAGTTTCGATCGCGCCAGCCTGAGGCCGATCACTCAGTTATTGCCGAACTTCATTTTGATGAAGGCCGATCAGGCACGCACGCTTGCTCTTCACACCACAGTGCAGGCGCTCGCGTCAGAGATGGAAGAACAGGCGCCGGGATCTGAAGTCGTCGCGAGTCGGCTGGCCGAGGTTCTGTTTATCCAGGTACTCCGGGCGCATATCGCGTCGGGACCGGAACGCAACAAAGGATGGCTTCGTGCAATTTTCGATCCTCAAATAGGCGCTGCTCTGAGTGCCATTCACGACAGAGTGAATACACCCTGGACGGTCGAATCCCTGGCCGAAGCGGCGGGCATGTCTCGCTCCGCATTCGCAGCACGCTTCAAAGAGCTACTCCGACAAACGCCGCTGGAATACGTAACCGAGTGGCGGATGCAGAAGGCGATACAGCTACTTGAACGGCGTGACAAAAAGCTCCCGGAAGTCGCTCGATTGGTCGGCTACGAGTCCGACGCCGCATTCAGTAAGGCGTTCAAGCGCGTTGTCAGGGCTAATCCTGGTGAATACCTCAGACGCGGTTTGAAGGACCCAAAATCGACCCAAGCAGACCACGATCAGTCCCAAACGCGCTTCTCGCTATCAACTTCAGAACTGTTGCCACGCCGAAGTTGAAACTCGGTCGCCGACACTGGCCATGCCGATTGGGCCCGTCTCAATTGACAATCTCAGGTTTTGTGGCCACCTTGGTTGGCACTTTTCAGATGGGCACGAGCTATGATCCGTTTGTGATCCGTTAGAATTGCTTACCACTGTCCTCCACTGCTTTACGGTGCCCGCCGTGCGCTCTATGTTGTTGAAACTACGTCTACCCCAAAATTCGAATCCTATAGCGCCCACCAATTTTCAATCGGTTAGCTAGACTCGCGTGCTGTTGGCAGGCTGTTCGTGTCAAAGGCGAGCTCTGCGACCATTGCCAGGACTTGCTCAACCCTGTCGTCTACCATGTCCCCGTCATTTTCTGTTTATCGGGGGAGCAGGGCAGAAATTAGAATTAAACGCAGGAAGGGTTCGCAGACGGAGCTATTCCCTGAAAATTCTTGGACTGGTTGCAAAATATCTGGTGATCAGCCTCGCGGTCTTGTATCTCGTGGACTGGCTCGTCTTTGAAGTACGCGAGCTGCGGGGAACCGGGTTGCGTACGGTTTCGGTGGAACAATACTTGGCGACACCGCTGAAGGGCAGCAAGGCGGAGTACGATTATATGGGCGCGGCGGACGAGGACTGTTCGCGCACACTCTTCCCGCAGTACGCAAAATCCACCTGGAATCCTCCCTGCTGGTGGCTGGAAAAGCACAATCAACGCTGGGAGTGAGCGCATAACGGCGCAGTTTTTTGGTGCGGTCTATTTTTGAATCACTCGCTCATCGGGCGGCGGCTTCTGCGAGACCTGTTGGGGAGTGGGCAATTGGGAGGTATCCCAACCACCGCCCAGTGCTTCCACCAGCAGAACTGCGCTGCTCATTTCCTGCACCTGCAATCCGAGCAGGGTTTGTTGTGACTGGAGCAGGGTGGTTTGCGTCGTGAGCAGATTGAGATAGGGATCAAGTCCGGTGTCGTAGCGCACTTTCTCTAATTCATAGGCCCGCTCGGCCGCCTCGGTGGCTGTTCGTTGCTGCTGGATCTGTTGCGACAGCAGGCGCACCTGCGACAGGTAGTCCTCCACCTGCTGGAAGGCCGTGAGGACGGTTTGACGGTAATTGGCAACGTCGGCGTTATAAGTGGCGATGTATTGGTCGACGGTTGCACGCCGCAATCCAGCATCGAATATGGTTTCCGATATCGAGGGGCCGATAGACCAGACGCGGCTGGGAGCGGCAAATAACTTTCCTATCGTCGAGGAGGCAAACCCGCCGCTGGCGTTCAGGGTCACAGATGGATAAAACGCAGCATAGCCAATCCCGATGACCGCGTTGGCCTGAGCCATCTGTCGTTCTGCCACAGCAATATCTGGCCGGCGTTCCAGCAACTGCGAGGGAGTGCCGGTGGGAATGGGGGGCGGCGTCGTCGTAAACGGCCGAACCGGAATGCTGAAATCGGTCGCACTTTTTCCCAGAAGGGTAGCGATCGCGTGCTCGTACTGGGCCCGGGTGAGTGCAATGCTGGTGGCTGTGGCGCGCGCGCTTTCGAGAACCTGTCGCGCCTGTTCCACCGCGACCTGTGTATCGGTCCCAACATCGTATCGGGCCTGGGCCTGGTCCAGAATCTGTTGATCCGCGTGTACGGTGTCGTCGAGTATTTTTTGCAGTAAGTCCTGGCCTCGAATCTGAAAAAACGTTTCGGCCAGCGAAGCTTGCACGAGTAAGCGTTCGTTCTCCAGGTCGGCGGCGCTTACCTGGGCAGCGGCCTGATTGCTCCTCACCGAATTTCGAACCCGGCCAAACAGGTCTGGCGCCCAGGAAATATCTAACGGAGTGGTGAACTCGGAAATCTGTTGACCTCCGAAACTCCCCGTGGTCGTTCCTCCGGTACCTGTGATCGCATTCGTATTGGCTGAGGAGCGCGACCGCGTAAAGCCGAAGCCGACGGTCGCCGTCGGAAAGTATTGCGCATGCGCCTCGCGAATCAACGCCCGCGCGGCCTGGTAGTTCTCAGCGAACACCTTGATCGACTGGTTGTTTATGTTTAACTGCTCTTCCAGATCGTTCAGTTCCGATTCATGGAAGATCTCCCACCATTTGCCGCGCAACATGGCGTCCTGTGGAGACGCGACTTTCCATCCCTGCGTCTCTTGCAAGTTCGCAGTCACCGACTGGTAATTCGGCGCTACGGGAACGGGCGCGGACGGACGATGGTACTTCGGCCCAACCACGCAGCCGCTCCATCCTAAGATGAACGAGACCGCAAGCCCGAGGAAGAGGTTAACGCGGCACAGGCGACGGAGTCTCCTCATGCTGTCCCTCCTCCGCTGACCGGGGACAGCGCGTCGTGCTCTTGTCCGAGCAGGCGCAGCCGCATTCGGTCCATAAAGAGGTACACGACCGGAGTCGTGTACAGCGTGAGCAACTGGCTGACGATGAGTCCACCAACAATCGACAAGCCCAGGGGGCGCCGCAACTCCGAGCCCGTTCCCGTGCCGAAGGCAAGCGGCAACGCTCCAAACAACGCTGCCATAGTGGTCATCAGAATCGGCCGAAAGCGCAGCAGACACGCTTTAAAGATCGCATCGTAGGTGGTCAGCCCTTGTTCGCGCTCGGCAATCAGGGCGAAGTCAATCATCATGATCGCATTCTTTTTGACGATTCCGATGAGAAGCACGATCCCGATAATCGAAATCACATTCAGGTCGTTTTTGAAGATCATGAGAGCCAGCATGGCTCCAACGCTGGCCGAAGGCAGTGTCGAGATGATGGTCAGCGGATGCGCGAGGCTTTCGTAGAGAATGCCCAAAACGATGTAAACGGCCAAAAGCGCGGTCGCAATAAGCGCCGGTTCGGTGCTCAACGAGCCTTGATAAGCCTGCAAGGTTCCCGCGAAATATCCATGAATGCTGGTAGGCGTTCCCAGCTTGTCCTGCATTTGCTGGATCATGCGGGTCGCATCACTCAAGGCCAAGCCAGGGCCGAGATTGAATGACACCGTGACGGAGGGGAAGAGGCCGGAGTGGGCGACGGTTAACGGAGCGGTATTAACCTTCATCTTTGCCACCGTTCCAAGGGGCACATTGCCCCCAGTATTGGGCAGATAGATGTTCTTCAATCCGGCGGGAGATTGCCAATATTCGGGCGCCGCTTCCATGACGACGTAATACTGATTCAAGGGCTGGTAGATTACCGACGTTTCCTGCTGGCCAAATGCGCCATACAAAGTCGAGTCGAGCTGTTGCGGAGTGAGCCCGAACCTCGCCGCTGCGGTCCGATCATAGGTGAGATAGCTTTGGAGCCCGCCATTCTGCTGATCGGTATTTACGTCCTGCAGGCCAGGCAGCTTCTTCATATTGGCCAGCAAGATCGGACCCCACCGATTCAGGTCGTCGACGTTGTCTGCCTGGATCGTATATTGGTATAAGGCAGCGCTTTGGCGACCGCCGATGCGAATGTCCTGCGAGGCCTGCAGGAAAGCTTGCGCCACCGGCAAGCGATTCAGTTTGGGGCGCAGCCGGTTAATAATGCCCGCCGCATCGATCTTGCGTTCGTTCAGCGGCTTCAGCGCGATGTAAATGAACCCGCCATTTCCGCCTCCGGTATATGCGTTGACGTGATATACCGCCGGATCCGCTTTGATCACATCCACAAGCTGGAGAATGGAATTGTCCATCAACGGAAAGGACGCGTCTTGCGGGCCCTGGACGCCGCCCACGATCGCTCCTGTGTCTTGCTGCGGGAAAAATCCCTTGGGCACCTTGATGATCAGAACCACATTCAACGCGATCACCAACACAAGAGCCGTCAGCACCAGTCCTGGGTTGTCAAGCACCCAATGCAACGTACGGCGATATCCGTCTAGCACCCAATTAAAAGCATGCTCGCTCGCGCGATAAAGCCGGCCATGGTCACCTTTTTCCGACTTCAGGAGATGGGCGCACATCATCGGAGTCGTAGTCAGCGAAATGACCATGGAGACGAGAATCGCGGTTGAGAGCGTAACAGCAAATTCCCGGAACAAGCGGCCGACGATGCCACCCATCATCAGAATGGGGATAAATACTGCGATGAGTGAGATGCTGATGGAGAAAACTGTGAAGCCGATCTCGCTCGCTCCCAGCAGTGTGGCTTCAAATGGTGGAATTCCCTCCTCAAGGTGACGTGAAATGTTCTCCATTACTACGATGGCATCATCGACCACGAAGCCAGTCGAGATGGTGAGCGCCATCAAGGAGAGATTGTCGAGGCTGTACCCGCACAGATACATCACAGCGAAGGTAGCCACAAGCGAGACCGGCACTGCGACGCTCGGAATCATGGTCGCGCGCACATTCCGCAGAAACACGAAGACCACGAGCACAACCAGGATGACCGACAACGCCAACGACCGCTCGACGTCGCCGAGGCTTGCTCGGATGGTCGCGGTCCGATCGAATACGTTGGTGATATCGATTCCCGATGGAATGGAGGCCTTCAAGGAGGGAATTGCCTCCTTGATCAGGTCCACGGTCTCAATGATGTTCGCCCCCGGTTGGCGGAAGATGATGATGGTGACCGAGGGCTTGCCATCCATATAGCCGGCATTGCGCACGCTTTGTACGGAATCGATAACGTCGGCGACATCGGAGAGTCGCACCACGGTGCCGTTGTGCTGGCCCACGATGAGCGGCTTGTATTGAGCCGCTTTGGTCATCTGATCGTTGGTGACGATATCGGCGGTGATGCTTCCGTCTGCGACCTGACCCAGGGCGAGGTGAGCATTGGCTAGGCGGAGTGTGTTGGCCACTTGTGAATAGGAGATTCCGTAGCTGTTCATCTGCGTGGGATTCAATTCCACGCGAACGGCTGGCGAGGATGCTCCGCCCACACTCACCTGTCCGACACCTGGGATCTGCGAGATGCGCTGTGCTAGGACCGTCGAAGCGGCGTCATACATCGATCCTTTGCTGTAGACGCTGGAGGTGAGCGCCAGAATCATGATGGGGGCATCTGCCGGATTCACCTTGCGATAGGTTGGATTTGAAGGCAGGTTTGCGGGCAGATAGGTGCGCGCGGCGTTGATGGCCGCCTGCACATCGCGAGCGGCGCCATCGATGTTTCGGCTCAAGTCGAACTGAATCGTGATGTTGGTGCTGCCGAGTTGGCTCGAGGACGTCATTTCGGTGATGCCGGCGATACGACCGAGTTGACGCTCGAGTGGAGTCGCCACCGAGGAGGCCATGATGTCGGCACTCGCACCCGGCAGTCCTGCGTTGATGTTGATGGTCGGAAAATCCACCTGAGGCAGCGGCGATGCCGGCAACACCGTAAACGCGATCGCGCCGGAGATCGCGATAGCGATGGTCAGCAGCGTGGTGGCCACTGGGCGCCGGACAAATGGTGTAGAAACGCTCATGCTGGCTCATGACTCGGCGTTGCTCCGCCGGGTTCATGGTTCTTGTTCTTCGAGAAGCGTTGTGCAATTCGATCGAAGAAGATGTAGATGACCGGAGTCGTGTAGAGCGTGAGCACCTGGCTCACGAGCAATCCGCCAACCATGGCGATGCCGAGCGGGCGGCGCAGTTCCGAACCCAGCCCGGTTCCAAAGGCCAGGGGCAATCCGCCCAGCAACGCGGCCATCGTCGTCATCATGATCGGGCGAAATCGCAACAGGCTGGCTTCATAAATGGCATCGGTGGAGTTCTTGCCGTGCTGACGCTCGGCTTCGAGCGCGAAATCTACGATCATGATGCCGTTTTTCTTTACGATGCCGATCAGCAAGATGATTCCGATGATCGCCACGACGCTCAGGTCCTGGCGGAAAAGGATGAGCGCCAGCAAGGCGCCCACGCCGGCGGACGGCAGCGTCGAGAGAATCGTTATCGGATGGATGAAGCTTTCATACAGCACGCCCAAAACAATGTAGACGGTGACTAAAGCCGCCAAAATCAGCAGCGACTCATTCGAAAGAGAATTGCGGAACGAAGCCGCGGTTCCCTGGAAGTCGGCCTGCAGGCTGGCCGGTGGTTGCAGGTCTTTCGCAAGCTTATCGATCTTGGAGATTGCCGTCCCCAGCGAGGCATGCGGTGCCAGGTTAAACGAGATCGTGACGGCCGGAAATTGTCCCTGATGCGTTACCGTTAGCGGCTCACGAACCAACTGTAGATGTGTGAAGGTATCGAGAGGAACGGCATTGGCCGGTTGCGAGCTATTGCTAAGCATGGAAGTGACAGTTGTGTTTCTGAGCGCAGTTTGCAACGGAGCCAATAACCCATCCCCGGGGGTCGGTGTGTACTGCACCGACTGCGTGGTCGCGTTGGAACCCGCGGACGCCGAACTGGAAGACGAAAAAGACGAAGCCGCTGCGGTTCCCGTCGCGTTGGCCGAGGCATTCGACTGTAAAAAGATAGATTGCAGTTTGTCGGGAGTGGTTTGAAACGAAGGCAGCGCTTCCAGGATGACATGGTACTGGTTCAATTGCGTGTACATCGTACTGATCTGCCGCTGTCCGAACGCATCGTAGAGTGCATTGTCGATGCTGGAGGTCGCAATCCCAAGCCGCGAGGCGGTGACGCGGTCAATGGTCAACGATACCGCCAACCCGCCTGTCTGCTGGTCCGTGGCAACATCTTCCAGTTCCGGCATTTTTTCCATGCTGGAAACGAATTTGTCGATCCAGGTGCGCAGCTCATTGATATCCGGATCTTCCAGTGTGTACTGGTATTGGGTGCGGCTCACGCGATCATCGACGGTGATGTTTTGAATTGGCTGCATGTACAGATCGATACCCTGAACTCGATCACGGATCTTCGGCATCAAGCGGCGAATCACGTCCGATGCACTGAGACCACGCTGGTTCAACGGCTTCAGGTTGATCGCGACCCGGCCCGTGTTCAGCGTAGTGTTCGTGCCATCAGTGCCGATAAAAGAAGAAAGGCTTTCGACTGCAGGATCCTGGAGGATGATGCTGGCCAGGTCCTGTTGCTTTTGGCTCATCGCGGAAAAGGAAGTCGGCGCTGGAGCTTGCGATATCCCCTGAATCACACCCGTATCCTGTACGGGGAAGAACCCTTTCGGAATGAAGATGTAAAGCAATACGGTCAGCGCTAAGGTAGCCAGCGCGACCATAAGCGTCAGCGTCTGGAACCGCAGCACGACTTTAAGGGTGCGCCCGTAAAACGCGATCATGCGATCGAATACGTTCTCTGACCAGCGATAGAAGCGTCCTTGCTCGCTCTCAGGCGTATGCTTCAGGATTCGGGCTGACATCATCGGCGTCAGTGTCAACGACACCACCGCAGATACGACGATGGTGACCGCAAGCGTCACAGCAAATTCACGGAACAACCGCCCCACCACGTCACCCATGAACAGCAAGGGAATCAACACGGCAATGAGGGAGACGGTCAGCGAAAGAATCGTGAAGCCAATCTGCTCGGCGCCTTTGAGAGCAGCCTCCATGGGGGAATCGCCATCTTCGAGGAAGCGGGAGATGTTTTCGATCATGACGATGGCATCGTCCACCACAAATCCCGTGGAAATCGTCAGCGCCATCAGCGACAGGTTGTCGAGGCTGTAGCCCAGTGCATACATCACCGCAAATGTGCCGACCAGAGACAGCGGAACGGCTACGCTGGGAATGATGGTCGCCTTCAGGCTGCGCAGGAACAAGAAGATCACCAGCACGACCAGGCCGACGGTCAGCATCAGCTCGAATTCAACATCGTCTACCGACGACTGAATGCTGGTCGTAAGATCGGTAAGCTTCACGACTTCAATGCCCGCGGGAAGGTTCCCTTCCAGTTGGGGCAGTAATTTTTGAATACTTTTGACCACCGTGATGGTATTGGCACCCGGCTGCCGCTGAATGTTGAGAATGACGGCCGGCCTGTCATTCATCCACGCGGCTTGCTTCGCGTTCTCCGCACCATCAACGATGCGTGCGACGTTTTTCAGGAATACTGGTGCGCCGTTGCGGTAAGCCACTACCACGTCGCGATAGTCGGCGCTGCTGACCAGCTGATCGTTGGCGTCGATCTGGTAGTCCTGGCGTGGGCCATCGAAGTTGCCCTTCGCCGCGTTCACACTGTTCTGAGTCAGCGCCGTCCTCAACGCCTCCAGGTCAACGCCGTAAGCCGAAAGCGCCACCGGGTTGGCTTGTATACGGACTGCGGGCTTTTGGCCACCGCTTATCGTTACCAATCCAACGCCGCTGAGCTGCGAAATTTTTGGCGCGAGCCGGGTATCGACCAGGTCCTCGACGCGCGACAGAGGCATAGTGTCGGAGGTGATGGCAAGCGTTAGCACCGGCGCATCCGCGGGATTCGTCTTGCTATAAATCGGCGGGGTCGGGAGGTTGGAGGGCAACAAGCTCTGCGCTGCATTGATCGCGGATTGGACTTCCTGCTCGGCCACGTCGAGCGGCAAGGTCAACACAAATTGCAGAACTACGACCGAAACTCCACCGGAACTGGTGGAGGTCATCTGGCTCAAGCCCTGCAATTGTCCAAACTGGCGTTCGAGTGGAGCGGTCACCGTGGTCGCTACCACGTCGGGGCTGGCGCCGGGATAAAACGTCAGCACCTGGATCGTGGGATAGTCGACCTGGGGCAAGGCCGATACGGGCAGCTGAAAATATGCGACGATCCCGGCCAGAAGAATAGCGGCCATGAGCAACGAGGTTGCTACCGGACGCAGAATGAATGGCCGGGACGGACTCAATGCGGTTTGCTCTCCGCCGGAGTGGCCTGTTGCGAAGCGGGCGGGGGCGTGGCACCCGGCGCTTGTTCGGTGATGTTAACTTTTGCGCCGTTCTGCAGTTTCTCGAAACTGCTATCCGCCACCACCTCTCCGGGATTTAACCCGGTTACTTGCGTCAGGTTATTGTCGGTCACGCCGCTGGTGATGTTGCGCATTTGCGCGGTTCCGTCCTGAATGACCCAGACGAATGCCTGTGTCCCGTTATGTTGAATGGCGGAGGAATCGACCATCGCGACACTCTGCAGCGTATCCACCAGCAGGCGCGTGTTGACGAACTGATTCGGGAACAGTGCATTGTTCTTGTTCTCAAAAAGCGCGCGCAATTTCACCGTACCCGTCGTGGTGTCGATCAGATTGTCGGTAGTGATCAGCTTGCCCTCTGCGAGAACCTTCAGCTGCGCCCGATCCTGAGCCTCAACCTTCAGCGATTGTTTCGCATGCAACTGGGTCAGCACCTGTTGCAAGTTGTCCTCGGAAATAGTGAACACGATGGTAATGGGCTGTAGCTGCGTGATGACGGCCAGTGCTGTGCCACTGCTGGCCGTGACGACGTTGCCGGGATCCACGAGTCGCAAACCCACGCGCCCGGTGATCGGGGCGGTGATGTGGCAGAAGGCGACCTGTACACGGTCGAAATCCACGGCGCCCTCATCGGTCTTCACGGTGCCTTGTTGCTGCAACACCAGTTTTTCCTGATCGTCCACCTGCTGTTTTGCAATGGCGTTCCGCGACCAGGCAGCCCGATAGCGTTCTAAGTCCATCTTCGACTGCTCAAGCAGATGCGTATCACGGTCGAGAACGCCTTCAGCCTGCATCAAGGTGGCCTCGAACGGGCGTGCGTAAATGTCCACCAACGGATCGCCTTTGTGCACCAGTTGGCCCTCGCGATAATGGACCGCGACCACCTGCCCGGTAACTTGGCTAACGATTGAGTTGGTGTACACCGGAGTGACGGTGCCAATCGCCGTGAGATACACGCCCAAATCGCCCTTGGTGACTTTTGCGATTGTTGCCGTAACAGGCCCGCCAGTTCCAGATCTGCGCATCGTGGCTGGACTGCTGGCATTGCTACTGCTGTGAAGGACCCACCAGAACACGAGCCCGAAGACGAGCAGCACGGCAATCCAGATCCATGCGCGATGCCTCGACTTTCCATGCGGGGTAGGATCCGCCGGAGTCGAAGAAGGCGCTGGTTTAATTGGGGTAGATGTTTGATCGATCATTCGTCGATGCGGTCCAAGATTCTTCCAAGCTCCTGCCTGTATAGTCGAAACTTGCGGAAATTCGCGTCGCCCGAGCCGCCGGAGATTGCTACAGTCCCCTTATTATGCCGCAACCCGCAACGCGATACCGTAAAGACGTGTAAAGCAATTGATTCCTCGAACACCTTCACCTGAACAGGCGCTGGATTACTTTTTAGGAAATGCCTCGGGGAAGGCAACGCAGAACATCGGACACTTTGATAATTTCGCAATCCTCTACGACAACACGCGGGATGACGTCCGTTGGCCTATATGCGCTCTGTCTGAGTGCCTTCCATAGCTTTTCGTGGCCTTAAGCGTCATCGCTGCTCTGTATGTTGTTGAAACTGCACTTAAGTGTTGCTTCGAATCCTATAGCGCCCACCACCTTCCGTTACGTTCCTTCGACGCCAGGTTCGTTCCATCCTCCCCAAGGCGCTATCATCTTCAGGCCATGAACCTGCCTTACGACGAATCCGGCCGACTTGAAGGCCTCTACTCCAAAATGACTGACGGTGAACTTGAGAAGATCGCTGCCGATGCTTCGTCGTTGACCGATTTGGCGCGAGCCGCCATCCAGTCCGAAATGCAACACCGAAGCATGCACCCGTCCGCGACAGATGAAGCCGAGTCGGCTGCTGCCGATTCCGAGGTGTCATTTCAACATCTTGTTCTGGTCCGCAGGTTTCGGGACTTACCGGAAGCCCTGCTCGCGAAAGGTAGCCTCGACTCTGCCGGCATCGAAAGTCATCTTGCCGACGACAACATGGTCCGTATGGACTGGTTCATCTCGAATCTGCTGGGTGGTGTGAAGCTGCTGGTGAAGCCTGAAGATGCGGAAGCCGCTGTCGAGATTCTCAATCAGCCGATTCCTGAGGATTTTGACGTCGAGGGCGTGGGGAACTACCAATCTCCCGAGTGTCCGAAGTGCGGTTCCCTCGATGTCAGTTTTCAGGAATTAAACAAGCCGGTCGCCTACACGAGCGCCTGGATCGCTATACCGCTCCCCGTTCATCGCAAAGCATGGAAATGTCATGCGTGTGGTTCGGAATGGGAGAATACCGATCCGGCAACCTGTCCGGAGCCCTGATCCTCCCGATCAAAACTGTCATGAAGGGAGGCTAACGACAGCCCATCCTTCCGTACCGTAGCCTGCCGCGCTTTCTCTCTAAAGAAATCCAGTAGTCTTCCGATGAATCCCGTTGGGCGCAGAACATTGCCGCACTAGCGGAACCTCGCGGGGGCTGCCGTGGATGACCTGATCCAGGAGTTTTTGGTCGAGAGCAATGAGAACCTCGATCGTGTCGATACCGAACTCGTCCAGCTCGAGGCGGACCCCGGTTCGAAGGAATTGCTGGCCAGCATCTTTCGCGGGATTCACTCCATCAAGGGAGCCTGTGGTTTCCTGGGCTTCAACAAGCTTCAGGCGCTCGCCCACGCGGGCGAAAACCTGTTGAGCAAGTTGCGTGACGGTGCGCTTGTTCTTACTCCTGAGATCAGCAGCGCGCTATTGGCGACCGTGGACGGCATCCGCCAGATGCTTGCAAGCATTTCGGGCTCCGGCCAGGACGGCGAAGAGGCTTTTAGCGATCTCATCGACACGCTGCAGCGGTTGCACTCGAGCACGGCGGTTCCACCCCCTGCGGCAGCAGCTTTGGGCGGGGCAGCGGATCCAGCGCCGAAGTCTGCGCCCAATGCGATTCCGCCCGTTGCGCCTGATCCCCCAACTGCATCTTCAGCGGTCGCGACGCGCGAAAAAAAGAAAAAGTTCCAGGCGCGCCCCGGAAAACTCGGAGGCGCTTTGATCGAGCGCAAAGGCATAACCCCCGACAACCTGACCTGCGCAGGAAGCGGGCGATTCACGGCCCATCGGCGAAGTCCTCGTCGCCGCCGGCGCGGTCAGCGCCGCCGAGGTCACGGAAGCCCCGAGGGCGCTCGATGAGTCGCGCAACCAGACCACGCAGGATTCCACGATTCGCGTGAACGTGACCCTGCTCGACCGGTTGATGAACCTGGTCGGTGAACTCGTACTTGCGCGCAATCAAATCATGCAGTACGCCTCCCAACAGGACGACACCGGATTTCTTGCGACGATTCAGCAGCTGAACCTGGTCACCAGCGAACTGCGGGAAGGCGTGATGAAGACACGCATGCAGCCGATCAGCCGGCTGTTTGACAAGGTGCCTCGCGTGGTGCGCGACGTGAGCGTAGCTTGCGGTAAGCAGGTGCGGATCGAGACCGAGGGGAAAAATACCGAACTCGACCGCACCTTGCTCGAAGCCATCAACGATCCTCTTACCCATCTTGTGCGAAACGCCATCGACCACGGCATCGAGCTCCCCGAACGGCGGGTCGAACTGGGCAAACCCACCGAGGGAGTGCTGACGCTTCGCGCTCTCCACGAAGGCGGCCAGGTGACCATCGAGATCTCCGACGATGGTGCGGGCATCGATGCTGAACGCATCCGGAAGAAAGCCGTCGAGCGCGGGGCCATTACTGCGGAGCAGGCGGCGCTCATGAGCCCCACCGAGTCCCTGAATCTCATTTTCCTGCCTGGTGTGTCGACCGCCGAAAAAGTGACCAACGTCAGCGGGCGCGGAGTCGGCATGGATGTCGTCCGGACGAACATCGAACGCGTCGGCGGCTCGGTCGAAATCCAAACGCGCCTGGGCGAGGGCACTACCTTCAAGGTGAAAGTTCCGCTCACGCTGGCCATCGTGCCGGCGCTGGTCGTTCGCAGCGGAGAAAAATGCTTCGCAATTCCCCAGGTCAACCTGGTGGAGCTTGTGCGGCTTGAAAGCGCTCGCGAGGGCATCGAGTTGGTACACGGAACATCGGTCTACCGCCTGCGTGGTCGATTGCTGCCACTAGTTCATCTCAACCGCGAGCTCAAACTCGCGCCGGATCGGCCTGCTTCCGCCAACGAGGCCGTCAACATCGTCGTGTTGCAGGTCGACAATCGCCGATTTGGCCTGGTGGTGGATCAGGTTCTGGATGCGGAAGAGATCGTCGTCAAGCCACTGAGCAAACACCTCAAGGGCATCCGCGCCTATGCCGGCGCCACCATCATGGGTGACGGGAAACTTGCCTTGATCCTTGACGTGCTAGGGATTGCTTCCGCCGCTGGAATCACCGCTGATACCAACGAAGCCTCTATCAAGAAAGAAGTCGCCGAGACGCAGGTGGTGGCGGACGACCGCCAGAAGTTCGTGCTCTTCTGCGGTCCGGGCGAATCCCGAATGGCTCTTTCCCTGAGCTCACTTGCCCGTCTCGAGGAGATTCCGGTCGCGCGCATCGAGCATTCCGGCGAGCGCCTGGTCGTGCAGTACCGGGGGCAAATTCTGCCCCTCGTGCGGGTCAGTGAGGTCTTGCCGTCGCCGGGGCGCTCCGTGCACGAGTCGAGCGATGCGGAAAACCCGGCCACTGCTCCCGTACTCGTTCTGAACAACGAGGGACATTCGTTCGGCCTCGTGGTCGACCGCATTCTCGACATTGTGGAACAGGCCATCGCCGTCCGCGCCCCGGCAACGCGGCCTGGGATCCTGTGCTCGACGGTTATCGCCGATCGCGTTACGGAGTTTGATCGATATTCCGGCAATTTGGCAGACGATCGCACCGCTGCCGGATCCAGCCATCACGAGGCAGGAGCAATGAGCACGTCAACCTCTCGCCAGTACTGCACTTTCTATCTGGAAGGCCTGTTATTTGGCATCGAGTCGCAGCCATTCAGGAGGTCATCCGCTTCCTGGATTTGACTAATGTTCCGCTTGCGCCTCCATCCGTGAGCGGATTGATGAATCTGCGGGGCCAGATCGTCGTTGCCATCGACCTGCGGAGCCGCTTGCGGCTCACGGCACGAGCCGATGGGGTGTCGCCGATTTGTGTCGTGGTGCGCAGGCGGGACGGTTCGGTCACCTGCTTGTGGACCACATAGGCGATGTCGTCGACAGCGATAGCGAAACTTTTGAGCCACCGCCGGAAACGATGAGTCGGGAGATGCGGTCGGTGATCGTCGGCGTGCATAAGCTCGATCGCCAATTGATGCACGTATTGAATTCCGACAGGGTGTGTGAAGCAAGCACCGTTGCGGAAAGCAAGGCCCATGCGGCCGCAGCGGGACGTTGAAAGATCGATTGGAAATCAAAGTGATGTTCAGTGCTCGACAGAATCGAACTTAGGAGACGGGATAATGATCGGACTTAACAATCTGAAAGTTGGGTGGAAAATACGGATTCTGATTGGTATGGCTGCCTTGGCATTGGGCGTTTTCGCGTGGGTCTCTTTCTCGACACTGAGAGCGGTTGAGATAAATGGACCTTTGTACGCTGCGATTAGCGCCAAACAAGATGTCACCCAAGATGTGAACCCCCCGGTCATGAGCCTCATGCCGATCCGCTTGCAGGTTTACGTCATCATTGAGGAAACGGATCGCACGAAGAGAGAGACAGAGATCGCTCGCCTCCATCAAATTCGCAAGGATTACGAACAGATGCTGGATGACGACCTCAAGGAAGTCGGCGAAGGCAAAATTAAGGACCTGCTGACAGGCGAAGTGCACCAATCAGCGGCCGAGTACTGGGACCAGGTCGATCATGGTCTGCTTCCGTTGGTTCAAAAGGGTGACACAAAGAGGAGTGAAGAGTTTCGCAGCAAGGTTCTCGTCCCGATCGCCCAAAAAAACGAACAAGCTGTGAGTGAAGTGGTGAAACTCGTGGAAGAGGACAAAGCCTCCTACGAAAAATCCGCCGGTGCGACTGTGACCTCTCGGACTTGGCTGATGGGTATCGTCGCTTTGGGCTCCATTGCACTCATCATATTCTCCGGCTATTTCATAGGTAAGACCATCTCTGCTCCCCTGCAACACATTTCGAACCGTCTGAAAGACATTTCCGAAGGCGAAGGCGACCTTACCAAGACGGTCGAGACCCACGGCACCGACGAGATTGGCGAAGTAGCGACGTACTTCAACCACTTTGTCGCCAAGCTGCGCGGCATGATCGAGTCCATCTCCGAAAACGCCGAGCACGTGGCGACTGCCAGCGAAGAACTCTCCGCCACCAGCCACCAGATCACCGCCAACTCGGAAGAGACGTCGGCGCAGGCACGCGTCGTTTCCCAGGCCGGAGAGCATATCAATCACAACCTGCAGACGATCGCCACCGGCGCAGAGGAAATGACGGCAACCGTCAACGAGATCGCCAAGAACGCTCAGGAAGCGGCGCGTGTTGCCACCGAGGCGGTTGCGACCGCTGAGGCGACCAACGAGACGGTCGCCAAGCTCGGGGCCTCGAGTGCCGAGATCGGCAAGGTCATCGAGGTCATCACCTCCATCGCGCAACAGACCAACCTGCTTGCCCTCAACGCGACCATCGAGGCGGCGCGCGCAGGTGAGGCGGGCAAGGGCTTTGCCGTCGTCGCCAACGAAGTGAAGGAGCTCGCCAAGCAGACCGCGAAAGCGACCGAGGAAATCGGCCACAAGATCACCGCGATCCAATCCAACACCAACGGCGCCGTGGAAGCCATCAACAGCATCCACGCCGTGATCGACAAGATCAGCCACATCTCCGGTGTGATCGCGACGGCCGTGGAAGAGCAAAGTGCAACCACCAACGAGATGTCGCGGAACGTCGGCGAAGCCGCGAAGGGAGCCGGCGAAATCTCGCAGAACATTGCGGGTGTCGCCGAAGCCGCGCAGAGCACCTCGAACAGCGTCGCCGAATCGCAAAAAGCGACCGAGCATCTGGCCGAGATGTCCCACCAACTGCGCCAATTGGTGGGACAGTTTAAGGTGCATGCGGAAACCCAGCGCCAGGCAGCCGAAAAGCCTTCGGCGCGAGGCGCTGCGGCCGGATCGTACTAGACGGAGGGCGCCCGGCAAAATGCGAGCGAGTTGAAGATCGCCAATCCACGAGCGAACCGCGAGAGCCGGGTGGGTGCAATTCGATGAGCATGCGCAGTCTGAACAGGTCGAAGCTGTCAGGGAGGTGCAGAACATGACTGGCCCACGTCCGATCCGCGTGCTGGTCGTCGATGACTCGCTGGTTGTGCGCTCGGTGCTGACTGAGATTCTCCGCAGCAACGCAGGCACGGAACTGGTGGGTACGGCCCAGAGCGGGGAAGCCGCGCTGGTCAAGATTCCGCAACTCAAGCCCGACGTCATCACGCTCGACATCGAGATGCCCGGCATGAACGGGCTGCAGACTCTTACCCAGATTCGGAAGCTCTATCCGAAGCTGCCGGTCATCATGTTCAGCACATTGACGGAGCACGGAGCCTCCGCGACGTTGGAGGCCCTGGCTCTCGGCGCGACGGATTATGCCGCGAAGCCCACCAGCAGCGAGGGCCTTCCTGCCGCGCGCGAGCAGATACAGAGTGAACTCATCGCCAAGATCCTGGCACTGCGCGCTCCCATTCTGCAGTCGCCTCATATCCCGGTTCACACCCCCGCGAGCCGACGCCCTATCTCGCGCCGTATCGACATCGTTGCCATCGGCACTTCGACCGGGGGTCCAAATGCTCTGGGGGAAGTAATTCCAAAGCTGCCTGCCGATTTTCCGGTTCCGGTCGTGATCGTCCAGCACATGCCTCCCCTGTTCACGCGGCTGCTGGCGAAGCATCTGAGCGCGCGCTTCGGTGATCGTGCAGGAGGGGCAGTCCGGCACCGAACTCAATCCGGGCTATGTCTGGATCGCTCCCGGCGACTACCACATGACGGTCCTTCGCGATGGCAACACGATTCGCCTCGGCGTGAACCAGGGTGCGCCGGAACACTCCTGCCGGCCTGCGGTCGACGTTCTTTTCCGCTCGGTCGCGCGCACGTTTGGCCCACACGCACTGGCAGTGGTGATGACCGGCATGGGATCGGACGGAACCTTGGGCGCGAAGGCCATTCATCAGGCCGGTGGGGAAATCGTCATTCAGGACCAGGCAACATCGGTGGTTTGGGGGATGCCCGGATCAGTCGCGTCCGCCGGGCTTGCCGACCACGCCTATGCCCTCGGAGCGATCGCGTCAGAGATTATTCGCCGGGTAGTCGCGCGTCGGCCAGTCTCGGGCCACGCCGCGAAACCGCAGCGTCTCGTTTCCAGTTCGCGCTCAGCGTCTCAACCGTAGTCTCGGTGCGCACAACCATCGCACATCCGGCGCCAAACAGTCAGCTAGCGTCCGCCCGAAGGGTCTGGCGTTACAGCCACATCGATGTCGAGAAACAGATGCCGGTCGCGCGTGCCGGGCGAATAACAGTTGTCGTCACGATCGTAGGTCGCGCGGCAACCGCCAGCGATATCGTGGCGCCGCGGCGATTGGGACGTTTGCCACACATTGGCGAAAGCCACTCCGCTCTCCGACGGATGTGGCGGAGCTTTCGGGAGCGTACAACCGGGCGACGGCGGACATGCGTCATTCGCAACCCAATACACAATGCTTCGTGCGCCGGCATTCTGCTGCAAGTCTTTTGCGGTGATGACCGTCACCCCTCCGCCTTCTTTCGCCGCGATTCCTGAACAATAAATACCTGCACGAAATCCGCTTGCATTTACATCGTCAACCCACGCATAGATGTAGGCCTTCTGCTCAGGCAACATCCGGCCGCCTTCCTCAACATCGAGAAAAATAACGGTCTGGGCGGGGAAGCCTTCCTTTTTTGCAGCGGCGATCGCCGCCGCCGCGTCCGAGCGTCCCATATCGGCAGCATCTTTCGATTTCTTTAGTTCGGCGTCCAACCTGCCGTTGAACAGGACGAGAAATCCGAAGCCTGCGTTGCGCAGGGTCTCGCGTTTCCCTGCCCAGGAATTGCTGGCTCCGCCCGGAGGCACATTCAGCCAGTAACCCGCGAAGGCAAAACTTTGGCGGAGTAAAGCGAGATTCTCATCCCCGGGGTAGTCGTTCCGGTCGAAGCCAACGTAGGAAGGCTGTCGCTTTTCTGATTTTGCAGCTTGCGCCTGTGCCGCAACGGCCAGTTCCCCAGCCGAGCCCAGGACTAGAGCAAGGATCCACAGCGCGAGGAGCAAGCCTGGACGTTGAGAGGCTTGCGTCACAGCAATGCAACCCGTTTCAGGATCTTTCGCGCTAGTCCCGTCAGGGGGAGCGCCGACAAGCGCGACGACGGCACCCATCGTCCCGCGATTGCACCGGGATCCGCCAGTTCCATTACCCGCACCTTGTAGTCCGTTACTGTGATCGAGTGCCGCAGCGAGAGCAATTCGCGACATTCACCATTCCCCGCGTACTGCGGAAGTTCCCACATCCCCGGCATCAGTGATTCGTCTTTGCCACGCTGCACAAGAAAAACCTCACCGCCGCGCCGGGCCAGTGCAAAATCAATCTCACGTTTTCGCTGGCGCGAGCCCGCCGTCGCTTCCTTCAACTCGCCGCGCGTAGTACACGCTTCCCTCAAGGGACAAAGCAGGCACTGTGGCGCACGTGGCAGGCATACCGTCGCCCCCAACTCCATTATGGCCTGATTGAAGTCGCCCGGCCGGCTTTGATCAAGCCAGTGCTCAGCGGTTATCCAAACGTCTTCGCCCGCCAGTCGCTTTCCTTCGACCCGCGCGATCACGCGCTCCACATTGCCGTCGACCACCGCCACCGGTTCGTTGTACGCAATGCTCGCGATGGCCGCCGCCGTGTACCGGCCGATCCCAGGCAGCGCAAGCAACTGCTCACTTGTTCTTGGAAAGGCCCCGCCGTTATCCCGCACCACTTCCTTCGCGGCCGCATGCAGCATTCGCGCTCGCCGGTAGTATCCCAGTCCGCTCCAGGCCGCCAGAACTGAGGCTCCGCGCGCAGCGGCCAACTTTCGTACGGTAGGAAATTTCCTCAGGAACCGCCGATAGTGCTCGAGCACCGCCGCCACCCGCGTTTGCTGCAGCATGATCTCCGACAGCCACACGCGATAAGGGTCGCGGTCCACGCGCCACGGCAGATCGCGCTTGTGTTCGTCGTACCAGGCGAGCAGATGTGATCTGAGGATGCTCAGATGCGCATGCTCATCCCCGGCTCGATCCAAGCGGCCGTTTCGTTTTGCAATCGCAGTTTTCTTGGGAGGCATAGGAGCGATACGTTCGGAGGTCATGCAGAAGTCTCGTCTCGCCCTCAGGAAGGCCCCAGTACCGAATGGGCGATGATCACCCACGCCGCTTTTTGCTTTTGCCAAACGCTCATCCGTCGCTGCGGTTGCGAGGGAAATCCGCTGCTACCATGCAACGTGATCGTATAGGTCACCACAAAAATATCCCCGTTCATCTCGGTGGTGATGTCGCCTATCGCGTAGTCGCTGACCCGCATCTTTTCGATTTCTTCAATCGCCGCCGCTCGTTCCAGGCGTCCCGTTGAAGTGACGTAGACGAAGTTCCCTGCAATGTGCTGCTCCAGTATTTTCCAGTTCTGAGCCTGGATCTCGCGCCAGAAGCCCTGCTCAAATCCAACGCCGCCGGTAGCGTCTGCAATCGTGAGGACCGGGCGCTCTCCATACACCGTGCAGGCGCTCGACATTATCAGTACTGACAAGACCGAAAGAATCGCCCCGACTCGAAGCATGCGCCGATTCTACTCCAGCGAGCGCAACCGCCCTTGGCTCCAGGTGTCCCAGGTTCGCCCCGTTCTTTGGACGAAAATCAGGGATTCGTTTTCATTGACCGGTCGGCCATCCCACGAAATAATTACAAGAATCACATCCCACGCAGAAACCCGTTCTCATCAAAGGAGGAGTATGGGCGACTTCAAAGGCAAGGTGGAAGAGACCACCGCCCGCGTCAACAAAACTGTCTCCGAAGCTACCGAGCGTCTGGAAAAAGATAGCGCAGAGTTCATCGACTATTTGAATCGCGAAGTCGTGCCTGCGGTGCGGCAGCAGTCCACGAAAGCTCTGCGGACTGCCGCCGAAAAGCTACACCGGCTGGCGGACTACATCGAAGAAGCCAAAAAGAGCGAGGCCAACAAGTCTTGAGTCTACGTGCTCCGGGCCTGATCGCTGTCACAATCGCCGTCCTGATGGTGCTTACCGGCTGCGCACATCGCCAGCAAACGCGCGTGCAAGTCCCGCCACCGCCGCCGGTCGTGGAGTCGCCGGCTCCATCAACCACGCCTCCTCCCCTTGCAAAAACGAGCCCACCCTCGACCGCCGCACCTCGAAAAGAAACCGTCGAGGAGAAGGACGAAGAAATCATCCTGCCCGCCGACGCGAAGCCGCTCTTTACCGAAATCGGCGTGTCGAGCTGGTACGGTGCGCCATATCACAATCGGCGCGGCTCGAACGGCGAGATCTATAACATGCATGCCATGACCGCCGCGCATCGCACGTTGCCGCTCGGATCCATCGCGCGCGTCACGAATTTGAAGACGACGCATTCGGCGCTGGTTCGCATCACCGATCGCGGCCCGTTTGTCGAAGGCCGCGTTCTCGATCTCTCGTATGCTGCAGCGAAAAAACTAGACGTCTGGCAGCCGGGCGTGGCCGAAGTGAAAGTCGAGGTGATGCAGACTCCGACCCCCTTGTCGGCTGGCGGTCGCTGGGCGGTACAGATCGGCTCGTTCGGCCATCAGAAGGAGGCCACCGAACTCGCGGACCACCTCTCACGGCGCTATCAGACCGCGAAAGTGAACAAGTTCGTCAGTCCGGTCGGAAACTGGTGGGTACGCGTCCGCGTTTTGAACGACGATCGCCAGCGCGCCGAGGCCCTGATCCACGAGACCTCAACGACCGAAGGCGCAGTGTATTTGGTGCGGCTGGACTGAGAAAAGCAGGTCTCAGGTCTTGGCTGTTAGGTTCTAGGATCCTGGTGTGAATTGGTGGCATAGCTGGTGGATTCCCGCGTTGCTCATCCAGTTCACGCACTTCAAAAACTCAGCGAGCCGTGTATAGTCTCTCTGGAAGTTCGACACAGATGATTTCACCGAAATCAAACTGTCAGAGGAACGACCTGACACCTAAGACCTAACACCTTAAGACCTAACACCTGACACTGAATTCAATGACCGACTGTCTCTTCTGCAAAATCATCGCCGGCCAGATCCCAGCCAAGAAGATCTACGAAGACGAGCACACCTTTGCGTTCGAAGACATCAATCCGCAAGCGCCCACCCACGTCCTGATCATTCCGAAGAAGCACATTCGCGGTTTGAAGGAAGCCGACAAGGAAGATGCCGAGTTAATCGGACGCCTGCACCTGACAGCCGCTGAGATCGGCCGCCAGCGCGGCATTGAGGACGGTTACCGGACCGTGCTCAATGTCGGACCCAAGTCGGGCCAGTCCGTCTTTCACATGCATTTGCATTTGATCGGTGGCCGCGACATGCGCTGGCCCCCTGGGTAAGGTATTTTCGAAAATCGGCGTGGACAATTTTTAAGGAACCATACGCGCTCGAAGCTCGCCGTCGGCTCCTACGCCTAACACCCAAGACCTGACACCTAAGGCCCGCCCTACTGCACTTCCGTCGATTCCTCTTCCGCAGCTCCGTGGCGCCGCAGCAACTGGGGCAGGTTCTGCGAGAACGCCGAGCGCGGCAGAACCATGTCGCAACCTACTTCGTGCGCCTTCTGCTTCAAATCCCCCTGCACATGCGAGAGAAATCCGATAATCGAGGTACCCTTTTTCAGCTTGGTCTTGAGTTTCGGGATCAACGTGAGAGGTTTCGCGTTCACGTTGTTTAGATCGAAGATGATCAGGGAAGGCTTCTCTTCGCCGTTCTGCTTTATCTTCTCAAGAAGCTCTTTGTCCGTCTTTACGAACTCAACCTTGACGTTCATCTTGCGCGCCGTCTCTTGAATCTTGGCCAGAAAAAACAAATCGTCGACGAAGGCGAAGATGCGGGAGTTCGCGTCTTCCCGTACCGGCAAGGGTTCCGGCTCCGGCGGATGATAGGTCGCTCCGAACCCCGGGCGCGGCCGTCCGCCTTTGTGTCCGTTATTGTTGCCGTTGCCGAGCACGGCTCGATAGCTGTGATCCATCGGCGCGGTGTAAATCCCGCCTTGGTTGTTTTGGTTCTGGCGATCACGACTCTGTCCACCGCCACCACCGCCTCGGTGATTGGGTGGGCGACGACCGCGCCGCCGCCTGCTTCTTCCTCCGCCTCCGGAGGAACGTCCCGGTCCAGCATTCATAAGTTTTCTCTTGTTGCGTATCCCCAACTGCGATGAAAGGTTGGCGTTCTCGTCAGCCCTGTGCCGCGGCGCGGGTCACTTACTACGCTCGCGTTTTTCGATGCGCGAGAACCCCGATGCGACTGGAAAAATCCTGAATAATCTTTTCCGTATAAGCGCCTGGAGCCAGTGGGCGCGGAGGGCCAGCACGGAAACGTGGCCGCTGGGAACAACACAATGCTACCTGCGATCGTCCGTTCCTTGCAAGTGCAATCTCAAGTCGGTTTTGCACAGAGGTGCTAAGCGCACCCAGAACCTCTGCGGCAACTGTACCGAAATGCCGGCGATCTGAAAAGCGTACTTTACATTTTTTTACCGCCGCCTCGACCGCAGGTCCCCCACTTGCCGCGCCCATTGCAATGCCTGCCACCATAATTCGCCGGCCTCGCTTTCGCTCATGCGTAACTGCACCGCGAGCGCTCGGGCCCTCTGCCAGTCGCCGGCCTCCTGCGCCAACATCAGTTGGTAGATCGGGCACACCGGACCGTCGCCGCCCAGTAGCACCGTCTTCGTCTCCTGATCCAGCGGGATCTTCTCCAGCACCTCCGACATCGGGATCTCCAGGATCGCGTCCATCATCGACATCATCCCCAACAGGAACGGATCGCCGGTTCGCCGCGGAACCTTTTCCGCCAGCAATTCGCAAAAGCGTGCTCGCACCAGCACCGACAACACCAGGTCGGTCGACCTCTGCATGGCGGCGGAAACCAGCGTCACCAGCCGGATCCAACGCCGCGTTTCGCGTTCGCCCAGGATCGCTAGAGCGTGCCGCACGGAATGAATCTCATTCTCGAAGGCAAACATTGGAGAATTCAGATAGCGCAGCAGCCGATAAAGCACGGATGCCTCCGACTTGATCAGGTTTTCCAATTCCCGGACGTCCAACTCCTGCCGCGAGATCGCCTCCAGCATCCGCAAGTAATTGATCCGGTTGGCGGGGATTTCTTTTGCTTTCAGCACCTCCGGCCGGCGAAAGAAATACCCTTGAAAATAAACGTAGCCTATCTCTCGCGCGGCCACGAACTGCTCGCGCGTCTCGACTTTCTCCGCCAGCATCATGCAGCGCGGCGATTGATATCGCTTAGCGAGCGCCGCCTGTTCCGCGACAGTCGTCCGTTCAAAGTCGACCTTCAAAATGTCAGCCAGCGGAATCAGCGGTTCGCGTGGATCGCGCGCCACATAGTCGTCGAGCGCAATCGTGTAGCCGGCGGCCCTCAGCCTCTCGCAAGCGGCGATGACCAGGTCGTCCGGCTCCACGTTCTCCAGAACTTCCACCACGGTTTGGCCGGAAGGCAGCAATGTGATGCCATCTTTGAGCAGCAGTTCGCGCGTGCAGTTGATGAAAGCCTTCTGGCCGTTGCACAACACGTCGAAACCCATCAACAGCGTGCTGTCCAGCGTGCTGCGCGCGGCCGCATCCGCATCCTGCGAACGGAAGAAGTTTTCGATCCCATCCCGAAACAGCAATTCGTACCCGATAACCTGTTGGTCGCGATTCAGGATCGGCTGTCGCGCTACAAATCGAAAACCTTCGATGGCGCTGGACGGGACGGCTTCTTTGGCGGGTGAGGCAGACACATCCTGGTCATCGGCGACAATCGCGGTTTTCTTGAGGCGTTTACGCTGTGGATCGGGACTTCTCGGAACGCATACCTCAGCAGTTAAAGGGGCAGGGAAGTAGTTCATCCTCCGCCGTCGCCGCGTCATCTAAGCTGGTTGTGTTCTAACGTTAAAACGACCGGAAGGCTACGACCTTTGGAGGACTTGGCAGAATGCCCGCACTGACAGCCGGCAAAACCGCACCCGATTTTGACTTGACCACTCTCGACGGCAAACCGTTTCAACTTCGCGAGGCATTGGCCCGCGGCCCGGTTGTGCTCGCGTTTTTCAAGGTCTCCTGCCCGACATGCCAGTATGCCTTCCCGCTCTACGAGCGTCTGTTCAAGGCCTATCAGAACCTCAACGTCACTCTCATCGGCGTGTCTCAGAACGACTCCAAAGACACCGCGGCATTTGCCAAAGAATTCGGCGTGACCTTCCCCATTCTGCTTGATGACACGAAGAAATATCCCGTCTCGAACGCATACGGGTTAACCAACGTGCCCTCGCTCTTCTGGATCGCACCTGACGGCGAGATCGAGGTCTCCAGCGTCGGCTGGTCGAAGCCCGATTTCGAGACCATCAATCGCAAGATGGGAGAGGCCGCCAACACGGCTCCCGCTCCCTTGTACAAACCCGGAGAGAATGTCCTCGATTTCCGCGCTGGTTGAGGCTCCAAAAACTAGTCTCGCGGTCGCGGGACAACTAGTAAGGACCACGTGGGGACAGCCGCCCTCGGCTGTCCGGCGGAGCAAAGCTCCGCAGTCGTTTTTTCCGTCAAGCAAACATGCTTCGCTGCCCATAACCCCAGTTCTAGCACTCAAGGCTGACTGCCGAGACGCTGCCATCCTAAAAATTCCCGTACAATATCCATATTTCCGGACATCTTAGCCGTCAACTTCAGGAGCCCTGATTTCATCATGCGCAAGACCCTCTTTCTGTCCTTGTTTGGACTCATCTTGTCCGCTGCGGCACAAACTCCGGTAGCGCGCTCGGCTGCTGCCGCCCAAATGCCGGCCTCGGTGCGGACCGCCCCTGCTTCGGCTCCGCGGCCTTCTTCCGCGGCCTTCGCCGCAATGGAGACCATCAGCCCCGACCGCATCCGCGCCCACGTTCGCTTTCTTTCCCACGATCTTCTCGAGGGCCGGGGGACTGGCCAGCGTGGAGGAGATCTCGCCGCCGAGTACATCGCCACGCAATTCTCCCTGTACGGCGTGAAGCCCGTCGGCGACAACGGCACTTACATGCAGAAAGTTCCTATGGTCGGTATCACTCCATCGCCGGAAACCACCTTCAAACTTGTTCCGCAAGGCGGCGACGCGATGACCCTCAAGGTCCTCGACGATTATGTTTCCTACGATCAGACGCAGCAGCCTCATTCCGAGATCGACGCGCCGATCGTCTTCGTCGGCTACGGGATCCATGCCCCCGAATACAACTGGGATGACTACAAGGACACTGACCTCAAGGGCAAAGTCCTGCTCATGCTTGTCAACGAGCCGCCCTCCGACGATCCGAAATTCTTCAAGGGCAAGGCCCTCACCTATTACGGCCGCTGGACCTACAAGTACGAAGAGGCCGCCCGGCGCGGCGCGGTTGGCGCCATCCTCGTCCATCAGACCGAGATGGCCAGCTATCCCTGGGAGGTCGTGCGCAACTCGAACTCCGGAGAGAAGTCGTACCTGAAGCTCGATGGAACGCCAAAACTCAAAGCTGCGGCCTGGATTCAGTTAGCTGTCGCCCAGCGCCTGGCAGCCGCCTCCGGCCTCGACCTCGACAAACTCATGAAGGACGCACAATCGCGCGATTTCAAGCCCGTTCCTCTCAATGTCAAATTGCAGGCACGCATCGCCAGCAAGATTCGTCCCTTCGAATCGAACAACGTGATCGGAATGCTGCCCGGCACGGACCCGAAACTCAAAGACGAGGCCGTGCTCTACACTGCGCACTACGATCACCTGGGTATTCGCCCCGATATGCCGGGCGACAACATCTATAACGGCGCAAACGACAACGCCACCGGTTGCGGCATCCTGCTCGAATTGGCTCGCGCTTTCAGCCAGGCCGGGCAAAAGCCACGCCGCTCCATCCTGTTCGCTTCCGTGACTGCCGAAGAGCAGGGACTTCTGGGCTCCGAATACCTGGGCAAGCATCCGCCGATCCCCGCGCGCTCCATCACGCTCGATCTGAACTACGACGATATTCCGCCGCTTGGCTCCCCTGAGGAAGTCGAGGTATCCGGCTCCGAGCGCATGGATTTTTACCGCACCGTGCAGGCGACCGCGAAAGACTTCCGTCTCACCATCCGGCCCGACGCGCATCCCGAGGCCGGCCACTACTACCGCTCCGACCACTTCAGCCTGGCGCGCGTCGGCATCCCTTCGTTCTCCGTGAATGAAGGCGTGAAATACAAGGGCCACGACGAAGCCTGGGGCCTCGCGCAGGACGAGGACTACACCCAGCATCACTATCATCAGCCCAGCGACGAGTATCATGCCGAAATGGATTTCACCGGCGATGGGACGATGGCGCGCTTCGGCTTCATCCTCGGATGGCAGGCCGCCACGCAGCCGCAACTGGTGAAGTGGGAAAAGGGAGACGAGTTCGAAGCCGCGCGCGTTAAAGGCGGACAGTAGGAACAGTTCTCAGTTCTCAGTTCTCAGTTCTCAGTTCTCAGTTCTCAGTTCTCAGTTCTCAGTTCTCAGTTCTCAGTTGATCTGCGCGATGCGCCGGCTTTGGAGGTGGATTCTGAAGCCCGCGTTTTTGTGATGCGACTGACCTGGCGCTCTCAATTCTCCATCTGCGCATTACCAAAGGCCACGGCCGGGGGCAAGGGGATAGCCTCCTCGGTAGAGTTGCCATCCTGAGCGCAGCGAAGAGCCTGCCCCTGAGCGAAGTCGAAGGGACCTGCTTCTCGAACGAGCGTCGCGTTGACAGCGAATCCGCGCTTTAGTCCGAGAACTGGGAACTGGGAACTGAGAACTGTCTCACGTAACTTGCGTAATGTTTCCCCCTCCCCGACCGCATGCTAGGCTCGACCTTATAAGTCGTGAAATCAGCAATTTCCGAGGTACCACCATGCGCCGGACCACATGCTGGCTGGTCGTTCTCTGCGCTGCGGCCTTCGGCTTGGATGCGCAGCCGCATCACGCCAAGACCGGTCCCAAGTCCGGATCGAAGCCTGCTCCGAAATCCGTCGCATTGCCCGTGACCACCTCGTCGCCAGCGGCGCGTCAGGAATTCGAACACGCGATGGTGGATCTCGAAGCGCTACGCCGCGCCGATGCCGTTAACGATCTCCGAGCCAGCGTCAAGCGTGATCCCAAATTTGCCCAAGCCTACATCCTGATTTCTCACCTCACGCACGATCCCGACGAGCAGCTCTCGTGCCGCTTGCGCGCCGAGCAACTCGCGCCGCGCGTCACGCCGGGCGAGCGCTTGCTGATCCGCTGGCTGAGCGGCGTGCAGGAAAATAACTACGTCCCCGCAATCGCGGCCATGAACGATCTGTTGGCCTCGTATCCGCAGGACCACCGAACGGCCTTTCTTGCCGGCCGCTGGCTCGTGCATCAGCGCCGTTATGCCCAAGGCATCTTCGTTCTTGAACACGCGATTACGCTCTTTCCCGAGTACCCGGCGGCGCTGAACGAGTTGGCCTACGCCTATGGGTTCAGCGGCAATTTCGACAAGGCCTACGCCCTGATGGACCGCTATGTCCAGCTTCAGCCAGACCAGCCCAATCCGTATGACTCCTATGGCGAGATTCTGCGCGCGGCTGGCCGCTACGACGACGCGATCCAGAAATACCGAATGGCCATCCGCGTCGATCCCAATTTCGGTTCTGAGTTCGGCGTGGCCGATACGTTGGCAGTGATGGGCAAGGAAGAGGAAGCCCGCGACGAGTACGCCAAGGCCCTCATGTTTGTCACCAGCGAAAGTGACCGCGTCGAATACGAATTGCAAGTCGCCGTCACCTGGATCCGTGAAGGCAATCACAAGCAAGTCGATAAGTCGCTGCACGAAGTCGCTAAACACGCGCACGCCGTCGGGCTCGCGAAGATCGAAGCCGAAGCCAACCGCATCATGGCGATGAGCGCTCCTGACTACCACGACTGCACGCATCATCTAAAAGCCGCGGAACACGCACTCGACGAGGGCCACCCCATCGCCAAGAGTGACCGGGAAGAAGAGCGTGCCCTGGTTCTTGAGACGAACGCCCTGCGCGCCGCCCAGAACAAGTCTGTGGACATCGCGGCGAAAGCCGTAGCGCAGCTCGAATCGATGTCAAACCAGAGCCGAAGCCAGGTCATCCAGTTGGCCTATCACACGGCCGCCGGCGCTTTGCTGGTCGAGGAGGGCAAGTACGCCGAGGCCATTTCTCACCTCGAAGAAGACACTGAAAATCCTGAGGCCATGCTCCTGCTCTATACGGCTTACAAACAAACCGGTGCGCAAGAAGATGCCCGGCTGCTGGCCAAGCGCCTGGCCGGAATGAATGAACCCACCGTCGAGCAAGCGCTGATCGTGCCGCAATTCCGAACCGCGCTGGCCGACGAACAGCGGCAGGCCGCCAAGTAGCGAAGGAATACCCGGATTCATGCCTCGCATCCCGATCTTCAAACTCGGCAGCTCATCGGATGAAATCATTCCCCCGGTGCTGTCGGGTTACTCGCCCTCGCTTTCGCTCGAGGGCCTTCTGGTCGGCGTCGACAACCTGCGCCACGACGTTCACCTCAGTCCCAAATTCACCGAGACCGCGCGCGCCCACATTGGCCGCCTGATCGCGCGGCATGGCGACGTCGAGGGCCTGCTCGCCGCCGAGGCGCCCCAGACCGGCCCGCGCAGTCCTTTCCTCAATAAGCTGACCACCGCCCTCAAGCCCGGTTCCAAGTCCGATCCCGCGGACCTGAAGTCCGTACTGACCGAACTTCACATCGCCGCCCTGAACCGCGCCAAAGCCGACAACAAAGTTGCCATCGACCTGCTCGCCCGGCTGGCTGTCATTAAGTTTCTTCGCCTCGAACTCAACTCGCAGTTCGCGCAGGTGCTGGAACGCTGCCGCATGATGCTGAAGAGCTACGAGGGCGTTCGCCAGCAGAAGGCGCTTGAATACCGCGAGCGCGTCGCTTCTTTCCAGGTGCGCAAGAAAATCATTCAGCGCAAGACCGGGCAGGAACTCTTCAACCTGCTGCGCGATATAGAAAAGGAAACTCTGGCGCGCATGCGCCGTTCCCGCTTCGGCGACAACGACAGCGAAGGCCACAAGCTGCTGATCAACCGCCTGCTCTTTTCCGATGACGGCCGCGATGACTATCTCTGCGCCGAGCAGTACGTCATGCTTGGTAACTGGGACCGCGATCCCGATCGTTTCATCAGCATGCGCGAGATCATCTGCGAGTTTCTGCGCTCGCTCGAAATCGACGTTCCGAACGATGATGTTCAACTCGATCCCTGGCTCAACGTGCCAGACAACGCGCAGGAACTCGTCGCCGGCGGTTCTCCCAACGAAGGCTCGCCCGAAGCCCGGTCGCAGCGCGCGCGCCTCGCCGCCTGGGTCCGACTGCTCGAAGACCGCTCGGTGATGGAACATGTCATTGCGTCTTACGAAGTTGTGCCCCTGCTTGCCGAGTATTCTTCCCGCATTAATCCGCAGCAGCTCAAGAATGCGCTGGTCAACCGTGCCGAGTGCGATCGCGTTGAACGCCTGATCCAGGAAGGTGGCAAACTCTCGGCGAACAGCCTTTATGCCGCCGTGGGAAAGGTCGCGAGTTGCCGCGGCGCCGACCGCGCCAAAGTGGCCGGACGCTTCCTGCGCGACTTTCTCCGCTACCATCGCGACATGCGCCGGCTCGAGACGTTAAACTCTGTTCTCGACAGCATCAACCTGATCGGCAACGCCAAGATGCGGGAACTCTCGGCGGTCAACGGCACCTTGTACGAATTCCTGCTGACCGAAGAGCAAAAGCCCGCCGAAGAGCGCGCCCTCGGCCACGTGATCATCAAGGCCGACATTCGTGATTCCTCGCGGCTTACCCGCTCGCTGATGGACTCTGGCCTGAACCCGGCGTCGTATTTCAGCCTCAACTTCTATGATCCGGTGAACAAGCTGCTGCCGAAGTACAACGCCAGCAAAGTCTTCATCGAAGGCGACGCCATCATTCTTGCCCTGCACGAAAAAGAAGGTCAGCCGGCGCTGGCCGTCAGCCGCGCCTGTGTGCTGGCGCGCGAGATGGTTGAGATCGTCCGCGGCTACAACGAACTCGTAACCAAAGCCGGACTCCCGCCACTCGAACTGGGCGTCGGCATCTCCTACCAGGAAGCCGCACCCCTGTACCTCATGGACGGCGAGAAGCGCATCATGATCTCCGAGGCGCTCAACGAAAGCGACCGCCTCTCGTCATGCGACAAGCGCGCGCGCAAGGCCATGGAGCCGCTGAACAGCCCATTCCACGTCTATGCGTTTCAGACCGTCAGTGATGTAGACGCGGGCGAAGCTGCAGAAGATTTTGTGATGTCGTTCAACCTGGGCGGGATCCGCATGAGCTCCGCAGCCTTCGACAAGCTGCGCAACGAGATCTCGCTCGAGCCCCTCGAAATGACATTGCCGAAACTCTGGGGCAACGAAGGATTCATGCTGTACAGCGCGCTGGTTGCCACCGACAACGGCATTTTCCGCAAGATCGTTCTTCGGCAAAGCCGCGTCGCCCAGATCGATCCCCGTAACTTTACTCTGCAGAAGTGGACCGACAAGCCCTATTACGAAGTCTGCACCGATCCTGCCATCTACGGCGAACTTGAAGGCGAAAAAGCCGCCGCTGCTCATCGCTAGACACTGGGATTGCCCGTCTCAACGCAGCGAGCCGCGTCTCATGTCAGTAGCGCCGGCATCTTGCCGGCTGTCGCGACGGGCGTCCTCGCCCGTCGCACCTACCGCAAGAACTATCCAGCCGGGGCGCTAATTCTTCCCTCCGCGGACGTTCATCTGACCGAAGGACCAGTGCATGATCGCGCCCTTTGCCCCCACGGCCCACGCATCCCATGGCGGAGCGAAACTTAGCGCATTCAGATTCGTCTCTAGCAGCACCATCCATTTGTCGCGCAGGAGCGTGTCGCTCGAGACGGCCCGTGTCGATCCCACCGCGAGCAGTCCCCTCGGAACGGACGGGTCCACGTATCCAATTGCAGAGAAATACGACTGCGGATGAATCCCCGCCAACTTCCACGTTACCCCGCCATCTTCCGTGTAAGCCAGATTGGCCTCACCCTTTTCGGGATGCCGATAGTCGCCACCGGCGATCAGCCCGTGGATCGCATCGCGAAAAGAAATTGAGAAAATTCCAGAGGACTCGGTCCCGTGGACGATCGGCGTCTCGGCGACAGTCCATGTCCTGCCGCGGTCCTGCGAACGAAAAACGCGGGCGGCCTTTCCTCCCGTGCCAAACCAGACGTTCGCATCGTCTTGCACCGTGATACAGGTGCCGCTGGCCGCGAACGCTCCTTCACCGTCAATCGCCGGAGGAAGCATTGTTGGCGTCAGCGCATTCCAATGCATCCCATCTTCCGTCGCGAGCAACTCGAATTTCCCGTTCACCGGATCGCCCAATGCGATTCCGTGCGTGCGGTCCCAGAAGGCCATGCAGTCGTAGAAGCCTTTCGGATCGTGATTCAAGAATTGAAGGTTCCACGTCTTTCCCGCGTCGCTCGTCTTATAAATTCGCGACTGCTCTCCCGGGCCGGCCGCCAGCAAGTACGCCTCATCGCGGCTAAACGCCTCAACGTCGCGAAAATCAAGAGCCTCGGCTCCCGGGACTTGCGCAGCGACCCAGGTTTTTCCGCCATCGCTCGTGCGCAGGTAGGTGCCGTGTGTGCCGCTGGCCCACACCACTTTTGCGGAAACGGCGGATACTCCGCGCAGATTTTCGGTGCTATGGCTGTCCTGGAGAGTGTGTTCTTGTGCGAGACAACAGAGCGACAACAAGGCTGGGAGCAGACAGGGCAGACGCATGGCCCTGATTTTCTTACAGGGCCTGCGCCCGTGGCGAATCAATCTGCGCGAATCAATCGAATGACGGCCGCAGCTACTTCAAAGCCGGTTGTGAGTTCTTGTCCTCAACCCGGATATCGGCCGTTTTGTAGTTGAATTTGCGCGCCGGCGTGCAATCCACCTTGCGCACCGGGTGCGTGGCATCCGTTGTCTTGTCGTCACGCGCCACGATGTAGGTGCGCAACTTCAAGCATGTAAAGTCATCTTGCTGCGAATCCTGCAGCGATTCCCGCAGCACCAGGTCGCCGTTGTGCTCCATTAATGGCTGCGAGGCGACCAGCGGACGCTCACTCACGCGGTTCCGGACCAGTTGCAACTTCTCTGGCAGGACCGCCAGCGAGTCGGACTCAGTGTTGTCGGATTTCACTGCTGGAGTGTTCGCCGTCTGCGCAAAACTCGCGGCCGGCGCCGCGTAAAAAACGATCAGGACGAACAGCAGCAGGGCTAGGAGGCCGGTGAGTCTCATAGGGCACCTCCAGCACGGAATTATAGCGCTGATTGGAAGCATAGCAACCAGGAGAAAGGTCAAACTACACCCTGAACCTACGGCCAGACACATGGGACATGTTACGAGATCAGAGCATTAGTACTTATTACCGAAATGGGAACCGCATCGCCTCCGCGGCGGAAAGAGGAGGCCAGTAATCGAATGCCGAGCACTCGAGGCCGAACACTGAACGCCGAAGACCGATCACTGGAAACCGGATGCCTAAGACCCAAGACCTAACACCCAACACCTGTTTCTAAAACGGTTTCCGGAAGATCGGCTTGAACGGAATTACGACGATCGCTTCCACGTCCACGTTGCTGCCGTTTTTAGTCGCAGGGATGAAGTGCCATTTCGATAACGCATCGGCAGCAAAGCGTCCCAGGCGGACATCCGGATCCTGGATGACCTTGATTTCGCCTACGGATCCGTCCGCGTGAATGATGGCCCGCAGCGTGACCGTCCCCCTCACATTTTCCTGCATCAGCTGAATCGGATAGGCGGGATCGACTTTGTGTTCGGCGATCGGGGCGCTGAGCTGTCCAGCTTGGCCCTCATTGTCTTTCAACTCCGCAAAACGAATGACCCAGCTTCCTCCCGCCGAGTTGAGGTTGGGCATATTCAGCGTCATCGAATACAAAGGCCGGTGACCGAACACTTGCAGTTCCAGGGGCGTCGGATTGTCGACCAGATCGACTCGCGGCCCGTGTGTCTTTGGTGCGGGCGAGGCCGATGCCATCATCCGCGGTGAATCGGCGCCTTCCGCATTCCTGCCCACGGCATTGCCGACCGCGCTCGGCGAGCCTCCTCTGGCATCGCCTGCAACCGGCGAAGTCGCCGCATGTGGCGGCGCGCCCACCTGCAATCCAGGAGGAGCGCCATTCTGCGAACCGGATCCTGCGCCATTGCCATTGCCACTCATTCCAGTCCCGCGATCCGACGCCGAACCACTGCCACGGACATCGGGTGTTCCGGGAGCGTCGACCTTTCCCCCCGGACCGGCAGCAAACGTGCCGCGACGGTTTCCTTGCGGCGGTGCCGATGGTGGGGCAACACTTGGCTTCAGGCTCAGCGCGATAATTCGTCCGCTGCCTTCGCTCGAGCGCGAGCCCTGAATCGATGGCGGCGGAGGCACAACTTGCGCGCTACTCGCTCCCAGGCTGGCTGCACTGCGAGCCGCACGCGCAGAACCTGCGCTCGACGTCGCGCCCGCGGTTGCATCCAGCGGCGGAGGGGGCGGAACGATCGCTTTGCTGCTGCCACCCAGTCCCCCGAGCGTGCGTTGCGTGTCGACCGGCAACTGCGGCGCTGGCGCGATCACATCCGAACGTCCGATATTGATATCGCCTAACCTGCGCACGCTCGCGGCGTTCACCGCTGGCGGTGGTTCCACAATTGCCGACTGCACCGAACCGTTCAGCCGCCTGCTTCCGGTCACCGTCGCATCGGGCGCGGGCGCGATCACATCGATCGCGAGCGATGCAACCGCTCGAACTTTGCCTGGATCCACATCGGGCGGTGGCGCCACGATCGATTGCGAGAGGATCGCCGCATTTCGATTGGCGGCCTCGGTCACATCCGGGACAGGCGCAACGATCTGTGAAGGCAACGCCGGCAGCGGTGAGGGCTTGCGCTCCGTGGCCGCCATTGGCACGGGAACGCTGTTCTTACCCCACGCCACGATATTCGGCGTGGCGACGTCATGCGTCAGCTTGATGTCGGGTGGAGTAACGATCGTTTGGTGATTATTGTCGGATTCCGGCGGCACGGAAAGAATCGGCTGCTTTGCATACACCGGCTCGCCCTTCAGCGGCTTCGCGGCGTGCGATTTTCCAGTATCGAGCGGCGGCAGGTATTCCGACGGCGAGTAATAAATCACGTCTGCGGGATCGAACTGCCGCTGCTTGGTCGCGATCTGCGGGCGGTTTGCGAACAACGAGGTCAATCCCCAGGCCAATGCGATGACGACCGCGTGGTAGAGGACCGATTCGGCGAATGCGCTCCACGGCAGCGGCCGCGAGACGAAAACATCCTGCCAGAACTGCCCGGGCGGGGAAGTTGTTGTGAGTGCAGGCGGCTGGCCGCGCCACAGGACATCGCCGAGATTTCGCCAGAACGTCTGTCCCCAAGGCTCCAGTTCGACCAGCAGCCGAGGTCCGCGATTTCCCGGCGCAGGGCTGGCTTTGACCCGAACAGACAGATTCTCCAGCCCAAGCAGTGAGTTCATGAGGTCACACAGGGAAACGCCCGAATGTAGGGCTCATTATAGCGAGGGTACCCTCAGAATCGGAGCAGAATGTACTGTTGAGTAAGATCACCCAGGGCCAGTAACCCTGTAGTACGATTACCTTTCCTCGAGGACAAACCGATGCGTGCTTGGCGAATCGGGATCGGTGCGTTTTTGTTTTTGTGTGCGACTGCATTTCTCCCGGCGCAAGAGAAGGCGCCCCCAGCCGCTGCCAAGTCGCCCGCCAAGCCGTTGCCGGGCAGCGAATTCTCGGGCATGTACAGCTTCCTCAAAGAAGGTGAATTCGTGCAGGTTTCCGTGGAAGACGCGGGACGCGTCACCGGCTTTGTCTCGCGCTTTGGCGACCTCGACAGCGACAAGGGCGCGTTTCTCGATCAATTCTTCAAAACCGGGAAGCTGGACGGAAAGGCTCTGACCTTCACAACAGAAGTTGTTCACGGCGTCGGTTACGAATTCAAAGGCACAATCGAACGCGGGGAAGGCAAAAAGCCCGGCGATGAGGCCTATTACGTTCTCAAGGGAACCTTGACCGAGACGCTTACCGACCAAAACAAGAAAACTTCTTCGAAGTCGCGGGAAGTGGCGTTTAAGGCATTTCCCGCAGATGCGGGTCCGATCGCGCCGGCAAGGGATTGAGAGTCAGCACTCGGCATTCAGCAGTCAGCACTCAGCTTGGCCGTTGGCACTTAGCACTTGGCATTTGGCCAATCAGCATTTCACGCACTAATTCTCAAGAATCCAGCTGTTGTCTCGACGGTGAGGTTTGGATTTTCTGGCCGAACGTCGGCAGTCCGGGGCCAATTGCTAAGTGCCGAGTGCCAATTGCTTAGTCCTGAATGCTGAATGCTGTTCGCTGCCAGCTAAGTTATTGAAAGTTCATCGAGCGCTTTTCGGCCACCCAAACCACCCGCGATCGCTGCGTAGAATGCTTGCCAGTTGCGTCAGAATGCGTTATAGGCGCGAGCTGAGGTCGAGACGATGGTCCAAGTCATTCGGTTGCCTGATCGTCTGTCCTGGATCGTTTAAACGCGAAATTATCTAGAAGCTAATAACGTGCATCGCATCTACAGATTTTGGAATCTGGCCGTCGTACAAGTTGGGAATCCGTCACTCCGCATTGGGGCCAAATGCCAACTACCAAGTGCCAAATGCTAAGCGGGCTGAGTGCCGAATGCTGAGTGCTGACTGCTGAATGCTGACTGCTGCTCTACTCATACCGCAAGCACACAATCGGATCCAGATTCGCCGCCAGATTCGCGGGATAGTAGCCGAAAAACAATCCAACGCTGACAGAGATCGTGAAGCCGATCGCCACCCACAAATACGACAGGCTTGCCGGAATCGAGGGCACGGTCATTCGCACCAGCGTTGAGACTGCGGCCCCGATCAGAATTCCCAAAGTTCCGCCGGATAAAGTCAGGCTAACGGCTTCCAGCAGAAATTGCAGGCGGATATCGGCGCGGCGCGCGCCAATCGCCTTTCGCAAGCCGATCTCGTGCGTCCGCTCTGTTACCGAGATCAGCATGATGTTCATTACGCCGATCCCGCCGACTACTAATCCAATCGAGCTGATGACGCCGGTCAGAATCACAAGCGCGCCCGTAAGTTGGCTCCACAGGTTGCTGAGGAAGTCGGGTGAGCTGATTTCGAAGTCGTTTTCCTTGTCGGCGGGGACGTGACGAACCCGGCGCATCGCCTGAATCACCTCATCCTGCGCCGTTTCCACATTGACGTGTTCGGGAACAGTGTAGGCCATGATCAGCTCTTTGGCTTCGGGATAGGCTTTGTGGAATTTGCTGAGCGGGATCACGGCAAAAGCGTCGACTCCCGGTCCCACGAACAGGCCCGGATCGTGTTCGAAAACGCCAATCACTTCATAGAGTTCGCCATTGATGCGCACCGTTTTTCCGATGGCATCCTCGTAAGGAAATAGCGACTCGTTGATGGCCGCGCCCAGCACGACCACGGGGCGCGCGTGCTCTTGGTCAAACGCGCTGATGAACCGCCCGCGCTCGACGGTAAAAAGCGGAATGGCCTCGGCGTATTGCGGTTCCGTGCCACGCAAAATGACCTTCTCCACGCTGCGGCCCTCGTAGTTGATCTGGTTGCTGTCGCCGAAGAAGAAACCGCGCGTGCCGAAAGTCGTGACCGTCTGAATGTGCGGGGCGGCCGCGCGAATGAAGTCCGCGTAGTTGTAATCAAAGTACCGGCGCGTGCGGATGCTTTCGGGCCAGCGACTGGGATCGGTTCCCGGCGGAAAACGCGAGACGAAGTAGGTGCGCGAGCCGAGCGACTCCACCTTGTCCTGCACGAACTTGTTGAGTCCCTGGATGATGGCTGCCATCGAGATCACCGACGACACGCCGATCACGATGCCAAGAATCGTCAGCGCCGAACGCACCTTCGCCGAGCGCAAGGTGGCCAGCGCGGCGAGAAAGTTCTCGCGAGCCTGCGAGGACGTCATGATGGCCATCAGTCGGACCTCAACGCAACAATCGGATCAAGGTTCGCGGCGCGGAATGCCGGATAAATTCCAAAGAACAATCCCACCCCCGAACTTAGAACCACGCCCAGCACCGCGACGCTTTTCTGCACCGCGGCCGGGAAGGGCGTGTAAGTGCGCAGAAGCAAAGCGACCACGAACCCTAACGTGATGCCGATCAAGCCGCCGGCGATGCACTGCACGACGCTTTCGGCAACAAACTGGCGCATGATGTCGAGTTTGGTAGCTCCCACGGCGCGCCGCACGCCGATTTCGCGCTTGCGCGCAGTCACGCTCATCAGCATAACGTTCATGATGACGATCCCCCCGATGATCACGGAAATCGCGCTCACCATGATGAACACCGCAAAGAAAGCCGTGCTGATGCTGCGCCAAAGCGCCATGTAGCTTTCTTTTGTGCCGATGAAGAAGTCGTTCTCCATTCCAGCGGTGAGATGGCGTCGCGCGCGCATAATGAGCGTGGCCTGATCCTGCGCATCCTGAAAACGCTCCGGTGTTGCCAGGACGTTGACCGTCAAGCTGTTGTGCGCACCCTGCATGCGCAGATACACGGTCAGCGGCACCATCACGAAGTTGTCCTGATCTTGCCCGAGCACGCTGCCGACTTTTTCCATCACTCCAACGACGGTGAACTCTTCGGTGCCGACGCGAATAATCTTGCCGATTGGATCCACTCCCAGAAACAGTTGCTGCACGAGCGTGTCGCCGATCAGGCAGACATTAGATCGATGCTCAGATTCCGACTCGGTGAAGTAGCGTCCTCGCTCGACCGTGCGAGTGTCGATGTCGGCCATGGTCGGCGTCTGGCCGGAGAGGCTGACGTCGGTGACCTCCTTGTTGCCATAACGTGCGCGGATGGTGGTACTTGCACTGGCTCCCACTTCAGCACAGTCAGTGCACCGATCGGCCACCGCCTGCATGTCGTCGAGTTCGATCTTGCGAAACTTCAGTGCTTTGATGACGATGTTGAAGTCGGTGACGGCAAAAGGCGTGCGCGCGATCTGAAAAACGTTGGTGCCGAGATTGGCGATCTTCTGTTCGACGTAAACGTTGGCACCCTGCACGATCGTCATGACGGTTATCAGAGTGGCAACACCCATGGTGAGACCAAGCATGGTGAGCGACGCGCGCAGCTTGTGGGCGCGGAGGGCGCTGAAGGTTTCGGCCAGATTGTCCCGGATGGCGAACATGGCAACAGGGCGATTCTTTTAATCGTAACAGTTTGATGACGGGCGGCGATGGCGGGTCGCGGGGTTGTGGGTTTGTGAAGACCGTCGTTGGTCTTTGCTCGTTTGGCAAAACTGCTCGGTGTTTGTTTTCGGTGTTCGGCGGACCGGGACCGGGCTATTGTTTTCTTGAGCGCCAATGATCGGGCGGACCCTTCGACTCGCTGCGCTCGCTCAGGGGCAGGCCGAGCATTGTTCCATCATTTGAATATGGTTGAGCTTTCGGCGGGCGGGACGCCCGCTGGACAGCTGGCGAGACGCCGGCGCTACGGTCGTGAGCCTGACGGGCGAGGACGCCCGTCGCTCCATCTTGCTGCCGACTGAAGACTGATGACTGGCGACTGTTCTACGCGTGCTTGGTGCCGCCGGCGGTCCGGCGGGCATGGGCGATCTTCTGGTCGAGCCAGTTGCCGTGGCTGGTCTCGAGATCCACAAATTCCTGATAGAACGCTTTCAGTTCCGCATCCTGGGTGGTGTCGGCCAGGCGGCGATAAAAACGGACTGCGCTTTCTTCGGCTGCGGCAGCAACTTCGAGCGCCATTTCCCGCGGAGAGCGGCCGACTTTGAGCTTGCTCAGGGTGAAGATTTCTCCGTTTTCCAGCCGAGGCACCTCGATGAGTTCAGTGATGTCGTCTTCCGTCACGGCGCAGGGGCGCGTGCCGTAGCGATCCATGTAGCGCTGCTGCAGCATAGTGCCATGTCGTCGCTCGTCATTGGCCATGTCCCAAAACGCGGCAGCGATTTCGAGCGACTCGGGATCGCGAAACTCGGCGAACATTTCCGCGAACTCCGAGTAGACGCCCGCGTTGCGCTCTTCGATGAAGATGGCGACGTGCAAGCCTTCTTGAGGCGATAGGGAAGCGAAGGTGCGTTTTACCGGCGTTTCCGACGAATCTGGCATCCTCCGAGCATAAAACTTTCAAAACCGAAATGTAATGGCACGAGCGGGGGTTTCGGGCAAGTGTGTTCCGAAATGGGCAATGGCTAAAGTACGTCGATCGAGGTGCAAAGCGGCCAGTCACCCGCGGTAATCACACGGTGGAGTAGTCCTGCACAGGCCCCAGGGTGCCATGCGCCAGCACTTGGTATGTGGCGCCCGGAGGACTAACGCCTAGGGTTAGTAGTTAATGCGCTGCTCGCTGTGGCGGCGAAGATACCAGCAGGGCACGTATCCGAGGTGGGGCACCGGGGAGCGCACACAGGTCTCGTTGACCGGATCTTCGTAGACGAACTCGGTTTTGTTGTTCTTCTCGGAGATGGCATCGTAACGCTGAACGGTGACGACCGCGAAGGGCTGACGGCTCTTCGGGATGCGGTAACGGATCGACAGGTCATCGACGGCGTAAGCGAGGCCCAAACCGACCACAGCAATCACGGCGGTGCGCAGCAGCCGCTTCATGGAGACGGCCATGATGGGTAGGAGACTGCGAGAAAGTCAAATCGGGTCGGGAATGTACGACTGTTCTTCGTCGGGCTGCTCTAGAAGCTCCCCGGAGATAAGCTGCAGGAAGCGCTGCTCCACGAAGGGCGTCCCGTTGCGAAGGGTCACCTTCATGGTGGTCGAGCAGGGGCCACATAGCCAGAAATACTCGCGGCGGTGGGCGTGGCCGGGGCCGGTAGTAGAAAATTTCGTTTCCAGGTTGAAGATTCTGCCGTCCCGGAAGTAGCGAAAGGGTTTGGAACACGCCGGGTTCAAACACTTGGAGAGCATGAGCGATTCCTGTACGTCGGATGAAACTTACTCTCCGAGCAGTTGTGTCTTGCTGGATAAAGTCGCGAAGCCTCGCGAAAAAGAATCCGCCATGCGCCGGCGTTCAGGGATAAACCGGATTCCGTGCGAGCTACTTCAGTGTGCGAGCTGCTGGGCGCGCTCGCGTTCCAGGCGGGCGATGGTGGAGCGCAGCCAGTTCTTCAAGGCCTCTTCCATTTCTAATTGATGAGCATGCCGTTCCATGCTGTCAACGGTCTCCCCATGCTGGTTGAGGGGGATGAAGTGGCAAGGGATGCTTTCCTCGCGCGCCTCGCGCGGCACAAAATCGGTGAGCAGGCACTCGCTGCACGCATGGGGGCGCGCGGCGCCGTTGAAGTTGAGGCAGGAGGGCGAGTCCTGGAACATCGACGTGGCTTTCCAGGGCGTGCGCACGCTGCGGCCGTAGCCTCCCTGCTCGAGGAAGGCGAGTTCAAACTTCAGGACTTCCAGAACATCACGCTTGTCGTCGGACATAAGAACCTCCCGGTGGCCGGTACTGGCGATCGGGTCCCCGCCTGAGTACGGGTTCCATTTTGGGCAGGAATGTACGTAATGGCTGTGACAATGCTCACAATTCGTCGTGACCCGAGTCACGAAGGCGGGCAGGAGTGCGTAAGTGCATGACGGCGAAGTACATAATCCTTCGCTTCGCTTGGGATGACGATGGAGTTGGGGCAACTTGTTGGCCGGGCATACGAAACCCGCGTCTCACGAAGACTTCGCGGCGGTTTCGAGGAGCGCGCTCAGTTTCCGGATATCGTCCGTCGCGACGTCGCCGAAAACGACGTAACGCAACCCTTCCTGGGTAAAGGTCTGCAAATTGAAGGAGCGCTCTTTAGTGGTCTTGGAGCTGTCGCGCAGATTCACGAGATCTTCGGGGAAGATGAAGACCGAGATCTGGTGCTTGCGGATCTGATAGATCAGGTGCGCGCCGGGAACCTGGCCGAGGTAGGTTACGCGGCCACCGACCAGCGTGAAGTCGGTGCCTTGCAATTCGGGCAGGTTGAACGTAAACGGGATCTTTCCCTGGAACCACGGCTTGACCGTGTGGCGGTCGGTTGAAACGACATCCACCGGGTTCGCACTGGCCAGCGTAGATACGTGGAGATCGGCGATTTCGCCGTAGAACTGCTGCTGTAGCAGGTGCTGGCGTTGCTGGTAGGCGGTGAGAAGTCCGGCGACGAGCAACAAAGCAAAAGCTCCCGCCAGGGCGAAGCCGAATCGCCAGGAACGGCGGGGTTTGGCGGCGATCTTCTTCTGGATGAGCGCGCGGAATGCGGCGCTGGGAACAAAGCGGGTGCCAGCGGTTTTGACAGCGCGCTTGAACTGCACGCGGGCGAGCGCGTCGGCAGCGCAGGACGGGCAGGTGCGCAGGTGCCCATCGAGCGCGCGCATCTGGTCGGCGGGCAGTTCGCCGTCGAGGTAAGTATCGAGCTGCACTCGCCACTGGTCGTGGCTGCTTCCGGCTTGTCGGATTCCGCTATCGTCGGGGCTCATGGTCATTACTTCGTTCGCACTTCTTTCTGACTGCGTGCGTTGCTCATACTGTCTTCTGCAGCTTTTTTTGTACTCCTGCCCGCAAGGCGGCACGGGCACGGGAGAGACGCGACATGACCGTTCCAATCGGCACTGAAAGTGTGTCGGCAATCTCCTGGTACGACATTTCCTCCACCTCGCAGAGCAGCACGATCTCGCGCTGATGCAAAGGCAATTCCTCGAGCGCAGCCTGCAGCAAATCCTGATGATTGCGGTCAATCAGGATGGCCTCCGGCGTCTGCGCGTCGGTCGTGACCGCGGCGACCGGACCTTCCTCGTCTTCGAGCGGAACTGTCATGCTGGCTTTCATGCCGGTGCGGGAGGTGAGAAATGTGTTGCGCAGGATGCGGTACATCCAGGCTCGGAAGTTCGTCCCTTGCTGAAACGAACCGAATCCCCGCAGTGCCTTAACGTAGGTTTCCTGCACCAGGTCTTCCGCCTCCTCGCGATTCTGCGCGAGCCAATGCGCGAAGTTGTAGAGCTGGCTGAAGAGCGGCATGGCCAGTTCCTCGAACGTTCCGCGCTGTGGGGCGTCGGCCGACACGCACACTAGAGTAAACCGCCGAGAGCCAGTTTTATTCCCGACTTTGTTTTCGTCCTGTGTTCGCCTCGGCTCCCGCGGAAGATCAGCGTTTTCCTGCGGGGAGGGGAGTAAATCGGCTAGGTTCTGGTGATCCGTAGTGACCACTCAAGAACAAATAGCCCAGAGACGACGGGCGCTAACGCACGGCACGGAAGAAAAGGATGTGCACGCGCAGCGGATGAAGCCGTTCCAAGAGATCTGCAAACGGATGAAGGTCGGCGAGGTGATGTACGTCCCGGTAGAGCACGACGCGGGGTCGGATGGCGGTCAGCTCTATCGGGAATTCTTCAAGGAAACGTACTACCCGTTCGATCACCGCCGGGTGTACTTTGTCGCGCTCGACAATGTTTCGCGTGCGAAGCCGGAGCAGTTAGTGGATCATCGATCACGGGATTTCGCCGTCGGGGATGCCTGCATCGAAGGGAATTCTGGGTGACGTAGAGTCCTGGCAGATCGCCGGATTACATCCGGCATCTCCCGCCGAAAGGTAGTCTTGGCGAGCCGGATGTCTACACAAAATAGTTCTCAGTTCCCAGTTGCCCGTTCTCAGTTCTATGTTTTGTCGTATACCGAACGCACGATGATGGGCGTGGTGAGTTTCTTGCTTTCGACCGTCAGAGTGTCGATGAATTTTCCTTCGGGCGAGAGTTCATAGGTGTGCGAGATTTTCTCGCCGTTCGGTCCCTTTTCTTCGGTGACGAGCGTTTGTCCTTGCCAATGGGCTTTGACTGGGATCTGGATCGCGTCTTTCTTAGCCTTGTCCAGCTTGCGGCCGTCGGTGAAGAGTTCGCGCGTGTGGCTTTCCGAGTCGGTCATGTCGATCTCAGGCCCCTTCTGGGCGATGCTGATTTGGCCCGGAGGCTCGACTACTTGAAGAAGCTTGGCTTTCTGATCTTCGGAGCCCGAACTCTGTCCTTGGCGCGGGTAGCCCGCGGGCCCGCCCATGGGGCCCCCCATAGGTCCGCCCATCGGTCCAGTGCCGGGAAAGCCGATGCCTCCGCCACCCATGCCACCGCGGCGTCCGGCGCCGCCGGGGTAGCCGCTCTGTTCGCGGTCTTGAACGGCCGACTTTAGCTTCTCACGAGGGTTGTCGCTTTCGTCCTGATTGAGCTTCCAGGAACCGGCGAGTGCGGCTTGCTGGGAATCGCCTGACGCGGGGGGCGACGGCTTGGCGTCTTCTGACTGCTGGGCGCGCAGTGCGGCGGCAACCAGGAGAATGACCCCGGCAGCCAGTGCGAGACGGAACCAGAAATAAGGGGCGATGCGCTTGGACTGCGGCATAGCAACAGCTCCACAAATTAAATTTCCGGCCAGACGACGAAGCTCGCCAAAAGGCGGAATAAGTGTTCAGGTATCTTCTCAGCGTTTGTGATGGGCGCGAGTGTTTAAGAGGATGTCCGACAGGTGCACAAACGAGTAAAGATTTGTAAAGCGAGAGAGTTATTGTCCAGCGCGCAGGGGATTGATCAGGAGGCGGTTCGTCGACTTCTTTTTGGCATCTTTGTCACGCTGAAATACCAGGTCGAGTCCTTCCTCCGCAGCGGAGGAAGCCTCGGCGAGCAAGTCACCAAGAGAACGAAACGCCCGGCTGACTTCCTGATTGTCGTTGATGGCAACCGGCGCTCCCTTGTCGATGGCGGGCGCGATCAACTGATAGTTGTTCGGAATCTTCCAGAGGATCTTGCAGTTTGTGACCTTTTCGATCTCCTCTTCTGTGAATCCCGGAATTTTCTTATACCGGTTCATGACGAGGCTCAGACGGTTGCGGTTATTGCCCTCTTCCAGGAATGTTCGGATCCGGCTGGCGCTCCACAGGGAAACGACATCGGTCTGCACCACCATGAGCACCGCATTCGAGAGATCGGAGAGCATGCGGGTGGTCTGGTCCATGCGTCCGGAGCAATCCACGACGACGTAGCGGTAGTGACTGACAAGCAGGTCGAAGAGGCGGGCAAGTTCGGCCGGAGCGGGAGCCGCCACATAGGGCTGCTGAGGAGCGGCGAGCAGGTGCAAGCCGTCCTTGGTCTGCGTCATCAGACCTTCGAGCAGCGACGCGTCCATCCGATGAAGATTCTGCAGTGCATCGAGCACGCTGAAACTGGGGCGCGCATTCAGATGCAGAGCGGCGTGGCCGATGGGCGAAAAGTCCACCAGGATCGTCTGACCGTGGCTCTCCTGAAGCGAAACGGCGGTATTGACCGCGAGGGTTGTGGCGCCGCTGCCACCCTTGGCATTGATGACCGTGAAGACGCGGGCCTTGCCGCTGCTGCGAGTCTTGCTGCGCGCGGACGAGTAGCGCGTGAAGGCCTCAAGCAGCCCCTCGGTTCCCGCCATGCGGTCGACGAACTCACCAGCACCGGCACGCATCGCGCCGACAATCGTCATGGGGTTGCGCATCTCGCCGATGGCGAAGATCGCGACGTCGTTGGTGGTGGCGCGGACCAGTTCGATAGCGCGGATGGCACGTTGAGGGTCTTCGGTGTTGACGTCGATCAGAACGATTTCAGCGTGTTGATCCTGAATCTGGCGAACGATGGCATCGGTTGCGCTGATAGGAAAGCCAACGTTACTGAAAACAGTGCGGGCAACGTGGGTACTTTCCAGGCGATTCTGGAGAACGACCAACTGCTCGCGGTCCTCGGTTAAGAGGGCTACGGCGATGCCATGCATGGGCTGAGTCTCGTTAAAATCTCTCGGTGTCTGCATGGTATGGGGGACCGTCCTCCAGAGCCAAATAACTTTCGTAATCGTGCAGAGTGATCAAAGCAAAGGTGTGGCAGCCGGCACAGATCGATCGAAAACGAGGCGTGAGCGGGGAAGTGCTCCCTACCTTCGTTTTCCCGGCCTGGGACATTCTAAGCGAATCGAGGTGTGTTGAAAAGCCCTAGAAAGTTCCAAAATGGGCATCAGACGCGGGAATTCATCGAGTCGGTGGAAATCTTGGCTCCGGAAAAAAAGCTCAGCGCAGGCCGCGAGACGCTCCGGTGGCCGGAACAATCTTTTCGCCGGGCTGGGGATGCAGGGCTGAGATCCGGCCGTACGCGTCGGTGCTTTCCGGTTGCCCTTTTGGGAGGTATTCGTACTCGGCAAAGTGCACTGCCACCCCGAGCTTGGTGCCCACGGCAGGCTGCACTACCCGCAAAACGGTTCCCAGGCAGCGAACCCGCATGCTCTCTCCCAACGTAATTTCGGACGGCATGTTGAGAGTCAGCTCGACTTTTTCGCCGGGGCCTAAGGGGAAATCCGTATAGAAAAAGCTGCCGCGCGCACTCAGGTCCTGGGTGAAGCCGCACCCTTCGTGCTGGGTCTCGGCAAGCTTCACGGAAACCGGGATATGAAGATCAAACCTTTGGCCGACGCGGCGTTCGACACGGAGGGGTTCTGTGGTCATCGGGGCCTCGGCAGGGAAGAACGAATCCCGGTGGGGATCACCAGGGTAGCTAGAAACTCTACTCCTGGCGGAAGTGCCTGGGAAGTTACCAGTTAGTGACGGTCGGAAGGGGCCTGTGGAAAAAGCTGTGCATCCGCAAGGCTCTGGCCGATCGAACCTGGTTCAACTACCCCATATCACGCAGGTCTGTGACACGACCCGACGTGACCGAAATCACATCCGGATTGGGCCCAAGGCCCAACAATAACAAGGTCAGGCCACCATAGGCGCAAGGGGTAGAGGCCAAATCCAGGCCTGTGCGCTGCGGCGTCCGACTCGCAGTTGGCGTCTTTTACGGAGGCACGTATGCCCGTGACCAAGCAACAGGCTCTCGACTATCACTTCGGCGAACGACCGGGGAAGATCGAGGTTACTCCCAGCAAACCCTGCCGCACCCAAAAGGACCTGAGCCTGGCGTACACGCCGGGAGTCGCCGATCCGTGCCTGGAGATCGCGAAGAATCCGCACGACGCGTTTAAGTACACCGCTCGCGGAAACCTGGTGGCAGTCGTAAGCAACGGGACGGCCGTGCTGGGATTGGGCGATATCGGGCCGCTGGCCGGAAAACCTGTGATGGAAGGCAAGGGCGTTCTGTTCAAGAGATTCGCGGACGTAGATGTGTTCGATCTCGAGGTCGATAGCCATAATCCCGAGGACATCATCAAGCTATGCCAGTTGATCGAGCCGACGTTCGGCGGTATCAACCTGGAAGACATCAAGGCGCCCGAGTGCTTCTACATTGAGGAAACGCTGAAAAAGACGATGAAGATTCCCGTCTTCCACGACGACCAGCACGGGACCGCCATCATTTCAGGCGCAGCGTTGCTAAACGCCCTGGAGATCGTCGACAAGCCCATCAGCCAGGTAAAGGTCGTGTTCAATGGCGCGGGCGCATCCGGAATCGCATGCGCGGAGCACTACGTCCGGCTGGGAGTAAAGCGGGAGAACATTACTCTCTGCGATACGAAAGGTGTGGTGTACAAGGGCCGCACGGCCGGAATGAACGCGTACAAGGAGCGGTTCGCGAAAGAGACACCTCTTCGTACGCTCGCCGAGGCGATGCATGGCGCTGACGTTTTTGTGGGTTGCTCGGTGAAGGGGGCGGTTCAGCCCGAGATGCTGCGTGCGATGGCCTCGCGGCCGATCGTATTTGCCATGGCGAATCCGGATCCGGAGATCACCTACGAAGAGGCGAAGCTAAGCCGGTCTGACGTGATCTTGGCCACCGGGCGATCGGATTATCCGAACCAGGTCAATAACGTTCTCGGATTTCCGTTCATCTTCCGCGGAGCGCTCGATGTGCGGGCTACTGCGATCAATGAAGAAATGAAGCTGGCGGCCACGCGGGCGCTCGCAGACCTGGCGAAAGAAGACGTGCCCGACTCGGTGTGTCGAGCCTATGGAGTGGAGAGATTGAAGTTTGGGCCTGACTATTTGATTCCGAAGCCGTTTGATCCACGCGTCCTGCTGTGGGAAGCCGTGGCTGTGGCGCGGGCGGCGATGGAAAGCGGAGTCGCGCAGGAGCCCGTGAATCTGGAAGCCTATCGGGAGCAGCTTGAACGTCGGCTCGGGAAGGCGCACGAGATTGCGCGGATGATGGTGCACAAGGCGCAGGCGAGACCGAAGACCGTGGTTTTCCCGGAAGGTGATCACGAGAAGATCTTGCGGGCCTGCCACACGCTGGTGGAAGAGAACATCGCCGTGCCGATTCTGCTCGGCAATGCGGAAGCCATTCACAAGAAAATTCCCGAGCTCGGGCTGGATTTGCGCGGAGTGCGGATCGTGGATCCTGCGACGGCGCCGATGCGAAACCGCTACGTGCAGGAATTGTTTCGACTGCGGCAGCGGCGCGGCGTGACATTGACCGAAGCGCGAACGCTGATCGACAACCGCAATGTGTTCGGGTCGATGATGCTGCACATGGGAGACGCGGACGCGTTGGTTTCGGGTGTGAGCCAGCATTTTCCCGACACGATCCGCCCTGGTCTCGAAATTGTTCGCGTGCGTGAGGGGTTACACAAAGTCTCGGGATGCTACGCGATGATCACAAAGAAAGGTGACGTCTATTTCCTTGCGGATACGAGCGTGAACATCGAGCCTACCGCGGAAGATCTGGTTGAGATTGCCCTTTGCACAGCTCAGACGGCACGGAGGTTCGACATCGAGCCGCGCGTGGCCTTGCTATCGTTCTCCAGCTTTGGAAGCACCAAGCATCCGCAGTGCGAAAAGGTGCGGCGCGCAGTCGAGTTACTGCATTTGGCAGATCCATCTCTGATGGCCGATGGAGAATTGATGGCCGATGATGCAGTTTCGCCCGAACTGGAGCAGACCTATCCGTTCAGCGCGCTCCAGGGCGGAGCGAACGTACTGATTTTCCCCGATCTGGATTCCGCGAATATTGCGTACAAACTGCTCTCGAAAATCGGCGGCTGCGAGACGCTCGGTCCTATACTCATGGGCATGAGCAAGCCCGTCCATCTGCTCTCGCGCGGCGCGCAGGTGGAAGAGATTGTGAACGTCACGGCAATCGCAGTAGTGGACGCGCAGGAGACGATGTCTCTGAGCGACGCCGGCGCGAAGATGAGGGAGGAAATCCCTGTAGGCGTCAGCCGCTGACTACGCTTACTGTTTCTTGGGTGCAGCCTTGGGGGGCTGACTCGTATTGGTGGAACCGGGGAACGGTTGCGGCAGAAATCCACCCTGCGCCGGTGCTCCTCCAGTCGCCGGCATTCCTCCCGGCGTCATCGAAATTCCACTGTGCGGGTCGGCGCCGGTCGGGTTCAATCCCATCGTTCCGGGAATGAAGCAAGTAACGCGGCCGCTCTTCGCGATGCGCATTTCACCGGGGCAAGGGCCACTCTGAAGTTGGGCGCCCGGTCCCATGCCTTGCAGTTCGACTGCGAAAAGCTTGCCCTGGGAGTTGCCGGCAACTCCCGTGCTCATGCCGGGCATGTCGTAGGCGACGTAGAAGGCCTTCTTGTTCTGGGCAGCTTTGGTTGCGCAGGCGCCTGCGCCGGTGAGCGCATCGTTAGTGGCTTTGACATCGAGGCGTCCGCAATCAGAGGCGCCCGAGCCTGCCAATTCTTTTAGTTTCAGTTGCACCGCGTCGTCGGGATGAGAGGCTGCCGCCGTCGAAGGTCCTTTGTTGCAGCCGATGAGACAAACGGCCGCAAGCAGGGCGACCAGGAGAGTTCTGTCCATAATCTTAATATTCTAGAACAAGCCCGTAATTCCGGTCGGATATAGTGATACTCAGCAGTACCGGAAAGCATCGAAAAGTTATCGTGGCGGCAGGTCCAGGTTTTTCTGATAAATCCGTTGACGCAGCACCCCCCGCACAGCCCCAAGCATCTCGCTGGTCCGTCGGCATGCGGGCGCTGACGCACCGCAACTTTCAGCTGTTCTTCTCGGGCCAACTCATCTCGCTGATCGGAACGTGGATGCAGACCGTGGCCCAGTCATGGCTCGTGTACCGCATCACGAAGTCGTCGTTACTGTTGGGATCGGTCGGTTTTGCCAGTCAGATTCCGGTCTTCCTCATTGCGCCGATTGGCGGGATGGTGGCCGACCGTGCGAATCGGCACCGCATAGTGATCGCGACGCAGACGGCATCGATGATCCTTGCCTTCATTTTGGCAACCCTCACCTTGTCAAACATTGTGACGGTGCCCGAGATTTTTGTGCTGGCCGCGCTGCTGGGCGTCGTGAACGCGTTCGATATTCCCGGAAGGCAATCGTTCCTGGTGGATATGGTCGGGCGCGACGATCTGATGAACGCCATCGCGCTGAACTCTTCGATGTTCAACGGCGCGCGCGTGATCGGTCCGGCGATCGCGGGAATTCTGGTGGCGAAGATTGGCGAGGGCTGGTGCTTCTTTGCGAACGGCGTAAGTTACATCGCGGTCATCATCGGACTGCTGTTGATGAAAATTGAATGCACGCGGCGCTCGAAGTCCGATTCACCGCTGGCCGACATCATGGAGGGATTCCGCTGGGCAAGTCACACCGGGCCAATCCGGATGTTGCTGCTGCTGCTCGGACTGGTGAGTCTGGTGGGTATGCCCTACACCGTACTCATGCCAGTTTTCGCGGATCGCGTTCTGCACGGCGGGGCGAGTGGAGTGGCGGCGTTCCTGCACGCGAAGGACCCGGGCGCAGTGCGTCTCGGCGTGCTGATGGGTGCTACCGGCGTAGGAGCCTTATTGGGCGCGCTCACGCTCGCATTGCGTTCCGGAGTGCGGGGACTCGGACGATTGATTGTGATCACATGCGCCGGGTTCGGGTTGAGCTTGATCGTGTTCGCTGCGTCAAAGAACTTCTGGCTGTCGGCAACGCTGCTGATTCCGGTCGGCTTCTGCATCATGTTGCAGATGGCGTGCTCGAATACGCTGATCCAGACGATGGTGCCGGACGTGCTGCGCGGTCGCGTGATGTCGGTGTACTCGATGATGTTCATGGGCATGGCGCCGTTCGGGGCGTTGCTCGGTGGAGCGCTCGCCGACCGATTGGGAGCGCCGTGGACGGTGGCGATTGGGGGAGCGGCGAGCATCGTGGGCGCGATTCTGTTTGGCCGAAAGCTGCCGGTCTTCCGCGGCGAGGCGCGGCAGTTGATCATTGCCCAGGCCGTGGCGGGCGGCGAGCCGTCGGAAGAGATGACGGTTCGAGTGCGTGAGTGAGCCGGTACTCTCTTGCTTAATCTTCCGTGTAGCTCACGTGCTCTAGGATCTGCGAGTGGGGACCGTCAACCAGCGATTGCATGCCGTATTCAAATCCCTTTTCGAACGCCTTGAGATTCAATTCACGGAAGCTCGCCGGAACGGAATCGGCGACGGCCTTGCGAACGGCGTCGGGATCAAGCAGCTTGGTGACAGCGGCGAAGAATCCTACCATCACCGAATTCAGAACCATCTTCTTACCAAGTTCTTCGGCAAGACGCGTCGCCGGGCAGCTATAGACTTTGGTCTGGCGCGGAAGGTCGGTGAGATGGACGAGGTCTTGTTCCACGATCAACGTTCCGCCTTCCTTCAACTCGGGGACGAACCGCGTGTAGGCTTCCTGCGACATCACGACCATAATGTCGGGCTGCGTGACGTAGGGATAGAGGATTGGCTCGTCGGAGAGCAGTAACTGCGCGCTGCACGCACCGCCTCGTGCTTCGGGGCCGAAGTTTTGCGTCATGGTGGCGTAGGCGCCCTGGTAGATCGAGGCGGCCTTTCCAAGAATGATGGCGGAGAGGATCACGCCTTGTCCGCCGAATCCGGCGATGCGAAGTTCGGTTAGCTGCAGCTGCATACGTTCTCCGATGGGTCGACGTAGTGGTCGCCGAGAGACTCGACCATCTGGCCGCGCAACAGGCTCTGGTAGTCGGGGCGATCACGGTCGACGAACTTGCCTACGATGATCTCGCCCGTCATGGTGAGCCCGACTTCCGAAGTGGGCGCTCCGTGTTTCACGCGGCTTTTTTCCTTGTAGTACTTCATAGTGTCGAGGCCATCCCCGAGGCGATTGCGCCGCTGATAGAGCGTGGGACACGGGCTGATGACCTCGATGAAGCTGAAGCCCTTCTTCTGAAACGCTTCGCTGATGGAGCGCGCCAGTTGCTTCACGTGGAAGGTGGTCCACCGCGCGACGTAAACGGCTCCTGCTGCCTCGACCAGATGTGGCAGGTTGAAGGCAGGCTCGAACGTCCCGTAGGGCGAGGTCGACGTTATGGCGTGACCTGGTGTGGTGGGCGCGGTTTGACCGCCCGTCATCGCATAGATCAGGTTGTTCACGCAGATGACCTTCAGATCGATGTTGCGCCGTGCCGCGTGAATCAAGTGATTGCCGCCGATCGCCGAAAGATCGCCATCGCCCGAATACACGACCACGTTCAACTTCGGATTTGCCAGCTTCAGCCCGGTGGCGAAAGGAATCGCGCGGCCGTGCGTGGTGTGAAACGAATCGAGCTTCACGTATCCGGCAACACGGCCGGTGCAGCCGATACCGGAGACCAGGGCCAGCGACTGCAGGTCAATCTTGGATTCGATGAGCGCGCGCGAAAAGCAGTTGACCGTCGTGCCGATGCCGCATCCGGGACACCAGATGTGCGGCATACGATCGGTGCGCAGGAAGGGCTCGACCGGATTGGTGACGCTGACGAGACTCATCGGCTGGCCTCCATGATCGCGTGCAGAATGTCTTCGGGGCGATGGACGCTGCCGCCCGCGTGCGGAACTGCGAACGTCTTGGCCTTGCCTCCGGCAGAACGTTCAACTTCGCGTACCATCTGCCCGAGGTTGAGTTCCGGAACCACGAACGCCTTGGTGCTTGACGCCAGTTCACGAATACGCTCTTCAGGGAAAGGCCAGCAAGTAATCAGGCGAAGCTTCCCGACGCGCAATCCTCGTCGACGCGCCAGTTCGATGGCGCGCTGTGCCACGCGCGACGTGATGCCGTACGAAACCACGATGACGTCGGCGCCATCAAGAGCTTCTTCTTCCAGCAGGGTGATGCGGTCGCTTGCATCCCGAATCTTGTTCTGCAGCCTGCGGATCAGCTTGTCCTGCGTTTGCGGCGTCATATTCGGATAGCCGCGCTCGTCATGAGTCAGTCCCGTCACATGAAACTTGTAGCCTTCACCGGCGTGTGCGATCTCAGGGACTCCGTCGCCATTCGTGGCGTAGGGTTCGTACGCGTCGACTGATTTCTTCGTATGGCGGCGGGGAACGACTTCGATCTGGTCGGCGGGTGGAATGACGACCTTTTCCGTCATGTGGCCGACGACTTCATCCATCATGAACATGACGGGGACGCGAAATTCCTCAGCGAAGTTGAAGGCCATGATCGTCAGATCGAAACATTCCTGGGGAGAGTTCGGGCAGAGCGCGATGATTTCGTAGTCGCCGTGTGAGCCCCAGCGCGCCTGCATCATGTCGGCCTGCGCCGGTAACGTCGGTAACCCTGTCGATGGCCCGCCGCGCTGCACGTCCACGAAGACGCACGGGGTCTCGGTCATGGCGGCGTAACCGATGTGCTCCATCATGAGCGAGAAGCCCGGGCCCGACGTTACCGTGAATGCTTTTGCGCCTCCCCACACTGCGCCCTGCAGGGTGATGGAAGCAGCAAGTTCGTCTTCCATCTGGATGAAGCTGCCGCCGACGGTTGGGACGCGTGAGGCGAAACGCTCGACGACTTCGGTCGAGGGTGTGATCGGATACCCCGCGGCGAAACGCGCGCCGGCAGCCAATGCGCCTTCGCAACAGGCATGATCGCCGTCAATGAAATGAGTCCCGGTAAGAACGCCGCGCGGATCAGCTTGCATGATTGGCCTCCGCTGTTTCCGGCTTGTTTTGTGCTTTGGGCTCGATGATTCTCTGCCCGTAGATTGCGAAGTCCGGACAGTACATTCCGCACAGGTCGCAGCCGCTGCACTTTTCCGGAGCGACTACGTGCGGCGGGTGGTAGCCCTTCGAATTGAAGGCGGAAGAGAGCGCGAGCACCTTGGTTGGACAGAATTCCACGCAAAAGCCGCAGGCCTTGCAGCGCTCCACGACGATCGAAACACGTCCCTTTGCCACGGGATCCCCCACGTCAGAGAGTGTTGGGCACTCTCGAACACTGGGAGATTATGGCTTGGCGTTATCGCAGCAGGGTGTGATGTGGGTCACGGATACGAGTGATCTTTACACGCCGGTCGAACAGCCGGTGCACGGGCTTGTTACGAGACAAAAAAGGCGGCCTCAAAGTTCGGAGGCCGCCCGGCGCTACAAGAGCGACTAGAAGGTGAGGTGCGCCTTCACCTGGATCAAGCGCGGCGAGGCGTCGCCACCCAGGAAAGATCCGAGGATCGACGTCGGCGTACTGACCGTCGTCACAATCGAACCGAACTGCGGGTTGGCGATGTCGCCGATCGGCTGATCGAAGTTGGGATGGTTGAAGAGGTTGAAGAACTGAAGTCCCACGCCGAACTTGGCGCCTTCCCAGTGCGGGATATTGAAGTTCTTCATGACGGTGAAGTCCGTGTCGAAGTAGTCCGGCCCGTAAAACTGATTGCGGCGCTGCGCGCCAAAACCTGAGGTCGCGGGCGAAAACTCTGAACTAGTGAGGCACGGTGTGTTGACGGCGCTGGAGGTGCAGGATGATGGAGCTCCGCCAAGGTAATTGGCGAACACGAACGCACCCGTGTCGTTGAGCGCTCCGCCGTAGTTGTTAGCAGCCAGGATGGAGGTGGCGTTTCCATCCACTGCAGTGAAGGGCAATCCGGTCCGCGCGAAGATCGTTCCTGAGACCTGCCATCCTCCGAAGATCGCATTCGGACCCCAGAACCGCGGCACCTGCCATACGTAGTTCAAGCTGAAGTAGTGGCGAGAATCGTAATCGGCGTTCCCGTAGTTGTACGCGCGCAGATTGAAGGGATCCTGCGGGCTGAGCACGCTGATGTTGGTGGCGAAGTTGTACTGCAGGAAGCCGGCGTTGGAGATTTCGTCCAAGGCATGGCTCCAGGTGTAGTTTGCCTGTACCTGTAGAGACCGGAACTGGTGACGGAGAGAAGCAGTGAATCCGTTGTAGTTCGAGTTTGCGTAGGTGCCGACCTCGGTCACGGTACCGAACCGCGGATCGATCGGCGATGTCGGTAAGCCTGCGAATGCCGTCGAGCCAAAACTAGCCAGGCAACTACTGGCAGGAGTCGGCGTGACGCCGTCGCAGAAGGCGTTGAGGCCGGCATTCTGCACCGCCTCGTGGACGCCGTGGTTGCCCACATAGTTCAGGGTAAGGGTCGTCGCACGACCGAATCCCTGCTGGACTTCGAAGTTCCATTCCTGATATTGCGGAGCGATGATGCGCTGCGCCGCGTTATAGAAGGAGGGAACGACGAAATTTGGGTTGCTGGCAACAATCTGTGCCAGCGTCTGTCCGGCGGCGAATCCGGAAACGAACGAAGTGTTCGCTTGTGAAGCCAGGCTGGCCTGATTGTTGGCCACGCCCGGAGCAAGCGGAGCGCCTCCCACCTGGAACGGATTGTTCAGCGGAGCGTTGTTCAGCAGGCTGTCGGCAATCGTCGCCGGGAACGCGTCGGTGAACAGGCCGAACCCGCCACGGATCACGGTATTGCGGCCTTGGCCGAACGGGCTCCACGCGAATCCGATTCTCGGCTGCCAACTGATGTTGGTGTAGTTTGCCATGGCCTGGTGAAGGCCAGTCTGAATTGCGGCGTTATAGGGCTGGTTGACGTCGTGGGACGCAGCGAGGAACGAGTCGCTAAGCCGCGCGAAGCAGTTCGTCTGGCAAATCGGATCGGAGTTGTGATCACCGCGCACCGCCAGCGTCAGCTTGAAGTTTGGCTTGATCGCCCATTCGTCCTGCCCATAAAAGCCCAAGCCGTAGAGTGCGATCGGCTGCGTCGGCCGAACTACGAAGTTCTGGCTGTAGTTGTCGCCGTTTCCGTTGAAGAACGACTGCAGGCTATCGCCAAAGCTGTAGCCGATCGTTCCGATGCCGGGCGAATAGTCGGTCACGTCGTTGCGGCGGTAGTTGACCCCGAACTTGAGGGCATGGCTCCCCTTCTGCCACGAGAAGTCGTCAACGATGCCGTATTGCGTGACGTTTCGCCCTTGCGGCCAGACGTTGAAGTCACGGCCCAGGGAGTAAAAAGCGTTACCGGTCAAGCTGACGCGGAACGGCATGATTTGCGTCGCGGCCGCCAAGTTCGCTGGCGCAAAGATCGCGCTGTACCAGGAACCGCTGAGAATGAACTGGTTCACCTTGGTTGCGCCGAAGGTGTGGCTCTCCTGCAACTGGCCCTCATATTGTGGCTGGTCGCTTTGCGCATTAAAGGTTGAGTTAATGGGATCGGTGTAAGTTGCCTGCAATCCGTGATCGGTACGGAAGTGCACAAACAGTCGGTCATTGCTCCCGATGTTCTGATCGGCACGCGCAGTGACCAGGTACTCGTGCGTGAAGTTGCCCGCGGTCGATTGGAATTGCAGAGCACAGGGAGTGGTCGTGTTGCCGAGTCCCGTGAACGATCCACAACCCGGGCCGGAGATCACGTTCCCGCTGCTGTCTGTCCCCTGGGGTAGAACGTCCTGCGCGTTGCTCGCGCCCTTCGCACCACTCCAGAGATTGAACATATTCTGGTAGAAGGGAATCGAACCAGGACTGGCGGTGCCGAGATTGGCCAATGTTGCCGCCTGGAATTGCGGGCTCGGGATATTCACTGGGGTTGCCGTCGGCAGCACCACCCGCAGTCCTTCATAGTCCACAAAGAAGAATGTCTTGTCCTTGCGGATCGGTCCGCCAACTGAGGCGGCCCACTGGTTGGCGTTGTCGAACGGACGCGGTGTGCCGCTGTTCACGTTGAAATAGTTGTTGGCGTTCATGGCGCGGCCGTTCCAGAAATACTCGGCGTTCCCATGCCACGCATTGGTTCCGGCTTTCGTCACATAGTTGACGTTGGCGCCAGCCAGGCCTCCGTACTCGCCTGAGTAGCCGTTGTTCACGACCGTGGCTTCCTGAATATCGTTGCGGCCGAGCAGCAGGTTGGTTGCGCCGGAATTATTCAGGTTCAGGAACGGATCGTTTTCATTCATACCGTTCACGGTGAAGAGATTCGAAGTGGCGGGAAGCCCGTACGTGGAGCTGTTGCCGTATCCGGCCTGCGTGTTCATAACAGCACCGGGGGCCGTTTGCACGATGTAGCTCAGGTCGTTGCCCGGATTCGGAACGAGGGCGACCTGGTCCTGCGAAAACGTGGTGGAAACATCTGCATTTTCCGTCTGCACGACGCCGCCGGCTGCCGAGACCTCGACCGTCTGGCTGGCCGAACCGAGCGACAGTTGAATATTCGCGGTGGCATTCTGTCCGACCGTGATTGTGATCTGCTTCTGCGTGCCTTGGAATCCGGTGGCCGATACGGAGATGGTGTATGTACCCGGAGCGAGCAGCGAGAAGCGATAACTGCCTTGCGCATTGGTCGTGCGCGTCTGGGCCGTTCCGCTGTCGTTGTTTTTCAGGGTTAAGGACGCATTCGGAACAACGGCGCCCGTCGGATCGGTCACTGTTCCGCTCACATCTCCTGAGGTCAGCGACTGAGCCGCCGCTGGCATCACTTGCCAGGTGAGCAGCGAAGCGGCGAATAACAACATGAACCAACTACGAAACCGCATTTGAAAAACCTCCGTTACGAAGAAGAAGAATTGGTAATCGCGAATTCATACGCATACGCGCTGGATTCGCGGCGACAAGCAAGGATTGCTTGCACAGGCAGAAGAGCGAATTAGGCAGAAACGTTGCGGTGGTTACACTTGCGGCGGAGAGCGGTCACGCTGCGAGAAACTTGAGACTAGGCCGTTGAGCGGCTCGCGATCGGGCCTTACCAGAAAGCCGGAAAAGTTAAGTTCGAACGCGAGGCCGTGACGTGCATGGGCTGTAACAGCGTGCGGAGAACTGCTCAGCGTTGAAGTGAAGTCGTCGGAAAGAAGGGAGCGCAGAACGGTGCGCGCGATTCTTGACTGACTCTGGCGTTCCGGGCGGCGAACTGGCGTCGCAAATAGGAAATAGAGAGCCGAAATCGCGAAGATGACGACGAACGTCGCAAGTCTACAAAGAATGCCTAACTTGGCGACTTTGATCGCTGTCGACCGAAGGGCGCGGAACGCAACATTGTGGGAAGACAACAGCATTGTACGGGCGAGATGTATCGCATGCCGTGTGCCATTGTGCTGTGTTTCCTGTTTGGCATTGGAAACGTGTCACTTAGAAAGATCTTGTCAGGATTTGTCAACAATATCGGCTCACGATCTTCCATCCAACATAACTTTACATTCAAAATTTGGAAATCGAGATCTCAATGAATTTGCTGATAACAATTTGTCGGCAACTATTTTGTTCGGGCGGTCATCTAAACCCTTGTAGAGTGCCCAAGCGCAACCAGAAAGATTGCGCTCTTTCCTTTCGCGTGCGGCCCGAAGAAGTTGACGACATCGTCGTCGTAAAACGTGAGTCCACTCGCTCCGAGCCTCTGAGCATACGCCGCGAGATAGAGCTTCCCGCCCAGCACGCCGGCTTCTAGTTGGGTCGCGCGATACCCTCGATTTCCGAAAGCTGCAAGAATCTTGTGCAGATCTGCAAGGAAGAAAATATTCACGCTGGCGTCTGCGGGAATCTCCTGTTCCAGGCCTAAATATCCTGCTTGATTTCGAAAATCCCCCTCTTTCAGCAGTTCGAGTTGTTTCTTCTCACGGTGAAAAAAATAAGTTCCCGGTTCTAGGCCGTACACGCTGTTCACGATCAGGTACATGTCATTGAGTTGCGATCCCGCAGATGCAAGGAAATCGGCGGGAACGCCGCGTGTCGCGCGATCCAGTAATGTCGAAAGCTGTGCCATGCTAACGGGTTCACGCGCAAATTTACGGGTTGAACCACGCCGCTGAATCACCTGCTCAATTGTGTCAGGTGGCAGATCTGCATCGCTGATCGGTTGCAAAGCGATGACCTTTCCTTTTGACGCAGCTGTCGGACTTACGACAGATTTCTGGCGCCAGCGGTTGACTTCGTCGCCGGCCAGTGACGACGCATCGTGCATTTGCCGCATCGCAGGATAGTCAACTTCCTCTTTGGAATAAGGGACCACGGGCAGCGACAGAGGAGTCAAGGTAGGAGCGGCCACGGGAACCGCCGAAGTATGCCCTAGAGCAAGCATTGAGAACGCGACTTCCTTTTGCGTGTCCAGCCCAAGCAGCGAGTTGACGCGATCGTCTGAAAACCCCGCCACAATTCTCGCCGGAAGGCCAAGTGCGCCGCCCACGGCAAGCGCATTCGCCAAAATCGTCCCGTTGTCCCAACCGAAATGGCGGTAAGTACGCGAGCGATATTTCCACGCGTTGCGCCAATACGTTCCACTGCAAATCACGATCACGGGCGCATTCGGCACAGATGAATCGATAGTCGTCGCCTCGACGATGTGCCGCCGATAGTCACCGGCCCGGAGTTGACGCAATCCGAATTCCGCTGTTCCAAAGTGATAGACGCCCGCGGCCAGGCCAGGCAGGTCCTGACACACGATGTACAACTCGATCTCGTAAAGAGCGCCGGTGCATGCCGCCGCGCGGAAGAAGGTTTCGCCGCCAGGAAATTTCTTGCTCTTGGTGACTCCCGCGGAGAAAAAAAGAAATTGTGCGAGGTCTTCGAAGGTCGGGATCTGGTCTCCCTCAGCTGCAACCCCTGGACCCGCGATTGCCGACAATGCCGCAACTCCGGTCTGGCGGAAATCTTTTGGGAGACGCATGACCTCGAGCGTGGGATAAATCTTGAAAAGAAGCGGCTTGTTTTCCCAGTCGAGAAAATGCGGATGCACGCGCACACTCATGTACGAGTGCTTCGTCCCGTTGTGATACTTCCATGTGGCGTCGAGGTCACGATTGGACATGGAATTGGACATTGTAGTCGGTCGGCGTTTATCGAGGCGACGCCGATGACTGTGCGGGGTTCGCCGCTAGTACACCTTTGCTCATCAGGAATCGATGAACCGCTTCCTTGATGTCGCGGTGCTGGCCGTCGACAGCGTAGTTGAGTTGCTGCATGTCCTGATCGGTGATCCTGTTGGCAAGTTCGGCGAGCGCCGTGCCGACCTCGGGGTGCTGCTGCAGCGCCTGCCGCCGGATCACCGGGACTGCTTCATAGGGCGGAAAGTAGTGGTGATCGTCGTCGAGGACGAAAAGGTCTAGCGCAGGAATCAGGCCATCGGTGGTGTTGCCGGCGATCAGGTCTACCTGCTTTTCTTTGAGCGCACGGCTGAGTAGGCCGAGGTCCATGATGCGAGGTTGCTCGGCAAAGCGCAGTCCGTAGGTGGCGACCAGACCCTTGTAACCATCCGGACGTTCCATAAATTCGTAACCAAATCCCGGGCGCCATTGCGGCGTGTAGGTGGCCGCCTGGGAAATCGTCTTCAGATTCAGGCGCCGCGCATCTTCCCCGCGAATCTCAATCGCGAAGGTATCGTCGAAGCCGAGAGGTGCCCCCAACGTCAGGTTGAATTGCCGCTCGTATTCCGACTTCATGCGTTGATATACGTCTTGACGCGATCCTTCCGGCCTCTCTTTCAAAATGGCGGTCAGCGCCGTGCCGGTGTACTCGGGGTACATGTCAATGCGCCCAGCGAGGATCGCCTGGTGACAGATGAAGGAGCCCGCCAAATAGAATTGACGCTCGACCGGCAAATGGGTTCGAGCTTCAATCTGCTGTGCGAAGATCTCGCCGAGAACGGCCTGCTCGGTGAAATTCTTCGAGCCAACGACGATGCGATCTTGCCGCGGCGGTCCGCAGGCTACGAGGAAAAGTAGCGAAAGCAGAAAGGCGATGGATTTCTTTGGCATTGGCGTGAGTAGGATGATTCGGCGCTATGACTGTGGCACAACCGTTGTGGTGCCCAGTCGCTTCTCAAGCCAGCCGAGACTCATGTCGCAAAGGAGTGCAAGCGCCGCCGCTGGAATCGCGCCTGCCAGAATCACTTGGTTGTTGACCATGGATATTCCGCGAAAGATGTATTGGCCGAGGCCGCCTGCCCCAATGGCCGCGGCGATCGTTGCTAGTCCAACCGAGATCACAGCTGCAACCCGCACGCCCGCAATGATCACGCCGAGCGCGAGAGGCAGCTCCACCTGAAAGAGCAATTGGCGGTCAGTCATCCCCATGCCACGACCCGCTTCAATCACGGAGCTATCCACGCCTTTGATTCCGGCGTAGGTGTTGCGGATTAGCGGAAGCAGTGCGTAGAGCGTAAGGGCGAGGATTGCAATTCGTTCGGCGCCGGCGCCGATCCACGGTACTGGCAGCAGAAATCCAAACAAGGCAAGGCTGGGGACCGTCTGGATGATGTTGGCGCTGCCAAGCACGGGCTTGTTGAGCGCGGGCCAGCGCGTGATCAGGATGCCGAGCGGAATGCCAACGATGACGGCTAGCAGCGTGGAAATGCCAACCATCCAGAGATGTTGGCGTGTGGCGTCGAGAACTTCCGTGCGATTCTGCCAGAAGAATTGAAAGACATTCATGCACAGCCTCGGTTTCCAGTCGTTGTCGGCAACTCGCCGAATGCATCCAGGTACTGCTTGACCAGGGGATCCGTGGAACGGACGAATTCGTCCGGTGGCAATGCTGCCACGAGCTTCCCAGCTTCCATCAAGGCGATCCGCGATCCAAGCAGCAATGCTTCGCGAAGATCGTGTGTCACGAACACGACGGTCTTTTCCAGCCGCCTTTGCAGGGCAAGAAACTCCCGCTGAAGTTCCGCACGGGTGATCGGGTCGAGCGCGCCGAAAGGCTCGTCCATCAAAAGAATTGGAGGATCCGCCGCGAGCGCGCGCGCCACGCCCACGCGCTGCCGTTGTCCACCGGAGAGTTCGCGTGGATAACGCGATGCCAGGCTCGCATCGAGGCCGACCACTTGCAACAGCTCTATGACGCGCTGCCGTACCCGATCTGCCGGCCAGTTCTCTATGGTCGGTACCAGTCCGATATTTCGCTCGACCGTGAAATGCGGAAACAGGCCCGCGTCCTGAATCACGTAACCGATTCCTCGCCGCAGACGAATTGTGTTCCATTGGGACGTCGGCCGTCCTTCGACGAACACCTCGCCCGCCGTCGGCGACGCCAGCGCGTTGATCAGTTTGAGCGTGGTGGTCTTTCCCGATCCGCTGCGGCCCAGAAGAACGAGCGTCTCACTGCGGTGCACCTGGAGATTCAGACTCGAAATCAGCTCCGAGCCTTCCGCAAAGCTGTACGAAACGTTGCGGAACTCGATGGCAAGTCCGTTCTTGGAAGGGAGATCGGTGCTCATAGAAAGATGAAAGTTAGATGGAGGGCAGCCGGCTAACGGCTCAGTTAAATCGTTCGCCGGACGCATGTACTCGGGCACTAAGCCGACTTGTACGCTGCCGACGGTAAGCCCGTGATTCTTATTCCGCCATGCCCCTTGTGGCGGATATTCAGGCCAATCAGCAACGCCGTGATCTGCTCGACGATGCGTGCATTTTCGAGTTTACCGCCATCGATCGCCCGAACTCCCGGAATCTTCGCCGCAAGGTCGCAAACCACCTGCGTCGCCTCAGGGTAATCGCTGCAGACAATCACATCGCACTCGACGGGATCGTCTCCGTTCATAACATCCGCGGAAGTATTGTGAAACGCGGCCACAACATTCACGCCTTTCGGAACGAGTTCAGCCGCCTGCTGTGCAGCCGACCCCTGCCATACGCCCAGCATCCGGCTGGCCCGGCCGCCGACGCTCGCAGCCAACGGCACCGTTGCGTCAATCAGGATGCTGTTTGGTTTGAACGCGGGCTTGAGTTGTTTGAGTAGCGTAGCTTGCCCTTCGAACGGGACCGTCAGAGCAAGCAGTTCGGAAACGGCACAGGCAACGGAGTTCTCCTCTCCCGTAATCTGGGCGCCCGCGCCGGCTTTTTCCTTTATGCGGTTCGCTGCCTCCCGCGCGCGTTCGGCGCTGCGCGAACCGATGATCACGGTTTCCCCACCACGTGCCCAACGGAGTGCTAGGCCGAGTCCCGCCGGCCCAGTTCCCCCGAGGATCGCGATTGGCCGGCTCACGCAAACTCCGCAATAGGAACTTGCTCACACGACAACGACGCGATTGGACCTTTGATCTTGATCCGCGAATAAGTAGTGTTGCGCTCCGCCGGAATGCGGCCCGCCTCCAGAATCAACGCCTGGAATTCCTCGGGACTTGTATATTGCCCCGCCGTTGCGCCCGCCTCGCGCGAGATGTTCTCTTCCATCAACGTCCCGCCGTAGTCATTCGCACCCGCGTGCAGGCAGAGTTGCGAGAGCTTGCGGTTCAGCTTTACCCACGAGACTTGGATGTTGTTGATCCAGCCGGCGAGAATCACCCGCGCCAGTGCGTGAATCTTGAGATGCTCGGCCAGCGTCGGTCCCGAGCGGGCGAGACCCTGGTGAAATAAAAGAGTGTTCTGATGCACAAATCCGAGCGGGACAAATTCCGTAAATCCGCCCGTCTGCTGCTGAATCCCACGTAGCAGCAGAAGTTGATCCACCCAATGCTCGGGAGTTTCAACGTGCCCGTACATCAGCGTCGACGTGCTGCGAATGCCTAGCCGATGTGCAGTGGTGATGACTTCTTTCCACTGCTCGGTCGAGAGTTTGTTCCGCGACAGAATATTGCGAACTTGGTCGTCGAGGATCTCTGCCGCTGTGCCGGGCAGTGTGTCGAGCCCATTGTCGCGCAGCATCTGCAGATACCCGGCCAATGGCATACCGGTCAACTCGACCCCATAGACGATTTCCATCGGCGAGAAAGCGTGGCAGTGCATGCCCTGGACCGCATACTTCACTGCTCGCAAAATGTCGCGGTAGTAGAACGGCGGAAGATCGTGCGGCAGGCCACCTTGAATGCACACTTCTCTCGCGCCGAGCTTCCAGGCTTCAACCGCCTTCTCGGCGACCTGATCGAGGCTGAGAAAATAGGTGTCATGCTCCCGTGGGCCGCGGCTGAACGCGCAGAACTTGCATCCTACGAAACAGATGTTAGTGAAATTGATATTCCGGTTGACGACGTAAGTGACGATGTTGCCCACCAACTGTGCGCGCAGATCGTTCGCCGCCACGAGCAGTCCAAGCAGATCGTCGCCGTCGCAATTCGCTAATTGCAGAGCCTGGTCCCGGGTGAGCGAAGTTCCGTCCAGCGTAGTGAGCACCGTTTCCAGCGCGCTGCGAATCTCCGGCCTGAGGCGCGGTGCGATCTCAGTCCAGTTCAGGGAAGGGAAGTTCTCGAGCTCCGATGGGGGAAGTGCCCGGACCACGACGGCCTCCTAGCGAAACAGGTCGCGCTCCGCCGGACGCAGCAGATCGCGATAGCTCCCGCGGCCCGGCTGGTAGCGGAATCCCCGAATGATAACAAAGGGCGTGCGATTGAGCTTGCCGCTTAACAATCCCGCGGCGCAGGCCAGTTCGTCGGCAACGGCATCAAGGCTGACGCGCAGCTTGTAACCGTGCGGATCGCGGCGTCCGCGGTCGTCGTGCAGCGCTTTCATTCCGGCGATGCCGATCGCAACCTCGGTTAGTCCCTCACGCCAGGGACGGCCAAAGCTGTCGCTGATGATTACGGGGATGTGCAGTTTCAGTCGCTGCTTAAGCTCGCGATGCAGCTCCATCGCAGAACGGTCGGGACTTGCAGGCAGCAGAACGGCATTCTGGCCGCCATCTACATTGGAAACATCGACTCCGCTATTGGCGCAAATGAATCCATGTCGCGTTTCCGTGATCAGGACCCCGCGCTTCTTGCGGAGCAAACTTTTGCTCTCGCGCAGGGCGAGCTCGGAAACGCGCGCGTCCAGTTTGTAACGCCGCGCCCATGCGCGCGAATCCGCCGAAGGCCGAATCGTATCTAACCGCACAAGCTGGCTCTCGGCTTTCGAAACGATCTTGTGCTTCACGACCAGAATGTCACCCCCCGCCAGCGAGAGACTTTTGAGCTTCAGAGCTTGGAGCAGTTTTTCTGCAAGAGAGTTACCCGGCTTTACTTCACCTTCGAGCGGGACCGCAATGATCCGCAACTCTGCAGTAGCCATGGCTTATTCATTCGCGGCCAGCGGTAGATCCCGAAGATCCCACTGGCGAGCGAGGCGCTGGGCGCGGGTTTCGCCCGGGAGTTCGACGAGTTGCCGAAGGTCGGCAGGATTGTCGACATCGACTGCGATTCCCGGCAGCGATAACACTGTGCAGGATTTTCCCGTAGCTTTCGCAACTGCCAGATGCGGCTTGAAACTGTCGTTGCCGAATTGAAGGGGGATCAGCCCCGCAGGCCGACGGAAGATCGCGTTCGTGCCGCGCCCGTCGCCCGCTGGCACAATTACCGTTCCTTCAAGAGGCGCCGCATCCTTGATGCGCTGCAACTCCCACGCTTGAATCAGCGGGATGTCAGCTGGAATCACGAGGGTGAAGTCCACCCCGCGCGTCTCGCAGACGTGAGTGGCCATCGCGATCGCATCGGTTTCGCTGGCGTTCACCGGATCCGCGATCACCTCGAATCCAAATTTCGCCGCGAGTCCCAGCGCGAAAGAATCGCAGGTCACGATCCCGACCTCCGGCCGGTTTTCCCAGGACGCAACAGCCTCTAGCACATCGTGCAGCATAGCCTGTGCGAGCTGTGTACGTGCGGGTTGATCGAGAATGGACGACAGACGCTGTTTGGCTAGCGCGAGATTCTTTACAGGGATGAGGATCATGCGTGATCCTGCCCCGCCGTGGCAGCCTGCCCACGAATCGCGGAGAGCACGGAATTAGCTAACTCGGCCTTATCTTCCGCGGTGCGCATCAGCGTCTTGGTGACATGAACTCTCACACCACTTTGCTGCAGCTGTTCGGCGGATTCGGCATCGCGAGTGTCAATCACGAGAGTGTCCAGGAAATCGTGGTACGCCTCTGCCACGCCAGCAACAGAGACGTCGAGGCCCTGGGACGCCATCAGGATACCAGCAGGCCCGGCAACGGCTTCGCCTGCGATGATCGGACTCACCGCGGCGATCTTTCCCAGCGTGCGTTGCAGCGCATCGCGCACCCCGGGCACCGCAAGGATCGGGCCGATGCTTGTGACAGGGTTGCTCGGCGCCACTAAAACGATGTCCGCGCCCAGAATGGCATCAATCACGCCGGGCGCAGGCTCCGCGTCGGCCGCTCCCGCGAACCGGATCGACTCCACCGGATCTTGGTACCAGCGCTGCACAAAATACTCTTCGAAGCTCAACTCTCCGACCGGAGTACCGACGCGCGTTTCCACGCGCGAATTGCTCATGGGAAGGACGCGGGCTTTCACGCCAAGTTGGCCGCAGATTTCAGATGTTACTTCGGACAAGGTTCTTCCCTCGGCAAGCAGCTTCGACCGCAAGACATGCACGGCGAGATCGCGATCGCCCGTATGAAACCAGATTGGCTGCCCGAGCTGGCCCATCGCCTGCAAGCAGTAGAACGTGTCTCCTTTGACGCCCCAACCGCGCTCGCGGCTCAGTAACCCCGCCAGAACGTAGGTGATCGAATCGATGTCTGGCGACACGTACAGCCCCCACCACAGCAGGTCGTCGCCAGTATTCACAATAATGGTGAGTTCTTCGGGGGGAACCACCTCTCGCAGACCGTCTACGAACTTTGCGCCACCCGTGCCTCCGGTGAGGACTGTGATCATGCGGCTCTCCGCGCATAGCCCTGGGCGTCAGCGGCTGCGCTGACACGATCAGCGAGCACTGATTTCTTTTGCAAAACCCCCCGCAGAAACTCCGGATACACCGGAAGCCGCGCTTCGAGCTTGAATCCTTTCGCCTCGGTCCGCGCGCGTAACTGATCAAGATGGGGCCATGGCTTTTCCGGGTTGATGAAATCAGGCGTCAATGGAGAGACTCCTCCCCAGTCGTTGATTCCAGCATCCAGCAGATCCTCATAATAAGGAGCCGAAAGGTTGGGAGGCGCCTGAATGTTGACTCGCGGCATCAGCAGGCGTGCAACTGCTACCGTCCGCAGCATGTCACCCAGACTGGGCTCCGGCCAACTCGCCATCGGGATGCCAGGCTTCGCTCGAAAATTCTGCACGATGACTTCCTGGATATGGTCATAGCGATGCTGCAGTTCGCGGATGGCCAGCAGCGTGTCCACGCGGTCCTCGATGGTCTCGCCGATTCCGATCAATAAGCCCGTCGTGAACGGAACACTCTGTCTCCCGGCATCCTCGATTGTGCGCAGGCGCTTTGCCGGAACCTTGTCCGGAGCATTATCGTGCGCAGCCCCCGAGCCCAGTAGTTCCGCATTTGTGCTTTCCAGCATCAAGCCCATGCTCGGGGAGACAGCTGCCAGTCGGCGAATCCATTCGGCGCTCATTAGTCCGGGATTGGGGTGCGGGAGCAGCGTCGTTTCGCGCAAGACGAGTTCGCACATGGCTTCGAGATAGTGGAGAGTGGACTTGTAGCCCAGCCGCTTCAGAGTCTCGCGCATCTCGGGAAACAAGAGTTCGGGCTTATCTCCCAGGCTGAACAATGCTTCGGTGCAGCCGAGCTTCTCGCCATTGCGGACGACTTCCAGCACCTCGTCGGGCGTCATCGTGCGCGCGCCAGGGTCGCCGGGATCGCGCCGGAAGATGCAATAGCCGCAGTAGTCGCGGCAGAGATTTGTCAGCGGAATAAAAACTTTCCGCGAGTACGTGACGACACCTGGCTTGAATCGCTCTTTTGCCGCACGGGCTGCCGAAAGTAGTTCCGGCAGAAGTTCATTCTCACAGCGGAGCCAGCGGCAGGCGGATTCCCGTGAGAGAGGAGCGCCAGCCTGCAAATCGGAAAGGTCCGACGTCAGAGTAGAGGAAGCCATGCTGTCAGCGGCGCGATTCACCGTGAGTCTCTGCGGGCCATCCAGCTTACTCCGACAGCCCAAGTATCGAAATCATACATGAGGTGTGCGAAAGGCGCGCCCTGGCATCCAGACCGTGACTCAGCAGCGGACGCGCGGGAAGAGACGGAGAACGTGGTAACTTATCGCTGGCTGGTCGACATTTTCCACTGGCGCGTCTTCGAGCCCTTCACCATGAGCGTTACCCAGGCGGAATTTCGCAGGGCGTTGGCATCCTTTGCCACCGGCATCACCGTGATTACGCTGGATTCCGACGACGAAGTGCACGGCATGACGGCGAATGCCTTCACATCCGTGTCGCTCGATCCCATGCTGGTGCTGGTGTGCGTGGACCAAAAAGCCACCACGCATGCGCATCTGCATGCCAAGAAGCGCTTCGGAGTGAACGTGCTGGCTGAGAACCACCGTGCGATCTCCGAATACTATGCCCGTCCCGGACGCACCCATGATCGCGCCGAAGAGGTTGGGGCCACCTTCGAGCGCACCGAGCATGGAACGCCGGTTCTGTGCGGTGCCCTCGCCTACCTGGAATGTCGGCTCCACTCTGCCCAGGACGCAGGCGACCACACTATCTTCATCGCCGAGGTCGAGGACGTCGTCGTGCGCGACGGCGATCCGCTCCTCTACTTCGGAAGCAAGTACCGGAAGATTGGGTCACCCCTGAATTAAGCCGGCGCGTGGCTTTCCCCCGCCGAACGCGCGACCAGGTTCGGCTCCCGCACCAGTTCCTGAATCCCCACGTACTTTCCCGCTACCCGCGCCCAACGAGCCCGATGGTCCCGCACATCCACATGCAGAAAGTTGCTGTCATAGGCGCCTATCCCGCCCTGGGCAAACTGCGGCACCTCCGACGCCAGATCGTACATTTGCTGCAGGCTTAAGTCCGGAATACGGATGTCCGCAGCCAGCCCGCGCGTGTGCTCGCTGTTCGGAACCCCGCCAACCTGCTGGTTGTGTGCCGGACAGCGGTATCCGGCATGTACGACGATTGGCACGCCGGCGAGCTGCCGCAGAGCCTCCAATGCTTCAATCAGGCGCGGATCTACCTTCAGGCGGCCACAGCAGTGGCACGCCAACTCTTGTTTTGAAAAATGAGGACTTAGATCTCCCATTTCAAACCAACTCCCTGCAAGTAATTATCTGGAATCTTGATATTAGCCCTCAGAATATTGGACGCAAAGGTCAGTCATCACCCGGAGAAGTGCTCCCCGTCACAGGCCCCTCAGACGCCTGTCACTTCTGGCGAACTCGCGCATCCAATGAGAGGATTTATCCTAACGATTCATAAGGGGTGATTTCATGGCTGAGAACGTAAAAGACAAAGTCGTTAAGACCGAAGCCGAGTGGAAGGCGCAGCTTACGCCCGAGCAGTATCACGTGACGCGCGAGGCTGGTACCGAGCGCTCTTTTACCGGCAAATACTGGAAGACCAAGGAGCCGGGGACCTATCACTGCGTTGGTTGCGGTGCGCCGTTGTTCACTTCGGAGACGAAGTACGATTCAGGTTCCGGCTGGCCGAGCTTCTACGCGCCCATCGATCCGGCAAACGTCGAGGAGAAGGTCGATAACAGCTATGGCATGGCGCGTGTGGAAGCGCGTTGCGCGCACTGTGGCGCGCACCTGGGTCATGTATTCGAAGATGGCCCCAAGCCGACCGGCTTGCGCTATTGCATGAACTCTGCTTCGCTCGACCTGAAGCCTTCCGACAAGAAGTAACGAAGAAAAAGGGCACGAGTCACTCGTGCCCTTTCCCCAGTCTCGCCGTCGATCTATGTTGAACTGCCCGGACGCTAAGCTCTAAAACTAGGCGCTTGCACCCGCGGCCGCGGCCTTCGGAGCTTCGCTGACCACAGGCTTCGGAGCCTCTGCCGGCTTGGATTGGTGCTGCGGCTGCTGCTTCTTCTGCTCGGCGGCCTGCACCTGCACGCTGCCCTTCAGGATTGCGCCGTCCTCCACGCTGATGCGCTGGGTCACGACGTCGCCCGTCACCGAACCTTCGCTGCGGATGTCGAGCCGGTCGCTGCAGATCACGTTGCCATGTACCTTGCCCATGATCACGACCTCGCGGGCATTGACATCGGCGGTCACGTTGCCGTTCCGGCCAACCGTCACGCGATGATCGGGGATATTAATGGTGCCTTCGATGCGGCCGTCGATGTAAAGCGACTCGGCGCCGCTGATTTCGCCCTTGATCGTGAGGGAGCGGCCAATGCTGGCCTGCTCGATCGGTGCGCTGGAAGTCTTTACCGGTGTATAGGTGTTTTGGTTGGACGCGGGCTGCGTCGAGTTTTTATTCTCCGGAGGCTGCAACATGGGTTCGACCTTCCTGATTTCCGCTGACCCGTTCGCGACGGCGTCAAATCCTAAGCGGTGGGACTAAGGCCATTGGCCAAGCTGACTATCGCACGGGCATAAGGGAAGGCGCAGATTACGGAAGAGCCTGTACGAACGCGGGTCCGGAACCTCGTGTCCGCCAAAAGCCGCGTCCTGCCTGTGGTTTAGCTCGTCTTCAAGCCGTTTGGCACGAGCGGCAAAGCTCGCAAACGCACCCCGGTCGCGTCGAAAATCGCATTGCCGATCGCGGGCGCCATACCCACAATCGGCGCTTCGCCCGCACCGGCCGAGGGCAAGTCCTTGCGATCGAGCATCACGGTTTCAAGAACTGGCACATCGCTGAAGCGCGGAACGCGGTACTCCGACATGCGCCCGTTCAGAATCTTGCCATTCTCAAATTCGATAGCTTCGAACAAGGCGCCGCCGAGGCCCATGATGTTCGCGCCCTCGAGTTGATTCCGCAAATTGTCAGGATTGACGATCGCGCCGCACTCGAAGGCCGTCACCACACGCTTGACCGTAACGTCTCCGGACTTTGGATCGACATAGACTTCTACGAATGTCGCGACATTGCCGAGTTTTTCGTAACCGCCGCCCATACCGAAACCCTGCCCAGGCTTTTTCGGCTGTCCCCAACCAAACTTCTTTGCGCCCGCTTGGAACACGGCACGCAGACGTTCGTTCTTGAGATTCTTCAGCCGGAATTCCAGCGGGTCCATTTTCAGCGAGTGCGCCAGTTCGTCCATGAACGACTCGCGGGCGAAGTGATTCGCGCTCGCCGCCAGCGCCCGGTACGATCCCTGGCGCAAAGGAGAATCGCTGGGATGAAACTGAATCCGTTGATTCGGAATGTCGTAATAGGTGCGAATTCCCGCGGCGCCGGAATTGTAGTTGTGAAATTCCCAGGCGGTGATCGTGCCGTCCTTGCTGACCCCAGCGCTCACGTCCATCACGCCCGCAGGCCGGAAATAGGCCCAGCTAAATTCCTCGTCGCGTGTCCAAACCAGCCGCACTGGACGCTTGGCGGCGCGCGCCAACCGGGCCGCTTCGATCGCCGTCTCCCCAGTGTGTTTTCCCCCATATCCAGAACCCGTGTCGGGCATCAGTACGCGGACACGCTCCTCGGGGAGATGAAAAGCCTCCGCGAGTTCAGCTCGGACACCAAATGGTCTTTGGGTTCCTGTCCACACCGTGACCGAGTCGCCGTCCCATTCCGCCAGCGCTGCACGCGGCTCGAGCGGAACATGCGCGATGTAAGAAACCGTATAAGTCTGCTGCAGGCGATGATCGGCGGCCGCCATGGCCTGATCCACCGAACCCGTGGTCACGTGCCCAGCGTCTCCTGTAGGGTCCGCGCCCTCGGCGGCGGTCTTCTTCAGGACCTCAAACAGCTCTTTGTTCGACGGCTGCGCATCGGCCTTCCATTCCGGTTTGATGCTGGCTGCCGCCTTTGATGCCAACTCCACTGTGGGCGCCGCGACGCCTACGAAGTTGCCATCGTGCACCACCACGACTCCCGGCATCTGTTCCGCTTCCTTCGTGTCGAGAGACACCAGCGTCGCGTTGAACGCTGTCGGACGCACGATCTTCCCGTGCAACATGCCCGGAAGTTTCTGATCGGAGGGATAAAGATGCTTTCCGGTCACGAAATCGCGTCCATCGACTTTCGGGAGCGACTGCCCAGCGACTTTCCATTGGGTTGCCGGGATCAGGGGATCCTCTGCCGGTAAAGTCTCCGTGAGCAACTGTCCTTTCGCGAGCGCGGCGTACTCGATCGTTCGCTTGCTGGCGGGATCCGTGACCTTGCCGTTTGCCGCAATCAGCGACTTCGCGTCCACCTGCCACGATTTTGCCGCCAGCGTCACGAGCACATCGCGTGCCGCCGACGCCACCCGGCGCAATTGCAGATTCATCACAGGCGTCGTCAGACTGCCAAACGTTCCGCGATCGTAAGGCGTCAGCTTCGTGTCGCCCATCGTCAAAGTGATCTTGTCCGGCGGAACGCTGAGTTCTTCAGACACCGCTTGCGTCAAAGATGTACGGATGTTCTGGCCAACCTCAACCTTTCCCGTATACACGGTGACCGATCCGTCTTCACCAATGTGCATCCAAGCGCCGATTTCCTTCGGCAACGCTTCGCCTGCGGGACGCCCACCACGCCCAGACTCCTGCGCCGAACTCGTGTCCTTTAACACGCACACGACGAGAATTCCCGCGCCCAGGAACTTGAAGAAGTCACGTCGATCGACCTGAAAGTGATACGCCGGCCCCGCTTGCAGTTCGTAGCGCTCCGGCTCCAAAGCAGTTTCAAGAATCAGAAGATCCTGTGCGCTCATCGCCGTGACTCCTTCGTTGCACCTGCCATACTGCGTGACGCGCGTTCGATCGCTGCCACAATGCGCGGATGAGTACCGCAGCGGCACACATTGCCGTCCATGAAATCGACGATCTCCGTCCGCGAGGGATGCGCCGACTTATTCAGCAGCGCAACCGCCGACATGATCATGCCCGACGTGCAATAAGCACACTGCATCGCCTGTTCGTCGAGGAAGGCTTGTTGCACGGGATGCAACCGGTCTCCGGCCGCCAATCCTTCGATCGTCGTGATCTTCTTGTCGGCCACCGTGCCCACCTTCGTGATGCAGGATCGTCGCGAAAACCCCTCGACCAGCACCGTGCACGCGCCACATTGGCCTTCGCCGCAGCCATACTTACTTCCGGTCAGATCAAGCTGATCGCGCAGAACACTGAGCAGGCTTTCCCACTCCTCCGCGTCAATTGTTTTGATAGTTCCGTTGACGTGTAATTTCGTGATCTTCGACATGGCAGGACTCCATGCAGGGGACGTGTATCAAGCATGCGGGAAGCAGGAGGCTTGGTCGGCAGATTCGTCCCCGAATGCATCCATCATAGTTCATGCCGGACTTAGCGGACGTTTCAGGAAGTGGGCCGTTCGGCGAGGTCGGCCTAGTCGGCCGCAGCCAGGGCCTGGGACAATTGTTCCCACTCGGCCATCAACCCCTCAAGCTCCGTGCGATGACTTTGCAGTTCCAGGCCCTGGCGCCGAGTTTCTTCCGCGCTGACAAAGGTCAGCATGGAGGTCTCGCACTGCGAGATCGAAGCCTCCACGCGGGCGATATCCTGTTCGATCTCGTGAACACGATCCTCGATCTGCTTGCGCTTGATCGGATTCAAACGTTTGCCTTTTGCTTCCGGTGTGCTCGCGCTCTCGGTGGTCGGCGCATCCCCATTCGTCGGGCCGCCGGCACGGGCCTCGCTGAGCTTCGTCGACGACCGCTTGCGAGAGGACTCATACATCGGTACATCCGCTAGCGTTGGCACCGTCGCGGCCCGCCCCTGTTTGCGCCAGAGATAATCCTCATAATTTCCGGGATAGACCTGCACACGACCGTCGCCGACCTCGAACACCCGCGTCGCCAGCTTATCGATGAAGTAGCGGTCATGCGAAACCAGCACCACCGTTCCCGTGTACGCGGCAAGCGCCTCGAGCAGAACATCCTTCGCGCGCATGTCGAGGTGATTCGTGGGCTCGTCGAGCAGCAAGAAATTCGCTGGATGCATCAGCAATCGCAGTAGCGCGTAGCGTCCGCGCTCTCCGCCCGAGAGCACGCCGATCCTCTTGAAGACGTCGTCCTCCTGAAACAGGAAGCAACCCAGCAGGCTGCGCAGTTCGGTTTGCGTGGAACGCGGCGAGACCTCGCCGAGATCGTCGAGAATGCGCGCATCCGGATTCAGTTCCTTGTACTGGTCCTGGGCAAAGTAATCGCAGTCGACGTTATGCCCGTGCTTATATTCACCCGACGTGAGGGGCTCTGTGCCGGCAAGCAGCTTGATCAGCGTCGATTTCCCCGCGCCATTCACCCCGACCAGCGCCACTCGATCTCCGCGTTCGATCATGAAATCGACGTTGCGAAAAACTTCTTTCGCTCCGTAACTCTTGGCGACCTCATGAAACTCGGCCACAATCCGCCCGCTGGGCTTCGGCTGCGGAAACGAGAAATGGATCGTCTTTTCTTCCGGCGGAATCTCGATCCGCTCCATCTTCTCAAGTTCCTTGATGCGGCTCTGTACCTGCTTCGCCTTGGTTGCCTGGTAGCGAAAGCGATTGATGAAAACTTCGAGCTGCTCGATCCGTTCCCGTTGATTGCGATACGCTGCCTCGAGCTGCTCGCGACGCTGCGTCTTCTCGGCAAGGTATTTGTCGTAATTGCCCGTATAGAAAAAGATCTGCTTGTTCCAGATCTCTACCGTCTTCTTGACCGTGACATCGAGGAAGTATCGGTCGTGTGAGATCAGCAAATACGCATACGGATATTCACCCAGGTACTCCTCAAGCCAGTTGCGCGCTTCAAGGTCAAGATGGTTTGTCGGCTCGTCCAGCAGCAATAGGTTGGGCTGCTGGAGCAGCAACTTCGCCAATGCCAAACGCATCTGCCAGCCGCCTGAGAATTCATCGGTCAGGCGCTTCCAATCTTCCTTGCGAAAGCCGAGTCCCGTGAGCACCGTACCGACCTTGGCCTCGATTGCATATCCATCCCGCGTGAGAAACTCGTGTTCCAGCCGGTGATATCGGTCTGCCACCTGCCCGTACTCCGCCGACTCGTGAGGAAGCTCCGCCATCTTCCGCGTGAGCCCCTCCATCTCCTGCTCCATGTTCCGGAGTTCGTCGAACACCGACATGCATTCCGCGAAGACGGTGCGCCCCGCGAGCGTGAGTCCATCCTGCGGCAGATACCCGGCAGAGATCCCCTTCGCGACGACGATAGAGCCGTAATCCAGCGTTTCCAATCCCGCCAGGATCTTCATCACGGTGGATTTGCCGGTGCCGTTGGCCCCGACCAGACCGATGCGGTCCTGCGGCGTGATAAGCCAATCCACGTTCTCGAACAGAAGTTTGTGGCCGAATCGCTTGCCGGCCCCCGAAAGCTGAATCATGACGTTGTATTTATCGTCTCACGGGAGCGGCGGATTGCAGAAGTCGGGAGCTAGGCGAGTGATGATTCACGTCCGTCACGATCGAGCGCAGACGGAGAAGATGTGTCGCAAAGAGGAAGAGTCCTCGCAAAATTGCTGTTGGGTCAAGAACCAGGATGAGGAGGCGGGCAGCTTGAACCGCCCGCCCTTGCCGCAAATCTACTTGTTCGCGGGCGGCTGCATGGGATCGCGCTTCGCGCTCTGCTCTTCGACCTGTTGGGTTAAGTCCGTCGCTGGCGCAGAATTTTCTTGCGCCTTGCGAGCCCGCGCCGCTCTAGCCAGATCGCCCAACGACGTTTCGGGCCCTCGGCTGGACGGAATCGATTCCATTCCGTCTTGCTTCGTCAGGGTCGCATCGATTCTGGCAGGTTCATTGCCCATGCGCACGGTTCCTTGCCAGGGCTGGAACCCGACCATGCGAATCACGACGGAATGGTCGCCAGCTGGAACATGGAAAGTGTACGGCGTGCTGCCGGTGAGATGACCATCGACCGAGACTTCGGCATTAGCCGGCGTCGAAGCAACTTTCAGCGTCTGTGTCGCCGCGGCGGACGCCCGCAGCCGAGTGGCATCGAGTTGCTGGCTGCCGTCGACGTACGCAATCACAGTCGTACCTGGCGCGATGCTGGCATCCTGCGTGGCATTCGAAATCACCATGGCCTGGTCGTCGCGATTTGCCCGCTCATGAGTCGAGCGCACCGGAATCACATGCTCATCGGAGAGTGTGATCGAACGTAAATTGATGTCGAAGCGCGTACCGCTTCCCAGTCCGGCATGCAGGCCGGTGACTTCGGCATTCGCAATGTTTCCTTTGGCGAAAACGACGACATCCGAGACGCGGACGTCTTCCGCGACCTCGAGCTCAATGTTTTCGCCAACGCGGGCACCGCTGGCTGCCGCTGTACTCCCCAGGCGCAGCTTGATCGCGGTTCCATCTGCCAGAGTGAGGTTGATTGGCGCGCTGGGCGCAGCCTGAGTTTTCGCCGGCGTTTGCGCAGCAGCCGTACCCGCAAGAACACACGCGGAAAAAACAAGTGTCAGGACCTTCTTCGGCATCAAGGTTCTCCGCACCGGCAGACCAGTGCTACCGGCGTCCTTATGATTGTTGCAACAAACACCGGGATCAACCAGTTACGGCAGTCACGGAAAATCCGCCGCTGCAACTCACGGAAGGACCGGTGTGTCTCAGGCAAAAGAACCAAAGAATCGGGGTGAAAACCCAGTCCGAACGGCATGAAAGATGGAAAGACTAGGCGAGATTAAGAGGAAGCGTCGGCTCGAAGCGAACGAACGTTTGGGCCCGAGCCCGGAACGAAGTGACCGCTCTCGATGTGTGGGATGGCCTGGTCGACAACGGTCTTCAGTTCAGCGGCATACTTTACCTCGCGGCCGCGCGCGAGCATCGTACGAGCCTCCTCGGGGCTGAACCAGGTTGGGTTCCGAGTCCCTTCCACCGGTTTCTGCGTGCGCGTGACTTCCATCAGGAAGGCTTTAACCACATATTCCTGCACGCCGTGCGGCTGCCAGAACACGCCCTTGGAATGGATGTACAAATGGAAGTGCCTAGGTTCGATGACGCCGAGCGCGCCTGCTTCTTCGAACGCTTCGCGTTCCGCGGCTTGACTGTGAGAGAGCTTGGGTTCCGTCGATCCCTTCGGAAAAGTCCACTTGTTCCCCCCATTCGTATTGACCAGAAGGAATTCGATCGTGCCCGCGCGTCTTCGATAGCACACCGCGGCCACCTGCAGCGGCAAAGATCTGGAAACCCGCGGTGAGCCCATGGACCCGAACCTCCATCATCAATGCTAAGCCCAAAATATTGCAGGAAAATGAATATGCAACGAAAATTGTGCAACAAGGAGTTACCGAAGGGTTACTAAGGTTCCGTTGCAATGCCGACGTGTAATCATTTGTAAACGGCGTGCTGCCTTCCTGCGGCGGTCTAGCGCGGCATCGCAAGCCGATACATCGCAAGGAGAGAATCCCGCATCGTACGGAGCGGATCAGTTGGCAGATCCCCCCGCCGAGGGGTTCGATCTGAGGCAACGCCGTGTAGTTGAAACGGCATCCGTGGGTTATTAAGCTTGGGTACAACGAGTCAAACTGCTGAACTCCGGGTTTACAGGAACGGACCCTGTTCGGTTGGCCCCGCGCCAAGATGTGGCGGGCGATTCCTGTTTCCGGAGCCAGGCGAACCGCCGAACCCAGTTCGTGCGGTACCCTTGTTCGATAGCACTCGGAGAGAAAAGCACTTGAAAAAGCTCATTCTTGTCGTAACAGCAGGCGTTGTGCTCATGTTGGCGTCGGCAGCCGTTGCGCAACAGATGGATTTCGCCTTCGGCATTAGTACTATCCAATCCCCTGCCTACAACAACACCAACGTTTCGTACCCACCAGTATCCCTGACAGGCGGAATCTACCCGGCCATCAGCGGAGATTTCCTGTTGCGGAAGCACCTGGGAATCATGGGCGAAATCTCGTGGAAGGCTTCGCAAGGTCTCTACAACGGATACCAGCCCTACCGCCCGATCTTCTGGGATTTCGGCGGAGTCTATGTGCGAAACGTTGCCAAGCGCGCGGCCGTCGAAGTGACAGCCGGCATCGGTGCGGAAAGTACGCGGTTCTACACGAACTACTACAACTGTAACTACCTGGGCTGTACACCGTACGCCACCAGCAACCACTTCATGGGACAGTTCGGAGGCGGCGTGAAGCTCTACGTCAAGGGCGGCTTGTTTGTACGCCCCGAGGCGCGCTTCTACCTGGTAAACAATAACGTCGAATACTCGTCCTCGCGCGTGCTTCGTTACGGCGCCTCGATCGGATACACGTTCGGGGAGCGGTAACGCATTTTCGATTTCGTGATTACGACAAAGGGCCGGCGCTGAAGCCGGCCTTTCTTTGTAATGTTCGTGACCCTGCCCATGCGGATCTCGCAAATCCTCAACGCCGAGCCCTAAGGAGACTCTGATTAAGTCCTCCCTTTCCACAGGGAGTATAGATAAAGTCGTGCCAGCATGAACTCGTTGGGCAAGCAGAGGACACTGGCGATGATGACGGGATTCGAGCGGTACACGAAGAAGACTCGGCGGGCAATGTTCTTGGAAGAGATGGAGCAGGTGGTGCCGTGGGGGAAATTGTGTGCGCTGATCGAGCCGCACTATCCCAAGCCGGGCAACGGGCGACGGCCGAAAGAACTGGAAAAGATGCTGCGGATTTATTTTCTGCAGCAGTGGTTCAATCTGGCGGACCCGGCGGTGGAAGAGGCTTTGTACGACTCGGCGACCCTGCGGCAGTTTGCGGGGGTGGACTTGGGAGCCGAGCCGGTGCCGGATGAGACGACGGTGTGCAAGTTCCGGCACCTGCTGGAAGCGAACCATCTGGGGGAAGAGATTCTGGGGACGGTGAACCTGCATTTGCAAGCCAAGGGCGTGCGGATCACGACGGGCACGATTGTGGACGCGACCCTGATTCACGCACCTTCCTCGACCAAAAACCGCGAGCAGAGCCGGGACCCAGAGATGCACCAGGCGAAGAAGGGGAAGAACTGGTACTTCGGGATGAAAGCGCACGTGGGCGTGGACAGCAAGACCAAGATCATCCACACGGCGGTGGCGACGGCCGCCAATGTTTCCGATGTGGCGATGTTGCCGGACCTGCTGCATGGCGAAGAAACACGGGTGTGGGGCGACGGAGCGTATCAGGGCCAGACCGAGGTGATCCGCGAGTGCGCGCCAGGAGCACGGGATTTCACCCAGCGGCGCTGTCGCTACAAGGGCCAGATCGTGGATGAAGTGGCGTGGGCCAAGAACCGGACGAAGTCGAAGGTGCGGGCGAGAGTGGAGCACGTGTTTCAAGTGATGAAGCTGAAGTTCGGATTCGTGA